>Ga0302326_10012669_pt1 | contig 17933 bp, 18 predicted proteins | sample Palsa_T0_3_FD_202264 | JGI IMG/M metagenome (GOLD analysis project Ga0302326, IMG submission 202264) | Peat permafrost microbial communities from Stordalen Mire near Abisko, Sweden - Palsa_T0_3 | ecosystem: Environmental > Terrestrial > Soil > Palsa > Peat permafrost | place: Sweden: Abisko... | reverse complement strand
TGCCGGATGACCGGCGAGGATGAAGGCATAGTCCAGGCCGTGGCGAAAGCCACGGGTCAGCTGTCCCCCCGCCTCCACCATCTGTTGTTTCCCGGCCCACGAGGGCCGGGAAGCTCGGATGCATTGAGCGCGACCTAGAGAGCTTTTTCCATCCGGTGATTGATGAACTCTTGGCCACGTATCGAAACCCTCTGTGGCCCGATCATTCGAAATCCTCGACTCTCAAAGAACGCGCGGGCAGTAATGCTCGACTCGGTAAAGAGACGCGTGAGACCCCGATCGCGCGCGGCAGACTCGGCTCGCGCGAGCAATGCCGAGGCGATGCCTCGGCGCTGATGCTCAGCGTGGACGAACAAAAGGTCCAGGTGGCCATCAGGCTCAAGGCTCGTGAAGCCGACGCGAACGCCGTCGATCTCCGCGACGAAAGTCTGCTCACGAGCGCCATGGGCTGCCCAAGCGCCCACATCCATTTCATCTGGCGCCCAAGCGGTCACTTGCGCCAGCGTGTAATCGCGCCGCGCTATGACTCGCACAGCACTCCGGAAGATATCAATCAGCGCAATTGGCGTCGTGAGATTCGAAGGCGCGAATGCGAATTGATGCGGTATCTGGCATGCGAGTCTACGCCAAGTCACGTAATCGCTAGGCGCTGGTCCGCCTCTGCGAAGCGCTTCAAGCTCATTGAGCTTCGCGATGCCGCTCAATTACGGCGGGCGATCGAGGCCGTCAAATCCCGCGAACGCCGTCGAGTGACAGGAGCGGCGAGTACAACTCGGGCCTGCGATCGCGAAACACGAACCAGTTGTCGCGCAGGTGCGCAAGAGCAGTGAGATCAAATGTCGCCGTCAGCACGGCATCGCCTTCCTCAGGCGCCTCCGTAACCTTGCCGCCGGTGGCATCGGCGATGAATGACGAGCCGTAGAAGCGTATGTAGAGGCCGTCGGGGTTCTGCAGCGAGCGCTCGAGGCCATACCGGTTCGCCGCGATCAGCGGAATAAGATTGGCCGCGGCCTGCCCCTGCTGCGCTCTTTGCCAATGCTCGCGCGAATTCAGCGGCAGCGCCGGCGGCGGTTCGCTGCCGATGGCGGTCGGAAAGAAGAGAAGCTCCGCGCCCAGGAGCGCCATGACGCGCGCGGATTCCGGGAACCACTGATCCCAGCAGATCCCCACTCCAATGCGCGCGAAGCGCGTATCCCAGACTTTGAAGCCCGTATCGCCGGGGCTGAAGTAATTCTTTTCCTGATAGCCCGGGCCGTTCGGGATATGCGCCTTTCTGTAGATGCCCAGCACTGAACCGTCGGCGTCGACGATGGCGACGGAATTGAAGAACGCACGCCCGGCGCTTTCGAAGAAGCTCACCGGCAGCACGACATCCAATTCGCGCGCCACGGCGCGAAAGTGCTGCACGGCGCGGCTCGCATCGACGCTGCGCGCGAGCTGCAGATGACGCACGTCCTGCTCGATGCAGAAGTACGGCGTCTCAAAGAGCTCCGGCAGGAGTATGATCTGCGCCCCCGCGCGCGCGGCTGCGCGCACGGCCGCATCGGCCTTGGCGATATTGTTATCGGCGCTCCAGTCGCAGGAGAACTGCAGCGCAGCGACCGTCACCGCACGGGGTACCGTGCGAAAATGCTCAGGCTCCAACAGCCACCCCCGTCCATGTCAGTGCAGTAAGCGCTTGTCCTCGGTTGCACCGAGGCCCGGGAAGAGTGCCTGATCGAGCGCCTGCACGTAAGTGGCGACTTCCGCGGGACCGGGAACCAGAATGCGCCCATTGATCAAGAGATTCGGGGTCGCCATGACACCTAAGCCCCGCAGGCGCTTCTCCTCCGCATCGACTTGATCTGCACTGGCGCTCGGATCACTGAATGCGGTCAGAGTCGCCTCCGTCAGGCCCTGCGCGCGGCCGACCTCCTCGAGCACCGCGTGGTCGCCGATGTCCTGGCCGCGCTCGAAGAACGCACTGAAAAGTGCGTCCACCAGCGCCCCATGGGCGCCCTCGCCCTCGGCGAGCTTCACCAGGCGATGGGCCTCGCGGGTATCGGGCACGCCAGCGAGGCGCGCAAAGTCAAAGTGGATCCCGAGGTCACGTCCGGCCTGGGTGAGCGTCTCCTGCGCCAAGTCAACGCTTACGCCCGGCGGAAGTCGCGTCGCCAGGTGGTCGCGCCAGGCCGCTGAGGCGGACGGGACCTCACCCTTCAAGCGCAGTCCATGCCAGCGCAGCGCCGGCGTAGGCATGCCGTGGAGGCTGTCGAGAGCACGCTCGAGCTTGCGCTTGCCGAGGTAGGACCAAGGACAGGCAAAGTCGGCGATTAAGTCGAATTCGAGCGGCGGCCGTGCGGGGATCGTCGTGACAAGTTGAGTATCCATGGCGTCTATCTGGAGCGATGGGGCGGAAAAATCAAGCGGAGTGCGCCGGCGCCTTTGCCTGACGTGCGGCAAGTCCCATCTGCACGCCGATGCGCGTCGCGGTCTCCAGCGCCCGCAGCCCCGCCGCGCCGTTGACGACGGGCTCCCGTCCGGTGCGCACGCACTCGAGAAAGGAGTCGATTTCCTCCTTGAGCGCATCCCCCTGCTCGAAGCTGCGCTCGTCGATGATGACCGGCAGTTGCCCAGGCTCGAGCGGCCCCGGTCGCTTCTTGATGACGGTCAGGATTTTCTGCTGCAGGTCGATCGACAAATAAGCCTCATCCTCGAACACGCGCAGCTTGCGCTCGGTCTTCATGCTGACGCGGCTCGCCGTGGCGTTGGCGACGCAGCCGTTCTCGAAGCGGATGCGCGCGTTCGCAATGTCGATCTCCTCGGAGAACACCGCCGTGCCGATCGCATCGATTGCGGCAACCGGCACTCCTACGATGGTCTGCACGATGTCGATATCGTGGATCATGAGATCCAGGACCACATTCACTTCCGTGCCGCGCTCGCGATAGGGCGCGAGGCGATGGCATTCGATGAAGCGCGGCGCCTTCAAATACGGTTCGGCCGCGCGGATCGCCGCATTGAAGCGCTCGAGATGGCCCACCTGCAGAACTCGCGAGTTTGCACGCGCCAGAGCGATGAGTTCGCGCGCCTCGGAGGCGCTGTCAGTCACCGGCTTCTCGACGAGCACGTGCGTGCGCTCGGCAAGAAAGTCGCGCGCGATCGCAAAGTGCGTGGGCGTGGGAGTGACGATGCTCACGACGTCGACCGCTCCGAGAAGCTCGCGGTGATCCGCAAGCGCTCGGCACTGGAATTCCCGCACTGCCGCTTCGCGCGCCGTCGCGCGCACATCGACCACGGCTACGAGCTCGCAACCCCTCGACTGCGCGTACTTCTGGGCGTGAAAACGCCCCAGATACCCAACACCGATGACGGCAGCTCTGATTTTCTCCATGGCGGCGCTATTATGCCCGCTGGCACACGAGGAACCTCTGCATTGGAATCCGCAGCGCCCGACTCCGACCTTCCTGACGAGGAAGCGCCACAGAGCCGCTACCGCTACCGCCTGCTGCGCGAGCTTCTGATCCTCGCGGTCGCCGCCCTTGTGGGCTTCCTTCTCATGCCCTTCCTCATCTGGACTGTAGGACACTCGGCGCTCGGGCCGTACAACCACGGCGGACCCGGCGGGCTGCTAGCGGATTTCATGAGCGGCCTCGCTCACGGTTCGCTCATATACTGGGCTGTGGCCCTGGGGCCGTACGCCTTCACCTTGCTGGTGCGCTTTCTGTACTCACAAGCGCGCGGGCCGCGCTGAATCAGACCAGCGCAGCGACGCTCTTCGGGGAACCTGCGCGCCTCTGCGCGGCTCTAAGCAGAAGCCACTATACTCAAGGCCAGTACAGCCATACGGCGACTCCGAGCAGCGCGACCACCGCAAGGTGGCTGGCGTAGCGCCAGCGCCGCTCGCGCAGCTCGCCGTAGAAGCTCGCGGCGGAAGCGGCGGAGATCATCGTGAAGACGGCAACGCCGCGCGCGAGCGGCACGCGCTCCGGAGCGAACTGCGCGGCGCTGTCGGAGAGGAAGAGGAAGACCACCCAGGTCAGGATGAGGCCGACGGCGATCGAGACTGCCGAGCCCATCACGATTCCGAGCAGTACTGCGAGTGGGCGCATGTGACTTGGGTGCAAGATGATTCGGCAGCGGCGCCGCGCGCGCACTTGATGGTGCGCACCGGTCGCTCTAGCCTTGCAGGATTGCAGTGTACCGAAAAATGCGGGTGACATAGTGATGCGAAAACCCCTGCGGCGTTTCTCTGCCTGGATTGCAGCGTTGGTCCTGACCGCGACGGCGCTTGCGGTGGTGAGCGCAACGCCTGCTCCGGCGGCGAGCACACTTCTGCCTCCGGGCGCCGTGGCTCCCACAGACAATCAGCGGGCGATTGCACGCAAGGTGGGCGCTATCCTCGAGCAGTACCACTACCGTCACGCGACCATCGACGGGCATTTCTCAAGCCAAGTCTACGATCGCTACCTCGATTTCCTCGATGGCCAGCGCAGCTACTTCCTCGCGAGCGACGTCGCCGAGTTCGAGCCGTGGCGCATGCGCTTCGACGACATGATCCACACCGGCGAGATCGATCCTGCCTATCTCATCTTTGCGCGCTTCCAGGAGAGGAATCGCCAGCGCATCCGCTACGCGCTCAGCCTCCTCAAGACCGAGCCTGACTGGAGCGCGAATGAGACCTTCCAGTTTGACCGTCTGCACACGCCCTGGCAGGCGAGCGAAGCGGACATGAACGAGCTGTGGCGTAAGCGCGTGAAGAATGACGCCTTGTCGCTCATGCTGACCGATAAGACCTGGGCCGAGGCGTCCGAGATTCTGCGCAAGCGCTACGAGCGCGTGTTGAAGCGCGTCGATCAGATCAAATCTGAGGACGTGTTCGAGAATCTCATGAACGCCTACGCGCGTACCTTTGATCCGCACTCGAGCTACTTCTCGCCCAATAACTCCGAGGAGTACCGCATCCAGATGAGCCTCAACTACGAGGGCATCGGCGCATCGCTGCAACTCGTCGATGACTACGTGACCATCATGAACCTGATCCAGGGGGGGCCTGCCGCTGTGGCGGGTACTCTGGCAACCAATGACCGCATTACTGGCGTGAGCCAAAGCCACGACGGCCCGATTGTCGACGTCATCGGCTGGCGTCTCGATGATGTCGTGCAACTGATCCGCGGCAAAGCGGGTACGGTCGTGCGCCTGCAGGTACTGCCGGCGGGAGCGCCGCCCGGAGCCGCGGAGAAGAGTCTCGAGTTCGTGCGCAACAAGGTCACGCTCGAAGCCCAGGCGGCCCACAAGGAAGTGCGCAACGTCACGCGCGATGGCCGGGTGCTCAAAGTGGGCGTCGTCACCGTGCCGGGCTTCTACCAGGACATTGCCGCGCAAAGCGCGGGCGACGAGAACTACCGCAGCACGACGCGCGATGTGCGCCGCCTCCTGGGCGAGCTCAAAGCCGAGCACGTCGATGGCTTGGTGCTGGATCTGCGCAATAACGGTGGCGGCTATCTGCCCGAGGCGACCGCGCTCACCGGACTCTTCATCAAACATGGCCCGGTCGTGCAGCTGCGCGACACCACCGGACGGCTCGAGGTGCTCGATGATCCGGAGCCGGCGAGCGACTACGATGGCCCGCTCGCCGTGCTCGTCGACCGCTTCAGCGCCTCGGCTTCAGAGATCTTCGCCGCGGCAATCCAGGATTATCATCGCGGCATCATTCTCGGCCAGCGCACCTTCGGCAAAGGCACGGTGCAGAACCTCGTGCCGCTCGACCGCTGGTCGGCGCGGCCCGTCAACGGCCAGCTGACGGTGACCATTGGCAAGTTCTATCGCATCACGGGCGAGAGCACGCAGCACCGCGGCGTCGAGCCTGACGTCGAGCTGCCCTCGCCCATCGACATGAAGGAAGTCGGCGAGAGCGCGCTTGACTCGGCGCTGCCCTGGGATCGCATTGCCGGCGTGCCGTTTCACACCGAGGGGCCCTCGAGCACGCCGATCCCCATGCTCGTCAGCGACGAGGACACTCGTGCGCAGCACGATCCGGACTACCGCTGGCTTGTCGCCGACATCGCCGCCATCGACACCATTCGCGAGCAGCACACGGTGTCGCTCAATTTGAGCACGCGCCGCGAGGAGCGCACGCAGGAAGATCACGATCGGCTGGCGCGCGAGAACGACAGACGCGCCGCCAAAGGTCAGCCGCCCTTGAAGAGCGTCGAGGAGCTCGAGAAGTCGGATGCGCCGGATGTGGTGCTCGCGCAGGCGGCCGAGATCATGGCTGACATGGTGACCGGCGTGCGCACGGTCCCGACCGCGCCGCCGCCTCCCGGCCGTGAGACCGCGCGCCGCAGCTAGCGCAACAGTACCCGGAACAGGTCCCAGGTGTCCTCGGCGAGCACATTCGGCAACTTGGCCGCGCTGCCGCCGGCGGCCGTGTTGGCGAGCACGTCGCCTTCGGCAAAGGCGACCGAATCGCTCGTCGGCACCGTGTCGTGCACGCTTCGGTAGCGCGCGATCTTACGCAGCCGATCGCCGCGCTCTTTGACTTCGAGCGTAATGCTGGTCTTCGACTGAATGAGCGCGCTCGCGCGCTCAATTTCGGCCATGAGCGCCTCGCATTCGGCGCGCGAGCCGTATTCGTCGCTGACCTCGCGGCGCGCAGTGGCCTCGCGGGCGCGCGCCACGAGCGCCGTCTTGCTCAAACGCATGCACAACACTTCGGCGTAGGCGATTGCGGTCAGATTGATGGTGCGCCGCGCCTCGACCGACAGTCCGGGAAATTCCGGCTGCGGCTCCTGCTCAACCTCAGTCGATACTTGGCGTGCGGCATCCATCGCAAGATCGGCGACCGCGGCGGCGGCGCGCGCCGCGTCGCGCTGCCGAGCGACCGCGCGGCGTTTGAAGTAGTGCCATAATTTGGTCAGGCGCGCGTGCGCCGCATTCAACTGCATCACGCGTTCGCGCGCCGCGGCGGCCGCGCTCTGCGCAGCATTCAGGCGCGCCTCGACCTCCTGGCGGCGTGCGAACTGGCGCCGATTGTGCTCGGCGATGTGCGCGCGCCGCTCGCGCTCCTCGAGCTGCCGCGCGAGCTCCGCGATGAACTGCTCGATGAGTTCGCGCCCCAGCTGCCACAGGCGCCGCAGCTGATAGAACACCAGCGCCGGAAACCCACTCTCCGAGAGCCCGAGCCGGGTTTCAAGGACGCCCAGCATCTCCTGGGTGCGCAGCGTCGCACCTTCCTGCTGTTTGATGCGGTCTTTGAGACGATAGATCTCGTCCTGCAGCGCGGCGTAGGCTTTCTTCAGCTCGGCGCGGTTGCGAAACAGCGCGAGCACGCGGTGATCCTCGGGATCCTCCGCGTCACGGCGTACGAAGCCCTTAAGCAGCACCAGCTGTCGCAATGCATTCATGAGAAATGCGGGAGCCACCGCCGACGAGCCTCAAGAGGGCGAAACAATCCTCGCGCCCGCACAGAAGCGGTGGCCGCGCTCCACACAATATTCCAGCCACTTGTTTAACATCACATTGCGCGCCCAGCGCTGATCCAGTTCACGCTCCGCGCGGCTGCGCAGCGCCCGCAACAGCGGGTGCGGGTGCGAGACCGCCCAGTCCTGGGCCTCCACCAAATGCGCATCATGATAGATGCGTATGCACATGTCCGGGTACTCGAGCGGCTCGGTCGGATGCGCCAGTAGATAGGTCAAATTGAGCGTCGTGGTGTAGGGACAACGCTCGATGACATTGAGAACAAGGTCACAGTCCTGAGCCACGCTTGAACACACACGCCCGGAGAGCTCACGCAGGTTCGCAGCGAGCCAACCGAAGCGGATATAGTTGCTCTCATACAGGCCCATCAGCGCAACGAAGCTGCGCGGGCGGGCGCGCCATGAGACGAGCGTGAGCGTATCGTCGAACATGCACCCGACTATATCGCAGCGCGCTCGCGGCGCAAGCCTGTCAAGTGGGGTTTTTTCTCACTTTCAACCTTATTGAAACTTAAGGTCGCAGACGCCGCTCGATGCCGGTATTATTGAGGATGCGACTCGCGAGCTCCTCGATCGAGCACTCGGTGGTATCGAGCGACGGAATGGCATAGCGCGCAAACAGCGCTTCGGCTGCGCGGATCTCGTACTGTACTTGTTGCCGCGATGCGTAACGGCTATCCGGCCGGCGTTCCTGGCGGATCTGCTGCAGACGGTCCGCCTTGATCGTAAGCGCGTAGAGTTTCTGCCGATAGGAGTTGACACGCGGCGGCAGCGTGCCCGCCTCCAGATCATCCTCGGTGAGCGGATAGTTTGCCGTGTAGATGCCGTACTGCAGCGCCATGTAGAGGCCTGTCGGCGTCTTGCCTGAGCGCGACACTCCGAGCAAAATCACGTCTGCGCGCGCATAATCGGTGCCGTTGCCGTCATCGTGCGCCAGCGCGAAATTGGTCGCGTTGATGCGTGTCGTGTAGGTCGCGATGTCCGCCATGCCGTGTGCGCGTCCGGCGCGATGCGTGGAGCGCGTCGCGAGTTCATCTTCGAGGGGGCCGACAAAGGCTGCAAAGAAGTCGAGAAACAGCGCGCGGCTGCCGAGCACGATGTTGCGCACATCATCCTGCACGAGCGTGCTGAAGACGATCGGGCGCAGGCCCTCCTCGTCCGCTGCGCGATTGATCCGGCGCACGGCATCCTCCGCCTTGTCAACGCTCGACACAAATGGCAAAGTCACGGTGCGAAATTCCAGGCCCTCGAATTGCGTCAAGAGACTGTGGCCCATCGTCTCTGCAGTAACACCCGTCTGGTCCGATAGGAAAAAAACCGTCCGGCGGCTCATAGCATCGAGTCCTGTTTGGTGGCGCGCGTGAGCGCGGTTTTCGAGGAGTCCGATTGAACGCCTACGTCGTGCCATTTGAACACCTGACGATGCGCGACGTCGAGACGGTCGGCGGCAAAAATGCATCGCTCGGCGAGATGATCGGACAGCTCGCCGCGCTCGGCGTGCATGTTCCGGGAGGCTTCGCAACGACCGCCCAGGCGTTTCGCGACTTCCTCGTGCAGGGCGGACTTGCCGCGCGCATCACCCAGGCACTCGCCGGCCTCAACGTCGACGACGTGAATCAGCTCGCGGCGACCGGCGCGGACATCAGAAAGGCCATCATGGCGACGCCCTTTCCGCCCGCGCTCGAAACGGCGGTAGTGAGCGCGCTCGCGCGCATGAGCGGCGATACTGAGATTGCCGTCGCGGTGCGCTCCTCCGCCACCGCGGAGGATCTGCCGGAAGCTTCCTTTGCCGGTCAGCAGGAGACGTTTCTCAACGTGCGCGGCGCGCCGGCCGTGCTGCAGGCGATGCACGAGGTCTTCGCCTCGCTCTTCAACGATCGCGCCATCGCGTATCGCGTGCATCAGGGCTTCGAGCATGCGGCGGTTGCGCTGTCGGCGGGTGTGCAGCACATGGTGCGCAGCGACCTGGGCGCAGCGGGCGTCATGTTTACGCTCGATACGGACTCCGGTTTCCGTGACGTCGTGTTCATCACCTCATCTTACGGCCTTGGCGAGACCGTCGTGCAAGGGGCGGTCAATCCGGATGAGTTCTACGTCTACAAGCCGGCACTGCGCGGCGGCAAACACGCCATCATTCGCAAGAACCTCGGCAGCAAGGCGATCAAGATGGTCTACGGCGCACAGGGCGCGCAGCGCATCGCGACGGTCGAGGTTCCTGCTGCCGAGCGCGCGCGCTTCTCGCTGAACGATGCTGACATCACGACCCTCGCTCGCCAGGCTCTCGTCATCGAGGAGCACTATGGGCGGCCGATGGATATCGAATGGGGCAAGGACGGCGCCAGCGGCGAGATCTTCATCCTGCAGGCGCGCCCGGAGACCGTGCAGAGCAGAAGCGGCCGCGTTATTCAAAGATTCGCCCTGAAACGCCGCTCGACGATCCTCGCCACCGGCCGCAGCATCGGCCAGAGGATTGGCGCGGGACCGGCGCGCGTGGTGCGCAACGCATCCGAGATGGCGCGCGTGCAGACGGGCGATGTGCTCATCGCCGACATGACCGACCCGGATTGGGAGCCGGTCATGAAGCGCGCCGCCGCCATCGTCACCAATCGCGGCGGGCGCACCTGCCATGCGGCCATCATTGCGCGCGAGCTGGGGGTTGCGGCAGTGGTGGGCTGTGGTGATGCCACCGAGCGCGTGCGCGAAGGCCAGGAAGTCACCGTGTCCTGCGCCGAGGGCGAGACCGGCTACGTCTATGAGGGCATGCTAGATTTCGAGCGCAAGCAGATTGAACTCGACGCGCTGCCAAAAATTCCCGTGAACATCATGATGAACGTCGGCAATCCTGACCGCGCCTTTGACTTCGCCGGGATTCCGCACCGCGGCGTGGGGCTGGCGCGCCTGGAATTCATCATCAACCGCATGATCGGCGTGCACCCGCGGGCGCTGCTCGAGTTCGACCGGCTCGACGGCGAACTGCAGGAGCAGATCCGCGTGCAGATGGCGGGCTACACCGATCCCGTCGGCTTCTATGTCGAAAAACTCGCCGAGGGGATCGCCCAGATCGCCGCAGCCTTCGCTCCGCAGCCCGTCATCGTGCGCCTATCGGATTTCAAGTCGAACGAATACGCCAACCTCATCGGCGGGCGCGCCTATGAGCCGAGCGAAGAGAATCCCATGCTGGGCTTTCGCGGCGCAGTGCGCTACGTGGATGAGACCTTCCGACCGTGCTTCGAGCTTGAGTGCCGCGCGCTGCTGCGCGTGCGCGAGGAGATGGGGCTGCGCAACGTGCAGGTCATGGTGCCGTTCGTGCGCACCGTGAAGGAGGCGCGGCAGGTGACCGAGCTGTTGGCGAAGAACGGCCTCGCGCGCGGCAAAGATGCTCTCAAGATCATCATGATGTGCGAGCTGCCCACCAACGCGCTGTTGGCCGAGGAGTATCTGCAATACTTCGACGGCATGTCTATCGGTTCAAACGACATGACGCAATTGACGCTCGGGCTCGACCGCGACTCCTCGATCGTCGCGAAGCTCTTCGATGAGCGTGACCCGGCGGTGAAGCTGCTGCTGCAAATGGCGATCGGCACGTGCCGCCGCCTGGGCAAATACGTGGGCATCTGCGGCCAGGGCCCTTCGGATCATCCGGAGCTCGCGCGCTGGCTCGTCGAGCAGGGAATCGACAGCCTCTCCTTGAATCCGGACTCGGTCATCGAGACGTGGATGTTTCTCGCCACTCCCGCCAACAGCGCACCGCCGCTCGAGGTTCAGCCGCCCGCGTAGGCCGCTACGAACAGCGCTCCGCGGTAGTGTTTGAGCTCGCGGATGGATTCCAGAATGTCCGCCTGCGCCAAATGCGCGCCCTCCTTGACGAAGCTGTCGGCGACGTGCGGCGCCCAGCGGCGCGCCAACTCCTTCAGCGTGCTGACATCCAGATTGCGGTAATGGAAGAAGCGCTCGAGCGCCGGCATCTGGCGCGCGAGAAAGCGCCGATCCTGGCAGATACTGTTGCCGCACATCGGCGAGGCGCCGGGCGGCACCCAGGGCGCCAGAAACTCGAGCGTGCGCGCCTCGGCCTCACCGACCGTCACGGCGCTTGCGCGCACCCGCACGAGGAGCCCCGAGGAGCCGTGCTGCTTCTGGTTCCAGTCATCCATGCCGGCGAGCACCGACTCCGGCTGGTGAATTGCGAGGACTGGCCCGGCTGCGAGAATATTGAGCTCCTTGTCGGTGACCACGGTTGCGATCTCGATTATCGAATCGCTGTCAGGCTTCAACCCCGTCATCTCAAGATCAATCCAGATGAGATTGTCGCTCTTGGGCATGGGCGTGCTCGCGGTCGGTCAGCCGAAGGAGCGCCGGCCGGAGAGCGCGTGCGCGAGCGTCCCGCCGTCGACGTATTCAAGCTCGCCGCCGATCGGCACGCCGTGCGCGATGCGGCTCGCGCGCACGCCGAACGAGCCTGCGATCTCGCCCAGGAAATGCGCCGTCGCCTCGCCCTCGACCGTGGGATTGGTCGCAAGTATGAGCTCGCGCACGCCGCCTTCGGCGAGAATGGCGCCGAGCTCGCGCACGCCAAGCTCCTCCGGCCCGATGCGATCGAGCGGCGACAGATGCCCCATCAGCACGAAGTAGCGGCCCTTGTAGCTACCCGACTGCTCGATGGCGACGACGTCGGAGGGCGATTCGACGACGCACAGGAGCGTCGCATCGCGCTCGGCCGATGCGCAAATCGAGCAGTGAGTGTCTTCGGTCAACATGCGGCACCGGCGGCAGCGCACCACGCTTGCGAGTGCTGCGCTCAAGGCCTCCGCGAGCGCGCTCGCACCGCTGCGGCCGTCCTGCAGCAGATGAAAAGCCATGCGCTGCGCACTCTTGGGGCCGACTCCCGGCAGTGCCTTGAGCGCGTCAATGAGGCGCGTGAGTTGTGGCGAATGCCGCATGCTCAGAACGGCAGCTTCATGCCCGGCGGCAGCTGCATGCCCGCCATCGCGCCCGCCATCTTCTCCTGGACGCGCACCTCGACACGATGGACCGCGTCGTTTACCGCCGCAGCAATCAGGTCCTCAAGGAGTTCGCGATCGTCGCTCGTCACCGCGGGCTCGATCTGCACGCGCTTCACCTCGTGGCGCCCGCTCATCGTCACTTTCACCATGCCGCCACCCGACTCGCCGACCACCTCGATGCTCGCAACTTCGGCCTGCGCCTTCTCGACGTTTTCCTTGAGCGCCTGCGCCTGCTTCATGAAATTGCCCATATTGCCACGCATGTCACTCTCCTCCTCAGCGGTTATTTGATTGGTCGCACGCTATCGGGCAGCAGCGTCGCACCGAAGCGCTCGCGCAGCGCCTGCACTCCCGGATCGGACTCGAGGGACTCGCGCGCGGAGGCGAGCTGCGCGCTTGAGGCGTGCTCATTCGCGCGCGCGGGCGAGAGCGCATCGGGTGCGGTCGACTCGAATTCCAGGCGCACGCTCTCGCCAAAATGACGCGACAACGCCTGCGCAAGTTTCTCCTCGAGCGCCGGCGTGCTGACAATCGGACGCGTGGGATCAAGCGCCAGACGCACGACGCCACCGGCGCGCCCCAGGAGCACGCAGTGGCTCGCAAGCTGGCGCGCGGCCCCGGATAAATCGAGCTGATTGATGATGGTGCTCCAGGACGGCGCCCCCTCCTCTGCCGGCGCGGCGCCCTGCGCTGCATGCGCGGGCGCAGGCGTGCGCGCCTCGGGGACCGGGTTCGGCGCCGCGGCCGCCACCGCGGCATGCGTCTCGGCTGCATCGCCGGGCCGAAATGCGAGCATGCGCAGCAGCGTCATCTCAAAGCCGGTACGCGGATCCGGTGCCAGCGCCAGATCGCGTCGCCCGAGAATGGCAGTCTGATAGAAAAGCTGCACATCCTCGCGTGACATGCGCTCCGCGAGGCGCGCGAGGATCTCAAGCTCGTACAGCTCATCGCCCGCAAAATCCGCGATCGACTGCTTGAGCGCAATGCGCGCGAAGAGCGCCGCGAGTTCATCGAGCACCTGCGCATAGTCCGGGGCGAACTCCTCGAGCGCGCTCGCCGCGCTCATGAGCGCGCCGGCGTCAAAGGCTGCGAGATGCTCGGCGAGCCGCACCACGTGGTCGCGCGCAATTGTGCCCAGCATGGCGCGCGCCTCGGCCTCATGCGCGGATCCGCCGCCGAAGGCAATCAACTGATCAAGGAGCGACAGCGCGTCGCGCACGCTGCCATCGGCTGCCTGTGCGATGAGACGCACCGCCGGCGCGTCGAAGGCAATCGCCTCGGCTTCGAGGATCTGACGCATGCGCTCGGCGAGCAGCGCCACCGGCAGGCGCTTCAGATTAAATTGCAGGCAGCGCGACAGTACGGTCACCGGCAGCTTCTGCGGATCAGTGGTCGCGAGCAGGAACTTCACATGCGGCGGCGGCTCCTCGAGAGTCTTCAGCAGCGCGTTGAACGAATGGGTCGAGAGCATGTGCACCTCATCGATGAGGTATACCTTGTAGCGGCCGCGCGTCGGCGCGTACTGCACGTTGTCGAGGAGCTCGCGCGTATCATCAATCTTGGTGCGCGAAGCAGCGTCCACTTCCAGCAGATCGACGAATCGCCCGGCGTCGATCTCGCGGCAGGCCGCACATTCCCCGCAGGGCTCTGCCGTAACGCCCTTCTCACAATTCAGGCACTTCGCAAGAATCCGCGCGATGGTGGTCTTGCCGACGCCGCGTGTGCCGGTGAAGAGAAACGCGTGATGCACGCGGCCGCTCGTCAGTGAATTGACGAGCGCCCGCCGCACGTGTTCCTGTCCCACGAGCTCGGAGAATTTTTTCGGGCGCCATTTGCGCGCCAATGCGATATAGCTCATCGTTCCTGCCGGCGCCCGTGCGCCGCATGCAAAATCGTACATCTGCGCGTGCGGCTGTGCACCACGGCCCGCAGGGTCCCCAAAAGGAGGCGGCCCGCACCAGCCCAAACTCCGGCACCCGACATCGCCGCTGCCGCTGCTCCCTTCCGGGCCTGACGGGGTTCACGACTAGTCGTCGCGGAGAAACCGATGCGAGCCACCATTGAACGCGCAGCGTGATCGCCCGTACGCCCGATCCGGCGGAAAGGCGTGGGATTCGATTGTAAAGATGCGACGCGCGATATCAGCAGGTTACTGAGAAATCGCGATCGCCAATCCTTAAAATCCTCCGCCTTCCGGACTTGGCAGGCGCTTGGCCATGGCCAAGTCCAACGCCGCGTCACCGGAGCCAATATTACTACATCGATGGCCCGAGGCCGGCATTGCCGCTCGGGGCAGCAGCTGCGCGCCGGGATTCGCACAAGTGCACGTGCCAGACGGATTTCTTAAGTGTGCGCCCGCTGCACCTGCGCCGCCGTGTCGCCGCTGCCGTAGTGATCGATCACTTGAGAGGCGGCCTGCGCGGGCGCCGGAGCGGTCGCGCCGTCGATGCCCCGTGACCTGCCGGTGACCGGCACGGCCTTGGCCGAGATTGTTTTGAACGCTGAGGTCGCAGTTTCTGGTATCTGGCTGAATGTTGACTGGGTGCGCGACGGCATTAGCCCGCGGCCTTGCCGCCATCGACAGCGACGATCTCTCCGGTCACAAAGGACGCAGCGTCCGAAGCGAGGAACACAATCACGCGGGCGATATCGACGGATTTGCCGACGCGTCCCAGGGGCACGCCGGAGACTAGCGCGGCCTTGTTTTCGGGAGTTCCCGTGAACCGATCGAGCATGCCGGTGTCGGTCGGTCCCGGCGCCACCGCATTGACGCGCACACCGCTTGCGGCCGCCTCCAGCGCAGCCGACTTGGTAAGGCCCTCGACGGCGTGCTTGCTGGCCGCATAGACCGAAGCGGTGGCCGCCCCCTTGTGTCCATAAGTCGAAGAAATATTGATGATGCTGCCGCTCTTCTGGGCAGTCATCACACGCAACTCGTGTTTGAGGCTGAGCAGCGTGCCCAGCACATTGGTGTCAAAGGTGGCGGCGTAGCTCTCAGCGGTTTGATTGACAATCGGGCCGGGATGTCCCTCGGTGCCGGCGACGTTGACTGCCGCGTCAAGGCGGCCGAACCGGGCCACTGATTGGTCGATCAGAAGCCGCACTTCTGCGTCGTCCCGCACATCGGCCTGCACGAAAACGGCTTCGGCACCTAGCTTCTGTAATTCGACTTCGAGCGCTTTGCCTTCCGTCGCATGACGGCCGGAGACGACCAGACGAGCGCCATTCTTGGCGAAGGCAACGGCGGTGGCACGACCGATGCCGGTGAGCGCACCGGTAATGACGATGACTGGATTGTTCATGACTGACTCCTGCTAAGCGTGACATCCTCGCGGTTTTCGACTCGATGGCGGAAGCCGCGACGAAACCGGATTTCCGCGGCTGCGCCTTCGCCAGAGCCAGCGCCGAGGCACAGCCGGGCAGCAGCGTGAAAGCCATGTGCGACGAGTCGCGCGCCTGGAACCTCGCCCTGTTGGCTGATCTTGCCAAACAAGCCGGCGCTGCCGATCCGGATCGGGTGGCGCAACAGCTCAGAGTGCTCTATGACGGGGCGATGATTTCGGCCCACGTTGACACAAGCAGCACGGCCGTGACCGCCGCGCGCACCATGGCGGAGATGGTGCTGGATCAGGCGATCCTTGGTCACCGCAATCGCGATTCCAAAAGCAAACCCCGACGATCTCGATGATCACCCGGAGCGCCCCCTGGAGAGCGCGAAGTGGTTTCTGTGGGCTGGCAACGTGCGCAGCGCATCGAGACACTCATCGATACTCATTAGAGTACGACGCAGGGGCTCCGCGACGTCCCCATTTGCCACTACCCGCAGGTGCTGTCGAGCCGAGCATTTTTTTCCGCGGAAGTGGCGGAGAGAGTGGGATTCGAACCCACGAACACCCGTTAAGATGTTACTGGAATTCCAGTCCAGCGCCTTCGACCGCTCGGCCATCTCTCCGCGCCAGCAAAGTATATGTGCTTACGCCTGTGGCGGCTTCACGGGCTTCGGTACCACAAAAGGCGGCGGTGTATCGAGGCAGGGGTCGGCTCGGGTGCGCGGTGGGGGCGAGGGCTCGTTCAGATCCGGAATGCGCAGGGCCGAGCGTGTATCCGGGGCCGTCAAGCCGACCGGGGTCTTAAGGGGCGCGATGCTGCGCGCGTTCGCATACGGCTGGGGGTCGTTGCAGGTGTTGTTGTTTCCATGGCGATGGAACAGAAAGCATCCGTTGAGCGCGAGGAGCCCGAGCACGGCGAAACTGCGTGGCAGCCAAACAGATCTCATGAATTCTCCCGTCCAAAGGCAACACCGGCCGCCTGAGCGCTCGCGGCGAGGGCCGCATGATACGTGCTTGCAAGCTCCGTGAGCGGCAGACGGATCCCGGGGCCGATGAGACCCATGCGCGCGAGCAGCCACTTGGATGGAATAGGATTCGCCTCGATGAAGAGGTCGCGATGCAAGCCACGCAGCGCCGCATCGAGCTTCTCCGCTTGCGCGCGCGCGCCGCCGAGTGCCGCAATGCTCATAGCCGCCATGGCCCGCGGCACTATGTTCGCAGTAACGGATATGACCCCGCGCGCCCCACACAGCATCGCCTCGCACGCGCTCGCATCATCGCCGCTTAAGACCACGAATCCCGGCCCGCACGCATCCACGAGTTCCCGCACCCGCGCGATCTGTGGCACGGCTTCTTTGACGCCGACGATGGCGGAAAGTTGCGCCAGGCGCGCAACCGTCACCGGCAGCATGTCGACGGCCGTGCGCGAGGGCACGTTGTAGGCGATGACCGGCACGCGCGCCGCCTGCGCCACAGCCGCATAGTGCCGGTACAGGCCCTCCTGAGTCGGGCGATTGTAAGCCGGTGTGACCACGAGCAGCGCAGCAATCGGCAGCTGCGAGAGCCTGTGCACGCGCGCAACGGTCGCCGCCGTGCTGCTGCTGCCGGCCCCGGCGATGATCGGAATGCGCTTCCCCAGCTGTTCGCAGGCGCGCTCGGTGAGTTCAACGAGCTCGGCATCCCCGAGGGTCGCCGCCTCCCCGCTCGTGCCGCCGACCACGATGCCGGTCGTTCCGTTCGTGAGGTGAAAGTCGAGCAGTCTCGACCACGCGGCAAAATCGAGTGTGCCGTCCGGCTGCATGGGGGTGACGATGGGGACCAGACTGCCGGAAAACATTTAAAAAACCCACGAGCCGGATGCGCGAGCGCGCGATGTTACGAGTCGGTGCCGAGCCTAAGCAAGCTCGGTCGCGCCGAGCCTGCGCACCCGCTAAACTCCCCGCTCAAAGCGAAGGACTGACGCCCGTAGACACGATGAAGCAACACCTTGCGGTTTCCGCGATCGGCAGCGATCGCACGGGGATGGTCCATGACCTCACCCGTCTGGTGAGCGAGTGCGGCGGTAACATCAGTGAGAGCCGCATGGCGGGCCTGGGCTCGGAGTTCGCCATGCTGCTGCTGATTTCGGGCAATTGGCACGCGCT
>Ga0302326_10012668_pt1 | contig 17934 bp, 14 predicted proteins | sample Palsa_T0_3_FD_202264 | JGI IMG/M metagenome (GOLD analysis project Ga0302326, IMG submission 202264) | Peat permafrost microbial communities from Stordalen Mire near Abisko, Sweden - Palsa_T0_3 | ecosystem: Environmental > Terrestrial > Soil > Palsa > Peat permafrost | place: Sweden: Abisko... | reverse complement strand
GCGCGGGTTGGGACGCGCGGAATGCTTGGGTATTGGGTGGGTTTTCTTGGGATTGCTTGGGTTGGGAGTTTGGGCGCGGGGCTGTGGATTCAATGGGTTGTGGGTTCGGCGGCGCGCTTCTTTTCATGCTTGGTTCGGTCTCTCTTTCGGGGGCGGCTTTTTGGGGTGGACTGCTTCCCCGGCTTCATGTTACGACTGCGTGGGGTGCGGTTCTGGGCTGGGACGGGGTAAGTTGTTTGTTTGCAGCGGGAGATTATTTTGGAGTGGCGTGAACGGCGTTTCTGGCTGGCGCGATCTGGCGCCCGGGTCTGGAGATGGGCTTGGGTTGATTGACCTGGCCTGTCAGGTTGATTGCTTGGGGATTGCTCCCCCTGTTGGGTTGATTGGTGGGGTGTGTTGGGATCTTCCTTCTTTCGGTGCCTTGTTGTTGACGGACATCCATGAGCGGGCGAACAAAAAGCGAATCCAGATGGTAAGATTAGCGTAGTGGATATTTCGCAAGATTGCGCGGCGCCAAAATGGCTGCATAATACATTTGTGGCAGTTGTTGTTTCGGAGAAGCGTCTGCGTCAAAGTCTTCGCCTGGATGAATCTATCTGGCAAGCGATCGACGAATCCTGTGCTAAGCGGCCGAGTAACATCTCGCGAGACACTTGGATTGCTGAGGCTATTCGGGACAGGCTTGCGCAAGAGCGCGCAAACGTGGAGAATGCGAGGGATCGCAATGCATGAGTTCTACGAATTCTTCGCCGGCGGCGGTATGGTTCGGGCTGGGCTCGGCTCTGGCTGGAAATGCCTCTTTGCGAACGATTTCGACCACAAAAAGAGCGTCGTCTATAGGCAGAATTGGGGCGACAAGGAACTGAAGACTCTGGACGTAGGTAAGCTTACAGTCTGCGACTTGCCGGGCAAGGCCGAATTTATCTGGGCGTCGTTCCCATGCCAAGATTTGTCCCTTGCGGGTGGCGGCGCTGGGCTGAAGGGTGATCGTTCCGGCACCTTCTGGCCATTCTGGGAGCTTATGAAGGGGCTGATAGCAGATGGCCGTTCACCGGGCATGATCGTTCTAGAAAATGTCTGCGGTACGCTAACCTCCCATAACGGCAGTGATTTCGAAATGATTTGCCGCGCCGTGCACGAGGCTGGCTATTCGGTTGGCGCCCTCGTCATCGATGCCGCGCTGTTTGTTCCTCAGTCTCGTCCCCGACTATTCATCGTCTGCGTCCACGAATCCGCCGAGATACCAGCGGAGTGTTTCTCTAGCGGTCCCGTGTCTCCATGGCATCAAAGGGTTGTTGGCGCATTTCACAAGCTGCCTGCAACAATCAGACAAAACTGGATTTGGTGGGACCTGCCGTTGCCGCCAAAACGGAGTACGAGTTTTGCCGATGTAATCGAAGAGTCGCCCGACTCCCCTTGGTTCTCGGGGGATCGGACCGACGAAGTTCTTGCCGCAATGAGTCAGATCAATTCGGCAAAAGTTCGCAAGGCGCAGCACGAAAAACGCAGGATAGTCGGCGGTCTATATATGCGGACGCGGGCGGACGAGAACGGGAATAAGGTTCAGAGGGCTGAGGTTCGGTTCGACGATATCTCCGGTTGCCTTCGGACACCTGCGGGGGGGTCAAGCCGGCAGACCATCGTGATTGTGGACGGATCTTCCGTAAAGGCTCGCCTGATCACGCGGAGAGAAACAGCTCGGTTAATGGGACTTCCCGATACCTACAGGCTACCGGGCAACTATAATGAAGCGTACCACCTGACAGGTGATGGCGTAGTCGTTCCAGTCGTTCGTCATCTGGCTCAATTTATTTTCGAGCCTATTCTCAAATGCCTAAGAAACAAAAAGACGACGGCAGCGGCCTGAACGTCATCCCGTGCGCACAAGATAAAAAGCTCAAGAAACTGATCGTAGAATTTGCGGATGTTCTCAAGGTGGATGCCCACAAGATTGGAACGCATAATCTTACAGAAAAGGACTTCTACAACAGCGGATTGTTTCGCGGCGCGATTGAGCGGGTCCGCGGCCAGTTTTCGGCGACGATGGGCTCGAAGCGAGAATTCGCGAAACACATTCTGAACTTCATGGAGGACCACAACTTCATCAAGGAATGGAAGTCGTCGGGCGAGAAGAACCGCCATGATTACACGGTGAAATTCCCGGATGGGCGCATCGCGGTTATTGAGTTGAAGGGCTGCATGGATGGCAATAACACCGTCATCTATGAAAGGCCTCCACACGCGCAGGAGTTCATCGTGTGGAGCCTCTGCACAAATGTCGGCGGAGACCCGAGGAAGAATGCGTGGTCCGGCATCCACACGAGAATTGGCGCAGATATGATCGGAAGAGGCCAGCGAGTCGATGGCGTGATTATCTGGGACATGATGTGCGGCACAGTAGGTCGACCATGTCCGAAGCTCCAGAATGCGCCTGAGCGGATCACCGTAGTTTCCCATTACGAAGTCCCCCCGCCTTGCCTCTATGTGTTGCCGGCTACCATAGCGAGCGCCCGCAACAATGCTAATCCTGTGGCTCAATCCCTTGATGAGGTTCATCTGCTGAAGGCCTTTCACGACTGCTTCGCGGGTCGTCCTGAGGAAATCAATTATGTTGATTTTGAAGTGGAATACCGAGGGAACGATCTGTTTAGGACCACACGCGTACGCCGCGGCGGTTTGACGGTACAGGAATCCAGCCCAACTCCTATTCAGCGGGTTTGAAACATGGAATCGCCGGAAGTGAGAAGGCGGACGATGCAAGCCGTAAAGGGCAAGGATACTGGCCCTGAGATGACAATTCGGCGGCTTCTTCATTCAGCTGGTTATCGCTATCGAGTTCACCGCTGCGATCTACCCGGCTGTCCGGACATTGTGTTTTCGAGAGCTCGTAAGGCAATATTCATACACGGCTGCTTCTGGCACGGGCACGACTGCGCGAGAGGCAAGCGGGTGCCAAAAACGAACACGCGATATTGGGTCGAGAAAGTGGCGCGAAATCGATCGCGCGACGCTAGGGTTCAGTCGGAATTGTGTCTGGATGGGTGGGGTGTCTTCGTGATCTGGGAGTGTGAACTAGCCGATCGCCATCTACTATCTCGCGTGAATCGTTTCTTGTCGCAACCGGGCACATACCCAAACGCGTTGACGGCGTAGCCGCCGATCAGGACGAACCGGACGTTATGGACAACGAACAACTTCAAGAACTCTTTGAAATCGCGTGGTATCCGGGTCGTAATCGTTGAAGACCTGTCTTGTCAGTTCGAGGGCGGCAAGGCGCTCTTGCATCGTCCTGGACTGCCAATATTGCCTGGCGTCGGATGGCGTGGAGGTTTTCACCACTGAGATCTCACTCCGATCCATGCGGACTTCGTCGATCAACGCCATAGGTTCACGATATCAAGAATCGGCCGGATATTTCAGCGCTTGGGGCGGGTCAATTCCCTGAAACGATACTGAATGAGTGTTATTGAGTCAAGAACTTGTACCTAACCGCTCCGTCTCTTGAGCAGAATGGTGTTGGAGACATAATACACGTATGCCCAAGCTCGCGAGCAGCCCAATTCTCCTCGGCCTTGCGACCGTCCTCGCCTCAGTGTCATTCTTTTTCCACGTAGTCATCCCTCGTAGCTTCCTTTACCAGGAAGCTCTCTGGTGGGTGCCGATCGTACTCGGCGGAATGTGTGTGTGGTTGGGATACTCCGCTTGGCGAGTCGCACGTTATAGACGATTCACGATCATATACATGGTCTTATTGACCCCATTTGCCTTCAGCTATCCGGGTTGGGTACTCGTCCTGTTTTTGATGCTCGCATCGGGCACATATCACGGCCCGATGCCATGATGATGTCTGGATTATTGCCCGATGGCTTTCCCCTCCCGATGCGATCACTGGCAAAAAGCGTGTCCTCGACTGCGGCGATTCCTTGCTGAGGATGGGTGGGGGCTCAATTCTCTGTAGGGTGCTCGACATGGTCCAGCACGAGGACCGATACCGAACCTTTTTGCGATACCAACTTAAGCCCGAGTTGATCCCGCAGGGCCTCATCGAATGTAGGGCCCGATAGGTCAAACTGGGCTTCGACTCCCGGTTTGACGGGCACTCTCACCTCGGGCGTCCATTCCAGAGTGAAATCGAAATTACCGCTTAGACCGGTCCGGTCTACCATTGGGCGTTCGGAGCCGGTTCCTCCGCTCAACACCTTCGCGATAAAAGCCATGGTTACGTTGCGCGCACCGAAGCGAATGCGTCCCGCAACATCCGGTGGCATTTGTAACATCCCTCCACAGAGCAGCGCGAACCTTGGGTCCGGACTCATCGCAGCCGGCGCGGCGTCAAGGGGACACGGCGACTCGGCCGGATGCGGCTGGATCTTCGGACCGAGCTTACCCTCCTTCGCAACCGTTAGCGCGGCCACGGACATTTGCCGCTCCTCTTCATGCACCGCCAGTTTGAAGCGATCCGCCAGCAGCGCTCGCATCATGAGGCGCATCTGATCTTTTCCGGGATTGCCCGCTACACGGGCCTGAATATCGAACCGGTCTGCCGTGACCCAGCCCGGTTGGTCCAAGAAGAATTTCTCCTGATCCTCCATGACCTTGTCGGCGAACAAAAGGGGGTGACCAGCGGAAAATCTGTATGAAGAGCAAGAAACTGAGAAAGGAGTGCGCTTGAGAATACTCGCCGTCTTTGCATGCTAAATTTTCAGCATGCCGCACATGCGCGTCAACTTTTTCCTTAGCAGGGTACTGGAGACGAGGCTTGAAACCGCTTCATGTCGGTCGCGGCTCTGTAAACTATTTTGAATGAGCGATTTACGGCCTTTTCAGCACCCGATGAGTTAGAACATCAGCTTCAATGCAAACTGAGCGCAAACTCCTTGGGGCTCTTTTCAGAATGTTTGCCACTGTAAACAGGGATTGCCCGAGACGATACAAATCCAGCCCGAAGGGTTGGGCTGCATGTTCCAGATCACGTCGCCCTTGAGATATGAACCCGTTTGGGGAGGGCTAGTAGAGTAGGATTGGATTCCTTGCCCCGCCGCGTACGTCACCAGGGGTGAGTTTCCACCAACCGGATCGAGCGAGGCCGTGAGTTGCTTTCCGTATAACTGAGCGTTGCTAAAGGAGATTTGCGTGGAATAGGCGGAAAAGCCCACATAAGGAATTTGGGTTTTGATGTCGGACGAATTCAAAGAAACCGAGGCAACCCCGCGAAATCCGATCGAACCAGTCAGGACGGAATTTTGAATCAAGATGTCCTGAAATGCGGCGCCCTGTCCAACCAGGGTTTCATCCACTTGAAATTGAATGGCGTAGTCCTCATCGAGAGGCTGCGCACCCGAATCAAGGTAACTGTTAAGGATACGGACGGGACCGCGGACCTGAAAGCCGGGGGCGGAGGAAAGGCCCCGCGCGAAGAAAAAGAGCGACCGCTGGTAGTTATTCCGAAATACGCACTGCGAAAACAGCAGGTCGGCCAGCCCTTCGCCGGCGACAGTTGTCGTATAGTCTTCATACCAGAAGCCAGTTCCGTAGCAGGCGCCCCCTGAGGAAGCACATTGATCTCCCTCAGAACCTCCAGGGATTGTAGTGCCATTCTCAGCAAACGTAACGTTTTCGAAAGTCACCCCGTTTATGCCATCAGCACTGCCTCCGTGGCGCCTATTGGAGGAGAAAGTTGAGTTCCGAACCACAATATCCTGGAAAGGCAGAGCCGAATCACTCTGGCTGACGCCGTAGGAAACGAGCGCAATCCCGTCACTGGCACAATTGCTTCCGGAAGAGTTTTCAATGATCACATTCGAAACACTTCCGAGCAGGCGAAAACAATGCCGGCCGCCATCCTCCTGGCCCGCATAACCAATATTCGTTTGAGCGCGCCTGTTTCCATCGACATGAACGTTTCGGATGACGACATTCGAGACCGGCGAGGAACGTCCATCCAGCGTGATGGGCGAAGCAAAATCCACCGCGCCAGGAGAGGTCTGGAAGCCGCAGTTCTGAATGGTGATGGCAGACTTCAGCCGGAGCGCCACGACAAGATACTGCCGGCTTCCACAGTCGAGAACGGCATTTGCCGCCAAGCTGTCGATTGTGCCTTGCAGTACAGCGGTCTGGTCCACGCCGGATGCGGCTAATGGGGGGGTAACTGGAAATACCTGCGCGTAGAGAAGTCCGCCTGACAACAGACCTAAGGACAGAGCTAACGACGAGCTCACAGAAGACTGCGAGGAAAACCGCGTCATCATAGCCTTATATCGGCCACGTAGGGCGGTAACTTTAGCGCGAAATGGGGATCGCCCATTAAAGCCGGCGCAGCGACAGCATTCCATCTCTCCGCTTCAGCGTAGGCAGGGGAGAGAGGTTGCTACAAGATGGAGGATGGACAGTACTCCAGGTACTACATACCGACAGGTACTAAACCGGCTTGGAACCGCGTCTGTTGCGGAGATGCCAGATCGGCAGGCCAAGAAGCACGACGCCGAGCAGCAGCGTGCCCGGTTCGGGCACCTGGTTCAATGTAAGGATCATATCGTTATAATCTCCGTCGCTAACCTGCAAGCTACGGTCTTTAATACCGATGTAATACCCCCCGCTAGCCCCATTCTGGAACAACGCGAAGTGTTGACCTGTCTCGGGACCCAGAGTGATGTTGTTCGCGAGGGCATATGCCCGGTCGGCGTCCGCGATGCCGTTCATCGAGGCGTTCGTGAAATAAGATTTTGTGGGATCAAAGGTCGAACTATCGGGAACGAAGAAGAGCCCGAAAGTCGAGGTGGGATCGAAGACAACCGACCCGGAATCGGGAGTGATACCGTTCGACTGGAAAATCCATCCCCACTGAGAAGAGTTCGGATCATACCAACCGATGGAATCTTCCGCCGACCACAGGCCGTTTGTTTCCAGCAGAGTTGCGATTTGCGGTACGCCAAAACTCTCAAAATAGAAAGAGTTGACTGCACTGCCATCTGTGTTCGCCCAATAAGGGAGCGGCGTTCGCGGGCTGTTCGGATCCGTCGCGAAATATCCGGTTCCATCGATGAAATAGCCGATATTCGCATTGGCGCCGTCGAACGAAGAGCCGTCCCAATAGGCGAAACCTGGGGGGCCGAGGCCTTGCGCGTGAGGCGAAAGGGTAGGAAATGCCTGCCACATGGAATCGCACATTCCGCCTGTTACACAAACAGCGTCGGCCAACAAAGGACCACAAAAAAGTGCCGTGAGTGCAAGCCAGCGGGCCAGATAGATTTTTGCGCCCATCTGATTCAACGCTACTCCTCGTACCCAAGAGGATACAACCTTTGGTATGCATCACGTGTCCGGTTGGTACTAGTATGCTAGTGCACTAGAGTACTTCCGCCGCGCGTGAGGAGCGTGCCCCCGCGAGACAACCGAGAGCGACGAATTGCAAAGCAATCAAGGCTGGCTTGTGCAAGGAGAATTCGACGATCGATTGGATAAATACGGCAAATATCCCAAAACACCACGGCTCACTAAGAGCGCGGCGCAGGGCAAACCCGGCGAGCAGCAGCATGATCAATGCGAAGGGTAGGCCCCCTTCCGCGGCCCACTCGAGCCAGTCATTGTGAGCGTGCTCGACGAACATACCGGGATCCACATGGGCGAAGGCGGGATAGACGGTGTCCCAGTTTCCGAGGCCGAACCCGGCCAGAGGTTTCGCCTTCACCATCTCGAAGGTGGAGGCGGCAAAGAACGCCCGCAAGTCTCTTGGCGGAGCAGCGATTCTCGACGCCAATTCCTGCCAGCCCGCGCCGGCGATGAGCACCAGGGTCACAAACACAAGCACGATGGCGCGCCGACGCATCCAGAAACCGCCGGCCGCGGAATTTGTCGATGGGGCCACGCGCAAGTTTAGAGCTAGCAGCACCAGAAGTTCCACCGCAATAATGGCCGATCCGGACCTCGAACCGGTGGCAAAAACCGCGCAGGGCATCAGTGCGGAGGCCCCCATATAGAACTGGGGCGACTTCGTGTTTTGCATCGCGAGCCAGACTGCCGGCGCTAGCGCCAACTCTTCGAGTGCGGCGAAATGCGAGTGATTCAACAACGGGAAGCATACCCGGATAGCATAGGGATCCGGGATCGTCCATAGAATCATTCCCGGCGAGAAATACCAGTGCAGAAGAGATATGGCTCCTACACTAGCTCCAAGTATTGCCAGTGTCGATCGGAACCGCAGTTGGGGCTGCCACCCGACAAACAGTTGGCACGCCAGCCAGCCGCCACAGGCGAAAACGGTCCAATCCAGGGTGGCGACGGCCGTCTTCCACGGATAGACGCTTAGCCCGAAGGCGAGTTGGAGGGCGCCCCAGAGAGGGAAAAAGTACATTGCGACTACCGGCGGGGGAAATGCGAGGGGGAGTTCCCTCAGGGCTGCGTGAAAAACCAACGCTGCCGTGAGGAGGAGAATTCCAAACTGGAAAATCGAGTAGTAGATTCTCTCGGGCAGCCAGGAGGTAAAAAGCAGATATATGAGGAGAAGCAGCAGGACGGGGCGAAGCCGGCTTGCGAAATTCACTGGACGGAGCCTGATTTCAGCGAGAGTTGCTCAAAGGTAGCAACTCCCGCGAGGCGGGTCGCACCGCGGGGACGCTGGAATTCGAGCGATAGGACGACTAACGGGTCGTGAGGGCCGCGGAAAGCGAGGGTCTGCTCTTTCCAGGTGGCATTTGTCAGGTCGATCGACTCGGCCAACAAAGACTTGGGGCTGGTTGCCGGTCCGCGATAAACCTTCCACTTGAAACCTTCACTGGGATGGGTTGAGGCAAACTGATTGCGGAAATGAAACTCGTAAGATTGGCCGGCTACCACCGGAACCCTTTGGAAAAGGATCTGGCCTTGATCCGGTTGATCTCTCGAAAAGGTCAGCTTCACTTGCCCGTTGGCGAAATCGGCCGTGACGCCGTCGATGGTTATCAGATGCCAATCGAAGCCACGTCCGGACGGCGCGGAGGAGAAATCGGCGTTGGTCAAGTTGCCCCGCGCCAGGTCGATGGCCGCAAATGGCAGAAAGCCGCGCCTGCAGAGGGCATTCCAGACAGCAATCGCACCAGGCACGTCGCCGGCGTCCAAGAGTTTGCCGGCGTAAGTAATCAGGCTTGGCGATTTCTCCGGCGAAATTCGCGGAATTAATTGCGCGACTTCGTGGGCAACTACGGGCGCGGCTGACTCGACGGGCCTTTCCCCCGCCAGGAAGGAAGCGAGATTCCCAGCTATGCGGCTAGTGGAAGGAGCGATTTGTTTCGAGAGCGCCTCTGGGTCAGGAAGAACTCTAGCTGCCAGCCGGAAAATAGGCAGCGAATCGGATTCGTCAATTTCAAGCGCCTGGTGGACCCAGTACCAAAAGAGATCGAATTTTGCCTGCCTGTAATAAAAGTCACACAATACCCATCTCGGCCCGTATAGGCGGTCTACTTGCGCCGCGCGTAAGAGGAAATCTTCCGCGTCGCTTACATCGCCGCGCGATTCGGCAGCTAGCCCCAACTGAATCCATGCCCAGGAGTAATAGGAATTGAGGGCCACGGCTTTTTCCAAATTCCATTGGGCTTTCGCGGCATTCTCGAGCAATGAGCTTTGTCCAATATACGCTGCGTCGCCGGGAGAAATGAGCGCGGCGCGGTGTACCGTATCGACGGTTCCGGACCGGAACTGTAGATCGGAATACCCTAAACTGAGCGACCAAACCCCCGCCACCGTTAGCATCAGACATGCCGTCCCGGCCATTGCGTAATGGGCCAAACGGTTGAGACGCGCGGTTGACAAGGGACTCATTTCCGCCTCATTATAAGCGCAGCGTATTGAACACATTATGTCGATCGTCGCGCTTATCTTCACTCAGCACCGCTTTATAGCCCGTATCGGCTTAGTTTTCCTTACCGGTTCCATTTGCCTGGGGGCAGACAAGCCCGCGGGCGTAGTTACTTCGGCGGGAAGCTTTAAGGTAGATGGCGCAGCGGTTACCAATAGCGCAACGGTCTTCGAGGGCAGCACGGTGCAGTGTGGCGTGACACCTTGCAGTCTAAAGCGGGGCGCCGGCGCCATCGATATGGATCCGAACTCGCAAATAGTCCTTAATCATTCGGACGTTAAGATAACAAACGGCCAAATCCGAATGAGCGAAGGTTCCGATCTCAGTATCCCTTCGGCGGAAGCATTAGTTAAGCCTTCTTCTCCGCAAACGATTGTTCGGGCAAACTTCATCGACGGCCAATTGACGGTGGATCTATTGAAGGGCTCGGCACAGCTATTCCAGAAAGGAACGGAGATCTACGCCCGTCTCGATAGCGGGACGCGTATGCGTTTTCCCGCGGATTCCACTCAGCCGATCGGTGTCGATTTACTCGTGACCGGCTGTATACACTACAAGGACGGCCACTGGTACGTGAAAGACGAACACATCAAGCGCGACGTCGAGGTGCGGGGCGAGAAGTCCGAGAAAGAGAGGCGTAAAGTGGAAATACGAGGCGCCATGCAGGTTCTTCCGGATAAATCGGATTCGGTTGCGGCCATCGTGACGGTCCTATCCGAGAAACGGCTGGAGGGCGCCTGCGCCGGGGCATTCCTTCCGGTGGTGGAAACCTTACTCGTGGGCGCAACCGCAATTCCGATTTTGACCTCGGTTACCCGGATTAGTGTTCCTTAAGAAAGAACGCGCCAAGCGTAAGAATCTCAAGTAAGTTTGATACTCGTACCAGTAATTTTTGGGGGTACTTTTTCACAGCCCTTGTTATGGGTTAATTTACATCTATCGTTACTGCTGATAGCATCGGCTTAGTTGTTTCAATGACGGATCTGTTAATCGCGTTGGTTGTTCAGGACTAAGCCGATGACGCCAAATTCATACCTGCGACAGATATCCTGCGGTTCGGGAACCTCTTCGGAGGGCACTGGCAGGATGCCAGGAATTCCGGGAGCCGAGCCGGGCTATCAGTATTACCTCTGGATAATCAAAAGAAATAGCTGGTGGATTCTCGGATTTATAGTGATTGCCTTAGCCCTTACCTACGGGGTTTCCAGCCTGATCACACCGATGTACGAAGCCACCACCACAGTGGATATCGACATCCGAAACCCTACCGGAGTGGTGGGAACGGAATCGAGGCAGATATCCGCTCTCGACGGCGATCAATTCATGGCAACTCAGATGAAGTTGATTCAGTCTGATGCTGTGCTTCGGCCCGTGGTCGAACAGTACAATCTGCTGCATATCGAAAACCAGGACCAACAGGGAGCCGCTATTTCGCCAGAGACGTTGAAGAAAGCTCCTATTCTTCTCCGGAAGCTGCGGCTGAACAGGCCGCCCAACACGTTTCTTGTCCAACTCAGTTATCGCTCGCCCGACCGCGAGTTATCCGCCAACGTTGCTAACGCGATCGCGAAGTCCTACGTTCAGCGTACGTACGATCTGCGATATCAGACTGCGGAAGGCATGACGGTTTTCATGGAGCGGCAGCTCGAAGAGTTGAAGGCGAAGATGGAAAAATCCAGCGATCGCGTGGCTGCATTTGAAAAAGACCTGAACGTCGCCGATCCCGAGCAGAAAACAGCGATCCTCTCATCGCGGTTGATCCAACTGAACAACGATTACGCCTCCGCGCAGGCCGACCGTCTTCGCAAGGAAGCGGCGTTCAACGCGGTTAAGAGCGGATCCGTGGAAGCAGCCGAAGTTTCCACGCAGGGCGATTCGTTGCGAAAAGTGACGGAGAGCCTGCACGAGGCTCAGCAGCGGTTCTCATTGGCGAAGTCGCACTACGCCGAGAACCATCCCGAGTATAAGAAAGCGGCACTTGAGGTGCAGAGCATTCAAGGGGAGTTGGACAAGACCCGCGAGAGCATCGGGCGCCGCGTTGAAGTGGAATTTCACCAGGCGGAGAACCGCGAAACGATGGTGGGCGCGGCCGTGGGTGAATTGAAGAAGGAGTTCGATCGACTGAATTCGCGCTCGTTCGCCTATCAGTCTTTGAAACGGGACGCTGAAGCGGACAAGAAACTGTATGACGAGTTGGAGTTGAAAATCAAAGAAGCGGGCATCAACTCCGGGTTCCAGAATAGTTCGGTAAGAATTGCCGATAGCGCACGGCCTCCTTTGAAGCCCGTCTCACCGGATTTGAAGTTGAATCTGTTGCTGGCGCTTTGCTTCTCCGCGTTCGGAGGCGTGCTGATGGCTGTCCTCGCCGACCAGAGAAGCGTAATTCTCCGCGATCCGGCGTTGGACTGGAATAGCGAACTGAACGTGCCAATTCTCGGGAGCCTTCCGCTCGTAAAAGAAAATCAAGATACGTTCTCCTCTCTCCTGAATCAAGCGGTCCCGGCCAATCAGCCGCGGCATTTGACTCGCTTCATGTATGAAGAGGCGGTGCATTCGCTCCGCAGCACCATCATTCTCACTCCCGAGTTGCGAAGCCTGCGTTCGCTGGTGGTAACCAGTGCGCTACCCGGCGAAGGCAAGACGGTAACGGCATGCCAACTGGCGGCGGCAAACGCCCGGCGCCATAAACGCACGCTGCTGATCGACTGCGATTTCCGGCGGCCGGCGGTTCACGACAGGTGCGAGATTCATGCTGTGCAGGGCATGGAATCGGTGCTTGACGGAAGTGCAAAATGGCGAGATCTCCTCAGGACTGTGCCAGACTTGCCGGATCTGGATATTCTCGCCGTAGGCGCCGACGGCGCTCATGCTTCGAATCTATTGGGAACCAAACTCCCTTCGATCCTGGCTGAGTTCTGCTCGGAATACGATCTGGTTGTGATCGATTCGCCTCCGCTGCTGGGGTTGTCCGACACGATTGAGATCGCGGCGCTGGCGGACGGCGTTCTCCTGCTGGCGATACCGGGCGAGACTAACTCACGGATCCTGGGCCATTGCGTTTCCGTACTGCGTCAAGTGGGCGTCCGCAATCTGGGCCTGGTGATGAACAAGGTCACGATGCGCAACAGCCGCTACTCCTACCAGAACAAATACGGACAGTATTACGGGCGCTACATGCTAAAGAAGTTAGCCTGACAGGTGCTTTATGGGAGCCGCCATTCAAACCCCTCGGCTGATAGCGAACACCGCCTGGTCATTTACCGGCAGCACTCTGTATGCGATCTGCCAGTGGGCCATGCTGGTGTTGCTGGCCAAGCTAGGTAATCCACGGATGGTCGGCGAATTCGCACTCGGCTTGGCCGTGGCCGCGCCGGTGTTTCTCTTCGCCAATTTGCAGCTTCGCGCGATTCAGACCACCGATGTGGCGGGAGAGTTTTCGTTTGCCGACTATCTGGGCATGCGAATCGCCACCAGCGCGGCCGCCCTGCTTATGATTCTTGGGGTCATTGTCGTTTCCGGCTACCGCGGTGAAATGGCGCAAGTGATTCTTGCCGTGAGCGCCGCGAAGGCGTTTGAATCCGTGAGCGACATCTTTCATGGAGACCTTCAGCGCCGCGAAAAAATGGATCGCATCGCTCAGTACCTGACGGCCAAAGGGCTTCTGGCGGTGGTTGCAGTCGCGGCTGGATTGAAACTTTTCGGAAATGCGACCGGGGCGGCGCTGGGGATGGCATTCGTCTTCGGAACTATGCTGCTGCTGGTTGAGTCCAGATTCTCGCAAACCCCGCGGGCTATCCGCTGGCACTGGCCGCTACTCCGTAAGCTCGGATGGATGGGACTGCCGCTCGGCGCGGCGATGATGCTGATCTCGCTCAACCTCAATATTCCGCGCTATTTTATCGGTCAATCGCTCGGCCCCTACGCGCTGGGAGTATTCGCGGCGCTCACATATTTGAGCCTGGCCGCCACCACCGTCGTGAATTCGATGGGAATGGCGGCGACCCCGCGCCTGGCACGTTACTTTGCCTTGGGTGAGCGGGAAATGTTCCAGCGGACGCTGCTTCATATGAGCGCGGGCGCCGCGATCCTGGGAATCGGCGGCCTGGCGGTGCTTTCGATTGCGGGCCGACCTCTTCTTGCGTTGGTTTACGGCAAGCCCTACGCGGACCACCTGGATGTCGCCCTCCTGGTAATCGCAGCCGGGGGAATCTCCTGCCTCGCATCCGTATTGGGTTACGGCATGACGGCCGCACGGTGCTTTCGCCCACAGCTCCCGCTTTTTGCGGTGGTGGCCGCTATCACCCTGGCAGCCGCATTTTTCTTGATACCGCGCTACGGATTAATGGGCGCCGCCGCGGCCCAATTGATTTCGGCCGCGGCCCAGATGATTGGCAGCGCCGGCATACTCGCTTTCCACTTCCGAACGCAGAGGGCAGTTGCGCTATCTATGCTAGGAGCTGCGGCGTGAAGCGTGAACCGATCCGCGTGCTGCAGGCGCTTCGCGTTATGAACCGCGCCGGAATCGAGACTTGGCTCATGCATCTGCTGCGCCGGTTCGACCGCCGTCAGATTGCAATGGATTTTCTCGTGCAGACGGAAGAGCCCGGCGCTTTCGACGACGAGATTCGTAGCCTCGGCGCGCGTATTCTGCCGTGTATTACTCCGTCGCAGCCCTGGCGGTATTCCTGGAATCTCAGGCGCATCTTGAATGGCGCCGAGCCTTACCATGTAGTTCACAGCCACAACTACTTCTTTGCCGGACTGGATTTGAAAGTGGCGGCCCAGGCGGGTGTGCCGCATCGTATCGCGCACATGCATCCGCATCGGGATATCGCGGCGGGGCGGCCCTTCCGTTCCGTTTACCGCAGCCTGATGTGCTACTGGATCCGGTCTTACAGCACATGCATTCTGGCTCCTTCGCAAGCCAGTCTGGACGCGTTTTCTCAATATGCCGATTGCGGCGCGACGCCACGCGGAGTGGTTTGGAATTGTGTCGATCTTTCCGCTTACAGAGAGCCGGTAGATAAACACGAGGTTCGCCGCCGTTTGGGCCTTCCGCTGGACGTGCCGCTGATTATCTATGTGGCCCGGTTTGCCCCGCACAAGAACCACCTTTTCCTGGCCGCGGTCGCGGATCGTCTGGAAGAACTCGGGGTCAGGGCGGCTTTCGTTGTGGCGGGCTCCGACGGAGAAGCGCGGCGTGAGTTCGAACAGCGCATTGCAGGTCGGACGAACTTCTCGATCTTCGTCAACGAACCGGATATCTCTCCTTTGCTGAACTGCGCGGATCTTTTCCTTTTCCCCTCTTCAGAGGAAGGCTTTGGGACGGTGGCGATTGAAGCCGCCGCGGCAGGATTGCCGGTGGTGGCGTCCGACCTGCCCGCCATTCGCGAGGCCTGCGCGCTAAGCCACAGGAGCTTCATGTTCCCTCCCGGCGACGATCGCGCGGCAGCTATGAACATCCGAGGCATTCTCGGAGATGGCGACGTTTACCGGAAGCTGAGAAGGGATGCGATGCGGTGGGCGGAACAGTTCTCCGTTGAGCCAGTGGCGGAGCAACTCGCTGAAGTTTACCGGACCGGGCGTCCGGCCGCGGCTGGAGTCGAGTCGTTGGACCGCGAGGCAATCGCGAAATGACTTCCGCAGCCGTTCTCAATCGGCCTGTAGCCAGCCAATCGATCTTTCTGTGGAAGATTCCGCTCGTACTGTGGTTCCTGCTTTCGTCATTCCTGCCAGCAACCCAAACACCTCTGTACACCATCTGGGAAATTCCGGTTTCCGCTTACAATCTGTGGTTGCTGGGCGCTGCCGTCATCTGCTCTGGAACCTTCTTCTTGTCGGACCATCACGAGACGCGGGCCGCTAACTGGCACCGGAACCTGCATTGGTGGCTGCTCGGCCTGCTCGCATATGCCGGACTGTCCGTGCGTTGGTCGGGCATGGACACGTCTAACGAAAGAGCGATGCTCTTTACCCTTGTAATGGCCGGAGCGGCATTCTTGATGCCTTTTACCGTGACGGCCAGCCTATCGCGTGAGCAGATCCGTTCCATGCTGCGCCTCACTGCGTTCGGCCTTGCCGCCGTAGCGGCGGTTTATTCGCTGGAATCCTTCTTTTCACTGGGCTTACGGAGCGAACTCGGTCGCTTCTATAGCGTCGGATTCGGAATTGAGCGAGTGAAGGGCCCTTTATTCGAATCGAGCGTCGGCCACATTATTCTCCTGCCGGCAGCTGCATTCCTGCTTGAGGACCTGCTGACGACATGCACTGGCCGCCTGTACAAATCGCTTGCCGCCATTTTGATTTCTATCTCGATACTTGGACTAGGTTCCCGGGCTGCAATGCTCGTTGTAGCCCTGTTCGTCGCAACGGTACTTTTTGTTCTCCGCGGCGTTCGCTATCGTCTACTGATCGTAGGCTTGCTGGCGGCCGGTTTGGCTGTAGCTGGAGCTGTGGTCTTCTCCAGTGCTTCCACCGGCCGGTTGTATTCGTTTGCAGATCCACGGCGGCTGTCGACCCATACCACAGCGTTGAGTGCGGTTTCGAATCGCGATTCATCAATCAACGTTCTCGGCTCGGGTTACGGTTCGTTCTGGGCCTGGTATCTTCCTGATGTCGAGCAAGGAGACTTGATCGCACGAGGCGGCGATATGCGTAGGTCGGAATTTGGCGAGACCTTGTACCAGCCGCATTCCGTCCTGCTGGTTTTGGCCGTAGAGCTCGGCCTCATTGGCTTACTATTTTTCGTCAAGATCTGGTCCGTACTGGCTGGTTTGATCGCAAGTGCCTGGAACGGTGGACGGGACGCGATTTTCAGCGTAAGCGTCGCGGTTACCAGTGTAGCGATGTTCGGGGATTTGATTATCTTCAAGAACCCGAAGGTGTCGGCCATCTGGTGGTTCTACATACTGGCTGCGGTCGCTTTGCAGTCAGCTTCCAAGCCGGAGGAGGCATCAAACTCTTGAGGCTCTGCATCACTTCCGAACATCGGTTTGATCGGACGCCCGACGGCTCGGTCTGGACTTCCACCAATCACTCCTATGCCGATTGGAGCCGCTATCTTAGCGATTTCCGGGAGGTCCGCATTCTGGCGCGAGTGCGGGATGTTGCCTCCCCGCCTGACACGGGTGAGAGAGCCGATGGCCCGGACGTTTCCATTTGGGCTCTGCCCTACTATCTTGGCTTCGGTGCGTTCTGCAAGCGGTGGAGAGAAGTGAAGCGCTCAGCCATCGCCGGCATTGACCCTGAGGACGCGGTAATTCTCAAGGCGCCGTCCATCCTTTCCACTCTGGTCGAACCTGCTCTGCGACGTCGGGGACAGCCGTTCGCGGTGCAGGTAATTGGGGACCCTCGCGATGTCTATTCAGCCGGAGCGATGCGGCATCCACTGCGCGTCGTATTTCGCGAGGTCCTGGTACGCCGGACGGCAGCGTTGTGCCGGGACGCTTCCGTGGTGTCTTATGTAACCAGCGAGCGGCTCCAAGCTCTTTATCCCTGTCGGCCTTTAGTCTTCCGGAATGGGGTGTCGGATGTCGTCCTGTCTGCCCGTTCGATCGTTTCAAGGACTCGCGCGAAAGCCGCCCACACTCCATTGCGGCTCATTACCGTCGGTTCACTGGAACAACTTTACAAGGGCACGGATACGCTCCTGGAAGCAGTTCATCTTTGTGTGCGAGCAGGTCTCGATTTGAGACTGGTCGTTGTGGGCGGCGGCCAATACCAGCCGATGCTCGAAGAACTTGCCAAACGACTGGGCATCGCTGGCCAAATTGAATTCAAGGGACTGCTTCCGGCGGGTGACGCGGTTCTGGCTGAGTTGGACAAGTGCGATCTTTTCGTGCTGCCCTCCCGAGCGGAGGGTCTTCCCCGGGCAATGATCGAAGCGATGGCTCGTGCTCTGCCGTGTATCGGCTCGAATGCCGGGGGAATACCCGAACTGCTGGATCAAACGTGCCTGGTACCCCCTGGGGAGCCTAGGGTTCTTGCGAATAAGATCATCGAGGTCGCGTCGACCCCCGGAATGTTGAGCCGCATGTCGACCGCGTCTCTGGCCAAGGCGAAAGAGTTCAGCGAGACGACCCTGGCGGCGCGTCGTAGCGAATTTC
>Ga0302326_10012667_pt1 | contig 17936 bp, 14 predicted proteins | sample Palsa_T0_3_FD_202264 | JGI IMG/M metagenome (GOLD analysis project Ga0302326, IMG submission 202264) | Peat permafrost microbial communities from Stordalen Mire near Abisko, Sweden - Palsa_T0_3 | ecosystem: Environmental > Terrestrial > Soil > Palsa > Peat permafrost | place: Sweden: Abisko... | reverse complement strand
GGATCCATAGCCCCCCACGTTTTTGTTGGAAGCGGGCCCGGCCCGCAAAACTCTTTAGGGTGTGATGTGTGGACCGCGTCGCGCACCGATCCATTTTTTCGCTACCGGCGAGAGCGTGAGCTTCAGCGGAACTTGTGGCATAGCCAACTTGGCTGTGTAAGACTCGAGTCCCTTATTGGCTGAGAAATTCCTGAAATCGCGCGGCAGCAACAAGCGCGGAGACTTTCGCGATGTCCGCAGAGAGCGACCGATCGACCTCCACGGTCGCGGACACGGTGCGGACCAAGTCCAGCGCTTTTTGGGTTTGCGGCCCGGTGCGCAACGGCGCCAGCAGGTCGATACCCTGACAGGCAGAGAGCAGTTCCATCGATAGCAGATTTTTCAAGTTTTCCAACATCGGTGCCAGCCGGCGAGCCCCAGCCATGCCCATCGAGACGTAGTCTTCCTGGTTCGCGCCGGTGGGAATCGAGTCCACCGAATGCGGCGCAGCTTGAATTTTGGTTTCGCTGGCCAGCGCCGCGGCGGCAATTTGTATCAGCATGAATCCGGAATTGAGCCCGGCCTCGCGGACTAGAAATGCGGGGAGCTGGCTGGTTTGGGGATTGGTCATCTGCTCGATACGGCGTTCGGAGATACCTGCGAGGGTAGCCAACGCAACGGCGAGCTGATCGGCAGCCATGGCCAACGGCTGGCCGTGAAAATTGCCGCCGCTGATCACTTCGTTGGTGTCAGCGAAGACCAAGGGATTATCGGTGGCGCTGTTGAGTTCGATCGAGAGCGTGGCGCGAACTTGCGAGAGTGCGTCGCGGACCGCGCCGTGCACTTGCGGAACGCAGCGCAGGCTGTAGGGATCCTGCACGCGCGGGTCGGCGTCCATCGAGCGGTGCGATTCGCGAATGGCGCTGCCACGCGTGAGGCGGCGAAGATTTCTTGCTGTGGTGGCGTGTCCCGCGAACGGGCGGACTGCCGCAATGCGTTCGTCGAACGCGGCGGGGCTGCCGCGGAGGGCGTCGAGCGAAAGCGCAGCGGCGACGTCGGCGGTGTCCGCAAGAATTTCGGCGTCGCGCAAGGACAAAGCAAGCAGCGCTTGCATGCCCTGCGTGCCGTTGAGCAGCGCCAGACCCTCTTTGGCTTCGAGCCGCAGTGGCGTGATGCCGGCGCGCTGCATGGCTTCGCCGCCGGGAATTCTTTTTCCCTGGTCCCACGCCTCGCCTTCGCCGATCACTACCTGGGCGAGATGTGCGAGCGGCGCGAGATCTCCGGAGGCGCCCACCGAGCCCTGTGCGGGAATCACCGGGTGCACGCCTTTGGCCAGCATGCCGCAGAGAGTGTCGACGACCAGCGGGCGCGTGCCGCTAAAGCCCTTGGCGATAGCGTTGGCGCGCAACAGGATCATGGCTCGTGTTTCGTGTTCGCTGAGCGGCGCGCCGACGCCGCAGGAGTGGCTGCGGACCAGATTGGTTTGCAGGGTACGGATTTGCTCGCGCGAAATCCGCACCGACGCCATTTTGCCGAAGCCGGTGTTGATTCCGTAGGCGGTGGAGTCCGAGGCGACCAGGCGATCGACCACATCGCGGGACGCTTGCATGCGCACCCGCGCCGCGGGATCCAGGGCCGCAATCTCGCCGTTGAACACTACGTCGAAAAGCTGTTCAAGCGTAAGGTCGTTGCCAGTGAGTGAAAGGCTCATAGTTTAGGCGCGGTTTCGGCTGGGACGTTGGCCGCGGCCGTTGCGGCTCCCCGGCGCGGCGTGTCGGGAAAATACGCTCGATATTTCTCCGGCAAGCTGCGCGGCCGGCCGGCACGGTCGCAATATACATGAAGGGTCTCGCCTTCGGCGCAGAGTTCGCCGGAAGCATCGTTGAAAATTTGGTACGCGAAGCGGATGGTACGCCGTTGCGCGGTCGCGATGCGGGTGCGCACGCGCAGCAGGTCGTCGAAGCGGGCGGGCCGCTTGTAGCGACAGCTCGCCTCGGCGACGACGATAAGAGTATCGTCGTCAGCTTCCATTTGTTTGTAGGCGAAACCGAGTTGGCGGCACAATTCGACGCGGCCCACCTCAAACCAGATGAGGAAATTGCTGTGGTAGACCACGCCCATTTGGTCGGTCTCGGCGTAGCGCACCCGCACCGTCGTTTCGTGGAATTCACTCATATCCGTTGGAAGTGTAGCAGAGCCCGCAGTGACCTTCAGCCGTCTACTCGCAAAATTGAGCCGTGGATTCTCTCTTGGATATCAAGCAAGTTTATCGACGATGGGGCCGCTGAGCGAAGCGAACTGGGTGCCCCAGGTCTCGATTTCACACCTGGGTTCTCTACGCTTTTGTCTGGTCCTTCTTTGCGTGCCGCCCCGACGCTTGTCGGAAAAAACTCCCGTCCCCAAAATCTCCCAAACCAAAATCTAACCACCACCGACACCCCCAACTGGTTGTAGCCCCGACACTCGTGTCGGAAAAAAATCCCATCTCAGAATCTCCCAAACCAAAAATCTAACCACCACCGACATCCCCGACACTCGGAAAACCCTCCCAATCCCAAAGCTCCTCGTGTCACCACCTGGACCACCATACCGCTAGGATCAACAAACTTATTTCGCTCCGCGGGTCGAATGGAAACCTCACTGCCTCATTGTCCCGACCATTTCGGAGTGCGCTTTTCGAGGAAAGCGGTAAGTCCTTCCCGGAAGTCAGCGGTCGAGCGGATCGCCACGCTTTCGCGGATGGCGATTTCCAGATCGCGTTCCACATCGTCGTGATTCCACTGCAGCAGAATGCGCTTGGTAGCCGCGAGGCTGGCGGGGCTGAGGGCGACCAGAGACTCGGCGAGGGCGCGAGCTTCCTCCATCAGCGTTTCCGCGGGAACCGAGCGCGTTACCAGGCCGGCGGAGAGCGCTTCGTCCGTGCTGAAAATTCGTCCCGTGAGCAACAATTCGCGGGCCCGCTTTTCGCCCACCTGGCGAATCAGGAATACCGAAACTGCGGCCGGTAGAAATCCGATTTTCACTTCGGTGTAGCCGAATTTCGCAGCCGGAACGGCCAAAGTGAAATCCGCCAGTGTGGCCAGGCCGGTGCCGCCGGCGATGGCGGGTCCGTTCACCGCGGCAATTAGCGGCTTGGGAAATGCGTAGACGCTTTGGAACATCCCCACCATGCGGCGGGCTTCCTGATATTGGTCAGCGGGGGATTGGGTGGCCAGCGCGCGAAGCGATTCGAGGTCCATGCCGGCGCAAAACGCGCTGCCCGCTCCAGTAAGGATGGCGACGCGCGCCGGTCCGGCGGCAACGTCAGCCAAAACCGCGGGGATGTCGAGCAGCATTTGCGCGGAGATCGCGTTGCGTTTCTCCGGCCGGTTCAGGGTGATGGTAGCGATTTGATCCTGAAGGCTGAGCAGGAGCGTCGAATCAGGCATGGCAAAGGTTAACGCGGAGTCGGGTACATAGTCGAGATCGCGTTGCAGAAAAGGAGTCCGGATGTTGACCCTTGCCAAGATGTACGCAAATGCGTACACCATCGGCTAGGCTAAGGAGAACCCTGTGGGCACCATCCGAGTCGGTGTGCGCGAGTTCCGCGAGCGGATTGCAAGCTTCCTGGAATCTGATTCACCCGTTGCCATCACGCGCCACGGCGAGACACTCGGTGTGTATGTCCCCACCCCGCGCAAGCAGCATAAGACCGCGCACGTCGCTGAGCTGAAGGCTGCCGCGAATCGATTGGCTGAGGCGTTGTCGGACGTGAATGAAGAAGAACTGGTTGCCGAGTTTAAGCAGGCGCACCGCCGCGGGAAAGGCGCATCTCGCTGAGTTGCAAGGATCGTCTTAGATGCCAACATCCTGATTCGCGCGGTTCTGGGGCGCCAAGTTCTACAGCTTCTTGAAACCTACAGCGGGCGCGGAGCATCCGATGTTGCGTTTGCCGACGCCGGACAGTACCTGCCTTCTCTTTTGATCAAGAGAGGAAAACCCGTTACCGAACTGGCAGCCACCATCGAATCCTTGCACCAGGTGATTGAATCGGTCGATCGGGACTTTTATCAGGCTTTTGAGGCAGAGGCCCGGCAGCGTCTGACCCAGCGCGACGAAGACGACTGGCCAGTATTGGCCTCCGCACTGGGGCTGGCGTACGCGATCTGGACCGAGGACTCAGACTTTTTTGGAACCGGTGTAGCGGTCTGGACCACGAGCCGCATTGAAATCTTTCTCAAAACCCGAATCAAAGAGCTCGAATCAAAGGCGATTGATGAGTTCTGAATTCCGCGCCGCCCGAATTTGCTGGTTTGCGGGCTAGTTGGGCTTGGAGGTTTGGGCCGGCGGTTCGGGGGCTTCGGTTTCCTCTTCGGGGTGCGAATATTTTTCGCGCAGAGTTCCGGTGAGGGCGCAGGCAATCGCCAGGGAACGCGTACCGATACCGGTGGCAACGCCCCGAGCCGCTAACGTGGTGAGAATCGCTTCGGTGGGAATGTTGCCGACGAGGTGGTCGCCGGCGAAGGGACACCCTCCCAGGCCGGTGAGCGCACCGTCGAAGCGGCGGCAGCCCGCTTCGTAGGCGGCGAGTATTTTTTCGCTGGCGGCTTCGGGGCGGCTGTGCAGATGAACACCAAGCTCAACGCCGGCCACCACGCCTTTTACGCTGCGATACAGTGCGGCGACATCGTCCGGAGAGGCGGTGCCAACCGTGTCCGCCAAGGAGACAGTACGCACGCCGACGTCTTTGAGCCAGGTCAAAGTATCCTCGACAATTTCCGGGCCCCAAGGCTCGTCGTAGGGATTGCCGAAAGCCATCGAGATGTACACGACCAGGTCGCGTCCCGCGGCTTTGGTCGCGGCACGAATTGTTTCCACCAGCGCCCGGCTTTCCGGCCGCGACATATTGGCGTTGGCGCGCCGGAAATATGCGGAGATCGAATACGGATAACCGATGGTGGTGACGCCGGGAGTGGCCAGGGCACGGTTGAGTCCCTTCTCGTTGACCACGATGCCGATGATTTCCGGCGGCTTTACCGAAGCGGATGCGGATGCCAGCGCGTTCACGCCGGCCATCACCTGTTCGCTATCCGCCATCTGCGGCACGTGCTGCGGCGAGACAAAACTCACCGCGTCGAGATGACGGAATCCCAGGCTCAGCAGACGCCCCAGATATTCGACTTTCTCCGCGGTGGGAATGACGTCCGCGAGGCCCTGCCAGGCGTCGCGCGGGCATTCGATCACGGTGACCGGAGATGGGGTGGGCGGAGAAGCAGGCCAGGAATCAAAAGTGGAATTCACGTCTGCAGGACTCCTGTTTTGAATTCGGCTACGTGCGGGTTGAGCGCGGCGGCGGTGAGAGCCCAGATCAGAGCGTCGCGCGTTTGCGCAGGATCGATGATCGCGTCCACCCACAGCCGGGCGGCGGCATAGCGCGGGTCGGTCTGGCTGTCATAGGTGGCGCGAATGGAATCGTAGAGTTCCTTTTTCACCGCGTCCGTAATTTTCTGCCCTTCGCGTTGAAGCTGCTTCAGCTTGATTTCCACCAACGTATTCGCGGCAGCGTCGCCGCTCATCACCGCGTAGCGCGCGGTGGGCCAGGCAAAAAGGAACCGCGGATCGTAGGCTTTGCCGCACATGGCATAGTGGCCGGCGCCAAAGCTGCCACCGCATATCACCGCGATTTTCGGCACCACGCTGTTGGCGACGGCGTTGACCATCTTCGCGCCCGCCCGGATGATCCCGCTCCATTCCGCTTCCTTGCCGACCATGAAGCCGTTGACGTCGTGCAGAAAGATCAGCGGAATTAGATTTTGATTGCAGTCGAGAATGAAGCGCGCCGCTTTGTCGGCGGATTCGGTGTAAATGACGCCGCCGAATTCGATGCGGCGTTCGTTGGTGCCGGGCGCGGAGATCTGCACGTGTTTTTTCTGGTTGGCGACGATCCCGACGGCGAAGCCGCCAAGGCGCGCGTAGCCGCAAATAACCGTTTGGCCGTACTCCGTCCGGTATTCGTCGAAGCGGCTGGCGTCAACGAAGCGCGCGATCACGTCGCGCATGTCGTATTGCCGCGCCGGATCGGAGGAAAAGACTCCGTAGATTTCTTCGGCCGGGTAGGCGGGAGGCTCTGCGGGCTTGCGGTCGAACGGCGCGCCGGGGCGATGGCCGATCAAGTCGGTCAGTGAGCGGATGCGCGCCAGACAAGCATCGTCGGTGGGTTCGCGAAAGTCTATGGTGCCGCTGGTTTGCGCGTGCATTTTGGCGCCGCCGAGTTCTTCGGCGGAAGTTTTCTGTCCAATGGCGGCCTGCACCAGCGCGGGACCGGCCAGAAAAAGACCGCTGCCTTCGGTCATCAGGATGTGGTCGGTCATCACCGGAAGGTACGCGCCTCCAGCGACGCACATGCCCATGATCGCGGTGGTCTGGGGAATGCCCATGGCGCTCATCACCGCGTTATTGCGGAACACGCGGCCAAAATCGTCGGTGTCCGGAAATACGTCTTCCTGCAACGGGAGGAAGACGCCCGCGGAATCGACCAAGTAGATGGTGGGAATGCGATTTTCGATGGCGATGTTCTGTGCGCGTATCACTTTTTTCGCGGTCATCGGGAAAAATGCGCCCGCTTTTACGGTGGCATCGTTGGCGATGAGCATCACGGTGCGCCCGCAAACCCGCGCCAGGCCGGTGATCGTGCCGGCCGCGGGAGCGCCGCCCCACTCGGTGTACATCTCGTGGGCGGCGTAGAGAGCGAGCTCGAAGAAGTCCGTCTTGGGGTCGATCAGTTTGGCGATGCGCTCGCGCGCGGTGAGGCGCTGCTTTTTGTGCTGGGACTCGATGGCTTTGGCGCCACCGCCCTGGCGAATCTGCTCTTCTTGCGTCTTCAGCGCGGCGAGCAAATCGACCATCTGGCGGTGGTTGCGCTGATAGGCCGCGGATTTGGGATCGACGCGAGAGCCGATGACCGGATTTTCGTTCGCCAAGATAGTCCCTTTCGCGGCGAGAGTTTTGGCATCACGCGGAGGCCACGCGCCACACGTGACCGAAAACAGCCGGGGAAAGTATAAGCGGTTCTGAAGCGCAAGGCGAGTCGCAGCGGCAAGGCCGTGCGAAACCGATCAGGATGGGGAAGTTTGCGGAATTTCACATCAGGCACACCCATCTCGAAGCCGATATCTAAGAAAGACCTGCTCCAAGCGTTGCGGCGGCACATTGCCCGGCCGGAAGCGGTCCCGGGTTCGTAGGCGGCGTCCACCGGCTACGGCGAAGGTTGCTGAGCGGCGATCCGTTGGCGAATGAAATCGACAATTTGCTGGGTAGAAGTTCCGGGCAGAAAAACTTCCGCGATGCCTTGTTTTTTCAGGGCGGGGATGTCGGCCTCGGGAATGATGCCGCCGATGAGCACGGTTACGTCGTCCATTCCTTTTTCGCGCAGAAGATCCATCAGGCGGGGGCAGATGGTGTTGTGGGCGCCGGACAAAATGGAAAGGCCGATTACCTGGACGTCTTCCTGAACGGCGGCAGCGGCAATCATTTCGGGAGTTTGGCGCAGGCCGGTGTAAATCACTTCCATGCCGGCATCGCGGAGGGCGCGAGCGATAATTTTTGCGCCGCGATCGTGACCGTCGAGGCCGGGTTTGGCGATCAGGACGCGGATTTTCTTTTCGGGCATGTGGTTTGCTTAGTTTTCCGTTTACTCGCGGAACGAAGATACGTTAACACGATCCGGGCTGTCTCGGCGCGGGGTGTGTGCGCACTAGGTGACGTTAATTTCTTCGTAGAGGCCGAAGGTGTCGCGGAGGACGTCGCAGATTTCGCCTAGGGTGGCGTAGGCCTTTACTGCGTCGTAGATGAAGGGCATTAGGTTCTCTTGCGTGGCGGCGGCGCGGCGAAGGGCGGAGAGGCGGAGCTCGGCTTCGACGGAGCTGCGGTCGGCGCGGAGCTTGGTGAGGCGGACGGCTTGGCGCTCGGCTACGGATTCGTCGATCTGCAGGATGTCGATAGCTTTCTCCTGGGCCAGGAAATCGTTGACGCCGACGATGATTTTTTGTTTGCGGTCAACGGCCATTTGGTAGAGGTAGGAGGCTTCGGCGATTTCGCGCTGGGGATAAGCGCGTTCGATGGCGGCGACCATGCCGCCGAGGGAGTCGATCTTTGCGAAGTAGTCGAGGGCGCCGCGCTCGACCTCGTTGGTCAGGGCTTCGACGAAGTAGGAGCCGCCGAGCGGATCGGCGGTGTTGGTGACGCCGGTTTCGTAGGCGATGATTTGTTGGGTGCGCAATGCGAGGGTGGCGGCGAACTCGGTGGGCAGCGCCCAAGCTTCATCGAGCGAATTGGTGTGCAGCGATTGCGTGCCGCCCATCACCGCGGCGAGGGCCTGCAGCGCGGTACGCACCACGTTGTTGTAAGGCTGCTGCGCGGTGAGCGAACAGCCGGCGGTCTGGGTGTGAAAACGCAGCGCCCAGGAGCGCGGATTTTTGGCGCCGAATCGCTGAGTCATCACGCGATGCCAGATGCGGCGAGCGGCGCGATATTTGGCGATCTCTTCGAAGAAGTCGCTGTGCGCGTTAAAGAAGAAGGAGAGCCGCGGAGCGAAATCGTCGACGTCGAGACCGCGGCGAATGCCCCAGTCGACGTACTCGATGCCGTCGCGCAGGGTGAACGCCAGTTCCTGAATGGCCGTGGAACCGGCTTCGCGGATGTGGTAGCCGCTCACCGATATGGGATTGAATTTCGGCGTGTGGCACGCGCCGAATTCCAAAGTGTCGATCACTAGGCGCATGGAGGGCGCGGGCGGATAGATATATTCCTTCTGCGCGATGTATTCCTTCAGAATGTCGTTTTGCAAAGTGCCGCCGAGGTTTTTCCAGTCTGCGCCTTGTTTTTCGGCCACTGCCAGGTACATCGCCCAGATCACCGCGGCCGGGGAATTGATGGTCATGGAGGTGGTGATTTCGGCGAGCGGGATATGGTCGAAGAGAATTTCCATGTCCGCGAGGGAACTGATGGCAACTCCGCACTTGCCCACTTCGCCCTCCGAGAGCGGGTGATCGGAATCATAGCCCATCAGCGTGGGCAGGTCGAAAGCGACGGAAAGGCCGTTCTGGCCTTGTTCGAGTAAGTAGCGGAACCGGCGATTGGTGTCTTCCGCGGCGCCAAAGCCGGCGAACTGGCGCATGGTCCACAGGCGCGCGCGGTACATGGTGGGATGAATGCCGCGGGTGTAGGGAGGCTGGCCAGGCAGTCCGATTTCCTGCTCGATATTTTCGTGGGCGAGATCGGCTTGAGTGTAGAGGCGGCGAATGGGATGCGCCGAGATGGTGGTGAATTCCGCGGTTCGCTCGCCGGATTTTTCGAGCGTAGGCTGCAGCACGGTTTTCTCCCACAGTTGTTCGGCGGCGGATGGAACTCGGGGCGCTGGCGCCTTGGACGTTGCGGTGGTGCTGTCGCTGGGCGTGCTGGTTCGAGTGCCCGAGAATTTCTCGCTCATGTAAGCAACTCCTGGCGCTGCGAGGCACAGACGACGATTTCACCCCACTTTAGGCTAAGTGGCCGGTACATGGTCAATGGATTCGAAGCTTTGCGGCCACTCAGTGACGAGAATGCCGCGGAGTGAGTCGTGCAACCAGGGAATATCCCGCGTAGACCGGTTGATTGAATCCGCTGCTGAAAACCGAGATAGGTGAAACGCAAATTGCCGGGATTTGGCGATTTTCTGTCGTTTAGAATCAGGCGGATCGGGGAGGGTGTCCTGGCGGTGTTGCGATATAGCCTTGGGGGTCTTGGCTGAGCTTTGATTGAGTCCGGCGCGACAAGGGTGAAACGCGAATTTTGCCGGGACTTGGCGATTTTCTCTGGCTTAGAATCAGGCACATCGGGGAGGGTTTCCTGGCAGTGTTGCGATTTAGACTTGGGGGCCTTGGCTGAGTTTCGATTGAGGCCGATGAGGCGAAGGGTGAAAGGCGAATTTTGCCGGGAGTTGGCGATTTTCTGCCGTTTAGAATCAGGCCCATCGGGGAGGGTTTCCTGGCAGTGTTGCGATTTAGACTTGGGGATTCTGACTGGGGCCTGTTGCTGTTGTGTCGGATTCTTCCGGTGCGCGAATCGTTCCACGGATGCGTGAGGCTACCACTGTGCGCGCATGGGAAACAAGGTTGTAGTTTGGTGGTGTCGTTAGCACACGATATGTCCGGTCTTATTAGCACGTGATATGTCCGCTTTATAGCAGCGGCCAGGGAACAAGATACGTGCCTGGAGACAGGCATGAATTGCTACCCGATGGCCGCCCTGGAGCGGACGATGAAGATCCAAGAAGTGATCTTGCGCGCTATGGCGAAGAGGATTAGTTGGTGGCCAGCAGCGGAGATCATTGGGGTCACCGACCGGCAGATGCGGCGGTGGCACTGGCGCTATCGGGAGTACGGCTACGACGGGTTGCTGGATCGGCGACTGGGCAAGCCCAGTCCGCAACGGGTGCCGCTGGCGGTGGTCGAGCGGGTGTTCGCCCTGTATCGAGAGAAGTATTTCGATCTGAACGTGCGCCATTTCCACGAGAAGTTGGTAACGGAACATCCGATTCGCCTGAGCTACACCTGGGTGAAGAAGGCGTTGCAAGGAGCGGGGCTGGTAAGCCGGGAGCGGAAGCGTGGGGTGCATCGACGCAAGCGGGAGCGCCGACCATTACCGGGGATGCTGCTGCCTATCGATGGGAGCCGGCATCGTTGGTTTCAGGATGATCGGTGGTACGACCTGCCGGTGATTCTGGACGACGCGACCAGCCGGATTTACTACGCGCAGTTAGTGGAACAGGGGTCGACGATGACGGTACTGCGGGCATTGCGCGAGGTGGTCGAGCAAGAAGGAGTTTTCTGCGCATTGTACAGCGACCGCGCTGGGCACTTCTTTTGGACGCCTCCCGGGGGCGGGAAGGTGGATCCGCAGCGGCCGACGCAAGTGGGATGGGCCTTGCAGGAACTGGGGATTCGGATGATTCCGGCCTACTCTCCGCAAGCGCGGGGACGGTCGGAGCGGAGCTTTCGAACTTGGCAGGGGCGCCTGCCTCAGGAATTGCGTCTGCGCGAGATGGTCACGCTGGAGCAGGCTAATATTTTTCTACAGCAGGAATATGTGGCCGAGTTCAATCAGCGATTCCAGGTTCCACCGTTGCAAGCGGGCAGCGCGTTTCTGCGGTGTCAACGGAAGGATCTGGATGTCTTGTTCTCGGTGCAGCATCAACGAGTGGTGAACCGGGATAACACGGTGGTGCTGGGAGGAAAGACACTGCAGATCGAAGCGACCCGCTGGCGAGGAACGTTGGCGGGATGTTCGGTCACGGTCTGTGAACATCTCGATCGAAGCTGGAGCATTCGATACGGACCGCATGTGGTGGGTCGCTACAACGCTCAGGGTTGGCCGTGTTTACCCGAGCGGAAGGGCAACGGGCGGGGGAAGACTGTGGAAAAGACGCACCGTGGAAAAGTCCTGCGGACTTTACCACCGCGCTTGGGAATCCCGCCCACACCGCGGGATTCCCACTTTCCCACAGTCACGACGGCGGTGCTTTCTCAATCGCAAAGCGGACATATCGCGTGCTATAAAAAGCGGACATTTTAACTTGCTAACAACAGGGATCGTTCCCGGCGGATGGTGCGTCGCGCGCATCTCTTACTGAATCAAGGTCGTCGCGGTAGCCGGAATCCCCGCTTAACACCGCGACCATTGCGCAATCGGAACCTTTGCAGCACATATTTATCACTCAGATCTGTTCAGGAGGCATGATCTTCTATGGTCTGACCCGGCGCATTTGGGCCGGCAAGACCTTAGGCCCTCCGTAATTTCTCAGCAAAACATTTAGCGTAGAAGGCTGACAGGAACCGCATATCCTATGGGACTTCTTAAAAGCAGCTTGGCAGTTCTTCCCTTCCTGGCGTTTGCCGGATGCTTGGTCGCGCTATGGCGGCGCGGACAAGATTGGCGAACGAGTTTCGTCGTTTCCGCGACGTTGTGGGGTATTTGGGTCGCTGCCACCACCGAGCTATTAAGCGCCGGATCCATGCTTACGCGCGGTGCGGTTGCCGGAGTTTGGCTGGTCGCGTCGATTGTGGCGTGGTGCTTTGCATTTTATTCCGCGGAAGACCGGGACGTTTCCGCGGCATCGGATTTGCCGGCCACCGGCCCCGCCAGCGCGGGTAGTAAACCGCTTTCGCGCGCAGATTGGCTGTTGTTAAGCGGTCTGGTTGTCATTGTGTTGTTGCTCGCAATTGTTGCGTTGGTTGCTCCGCCGAACACCTGGGATGCCATGGAATACAACATGCCCCGGGTGATCATGTGGATCGAAAATCACAACGTCCAGTTCTATCCCACGCTCGATTACCAACAACTCACGATGAGTCCGTGGGCTGACTATGCGATGACCCATTTGACCATCCTGCAAGGTAGCGACCGGCTGGTGGACCTGGTCGAGTGGTTCGCTTTGTTAGGCGGCATCATCGGGGTTTCGCTGATTGCTCGCGAACTTGGTTGTGGCCCACGAGGTCAAGTTCTCGCGGCGGTTCTTTGCGGCACTCTTCCCCAGGGAGTGATGGCGGCTACCAGCGCGAAAGCGGATGTGGCCGTTTCGTTCTGGATCGTGGCCAGTTGTTTCTTTCTTCTGCGATGGAAATCAGCTTCCACATGGACGAATGCCCTGCTCGCCGGAGCCGCCATGGGGCTGGCGGTTCTGACCAAAGGTACTGCATTCGTTCTGCTGGCAGCGATTGCCTTGGCGGTCTTCTGGATTTGGCCGGGGCCAAAGCGGAAGAGGTTCCTCGTCTGGATTCCCGCGGTGGTGCTGGTAGTTCTGGCGCTCAACGGACCGCAGTTTCACCGTAACTTTCGGTTGAGCGGATCGCCGCTCGGATTCGCCTCACCGGACGGTGACGCGGACAAAAAAGGCGAGCGGCATTTCGCCAACGGTAAATTCGGTGTGCGCGACGTGGCCGGCAACGTGCTTCGAAGCGCCGCCCTGCACTTCGCGACGCCGAGTGACAGCGTTAATTCATGGACGGAAAACCGTTTTCGGCAGGTCATGCGCGGTATGGGCGTTGACCCGGATGATCCGGCGATGATCGGGCAGGATAAGTCCGGAAAAAACTATCAATTTAATATTCCGCAGGCTGCCCAGTCTGAAATCTTTGCGGGAAATATGTTTCACGCGATTCTCTTTTTGTTTTCTGTGGCGATCCTCGTTTTGTTGCGGAAACCGCGCCAGCGCGACACGGCCATACTCGCGATCGGGGTGATTGGAGCGTTTGTGTTGCTTTGCGCCGCGGTGCGCTGGCAACCCTTCAACTCACGATTTCATTTGCCGGTGTTCATGCTCGGGTGCGCGGTGATAAGTGCGGCGCTGGCGCCGCGTCTTCCCCGGTGGATGCTTCTGAGCGCCGCAGGATTAGCGATACTCGCAGCAATGCCGTATACCATATCGAACGAGATGCGGCCTTTGTTCGGCATCCAGTACTTTCATGGCTTACGTCCCGATCACACCCCCAACATATTTACGACCACGCGCGATCGCCTGTATTTCCAGGACCGGCATCTCTACGTAGCTGATTCCTTTTCCGATGCGGCACGCGCGGTGGCCGCTTCGGGCTGCAGCAATGTAGGTCTAGACGCGTTCGTTCTGCACTATGACTATCCGATGCTGGCTCTGCTGCGAGCGGGGTTGGGGGGGCCCGTGGTGCGATACCTGGGCGTGCAGAATCGCTCCGCGGTTTACGCGCGTACATCCGCGCCAGCTTCCTGCGCTGTGGTTTGCCTGGGCTGTGCGCCGGTTCATCAGAAATGGAAGGAGTACGGCGGACCTGGAATTGTTGCGTTCCAATTCGATCGGATCCTTGTATTTCTGCACGAACCCGTCGACGCGGCGGGACAGATCGACATGTCGAAAATGGTGGACGGGAAGCCTGCCGAAGCCGACGCGGCGGTTTCGAACCTGCTGGTCGGCGCCAACCCGCCACACATCGGCCGTGACCTATGTACCGTGCTGCCCGATACCGCAGTGCAAGACGCGCTGGGTGGCAGTTCCGTGGTTCAAAATCCGGAAAGCATCGGATGCCGGTTCACCAGTGCCAGTGGACAGATCGAAATTGCGGCGTTCCCACCCAGTTCCTATTATTCGAATTCCCACGAGTACGCTACGCTTGCAGCGGAAGGCAACGGTTCGCTGCAGGTGCACAAACCACACTATTTCATCACCGTCGTGTTGGATCGTGATAATCCGGTACTCGCTTATCTGCGTATGGACAAAATCACCTACAGCTTGAACATCGACCGCGAGAATCTTCGACCCACGTCGGACGACTACGTTCGTCTGGGAGACCTACTCAGCGCTGCCCTTCCCTCTTCACCGTATACGCCCGCCAATTAGGCTGTTCCGGCAGAGAGAGCTTAGTGGCACTCGCGGAGCTTGCCACAGCCTACCCCACGGCAAATCTCCCCTTACGAAACGCCAACTCATAAGAATATGTGTCGAAGTGGCCCGCCCCCAACGTTTTAGTGGAAAAACCGCCCAAAAGACCTAACGGAGTGAAGCGCGATGCCGATCAATAGCCCGAGGATTCCCGCCGAGTGTCAATCACAGGGAAAGTTAAAGGAGCGCAGGTGTTTGGTGTTGGCGGTTCTGCCCGTCGTCTGCCGTCCCATCCAGTCACGCTTTTTCGTTCTTCATTCCAAATTGCATGGTTCCTCGCAGCACTCACTTCGATCGCACCTCCGGTGTGGTCACAACAAAATACGGCGGACCTCACCAACCAAAGTATCGAAGACTTGATGAATATCCAGGCGAGCTTGGTTTCGAAGATCGACCAGAAATTGTCGCGGACGGGGTCAGCGGTGTTTGTCATTTCCTCGGAGGACATCCGGCGATCGGGCGTCAACAACATTCCGGACGTGTTGCGAATGGTGCCGGGGCTGAACGCGGGTCAAATTGACTCGAATACATGGGCCGTCAGCGTTCGAGGATTTAATTCGGAAGTCAGCAATGACATCTTGGTGTTAATCGACGGCCGGAAGGTGGCTAACACGGTTAGTGGAGGTGTCTGGTGGGATGTGCTGGACATTCCCCTGGAGGACATCGAAAGAATTGAGGTGATCGGCCGGCCCGGGCTGGTCCATTTGGGGGGCGAACGCAGTGAACGGAGTGATCAACATCATTACCGAGAAAGCCGCCGATACACGCGGCGCGCTGGTAACCGCTGGTGGGGGCAACCTCTACCAGGGATTTGGAACGGTGCAATACGGCGGCGCGCTGGGCAAGAGTACGGACTACCGCGTCTATGCAAAATATCAGAACGATAATCATGCGGATTTATCGGGAGGATATCTCCAAACGACCTGGAATCATGCCTATTCCGAGCGATCGGACACCACCCTGCAGATATCATAGGAAAGTTACGAACGCGACGACACCCTACGCGAAGCGCGCAAAACCGCTAACGTCAATTTTGAGCATCGCTTCGCTTGGGGAGAGCGGCAGAATATTGTTTGGGGTCTGGACTATCGCTATTCGGTATCCAAAACCGATGGAAACCTTCTAGCTTCTCTGAACCCGGCCGACGTCAACACGCAGTTATTCGCCTTGTTCGCACAGGACGAAATCTCGCTCGTTTCAGACCGTGTGTATCTGACCGTCGGTACCAAGCTCGAGCACGATTACTACGGCGGTTTTGGCTTGTGGCCAAGCGTCCGAGCGACGTAGCAACCAACGGACCGGCACATGTTCTGGGCAGCGATCTCCCAGGCGGCACGCACGCCCTTCAGCACGGACACCTCATTCCGTTTAAACTTCGGAGGATTTCAGGTCCCCGGCGGGCCTCCGGTGCTCATCGGCCTGGTCGGCAATCCCAATTTCAAGAATGAAGGGGTGATCGCCTACGAGACGGGCTATCGCGCCACCGTCCTTAACCGCCTGTCGCTTGATCTCGCCGCCTATTACAATGACTACGACAATCAACAAACAGTCGAGCCATTGCCGCCTTACTTTGAGGCTATGCCCGCTCCTCCACATCTCTTCGTGCCATCCACGTATGAAAATCTGATGTTTGGAAAGACGCACGGGATCGAGATTACGATGAACTGGAAGCCCACGGATCACTGGACCCTCACTCCCGGGTATGCCTTCGAGCAAATTCACATGCACACGCGCCCATCCAGCCAGGATACTGAAAGCGCTGCTTCGGCGGAGGGAGGCAATCCAGTTAACTCCGCGCAGCTGCGTTCGGATCTCGATCTATACAGGAACGTGGCTTGGGACGCCTCCGTCTTCTTCGTCGACCGCCTCGCTGATCCGGACGTGCCCGCGTATACCAGGCTCGATACGAATATCTCGTGGCAGTTGCGAGAAGGGTTGGCGATCGGCGTGGTGGGACAGAATCTCCTGCGGGACCACCATATGGAATTCGACCAAATGGAGGCGACCAGATCCACACTCATCAGGCGAAGTGAATATGCGAAGTTCACATGGCGGTTCTGATCGGTTCGGATTGGATTGCGGAGTGATACTCGCGTCCGGCACTCGATTCGGAATCTCGAAAGTACTTCTACACGCCTGTGATGCAGGTTCTTTGGGCCGGTGACCTCAACCATCTCCGCGTTGTTCGCTCGCTGCGCGTGTGCTAGATTCGCCAGTGTGTCAAACATCTATACGGATGGCGCTTATCTCCAAAAGCACCCCGCTTGGCACGTCGAGGATTCCGCTTGGAAGGCACTACAAGTAATCAAAATCCTCCATCGCAATCGCATTGTGCCGGAGACGATCGCGGACATTGGGTGCGGAGCGGGCGAGATCATACGCCGGATGAGCCAGGCGTTCCCCCACGCGCAATGCCAAGGGTTCGATATTTCTTCCCAAGCCCTGCAACTGGCTCGGAGCCGCGAAGCAAAAAACCTTACATTCCAGCTGGCTGCTGGTACCGAAGTAACCGGCCGCTTCGACGTTGTATTGTTGTTGGATGTGATCGAGCATGTCGAGGACTGTTTCGGGTTCCTACGGTCGTTCCGCGGTAAGGCGAAGTATCTCATTGCGCATTTCCCCCTCGACTTGTCATTACTATCCTTGCTGCTCGGCACTCCCATGGCCAGCCGAAGATCCGACGGCCATCTCCATTACTTTACAAAGGAAACTGCGTTTGCGCTGCTCTCGGATACCGGTTACGAAATCCAAGATTGGTTTTATCCGCAAGCCGAGCATTTTTGGCCACGCAAAGGGAGGACTCGGTTAGTCGCTCTATCCAGAGCTGCGGGTGCTGCAGTGGCGCCCAGCTTGACCTCTCTGATTTTGGGCGGCGCGTCCGTGATGGTTCTCGCGCACTAGAGATAAATTCTTATCCGCCAAAGTGGCTTACTCGAATAACACCGGCAGGGATACACGTTCCCCGGCAATTCACTGCCGAAGGCAATCCGAATGTTTCAGCAGCGAGGCAGCTAACGCAAATGGTGCGCTTGCTTTACGTCACCACCGTCTCGGAGACTCTTGGGTTTCTCAGCCCTCTGGCGGTGCATTTTCGAAAGCAGGGATGGCGCGTGGACGCCATGGCCTGCGGGGCGGGCTCGAGCGAGTTTAGCGGCGCGTTTGATTGCACGTGGGAGGCAGGTTGGTCTCGAAACCCACTCGATCCCCACAACTTGTTCTCCGCTGCAAGGCAGGTACAGGCCGTGGTTTCTTCCGGGCAGTATGACATTGTGCATGTACATACCCCGGTTGCAGCGTTTGTGACTCGCTACGCTCTCCGCCGGCGCAGTTCCACGATCAAGCCGTGGATGATTTACACGGCGCACGGTTTCCATTTCCATCCGAACGGAGCATGGCTCAAGAATGCCTTCTTTCAAACTCTCGAAAAGCTGGGCGGAAGGTGGACCGACTATCTCGTAGTCATTAACCGGACGGATGAGGAAGCTGTCAGGAACTACCACATCGTATCGCCGGAAAAGACTTGGTACATGCC
>Ga0302326_10012665_pt1 | contig 17938 bp, 8 predicted proteins | sample Palsa_T0_3_FD_202264 | JGI IMG/M metagenome (GOLD analysis project Ga0302326, IMG submission 202264) | Peat permafrost microbial communities from Stordalen Mire near Abisko, Sweden - Palsa_T0_3 | ecosystem: Environmental > Terrestrial > Soil > Palsa > Peat permafrost | place: Sweden: Abisko... | reverse complement strand
AGTTCCGTGTTCAGCGTGATTTTTTCCACGGCCAGCGATTCCACGAGCGTGTCCAGGTACCCCGGGATCATCCGTCCCCGCGCATCGAGGGTCAGGAATTCCGCGAGATTGGACTTATTTTGGTTAACCAGGGCGGCGAGCTTCACGATGCTGGCCGTCTTCGAATGCCGGATGTTGTCGGCAATGAGGGTCGCGGAGACATTGACGCTGTTGAGCACGTTGCCAACATTGTGCAGCACCCCCGTGGCGACTTCGGCCATGCCGGCTTTTCGGGAGGCCTCGAGCAGATTCTTATGGATGAAGGCCAGTTCCTCCTCGGACCGTTTTCGGGTCGTGATATCCTCAAGGATGCCGATTTCCTGAATGATATGGGCCGACTCGTCACGAATGACTGCGACTGAGAGGCGGCCCCACACCAAGCGACCGTCCTTGAGAACGAAACGTTCCTCGAGAATGTAACTGTCGGTTTCTCCCGCCACGAGCAGCCGGTTCATCTCAGCCTGTCGCGGGGCATCTTCGGGATGGACCAGGTTTGTGATCTGCGGGTAATCCGTGACGGCGGTGGAGGACAGGTCGAGAATGTGCCGCACCGTGGGGTTGAAATGGTAATAGTCGCCGAGATCGGTGCGTTTCCATGAGATGCCGACCGGGGCGTGCTCAAAGATCAGGCGGAATAGCAGCTCTCGCTGCCGCAGCTCCACGTTGGAAAGGGAAAGCTCCGCGGTGCGCCTATTGACTCGGTCTTCGAGCTCGGCGTTGAGCACGCGGTAGCGGTCCTCGCTGACGGAAAGCGCTTCAGATTTCTCCGTGGTCTCCTCAATCTGGCGGCCGAGCTGAGCGTTGGTTGATTTGAGTTCTCCGGTGCGCATGGCGACCAGCCGCTCCAGGCGCCTGTTCTTGCGGCCCTGCAGATAGGAGCTGAGCCAGGTCATGAGAGCAATGAGGCCGACGCCAGCCGCAACATAGGTCACCCAGGCGAGCGTCGTACGGAACCACGGCGCCTGGACGGTGAACTTCATTTGGTCCTGCGTTCCGCGCAGTGTACCTCCGACAACCGGCCGCACGTGGAACACGTAGTCGCCTTCCTTCAGCCGATCATACGTTGCTGATCCGACGGCACCCGTCGAGACCCATTGGGTGCCCGCGCCCTCCATGAGCACCTCAAAGGTGACGGGCAGGGAGAAGGGATTTGACGGTGCGGCGAAGTGAATGACGAGCGAGTTGTCGGAATAGCTAACCGGGGCGATGGTGTCGCCGATGGCGAAGAGCTGGCGGTGGCTGGCGGGAAACTGGACGGAAGTGATCAGCGCCCTGGGCGTGGCGTCAAGGGATTGGGGCGTCCGCAGGTCCATGCGGGCGAGCCGTCGTCTCGCAAACAGCCATACGACCCCATCGTCCTGGGCCGTGTAGATACTGGCCGCGAAGCCGACCTGGGGAACCTTCACCGGGAAATAGTCCCCGCTCGCGCCGCGTTCTATCACATGTACCTTGCCTTTTTCCGTGAACCAGAGTCTTCCGAGTCCATCGGAGGCGGGACGCCCGTAGGCATCAGCCAATTGCGGAATCTTTTTCAAGAGTTCGGGATCATCAACGAACTTCTGTTTTGTATCGTCGAATCGATAGAAACTGTCCTCCATGCGGAACCGCGCGATGCCGTCGATCAGGAATTCCTCGACCCAGCCGTCCAAGAGTCCGTCACGGGTTCCGAAGAGCCGGAGCACCGGTTCTCCACCGTGGGGATCAAAACGGCCCACCCGGCTCGCGCCCATCTCGAGCCATCCGATTCCCGCAGAATCGATGATCGAGCTGAATGTGTCGGTCAACCCGGGAAGAAGGGTGCGCTGGTTGGAGTATTTCTCTCCGGTCCGCCGAATCACTCCATATTCTCCGCGGGCGACGTAAAAGATATCGCCCCCGAGGGACGTGGCCACGCCAATCCGCGCATTTACGATGCCCGGCAAGACCATTACCCATCCCGCCGCCTCGAATACGTAGATGCCTTCGTCGTTGGAGGCGAAAAGCTGCCCATCCACGTCCAAGAGCGTGAACAAGTAGTGTCCCGGCGGCGTTTCATCCTGGAACCTTACCAGCCGTCCGCTTGGATCGTAGACCCCCTGCATCGCCCGACCGTCGGTAAGGATCCAGAGTTGACCGAGATGCCGCAGCGGCTGCGCGAAAGTGAGTCCGCTCGCCAGGAGCGGATCGAAATTTGAAATGGCCGATGGAAACTCGATGCGGGCAACTCCGTCGTTCAGCAGGCCCCAAAGGACGCCCTCCTGCGAATACTGGAGTCGCTGCACTCGGCCTAGCCGGTGGTCAAGCGAACGGTCGAGCACCTGCAGCGTCTGTCCTGCTCGGTCGAAAAAGACGACGCCCACGCTGTCCACCGATGCGGCGAAGACGTCCTCCCCCACCGCGCAAAGGTCCGTGATACGCTTGCCCTCTCTCAGCAAATTGCCCGGCCCAAAGGGGCGGAATGTCTTTCCATCAAAGAGTTTCGGACCGGCGGCGGCCGTTCCCACAAGGAGACGCTCCGAGTCGAAGGGTATGGCGCATGTCACGGTGTCGCTCACGAGGGGGTCAGAGGACTGCACTCGTTCCGACGTCCCGTCGGCCCTGATGCGAGCGAGCGCTCCGGAGGACTGGTCGCTGAAATAGACGTCCTTCGCCAGGGCGAAAATCCGCTCAATCGATCCCGAACTGCCAACGACGCGGGCAGTCTGACCGGGCCGCCAGGAGACAATTGCGCCGTTGCCGCCGTACCAGTACCAGTGGTCCGGGAAGGCGGCCACCAGGGAAAGGATCGAATTCTGTGCGAGGACCTCGGGCGGCAGCTTCACCACTGTCGTGACGTGCCAGCGGGCTCCCTCGCCCAGCTCGATCCGGGCAATCCCCTCTCTTGTGCCCGCGTAGATCTTGCCGTCGCCGTCGACGGCCACCTGGTTTAGGAGCGGCAGCTGTTCCTCCGGGCCCCGAAACGTCTCCCACCGCGCGCTATCGGCGAAGGCCAGCTCGTCCTGCGCGACGACCAGAATGCGGCCGTCGGGCAACAGGTGCAAATCCGTCGGAGGCGTGCTCAGGCCAAGCGCCTCCAGCCCCAAGACGTCGAATGAGGGCGCGCCCACCTCAAGCGCGCCGGCAGGCGCGTCGGGCATTCCCCGGACGGCCACGTTTCCAAGAAAAGCGCATGCCGCCAAGGCCAGGACGCCGACCAGCCTACGGGACACGGGGCGCAACGCGCCCATGCGATAGGGATTGGGGAGCAACAGGGGCCTTTTCCGCAGGAGGCCGCCCGACGCGAGGCTGCAGGACCTGACCTTTGGTCCCGGCCGAGCGGCGCGGCCGCACTGCAATCTTTCTCGGCAATTGGCTTTCACGACGGCATTACGGGAAGGTGCATGGAGACGCCCGGACTCAACGGTCGTAATTGTCGTCGAGCGCGTCGCGCACCGCCTGCGTGAGCACCTGAGGCTTGTACGGCTTGTGGATGAGGTGCGTTCCCGGGGGCGGACGAAACTCCTCGCCGATCGACTCGTTCGCGTAGCCACTAGTGAGCACGATCCTCAGGGTCGGCTTCTCCTTGCGGAGCCTGTCGGCAAGCTCCACGCCGCCGAGGCCGTCCGGCAGCACAAGGTCGGTGAAGAGCAGGGCGATCCTCGACTTATGCCATTTCCAAACCTCCAGCGCCTCCTTGCCGGAACTGGCCTGCAATACGCGGTAGCCATGGTTACTCAGCACGGCGACGGCGAATTCACGCACGGGATTGTCGTCCTCCACGAGCAACATCGTCTCCGTGCCCCTGTTTGCCGCCGCCGCCTTGTGCAGGAGCCGGTCCGAGACAACATCGGACGGAGCTATGGACGGCAACATGATGCGGAAACACGTGCCAGAGCCCACCGTGCTCTCAATTTCGATCCAACCCTGATGCTGCTGCACTATGCCAATCACCATTGAAAGGCCTAGTCCCGTGCCGTGACCTACCGCCTTTGTCGTGAAAAAGGGCTCGAAGATTCGCTGCAGGTTCTCCGGCGGTATGCCGCACCCACTGTCCTTCACGCTCAGGCAGACATATTTGCCAGCCGTTGCCGGAGGATGGCGGCTCGCGGCAGCATCGTCCACCGCGACATATTCCGTCTTGATCGCCAGTTTGCCGCCGCTGGGCATCGCGTCCCGGGCGTTTACAGCCAGGTTCATGAGCACCTGCTCCATCATGCCCGCGTCCGCCTCCACCGCGCACGGCTGCGGCAACAGAGCCAATTCAAGGGTGATGTGTTCGCCAATCAGCCTGCGCAGCATCTCGGATATGTCTCCTGCGACCTTATTGATATCGACGGCGCGGCGGTTCACGGCCTGCTTGCGGCTAAACACCAGAAGCTGCCGCGTCAGGTTGGCGGCGCGGGTACCGGCGTTGAATATCTGCGTGAGCGGGCCGATTGTGTCATGCGGCATGTTCCCGCGGTCGAGCAACAGCCGCGAAAACCCGATTACGACCGTGAGCACGTTGTTGAAGTCGTGGGCGACGCCGCCGGCCAGCTGTCCGACCGCCTCCATCTTCTGCGCCTGCTGCAGCTGGCCCTCGAGCTGGCGCTGTCGCGTGATGTCCTTTGCGACACCGACGGCGCGCCTCGTTTCGCCGTCCCTTTCGCCGACAATATTGCTCCTATCCTCAATCCACCGCAGCGTCCCATCCGGGCGCCGTATGCGATATTCGACGTGGCATTCCTTGCCCTGGACGGCCTCGTCGCGGGCTCCGAGCACCATCGCGCGGTCCTCCGGCACCACAGCCGCCGTCCATTGGGCCGGCTGATCGAAGAGATCGTCTTCTGAGCGACCCCAGATTTTCCGGTAGGCGGGACTGACATAGGACCAGCGACCGGTGTCCAGCTCGATGATGTAGAATATGTCCTCGACCCTTTCGGCCATCTCTCGAAAACGCTCCTCGCTCTGGCGCAACGCCTCTTCCAGGCCCGTCGGGGCCGTCGCCGTGTCCGCCAGACCGCTCGTCCGGATCGTTTCCATGAGCTGGTTGTTGTTGCGCCCGGTCGCCCGCGTCGGCCTTCGGGGACTCCCGAATTCCGTGCGCAGGACAGGCTGCCTCACCAGGGCTCTCGCTTCGACTCCGAGGCGTCGGCCTCACGATCCACACCCGTGACCCGGTGCACATCGGCTCGTGAAGGGCTCCTGCGGATCGGCTTTCGCCGGCAATAGGAAAGGCAGTCCCCGCCGACGGGATGACCCCTCAGCGGCCACGCAGGCGAACCGAATCCATTGATGAGCAGGTTGTTCAACTTCCCGAGGATGCGCGCAATATCCTGGCCGGCCAATGGGGTGTAACCCTATCCGGAGACCGACGGGGCAATCGGGTCGATCACGGGGACTCAAATTCGCGGCGCGCCTTTGGGATACAACTCTCACACTGGCACTTGGGTGAGGCGGCACGCACTTTGAGCGAGCGCGCAACAAGCTGCAAAAACGCGCCGTTTCAGTCCGATCGAATACAAGACCAGATCACGGAACCTCGTAGACTTCGACCAGGGCGACGCCCGTGTCTCCGCTGACCCCGGATACCTGGGCCGTGTAGGCCCCGGGCGGCAGCGTGACAAGGAGGGCCGAATCCAGGCTTGAGGCACTGCTCCACGGGAAGGCGCCCACTGCCGCCGCCTCGCGGGCAACCTCGGTGTCGCCGCCCCATCCGGAACTGGTGCCGAGCACGGCGGCGCCCGAGTAGAGCTGCAGCTTGGGATCGGCCAGCGTGCCCGAGACCCCAAATGCGTCGAGTGCGGGGCCCGAAGCGCGGATGAGCACGGTCTTCGCGGTCGCGCCTCCAATGACAAAACCCGCAATGAGTATGTTGCCTCCCGTGCCGACTTGCACGCGCGCCGACAGATTGATCAACCGCGGGCTGGACGACGTGTAGCTGCCGGAGGGGGTGTCGTCGTAGACCTCCACCAATGCCACCCCTGTGTCCCCGCCCTGCCCGGCCACCTGGGCCGTGTATCCGCCCGGCGCAAGCGTCTGAAGGAAGGCCGCGTCGTGGCTGGAGGAGACTGTCCAGGCAAAGGCTCCGAGCTGGGCCGCCGCGGCTGCGATCGCCGGGCTGCCCTGCCAGCCGTTGTTTGTCGCCAGCAGATCGGAGCCAAGGTAGAGCTGCAGCTGCGGATCGGGCAGCGTTCCAGTAACCCCGAAGGGGACGAGCGCCGGCCCCGAACCCCGGATCAGAACGGGCTGGGATCCCGCCGTGCCGCTGCCGCCCGAGACGAAGCCGGCAATGAGGATGTTTCCCCCGGTGCCCACGGCCGCCCGGCACGAGAGGTTGACGAGGCGCCCCAGGTTGTTCGTGGAGGTCACCGTCAGGGTCGCCGTGGCGCTCTGGAGGGACCCGGAAGCGTTGCTCGCGATGCAATAGTAGGTGCCCGCATTTGCCCCCGCGGCGCCATTGATCACAAGCGCCGGGCCCGTGGCATTGGTCACACGGGCGCCGTCGGAGAGGGGACTGCCGTCAAAGTACCATTGGTAGGTGGGGGCGGGAGAGCCTTCCGCCTCGGCGCGGAAGACTATCGTGCTGCCGCTCGCTATGGTCTCCGATTGGGGCTGGGTCTCAAAGGTGGGCGCCGAAGCGGTCGACGATCCGATGGAAAGGGTGACCGTGTTGGTCTGCGAGTAGCTCCCATCCGGCGCCACGACGACGGCGTAATAGCTTCCGGCATCCGACGCTTGCACGTTGACGAGCGTCAGCCCGGATCCGTTTGGATTGTTGCTGTTGCTGGTGGCCGCACCGTTCTTGAACCACTGGAAATTGCCCTGGCCGCTGAAGGCCAGATTGAACGTCACCTGCGATCCCACGGGCACGGTCTGGCTGACCGGCTGCGTGGTGATCACCGGCGCGTCCGGGGCCGTCCCCTTGGTGACGATCTTGAACCCTGTAAGGGCGCTGTAGTCGGTGGAGCATTTTTGCCCCGACACGACCGTGTCGTTGAAGGCCGCCACGGTGTCGAATTCCACTATGCCGAGGTAGATCGAACCGGGCGCCAATGTGCCTGCCGGTACCAAGTAGGAAGTGAAAGCGGACGTGTTGGTGGGGGTGACCGCGCTCTGAATCAGGCTTACGGTGCCGCCCACGTACGCCCTGATCGTGATCTGCATGTGGCTCCCCACCCCGGCCGAGCCGTAGGACGAGAAGGCGTTAAAGGTGATCGTCGCGTCCTGCGTCGGATCGATGACGTAGTCGCCGGAACCGTTCCACGACCCGTTGGTGATCTCCGGCATGTTCGGGTACAGGGCCCCCGTGAGATCCAGGTTGAACGCCGCCGAACCGGAGACAGAAAAGGTGTAGCTCCCATCCGGAAAGGCCGCGTCCAGGGCGGACTGCGTGCTGAAATACTTGTCGTAGTCGAACCTTCCTTCGCTCGTATCCATGACGAGCGGCGTACTGGCCCCGCCGGGTGGCGTGAATCCCCCCGCCAAGGGGGACTGGGCGTAGAGCTGGAAGGGGTTCGTGGGGTCCGCCTCCACGCTTCCGGGCCCCGTCTGCAGGAACACATGCTCCTTTTGAACCGTGACGTACACCGTGGCGGCGGAAAGCCGCGGAATCGCCGGCGATGCGGCCGCTGCGGCAAGAACAAACATCCGTATGGCGTAGGTGCGCATGATTGATTTCTTCTGAACAGACCCTTGAGTGATGTCAAAGCCGTGGGCGGACCCATCTGCCGCGGACTCATCCGGACCGCGAGGCACGGCACCGCGGCCGCGCCCGCCGGCTGCTAGCCGATCAATTCGGCAGCGGGCTGAAGCGCCTCGCTCACCGCAATTCCCAGGGACAGGATCGTCGTGGGCTTCAGGAGCACCCGCAGGATGCCCGCGGCTGCCGCCCGGTCAGGCGTGACCGCGAGGTTATGCCCCGTCATCATGAGGATGGGCAGGTCGGGCCTGATCTGCCGCAGCAGGCCCGCAAGGACGAGGCCGTTCATTCCGGGCATGGTCTGGTCCGTGATCACGATCGCAAATCGCTCCGGATCGGCGCTCACCATGGCGAGAGCGACCAATGGCTCCGTCACGGCCTCCACCACGTAACCGAGCGCAGTCAGGGTTCGGCGCCCCAGGTCGACGAGAGGTTCCTCGTCGTCCACGAAAAGGATCCGTTCGCCGTTGCCCCGGGGAACCACTCCCTCCTCGGACTCGGAGATCGCCATTCCGCCCGCGTGCTCGGGAAAATATATGCAAAACAGCGTTCCCTCTCCGGCGCGGCTGGACACGGTGACCGCGCCGTCGTGGCTGTCCATGATGCCGTGGACAACGGAAAGGCCCAGGCCTGTGCCCTCCCCGGGAGGCTTCGTCGTGAAGAACGGCTCGAAAATCCGCCTGATTGTGGCGGGGTCCAGGCCGCAGCCCGTGTCGTGCACGGACACCCGGGCGTAGACGCCCGGCCGCAGGCGGGGCTCCCTGATTGCTTGGGCGCTGTCGACCACGCACCTCTCCAGGTTCACACGAAGACGCCCGGGGCCGTCCTTCATCGCATGCGAGGCGTTGGTCCCAAGGTTCATGAGGACCTGGTGAATCTGCGTCGCGTCGCCGAGAACCACCGGCGCGTCTTGCGCCAGCGAGGCCTCGAACTGGATGGTCGACGGAATGGTGGCGCGCAGCAGCTTGAGGCTTTCCTCGACGACCGACAGGATTTGCATGGGAACGCGCTCCGGCCGCTGCTGCCGGCTGAAGGTGAGGATCTGGCGCACAAGGTCGGCCGCGCGGCTGGAGGCCCTGAGCACGGCGTCCAGGCAATTGCTCACGCGCAGGTTCCCCTTCACCTCCATCTGGGCGAGCTCGGAATAGCCAATGATCGCCGCAAGGATGTTGTTGAAGTCGTGCGCGATTCCGCCTGCCAGCGTGCCCACCGCCTCCATCTTCTGCGCGTGCTGGAACTGCTGTTCCAGCAGTTTCCGCTCGGTGACGTCCTGGATGATCGCAATCGTGTGGTCGGGCGGCTCGCCCGGCATCCACATCGCCGAGACGGTCAGATTCACCCAGACCTCGGACCGGTCCTTGCGCAGATAGCGCTTCTCCTGCGAGAACTCGCGGATTTCGCCGAGCTTGAGCCGCCTCGTGGCCTCGATGCCCATGGCGACGTCGAGCGGATGGGTGATGCTGGCAAATGTGAGCGACTCCATCTCCTCCCGCGTGCGACCGGCGATGTCGCAAAGGCGCTGGTTCACGCGGACGAACCTTCCGGACGAGACATCGGTCTGCGCGACGCCGACGGTCGCCTGGTCGAACAATGTCCTGAAGCGCTTCTCGCTTTCCCTCAGGGCCTCGTTGGCGTGTCTGTGGTTGGAGACGTCGTAATGCGCCACGACGATGCCGCGAAGGGCGCCCCGAAGGGGCGACATGCGCAGCCGGAACCATTGCTGCTGCGGGGGCGAGACAATGGCGTACTCGATGGCGAAGCTCTGCACGCGCCCCTCGAGCATGTCCCTGATGCCCTTCGCGACAGCGTCCGCGCCGGCGGCATCGTCGCGGGTGATGCATTCCCTGCACACATCCGTGTACTTGCGCCCGACGCAATCGGAGGCACCGGCACCGGCTTCCCGGACAAATTCGCGCCAGGCTTCGTTGACCGCGACAATGGTGCCGCCCTCGTCGAGCACGACGACCTGGGCGTAAAGCGAATTGAGGATATCCTCCGCCAAGTCCGCGCTGCGGCGTGCAGCCCTTTCAGCCAGGATCGACGGCGCTGCGTCCATGTAGGTCACCGTCTTCACAATTCATCGGAGACCCCGCGCGAGTTTTCCGCATCGCCCGAAGACGTGGGGTTGAGCTTGGCTTCTTTCATGGTGCGATGCCCCGGCCGACCGCCGCTGGGCGTCGGCGCCCGATATTAGGCCTTCAGGGCCGGCACAGCCATCGGGTGTACACCTACCCAAATGGGGCTCATCAGCGCGCCGCGCATCCGGCGGGTCCTGCCGGACCCGGCGCCGCCGTTCGCCGTCCTCCCGGGGACCCGGATTCTTACGGGGGGCAACCGGCGGATCGCTCCCGGCTAGGGGCGGACGCCGGTGACCCGCGCCCGCTGAAATTCATGGGTTCATCCGCCCGACACTGCGGCCGAGCCGCGGAATAGGGCGGATGCGCCTGTTCCTTCCGAGGGTGCGGGAAGGAACGCTCTGTGGACGGGCGACGGGTCAGCCCCCATCAACCCATGTCGCGGTGATCGCCTGTGGGCCCGCCTTCTGGTAGGCGTTAAGGGCGCCTCCCTTGGGGTCCCTCTTTGATTTGAGGTCCCTGAATTTGACGCTGGTCTTTGCGGCGGCTTTTCTTTTTTTGGATTCCATTTTTTTTGTCGGGCTTGATTTTTTTTGCGTGGGGCCCCCACTCTCGGATGATTCGGGGTGGACGCTCCTGCGCTATGGAATATGGTAAGAATCATGTCCGAAATTTCACGCGAATTGAGGATTTCGGTCGCGGTCTTCGTATCATTTTGCCACATAATCTGATATGACGACAATGGGAGGCCCCAAGGAAACCGGCGCCATGAACCCCGAATGGTCGGGCGACGAGGTGAAGGCGAGCTTCAACGGGATCCCTTCCGTCCTGCATTACACGCGGGCGGCCCATTTCCTCGGGCTCTGGAACTCCGAAAAGCTCCTCATCCAGCGGTTCCTCCCCGACTTGGAAAGTGAACTGGTCGAGGCGGGTTGCGGCGCCGGCCGCGTGGCGCTCGGCCTCTGGAAGCTGGGATATCGGCGGATCGTGGCCTTCGACTTTGCAAGCGAGCTGCTGGACCAGGCCCAAAGCCTCGCGGCGGAACAGGGCGCAGGCGCCCTCGTGTTCAGGTGCGCCGATGCCACGAGCGTCACAGGATCGGAGCTGGGCCTGGCCGCCGGCGCACGATTTGCCGGCGCCCTGTTCACGTTCAACGGCCTGATGCAGATTCCCGGCCGCGAGAACCGGCGGTCCGCGCTCCGGCGCCTGCACTCGCTCTGCAGACCGTGCGCGCCGCTCATCTTCACGTCGCACGACAGGGAATATGCCGGCGGGGAGGAATCCTGGTGGCGGGACGAGGCCGCGAAATGGGCCCGCGGGTGCCAGAGCCCCCGGCTGGCCGACTTCGGGGACCGGCAATTCCGGGACGAAAGCGGCGAGGTCTTCATCCATATTCCGGACCGGGCGGAGATCATCGACGACCTGTGTTCGGTTGGCTGGACGCCCCATTTCGATGCGATGAGGAGCGAGTTGTCTGCCGAAACCCGGGCCGTCACCGATTTCTCGGACGACTGCCGCTTCTGGGTGGCCTTCCGAGGGCCGGATTAGGCCGTCCTGCGAGGTAGGGCGCGCGATTTGCCGGAACCCGCGGGTCGCCCGAGGGGACTATCTCGGCGATGAACAACCCCTCGGGCGATCGGGCGTTGGCCTATGCCTTGGCTCGGATAGGCCTTGGAATCAACATCGCGCTCCATGGACTGGCGCGCTTGCCCCACATCACCCCGTTTGCCGTGAACATGCGCACGGAGTTCAGCCAGACGATTCTCCCAGGCCCACTGGTGGAACTTGCCGGCTATGGAATCGTGATTGCCGAAGCCATCCTCGGCGTGATGGTCCTTTTCGGACTGCGGCTTCGCGCCGCCCTCGTGGGAGGCATGATGCTGATGTTTCTTCTGGAATTCGGCACCTGCCTGCGCCAGGAATGGAACACCGCGGGCATTCAGCTGATTTATGTGGGCTTCTACGCGACACTATTGGCCACGCTTCAATACCACCGACCGCCGGCCGTGAACCCGATTGACCGTCAGGCGGCGTGAGGCCGATTCGCAAGAGACGCCTACCCTCGTCCGCGCCCTTTCTTGTAGCTGTCGTGGCGGCGCCACCAGGCGAAGGGCGGTGTCTGCGGCCGCCCGGCGGGCGTATCCTCCCACTCTTCCTGCCGACCGAATGGGGTCAGGTCGAGAAAGGTCCAGACGCTCCCAAGGGCCTCGACGCCGCGCCCCTCCGTGAAGTAGGTGCGATAGACGCGGCCACCGTCGCGCAGAAAAACGCTCAGTCCAAAGGTCTCGCCGTCGTCCGTGGTGAGGCCGAAGTCGGCGTTGAAGCTGCTGCCGGCCGAGGAGACCCAAGGAATCGTCCATCCCATCCTCTTCCTGTAGGCCTCGATTCTCTCGAGGGGAGCGCGGGACACCAGGCAGAATGAGGTGTCCCTCGCGTGGAAATGGGCCAGATGGCCCACCTGGTCGACAACCATCGAGCAGCCGGGGCATCCCGCCGAAGGCCATCCCTGGACCCCGGGCGCATACATGAAATGGTAAAGGATGAGCTGGCGGCGCCCCTCAAAAAGTTCGGGGAGGCTGACTCCGCCCCCGGGACCCTTGAAGATATAGTCCTTCTCGACGGCGACCATCGGCAGCCTCCGGCGCTCGGCTGCCAGGGCATCCAAGGCGCGGGTGGCGGCCTTTTCCCTGGTCAGGAGCGTGTCTCGGCTGCGTTGCCACTGCGCCTGTGTGACGATCCTCGGCAGCGCCGACTTTTTCGCTTTCTTGGTTTTCATGGTTGCTCCTGCGAACGCTACGGGCTCAGGCGAACCGTTCCGAGGCCGAACCGCTCGTCTTCCCGCTGGTAGTAACGCCAGCTGAGCTCAAGGGCGGGATCCCAATCCTTCGTGCCCGCAGCGGTGACGTTGGCCGTGAGGTCGAATTCCAGTCCCGGTCGGGGCACGAGCCCGAGTTCCTTCCACTTGATGTCCGAGTCTATCGAATAGCCCCCCTCGGTCTCCCGGATTCGAGCGGTGACCGGGTGAACGTGGAACCATTCCATCGCGGACCCGTTGGGCTCGTAGGCAAACTGGAAATCCTCCAGGCTGAGCCACACGAGCCCGTCCCGCTTCGGGTTGATGAAAAGCTCCACGGAACGGCGTCCCGCGGGGGGAAAGAAGCCGGGGGGCGTGTCGACGACGTCGGCATGGAAATGCAGCGCCTGCTTGTCCCATGTGAGCGCGAAGCGCAGCTCCAGGTCGGGGTCCCCGGGCCTCACGTCGGCGGGGGAAATCTTATACTCCGTCCCCCTCACCCTGATCCACTGCCATTTCTCGTGGGGGAGGTCCGAGCGCACGACCTCCCCCTGGCGCTCGGGGGGAATCATGATCGGCACCGCCAGCTCGTTGCGGGCATAGACGGAATTGTCGCCGCCGAAGGCGGCGATCGCGAATTCGCCGATGGCCTGGCGCCCCTCGCGGACCATGTCGTCCTCCTGGAACCATTCGCGCAGGCAGTCGGGCGCCAGGAGATTGGCCAGGCTGAGGAGCAGCAGGGAGCGGCTGTCGGTGGGGGCCTGCTCCAGCCAGTCGGCCGGCAGGGGCGCCGACTTCAGGTCCGCGGCCACTTCCGAAGGAAACTCCTCGATGAGCAGCGCGGCGCTCTGGGCGTCGAACGGGAATTCCGTCGTCGAGGACTTGCGCTTCTCGACCGCGATGGCGTAGGCCAGCTGCGAGGCGGATGCGCCCGTCACGATCGAGCGCTCGTCCAGCCACAGGCCGGGCATCATCTGGTCGCTGATCTGGGCGGGGTCGAGCACGTAGACGGCCCCCTGGGCCTCGGCGGTCCGCCTGAGGTTGCGCCATGCGGAGGCGGGGCGCGTGTGGGTCGCGATCTGGAAAAACACCGCGAGCCGGCTCGCCGAGCCGAGGGAAGCCGAGTCGAGAGACACCCTCCCCCAGTCGATTGCGTTCAGCCGCTGGGTGGCCTGCTGGGCAAATCTCGGGATGGCGTTGCGCAGCGTGACCAGGCTGGCCGCGTAGGTGGCCAACGCCCTCTCGCCGGTCGGCACGGGGGTCGTCTTGAGCATCAGTGTGATGCGGCCGACCGCGTCGTCCTCCGGGATGAGCCCGAGCGCGGACGCGGCCATGATGCAGGAGAGCCGAAGGCCCAGCGAATCCGCGGTGACGGGAACGGGCTCGACGGACCTCCACACCTCGCCCGCGAGCCTGTGCATCCTCTCCTGGTCATCCAAGGGCAGCTCCCGCCCCTGGGAGACGAAGCCGGCGCGGGCCAGCGCGCGCTGGACCTCGGGCGCCTGCATGAAAACGGCCCAGATGAACCCCGTCCTGGCGTTCTCCGCCATGAGCAGGGTTATTCCAAGGTCTATGCCTATCACATCGGTATCCACCCACCCGGTCTCGGGGTTGAACGAGTCCACAAACCCGTAGCGTCTCCATATCCGGTCGCCATAGGCCGTGCGCATGTAGCGCAGCGTGGTCATCGCCTCGCCGGGCACGAAAGGGATGGAGCCCGCCGCGGCGCAGGGGGCGATTGTGCCATCGAGCGCGTTGGCCTCCTCGGTGCGCGGCGGCCCGCCCCACGCCTTGTACCCTTCGCTCGAGTCGGACGACGTCAGCCCCCACAGCCTCTCGCCCCAGCTCGGGAACTCGTCCCTGAGGTCGATGCAGAACTGGCGCTGGGCCAGCGAGGCAAGGATCGAGTTGTGAAAGTAGTCCGCGTAGCCGTCGCGCAGGAAGCGAAAGTCGACGTAGGCATGGGTGAACTGGTGGATGAAGAGCTGCGGCCCCTCGATGAAGTGAAACCCCGCGTACGTGCCGATCGGCTCGCGGGTCCAGGCGTCCCAGTACCCCTTTGGCAGCGGACTCTCGGACGCGCCCATGCCGAAGAAGCTCAGCATCGTCGCCTCGGAGTACTTGTCCCAGCGGTAGCGGGAAAAGCCCTCCTCGTCGCGCCAGGCCATGGCGAGCGTCTGCCCGTCGTTGAGGAACCACTCCCAGTCCATGTCGCGGCTGATCCGGTTCACCAGGAAGGTGACCTCGGGGTCCTTGAAATATTCCCGCGCCATGATGGCGCCGGCCAGAAACAGGCCGGTGTCGATGGGGGAAAGCTCGCACTTCCACGCGCGCGCACCCGTGTCCATCTCCATGAAATGGTAGAAGAAGCCGTGATTGCGGGGCGCCTTGTCCGCGAGGAACCGCAATGACCTGCGGACCTGGATCAGCGCGGCGCCCCGTTCGACCCACCCCCGCTGGGTCGCCACGGCCCATGCGCTCAGCGCGAACCCCGACGCGGCGATGCTGGCTTTGCCGACGCTCGGGGATCCGTCCGAGCGCGCGCGGTCGCGCACAAGGCCCGTGCGCGGGTCCGCCTGTTCCTGGAAGAAGCGAAAGGCCGCGCGCTGGAGCTCGTCGAGGAGGAAGTCGTCCTCAGCGGGGAGCACCGCCGCCGGGCGGGCTCCGGGCCAGGGGGGCAGGACCTTCGCGGGCTCGATTGCCGGCGCGCCGTTCGCGAAAAGGAGCGCCCACGCCGCCACGGCCGCGAGGCGCAGGGGCGCGAAAGGAGACGCGCCGCGTCTCATGGCCCGGCTCGCCGGTTCATGGGGACGCTTTGCGCCGGGAAGGCGAAAATCAGGGGTGACGTGCAAGCGGGTTTCCCAATAAGATCGCTCCACGGTCGCTCGGGTTCCCCCGTTGTCCACCGAATTGCCCGTGCGCCCCTCATTTTTGACGCAAGGGCCCCCCTTTCGGCCCACGGGAGTGCGCGCCGGGGTCATGGGGAACCCGTCCATGATTGAGGTGACCAAGGTGGGGGCCGACCCGGGCCCGGTTCCCTGCCGCCCCTTTCGGGTTGCCTCGGAAGGGCCGTTGCCCAGCGATCATCCCCATGATGCGCCGCTTGTTCGCCAGCTTTGCAGGCATTGCCCTGGGGTTGTCGGCGCCGGCGGCGGACGCCGCGGACCTGCGGGCCGTCCCCGCGTCCGACATTCATTTCCGCTATGCCGGCCGTTTCGACTTTGCCGATCCCGCCGGTCCGGTCGTGATCTGGGAGGCGAGCACGATCGCCATCGATTTCGAGGGCGACCGCGCGAATGTCCGGTTCGGCGGGGTCGCGGGACAGGTGTTCTTCGACGCGTGGGTGGACGGCGCCCGCACGCTGCTCCCGCTTCGGGAGGGAGCGCCCGACACCTCCCTTGCGCTGCCCGTGCCGGGTCCCGGCCGCCACCACCTCGTGCTTTTCAAGAGGAGCGAGGCGAGCGCCGGAACCGCCCGTTTCAGGGGCATCGAGGTCGCGCCGGGCGCCGGGGTTTTTTCGCAGGCCGTCCCCGGCTCCAGGATGAAGATGGAATTCATCGGGGACTCGATCACGGCGGGCGCGTGCGACGAGGACGGGCCGGAAGACCAGTGGGACGACAGGAAGACCCATGACGCCGCATTCAGCTGGGCCGCCGTGACGGCGGCCGAGTATTCGGCGGACTACCGGAACATATCGATCAGCGGCATCGGGCTCGTCACGGGATTCACCGACATCGTCATGGGCCAGGTGTGGGACCGCACCTATCCGGCCGCCGCCTCGGCCAGGGCGGATCTCGGCGCGTGGGTGCCCGACGTGGTCTTCGTGCTCCTCGGCGACAACGATGCCTCCTATCCGAAGGCGCATTCCCTGCCCTTCCCGGCCACGTTCAGTGAAAAATACGCGGCCCTCATCCATGCCGTCCGCGCGGCCTACCCGAGGGCCGAGATCGTGCTGCTCAACGGCGGGATGTGGGCCGGCACCCACAGCGCGCCCCTGCTCTCGGCGTGGACGGCCGCCGTCGCGGACCTCGAATCGGGGGATCGCGGGATCAGCCACTATACGTTTGCCCACTGGACAATGAATCACCCGAGAGTGGCGGACCACCGCGCCCTCGCGGACGAACTGGACGCGTGGCTGAAATCGAAGCCTTTCATGGGCGCGTCCCGTTAGCGGCGCAAGGCCCGCGGATGGAGGCTTGGCAATTTTGACTGGGGGCGGCATCCTGTCGCCGTCCGAACCCCCGTCTCCCGCGCCCCCAGGCGACGTGGGGCTCGTTCCGAGATGATCGTCACCCCCATGATTAGGCTGGGCCTCGTGCCGGCCCTCGGGCTGTTCACGGCCGCGCTCGCTTGCGCCGGCCCGGCGGAGGCGGCGCTGCCGACCGCCGTCCAGTTCAACCGCGACGTGCGGCCGATCATGGCCAACACCTGCTTCAAGTGCCACGGACCCGACCTGAAGGCCAACAAGGCCGACCTCCGGCTCGACCTGCCGGAGAACGCGCGCATGCCCCGGAAGGACAGGACGGGCAGGACCTTCACGCCGATCGTCCCGGGCAATCCGGGTGCCTCGGAGGTCTGGCGCCGCGTCAGTTCACCGGACCCGACGCAGGCGATGCCGCCGCCCGATTCCCTGCACCTCCTCTCGGCCAGGGACAAGGCGGTCATCCGGCGATGGATTGAGCAGGGGGCCGTGTACGAGCCGCATTGGGCCTACCTCGCGCCGAGGAAGGCGGAGCCCCCCAGGGTCGGCCTGCAGGCGCAGAACCCGATCGACGCCTTTGTCCTCAGGGAGCTGCAGGAGCACGGCCTCACCCCCTCGCCGGAGGCCGACCGCCGCACCCTCATCCGCCGCGTGAGCCTGGATCTGATCGGTCTGCCGCCGAGCGTGGCGGAAACCGAGGCGTTCCTGGCGGACACGCAGCCGGGAGCGTATGACCGGCTCGTCGACCGGCTGCTGGCGTCGCCCCACTACGGGGAGAGGATGGCCGTCGGATGGCTCGACCTCGCGCGGTTCGCGGACACCGTCGGCTACCACGGCGACCAGCTGTACAACAATTTCCCGTTCCGCGACTACGTGATCGATTCGTTCAACCGGAACGAGCCCTTCGACCAGTTCACCCGGGAGCAGATCGCAGGCGACCTGTTCGCGAACGCCACGGTCACCCAGCGGGTCGCGAGCGGCTTCAACCGGCTCAATATGGTGACCCGGGAGGGGGGCGCCCAGCCGAAGGAGTACATCGCCAAGTACGCGGCCGACCGGGTCCGCACGATTTCAACCACGTGGCTGGGGTCGACGATGGGCTGCTGCGAGTGCCACGACCACAAGTACGACCCGTTCAAGTCCCGGGACTTCTACGCGATGGAGGCGTATATCTCGGACATCAAGCAGTG
>Ga0302326_10012663_pt1 | contig 17941 bp, 16 predicted proteins | sample Palsa_T0_3_FD_202264 | JGI IMG/M metagenome (GOLD analysis project Ga0302326, IMG submission 202264) | Peat permafrost microbial communities from Stordalen Mire near Abisko, Sweden - Palsa_T0_3 | ecosystem: Environmental > Terrestrial > Soil > Palsa > Peat permafrost | place: Sweden: Abisko... | reverse complement strand
ACCGGCTCGTCGTGCTGGTATTCCGCGGCCGGCTCGTCGGGCTGGTACTCCGCGACCGGTTGTGCCTCTTCGTGCGAAACGAACGGCGCCGGCTCGGCGGCTGGAGCCTCGAGCATCCACGACGGCACGGGCGTTTCGTACGCGGCCAGACCGTCCGAGGTCGAAAAGTAATTGCCGTGCGTGGGGGTATCGGCGTACGCCGGCTCGGCGACCGCGGTCTGCGCTTGCGCGACGGATTCGTCATCGGCGGGTGCAGGTACGCCCGACCAACGGCAGTACTCGTCGTGCGACATCGCGACCACGCGCACGAGGCCTGCAGCCTCGCTCTCGTCCACGAATTGGAGTGCATCCGCGAGCGCAATTCCGCAGACCATGGCGACGTCGCGCAACTCGGCGCGATCGTCGAGCGCGTACAAGAAGCGCCACTGCCAGGGGCGAAGCTCGTAGCGGGCGGCCGCGGTTTCGAATTCGGAACTGCGGGCGATGACGTCCAAGCCGGACACGGTCATGATGCGATCTCCTTGAGCATCTCCGGATCGAAAGTCGGCGGCTCTTTCTCGTCTTTCTTGAGACACAGGATGAGCGACGAGCGATGCCCGTTCCAGAGAATCGGAATGACGAACGCGGGCGCGTCGTGCGGGAAGCGGACATCTTCGGCGCGACCGCGGAAGACGACGGGAACGGAAATCATGAAGCCGGGGCCGAGGTACTCGCGGGCGTTGCCGGAGATCGTGTTCGCGATCTCGCCCACGCAGTCGGCGTAGAGATCGTCGCTCGCTTCGGTCTCGCCGTAGTGCGTGACCAGTTCCCGGATCATCTCACGCGGCGCGCTGTAGTAGACGCAGCCCCGCTGCGTGCCCGAGATCCCGATGACTGCGGAAAAATCGTCGATGACCTTGTCGCTCGCCTCTTTGATAAACGGCGTGCTGACTTCGGCCCGGCTCGAAGTGACTTGAAGGAAAAAATACTCGGTGCCTTTGACGAAGACTCGGAGGTCGTCCTCAGGCATGGTATCGACTTCTTGCTGCGTGATCATGCGGTGCGGCGTCTACCTTCTGCTAATCCACAAAGAGTTCGGTGATTTCCGTTGCGAGCGTTTCGCTCGTGAACGGTTTCAGGAGAAATCCCGTCGCGCCGCGCTTAACGGCCTCGACGGCCGTGCCTTTGTCGGCCAGAGCAGAGATGACGAGAATACGTGTCTGTGCGTTTTTCTGCAGAATGTGCTCGACGCACGACAGCCCATCCATATTGGGCATCGTGATATCCATCGTCACGATGTCCGGCTTGAATTCGTCGAAGACTTTGAGCGCTTCGATCCCGTCGCCGGCGGTCCGAATCTCGTGGTTTTGATCGCCGATCTCGCGCTGGATGGAACGGCGGATGATGTTGGAGTCGTCGACGATGAGGAGTCGCATTGCTGTCGTTTCGTTTCGGCTCTTAGTTGTACGCAAGCGCTGCAACGCCGTCCGCCGTTAGCTTTGCGGCCTTCACCGGCAAGGTGAAGGTGAACTCGGTGAACTTGCCGGGTTCCGAATTGAGGCTCAGGCGTCCGCCGAGCTTGTCGACGATCGCTTCCTTAATGACGTTCATGCCGATGCCACGGCCGGCATCCATCGTCGTCTCTTCGGCGGTGGAAAATCCGGGGCGGAAGATCTGCGCGACGATCTGCTCGTCCGTCATCGACGCCGCCTGATCAGCTGCGATCAGGCCTTTGGCGACGGCGCGTTCGCGAATGTGCTGCGGATCGAGGCCGCGGCCGTCGTCGCGGAAACTGAAAACGAAGGCGTCGTTCGGCGTCCGCGCGAAGCCGCGGATCGCGAGCGTGCCGTAGCGCGCCTTCCCGAGCGATTGCCTTGCGTCGGCGTTTTCGATCCCGTGCGTAACGCTGTTGCGCGCCAGCTGAATGACGACGTCCTTGATCGTGCGCTGCACGAAGTCGGGTAATCCGTCCGTACTGAAACCGTCGGCCGTGACCCGCACTTCCTTGCCGAGTGCGCCCGCCATCTGGTTGGCGAACGCAGCGATCTGCGTGACCAGTTCGCTCTGCTGCGGCACGGGGGCGGAAGCCGCCGGAGCGAAAGCCGCCGGAGCGAATGCCGTCGGAGCATTGCGCTCCGGAAGGCGGCCCGCATGCCCGAGGCCGACAAACCGCTCGCGCAGTTCTTGGAGTTCCTCGAGATCTTGTCGCAGCTCGGCCTGAGCCATGACGATCGAGAGGAAGTCGTCGCCGCCGAGGGCGCGACGGTCCCGTAGTTGCACGATTTTGCTCTCGAAACCGTCGCAAACTTTCATGAAGTACGTCAACTGCAGCATCGAGGCGTTGCCCTTGACCGTATGGACGGCCCGGTAGACGACCTCAAGGCGCTGGCGCAGCAAGTCCATGCGGCCTGCCGACGACGTCGCGAAATCGGACGCGCGCAAGGCATCGTTCATTACGTCGACCTGCTCGCTCGCCGTCGCTAGGAAATCGTCGAGCGACTTCGGCTCTACGTGCAGGACGCCGAGCAAAAACTCGAATTGGCGTTCCTTGCGCGCTTCCGAGTCGCGGAGTTGACGTTCGAGGCGGACGCGATCGGTGATGTCTGAGACGGCGACGAATACGCGGCTGACGTCATTGCCCGTAACGATGCGCCGGAACGTGAAGTTGATGAACTTCGTGTCGAAGCCGCCTGCGGGATTTGGAAAGTGTGCTTCGACTTCGGCCAGCGGGTTGACGCGGAGAACCGTGCGCTCTTTCTTCGATTTGTCAAAAAGCAGCGCGAGATAATCGCGCGAGATGTCGAACATCCGCTCCGTCAGAAGACGCTGAAGGATGTTGACGAAATTGTAGCCGCCGAGTTCCGGCGTGCGGAAGATGCGCTCGAGTTCGCCCGAGTATTCGCCGGCGATCCGGTAGTCGGGGCCGATCAAGAAGAGGCCGCGGTCGACCGTCGACATGATGAGATCGGTGCCGGCCTTGGCCTCGGCGAGTTGCTTGTGGGCTTCCTCGGCTTCGTCGGTGCGCTGGACGAGCGTTTGCGCGTACTTTTGGAGCTGCTTGCGGCCGCGGTCGACGCTCGAGAACAGGGTTACGACCATTGCGATGACGATGCCGATCGCGAGCAGCTCGAGCCAGAAGCGCAGCCGGTTTTCGCCCTGCCCGATGGTCAGCCCGTTGGTTTCGCTGACGATCGTGGTGAAGTCGTCGGAGATATCGGGTGCCGAAATCGAAGCCTCGCGCACGGCCTCGGCGAGGGTCGCTCGAGAACCGTGACTCGTGGCTGCGTCGATTGCGCTCTTGAGCGAACTCCAGGAGCGGTCCGCCTCCTGCAAGCTCTGCGCGGCGGTCGGCGAGGTCAGTTGTGGAATTTGAATCGTCGCGCCGGACAAACCGACCGTCTGGCCGCCGTTCTTCATCGCGGCGAGGGTCTCGGCGAAAACGGTCTCCGAAGCGGCGAGATCTTTAGCGGGGACTGCGTCGCGAATCGCGTCGTTCGGAGTGACTGCAATCTGCGATAGATCGGCCGAGATGCGTTGGATGAGCGAGACTTGACGCTCGGCGATCGTGGCGAGCGTCCGAGCCTGTCCGTTCGCTTTTGCGGCGAGCGAGTCGGTCAATGCGAAACCGAAGACCGCGCCCATGAAAGCGAACACCTCGAGCAGCAGGACGATCGTCATGACGACCGTGTTGTGAGACTTACTCTGCTGCAGCGGCTCTACCGTTGCTTGATCCGACATGAACCCTCTGTGAACCTCACGGACGAAAAAGGCTCGACCGAGCCACTTACAAAGGGTATCGGCGCGCATATACCGGGACTGAACCTACGTGTCAGGGGCGTGCGTGCCGACAACCTTTTTGATGATGCGTTGGATCGTGGCTGTTGCCGGCATTCTGGCCGTAGTCGGCCCGGGGGCCGTGTATTCGTTCAGCTTGCTCGGCGGGCCGCTCGCAGCCGCCTTCGGCTGGCTCCCGAGCGAAGTGACGTGGGCGTTCGCGATCGCGAACTTCAGCCTGGCCGTCGGCGGATTGCTCGGAGGGCTGCTCTCGGATCGCAAGGGCCCGCGCCTGCCGGGTGTGATCGGCGTCGCACTATGGGCCGGGGGAAACGCGCTATGCGCCCTCCTCGCCGGCACGCACAGCATCGTGCTGCTCTACCTCTGTTACGGCGTCGTGGGTGGCTTTGGCTGCGGGATGGTCTACATGGCCGTTCTCAATTCGGTCATTCGTTGGTTTCCGCAGGCGCGCGGCTTCGGCGGCGGCCTCGTCATCATGGGCTTTGGCCTGGGCTCCTTCGTCTATAGCGCGGTCGTGAAGTCTTGGGCACCGTTCGCCTCGATCAGCGCCGGGACACAGGCGTACACGTCAGCTCTGGCAAGCGCCGTCGCGGCGCACACGCCGTTTGCGGCGTCGCAATATCTGTTGTCGGGCGACGATACCGCCCGGCTGATGGGGCTGTTCTTGTGGTCGGGTGTCGCCTTCGCCGTCCTCGGCGGGGCAGCGATCATGCTGCTCGAGCATCCGCCGGTGAGCGATCCGAAGTATGCCGCCCAGTACGAAGGGAGGCAGTTCACTCTGCCGGAGATGGTCGGCGACGCGCGGTTCTACATCTTGTGGGCAATGTTATTCGTCAACGTTTTCGGCGGCGTCGCAATCATCTCGAACGCCGTGCCGCTGATGCGCGAACTGACCGGGATGCCCGCCGCCGATGCTGCGGGCCTGTACGCGATGCTTGCGATCTGCAACGGCCTTGGCCGGCTTTTCTGGGGCACGCTTTCCGACCGCCTTGGGCGACGCCTGACGTTCGCAATCCTGTTCGGCGCTCAGACGCTTGCGTTCGTTGCGCTCGACAGCAGCGGCAAAGATATCACCCTGGTCGCCGCCTCGATGGCGCTGCTCTTGCTCTGCTACGGCGGCGGTTTCGGCGTGATGCCGGCCTTCAACGTGGATTTCTTCGGCGTCAAGAACTTCGGCGGCAATTACGGCATGCAGATCTCCGCCTGGGGCATGGCGGCGGTCGTCGGGACCGCCTTCATCTCGACCCTGAAAGACGCGACCGGTTCGTTTGCCGGGATGATGCAGCCGATCGCGGTCGTCGTGTTGGTCGCGATGTTCCTGCCGCTGATCCTGGGCGAGACGCACAAAGACGGCGAGGCTTCTCAGAGAGCGCTCAGCCTCAAGGCGTAAAATAGGGTCATGAGACCTGTCACAATTCTCGCTTTTGCTTTTGCGATGGCTCCGACGTTGGCCGCTGCGCAGCAGTCGCCCGCTCCGGACGTCCAACCATTCCCTCATCCGAACATGGCGGCGATGGAGCAGATGCACGCCCAGATGAAGCAGCTCCACCTCCAGGCACGTGCGCAGATCCTGGGAGCACTGACGCCTGCGCATCGCGCCCTGCTGGCGAATATCGCCGGCCAGCTTGCGATCGCACCGAATCCCAATCGCGAAGCGGCCGCCGCGGCGCTGGACCGCGCGCTGACCCCAGCTGAGGGGCGGACGATCTTGGCCGCCCAGGCAAACGAACGTACGCAAGTACACGCGATGATGGAGTCGGCCCGAGCCCAGTTTGAAGCGTCGCTAACCCCCGCTCAGAAAGCGGCGATGAGCGCGCGGATGGCAAATCGCCCGCAAATTCGCACGGAAAGCCACATGGAAGAACACGGCGCATCCACGGATCCGGGCCGGACACTCCTCAACGTCGCGCTCGGTCACGGCGGCGACCGGATGTTCTTCGGCATGCGTGCCGGGCCGGGCGGCGCGCTTCCGCCGCCGCAGTAGCCCCTTTGCAATGAGCCGAAGCCGCTTCCCATGCGGGAGGCGGCCGATCGGCTTTACCGGCGCGCTCAGAAACTCGCGACGACGTACCGCGAGCACAATGCGCCGCGCATCCTTGCACTCTTAGAAGAGGCGGCCGAGTTCGATCATCCCGAAGCGCTCTTTGAGCTTGGGAACTGGCGTCATCATGGCATCGGCGCCGAGCGCGACGACGCGCGAGCAGCGTATTTCTGGGAGCGCGCTTCGGCCTGCGGCCACGTCGAGGCCCGCTTTTTGCTTGCAATTGCTTGCGAGCGCGGGGCCGGGATCCAACGCGACACCGAGCGCGCCTTCGGACTCTACGAATCGTGCGCTCGCGCGGGCCACCTCGACGCGCTCTACGAATGCGGGCGCTGCCATTACTACGGCCTCGGCACGAGCGTCGACCGAGGCGCGGCGGCCGAGTACTTTACGAGCGCCCGCGCCCACGGGCATGCCGAAGCGAACGCGGACGCAGCTGAAAGCGACGGCCCGCGCCGCATGTCACGGCGCACCTGGTGATCGTCGGGATCGTCGGGCCGGGCGCCCTCGGGACGGTGTTCGGGGCGGCGCTCGCGGAGCGGAGCGACGTCCGCGTCCTGGCGCGCGATAATCGAAGCGCGCGCGCGATTGCAAGTCGCGGCGGTCTCGTCGTCGACGAGGAGTCGCCGAAGGCGGTGCGCGTCTCGCACGATCCCGAGGTCTTGGCCGGGGCCGAAATCGTCCTCGTGAGCGTGAAGACCTACGCAACCATCGAAGCGCTCGAGCCGCTGCGTCCGGTGCTGGCCGGCACGGTAGCGTTCGTTTCCGTCCAGAACGGAATTGATGCGATAGCGCAGATCGAGTTTGCGCTCGGCCATCGCTGCTGCGTCGCGCTCGGGCCGACGACCGAAGCCGCAGAGCGATTGGAAGCCGGTCGCGCGCGCCGGACCGCGCGCGGAATGACGCGCCTCGGGTGGGCAGCCGGGCACGAGGGTGGGAGCGTCCTCGACCAGTTCGCGCGAGCACTCGTATCCGGCGGCATCGCTGCCGAACTCGTGCGACCGGTCGAGCCCTACGTTTGGGCCAAGCTCGTCGCCAATGCGGCGATCAACCCGCTTACGGCGCTCGCCGGCGTCACCAACGGCGAACTCCTTGTGCGCCCCGAACTGCGCGAACGCGCCGCCCGCATCGCGCGCGAGGTTGCCGCGGTGGCGCAAGCAACGAAGATTACGTTGCCGTTCGAGGATCCGGCCGCTTTCGCCCTGGACGTTGCGCTGGCGACGGGGGCGAACCGCTCGTCAATGCTCCAGGATCTGACGGCGGGACGCGAAACCGAGATCGACGCCATTAACGGTGCGGTCGTGCGCAGTGCGTCGGCGCTGTCGGTCCCGGTCCCCGAGAACCTTCGGGTCCTCGACGAGGTGCGCGCCCGCGCGAGCGCGTAGCGCGCCCTCATGGCAGCCATCCGCCGTCTTACCTCGCCCGCGATACGCGAGCCGGCCTAGCTGGTCAAACAGATCGTCGCCGCCGGCGGCGCGCTGCTCGCGCCCGACACCGGCAACGTCAAGCTCGTGCGCTACATCCTCGATGCAAGCGGCAAGCCGAAGCCGCGCGTCTGTTTCGTGCCGACCGCGAGCGGCGAGTCGCTGCCGGTCGTCCTGGCCTTCTACGAGACGTACGCACGCTTTGGACTCGAACTCGACGTCTTGCACTTCTTTCGCAGAACGCCACAAGACTTGCGCGCGTATCTCTTCACGTTCGACGTCGTTCATGTCGGCGGCGGCAATACACGCAGCATGCTTGCGGTTTGGAAACATTGGGGTTTTGATGCGGTCTTGCGCGAAGCGTGGGAGCGCGGCATCGTGCTGTGCGGCTCGAGCGCCGGCTCGATCTGCTGGTTCGAGGAAGGCTTAACCGATTCGGTCGCCGGGGACTTGCTTCCGATGGAGTGCCTTGGTTTCGTGGGCGGCAGCAACTGCCCGCACTACGACGGCGAAAAGGATCGGCGGCCGTCGTATCAACGTCTGGTAGGATCGGGCGCAATGCGCGCCGGCATTGCATGCGACGACGGCGTCGCGCTTCACTATAAGGACGAAGCGTTGCACGCGATCGTCAGCTCCCGTCCCCCCGCGCGCGCCTACCGCGTCGAGCAAGCCGGCGGCGCCCCCAAAGAAACCCCCCTCGACGCGCTCGCACTAATCCGCAACTAACGTGTCACGCTCAGCTCGTCGAAGCGCAGACGGGATTTGGCCATGCTCCGTTGCCCTTTCGACTGCGCGCCTGCGGCGCTTCGCTCAAGGTGACAATGCGGCTAGAATAACAGCGTTGCGAACTCTCCGACGCGTTCGAAACCTACGCGCTCGTAGAGGGCGATTGCGGGGCGGTTGAAATCGTTGACGTAGAGGGACAGCGTCGGATGCTTGTCGAGCAGGTGGTCGCAAATTGCACCGAGCCCGCGGGTGGCAAAGCCCTGGCCGCGCATTGCGGGCGGCGTCCAGACACCCTGGAGCTGTGCGGTCGACGGGGATGCGGCGCCGATGTTGCACATGAACGCGAGCTTGCCGTCAACGCGATAACGCCACCACCAACCGGCATCGATGATGCGCGCCGTCCGCGCGTGAAAATCGGCGTTGGTTTCCTGGGGGTCGAGGCCGATTTCGCCCGCGATCATTTGCGCCGATTCCGGGACGATTTCCTCGAGTTCGGCGCGCGTCACCCGCCCCACGTCTGCATCGGCGCGCGAGAATCGAAGCTGCGATCGCTCGAGTGCGAACAGCGGCTGGCTCGCGCGAACGGCGCGCGGCCGCGGCAACGAGCGTTCGGCGTGCGACCAGAGTCCTTCGACCGCTGCGCGCGGTCCCGCGATCATGCTTGCGCGGGGACTGCGCGTTGCGCGCTCGGCAAAGGCCGCGAGCGCCGCGTTGCAATCGCCGCACGGTACGATCTGCCGCCCGAGATAGCAGAAGCCGTCGATCGCACCGCCCGCATCGCGCCAGGCGACGGCGGTGCCGGCGCGTTCGGCTTGACCGCTCGCCACAAGCCAATGCACGAAGACGTTCTCGTAGGGCCGTTTCGAGAGATAGGCAAGCGCCTCGGCGGCGTTGGCCGCGCAGAGCGCTTCGAGGCGCCCCATCGGACTAGGAAAGCGGCCGAACGAAAGCCGGCGTCGACGTCGGTGCTTTGCTTCCGCCCACGGGCTCGACGCTGAGGGCAACCGCGGCGAGATTCGCCACCGGTTCCGGAAGTTCGACGATCGTAACGCCGCTTGGATCGGGGCTGAAGGTGATGCTCGGCGCGACGGCTTTCTCGCCCCGCTGCAAGGTCCAAGCTTGATAGACTTTTCCCTGCGGCGGGTCCGCTAGGCCGCGCAAAGCGAGATAGACGCGGCCGCCGCTGGTAACGACCTCTCCGAGCGGAACCGAGAAGTGTTTGCTTCCCGGCGCGACGATGTCTGCGAGTTGCGCGTCGCGAGTCGCGTTTGCAGCGAGCCGTCCCCGTAACGCAATGTCGTTCGCGCCGGTCGCGATCGCGACGATGAGTGCGGCGGCGGCTGCCGCGTACGCGAACCACAGCCTGCGGTCGCGCGCGGCCCCGATGCGATCCGGGAGGGCGACGACCTTCGCTCCGCCGCTTGCGACCGGCGCCGCGCCCGAGGCGCGAACGGCGTCCATCACGCGCGATTTGAGCCGCGCCGCGTCCGCTCCGCGGAACGAAGGACGCAGCTCAGCGTCGTATCCGATTGCGTCGGCCGCGGTCCGCAGTTCGGCGTACTCGGCGCGGCATTCGGCGCAACCCTGCGCGTGTTCGGCGACGGCTTGCGCCTCCGCCTCCGGCAACACACCAAGCGCGAGCAGCGCGATCGAATCGATCATCTCCGCGTGCTCGCTCATCCGGCCATGCTCGCTTCCAAGGCCGAACGCAGCTTGCGCAGGCCGGTGCGGATGCGCGTCTTTACCGTTCCAAGGGGCATCGCCGTTCGACGCGCGATCTCTTCATGGGTAATGCCGCCGAAAAAACCAAGGGCGATCGGGTCGCGCTGCTCCGGCGGCAGCTGGGCCAGGGCAGCGCGGACGCGTTCGCCGTCAATGAGCGCGAAGACGGCGTCGTCCAGCGCACCCTCGACCGGCACGTCAACCGGCATCTCACCCTCGGGATGAAGGGCCCGGCTGCGCAAGGCATCGAGTGCCCGGTTTCGCGTGACGCGGGCAAGCCACGCGCCGAGGTTTCCCTCCCGGAACGTATCGGGCGTGGTCCACACTTTCAAGAAGACGGCCTGCGTGAGGTCCTCGGCCGCCATCGTGTCCTCAAGCATCTTCAGGGCGATGCCGTGGACGAGACGGTGGTATGCGTCGTACACGGCTTCAAAGGCCGCGACATCCCGTTCGCGTACCCGTGCCATGAGCCGGTTTCCCTGATCCACACCTTTGGCTTCGTCCCATCCGGAAAGCGGCCCTCGACGGGCCTGCATCTGACGAACGGCCGTTTGGCCGTCGCGGATGTTCAGAGGGGACCAAAGGGCCACCCGTCACACAACCGGCGCTAAAGCTTTAGAACGGCGGTTACCTCGCAGTTAAAGCGCGGCGTGCGCTCGACGGTCAACTTGGTCGCGATCGCCTTGACGATGTGCAGACCTCTGCCCCCTTCCTGATCGGGCGGCTTGCGCATCGCTTGCCCGAGGTCGAAGCACCCACCCGAGTCGTCGACCTTGATTCGAAGGCTGTCCGGGGCGATCTGTACGTCGACGTACATCGGCTCGGTCCCGTATTTCATCGCGTTGGTCATGAGCTCGCCGAATACCAATTCGCAGACCGGGGCCTTCGCCTGGAGGCCGTTCGACGAAAGAAGCTCGCGGAATGCCGCTCGCTGCGCGGGTGCGCTCGCGTAGTCGCCTCGTTTGATTCGCCACCGCTTTCTCATCAACTTGAACCTACCGTCAGTAGCGCTACTTCTAACGCAGAATGCAAGCTGAAGCATGCACTCGGTGCGTACGGGGAGCCGCTCCCTTAACCGCTACTCGTGTAATTCAGCCCGCAATCACGCATTCGTGGGTAAGCGCTGAAGCGACAGCGTCGCTGTGACGCGGCATCCCGAGGAGAGTGCCTTGGCAAAAGCTCCGGCAAACAGAAAAAAGTCCCCGAGCGGCGCCAAGGCGCCGAAGAAACCAGCTTCGGCCGGCGCGGCCGCGTCATCGGCAAAGATCGATGCGCTCGCGCCTTTTCGCGCTGCACCGCACGGAACGACGCTGACGACCAATCAAGGCGTCCCGATAGCGGATAACGACAATTCGCTGCGGGCCGGCGATCGCGGCGCGACGCTGCTCGAAGATTTCATCATGCGCGAGAAGCTCACGCATTTCGATCACGAGCGAATCCCCGAACGGGTCGTGCACGCGCGCGGAGCGGCCGCCCACGGGTATTTCCAGGTGTACAAGTCGATGGCGAAGGTGACGCGCGCGGCCTTTCTCCAGGATCCGAACGTGAAGACGCCGGTATTCGTCCGGTTTTCGACGGTCGGCGGCTCGCGCGGGTCGGCGGATACGCCGCGCGACGTCCGCGGCTTCGCGGTCAAATTTTACACGCCCGACGGCAATTTCGATCTCGTCGGCAACAACATGCCGGTATTTTTCATTCAAGATGCGATCAAGTTTCCCGATTTCGTGCACGCCGTCAAGCCCGAGCCGCATAACGAGATTCCGCAAGCTTCATCGGCACACGACACGCTCTGGGATTTCGCTTCGTTAACGCTCGAGTCCAGCCACATGATGATGTGGCTGATGTCCGATCGTGCGCTGCCCCGCTCGTACGCGATGATGGAAGGGTTCGGCGTGCACACCTTCCGCTTCATCAACGCGAAGGACGAATCGCGCTTCGTGAAGTTCCATTGGAAGCCGATACTCGGCGCACATTCGCTGATCTGGGATGAAGCGCAGAAGATCATGGGCAAGGATCCCGACTTTAACCGGCGCGACATGTACGAGCGCATCGAAAAGGGTCAGCCGCTGGAATTCGAGCTGGGCGTTCAGCTCTTCGGGGACGAGGAAGCGGACGGGTTCGACTTCGACATCTTGGACCCAACCAAGCTGATCCCCGAGGAGCTGATTCCCGTGCAACGCATCGGGAAGATGGTGCTCGATCGCAACCCCGAGAGCTTTTTTGCGGAAACGGAACAGGTCGCGTTCTGCACGAGCCACATCGTTCCCGGCATCGGCTTCACGAACGATCCGCTGCTCCAAGGTCGCAACTTCTCGTATCTCGACACGCAGCTCTCGCGGCTTGGCGGACCAAATTTCCACGAGATTCCGATCAACCGTCCGGTCTGTCCGTTCAGCAACGGTCAGCGCGACGGACTGCACCGCATGACGATCGATACGGGCGAAACGTCGTACGGGCCGAACTCGCTCGACGAGAACTTCCCTGCGGAGAAAGATCCGAAGAGCGGCGGGTTCTCCACGTATCCGGCGCCCGTCGACGGAGTGACGCGCCGCGTGCGCGCTGAGTCGTTCAACGACCACTTCTCGCAAGCGACGATGTTTTGGAACAGCATGTCACCCCTCGAGCGCGAGCACATCGCGACCGCCTTTTCATTCGAGCTTGCGAAGGTCAATCGCGTTGAGGTCCGGCAGCGCGTCGTGAACGAGATGCTGGCGAACATCGATGCGGACTTGGCGAGCGCCGTGGCGACGAATATCGGGCTGCCTGCCCCGACCGCTGCCTCAAACGGGAAAGCCGCTTCCAAGCGAAACGGCAGAACGCAGAAAAGCCGCAACGGGCGCGGGTTGTCCCCGGTGCTCAGCCTGCTCGATCCGCGAACGGGGGTCACCGGAGACATCACGGGCCGCAAGGTCGCGATCCTCGCCGCCGACGGTACGTCGGCGCGCGACGTGAAGACGATGAAGGCCGCGCTCGAACGAGCGGGCGCGCAAGGGCTCGTCGTCGCGGGAAAGCTCGGAGTGCTTAAGGGCGCGGGCGGTCAGATCGAGGTCGACCACACGAGCCTGACGATGCCGTCGGTCGTGTTCGATGCGCTCTACGTGCCCGGCGGCGCAGCCGCCGCCACGACGCTCGCCGGCTCCGGGTTGATTTTGAGTTACATCGCCGAGGCGTACAAGCATCTCAAGGCGCTCGCGTTCGGTGAAGAGGCCGCGGCACTTATCGAGAAAGCCGGCATCGAGTTGGACTCTCTCGACGCGGGCGTGCTGATCGGCGACGCCGCCGCGATCGCCGAAGCCTTTATCGAAGCGATTGGTCGTCACCGCGTTTGGTCGAGAAAGAACCTGGAGCCCGTCCCGGCCTAACGGCACCGCGCACACCGCCCATGGGGTGTTAGGATTGCCCCATGGGCGATTTTGAGGAGGCGTGCGCGCGGTTGCGCCGGACCGATTCCCTGTTCGTGCTCACGGGCTCCGGCATCTCGCAAGAGAGCGGTCTGCCGACGTTCCGCGGCGTCAATGGCCTGTGGCGCACGCATCGCGTCGAGGAGCTCGCATCGCCCCAGGGATTCGCGCGCGATCCGGTCCTGGTCTGGACGTGGTACAACGAGCGTCGCGCGGCGCATCGCGACGTCCAGCCGAACGCGGGTCACGTCGCCATCGCGCAACTCGAGGAACGCTACGCCGACTTCACGCTTGCGACGCAGAACGTCGATTCGCTTCATCTGCGGGCCGGTTCGAAGAACGTGCTTGAATTGCACGGGCACTTGCGCGAAGCGCGCTGCGACCGGTGCGGCGCGCGTCGCCCGCTCGAGGGCGCGCTGCAGCCGGACGAGATCGGCCACACCTGCGGCGGACGATTCCGGCCCGACATCGTCTGGTTCGGCGAGCCGTTACCCGAGAACATCTGGGCGCGCGCCGCGGCTGCCGCCGCGCGAGCCGAGGTCGTCCTCGTCGTCGGCACGTCGGGCGTGGTCGAGCCGGCCGCGTCGCTCGCAACGCGGGCGCCGCGGCGCGAGGCGTTCGTCATCGAAGTCAATCCGGAAGAAACGGCGATCACGCCGCGCGCCGACGCCGTCTTGCGCGGCCCCGCCGCAACAATGTTACCAAGGCTCTACGAAACCGTCGCTGGAAGGGGCGTGTCGTGCGGTCCAACATGAGCGACGACCTCGACTACGTACGCCAGCGTATTCCGACGTATCGCGGCTACGTCGATGAACCTTCCCGGCACGACAGCGACAAACGCGTGCGCGCGATCGTGGGCGAGGCGCTCAGCGACGCACAGGTGCGCTTCGGCGCTTCGTTCGATGCGGCAACGAGTGCCGCGTTCGACGAGCTCTTGATGCAATGCATGTTCACGGATCAGACCATCGTCCGCAGGCTCGAACACGCGAAGCTCGACGAGCCGGCGATCGGCGCACTGGTCGCCTCCGACCGGGTTCTCGTCGAGCTCGAGGAGGACGTGATGAACGCATCCTCGGTCGAAGAGCTAAAGTCGCTGATCGCGGCGATTCACGAACAGTTCGCCCTCCGCCACGCCCCCACGCAACTCGCCGGCTAAAGCTCGGAAGCGGCTGTCGGTAACAGCACGCGGTCGGCGCGTTCGGTGCGGATGACGTTGTAGGTGATGACGGCGCCGCAGGCCGCCGCCGCGATAAGCGCGAGGGCGCCGGGGACCACATCGCCGAGCACGATCTTTCCTATTCCGAAAAGCGTCCCGTACACGAGGCCGCAACCGGCGACCCAGTCGATCGCATTGACGCCGAGTGGTTCCACGCCGGCCCCCGGGGCCGCGACCCGCGCGACGCGGGCCCACCCGAACGCGCTCGGGCGAACGCGCTCGTAAAAGCGCACGAGCGTCTCCTCGGGCTCCGGTTTGGTCAGATAGGTGACCGCGATCCAAACCAGCGTCGTCACCGGCACGGTCACGAGCAGCACCTCGGCGTTCGCGTTCGGATCGGTGAAGACGTGGAGCACGATCAGCAGATTCGAAACGAGCGCCGACGCACACAGCGCCGAGATCTCGCTCCACGCGCTGACCCGCCACCAGTACCAGCGCAGGATCATCACGAGCCCGACGCCGGCCGTCAAATTATAGAGGTACACCCAGGCCCCGCCGACCGAATTGTTCGCGTACGCACCGACGATCGCGAGCCCCATCACGACGAGCGTCGCCACCCGCGAGACCCAGACGTAGTGCCGTTCCGAGGCCGTGCCGTTCACGAAGCGCCGGTAGATGTCGTTCGTAAGGTAGGACGCGCCGAGGTTGAGATGCGTGCCGATCGTCGACATGTACGCGGCGAGGAAGCCCGCGATCATGAGGCCGCGCAGCCACGCCGGAAGGTAGTCGATCATCGTTTGGATGTAGCCGAGCTCGGCGTCGACCTTGCCGTCGGGCCCGCGCACGCCGTGCGGGTAAAGCACGAGCGCCGCCAGCGCCACGAGGATCCACGGCCACGGCCGGAGCGCGTAGTGGGCGACATTGAAGAACAGGGTCGCGAGCAGCGAATCGTTCTCGCTCTTCGCGCTGAAGATGCGCTGCGCGATGTAGCCGCCGCCGCCCGGCTCCGCGCCGGGATACGACGAGGCCCACCACTGCACGCCGATGTACGTCACGAACGTCAAGAGTGGGAGCCACGCCTCGTTCGTCGTCGGGAAAAACGCAAGGATGGAGCCGCTGTGACCGATGCGGTGCGCGGCATCGAGGAGCGCGAGCTTCGCCTCGAGCGTCCCGATCCCGCCGACGGCGGCCACGGCCGCGACCGCGAGCACGATCGCCATCGTCATCTTCACGACAAACTGCAAGAGGTCGGTAACGAGCACGCCCCAGAGGCCGCCGAGCGTCACGTAGATGCCGGTGAACAGCAGACACGCGCCGAGCGCCTCAAGTTTTGGCACGTGCAAGGTCAGCTCGAGAATCTTCGCCATCGCGAGGTTAACCCACCCCATGATGATCGTGTTGACGAACACGCCCTGAAAGAGTGCCCGCACGAGCCGCAGCGCCGCCGCCGGCTTCCCGCTGTAGCGCAATTCGATGAACTCGACGTCGGTGAGCACGCCCGAGCGCCGCCACAGTTTCGCAAAGAAGAACACGGTCAGGATGCCCGACATCACCGAGCTCCACCAAACCCAGTTCCCCGCGATCCCATGCTGGGTGACGAACCCCGTCACCGCCAGCGGCGTATCGGCCGCAAATGTCGTCGCGACCATCGAAATGCCGGCCAGCCACCACGGCACGTTCCGCCCCGAGAGGAAGAACTCGCCCAAACTCTTCCCCCCGCGCCGCGCAAAGTAGAGCCCGATCCCAAGATTGACGGCGAAGAACGCCGCGATCACGGCGTAGTCGGCGGAGGAGAGCGTCACCGGGCCCGGCTTCGGGGCCCCCACCCCGCCTCCCGCGCCGGGCTTCAGCGGACCTCGTACCGGGAGGAGTCGAAGCTGCCTGTGACCAAGGTCACTGAGCCTTCGCACGGGATTGCAGGGTGCCGGCAGGCCGATGCAGTGAGTGAAGCGAGCGCTCCCGTCAGTAGGACGGGGGCGCTTTCGTTTCTCGCGAACGGCGCGAGCGTGATGCCCCTCGCGCTGGTTATGGCGGCGGCCGCACTCCATCTCGTACCGCAACCGGCGAGCGTCACGGTCACGGCGGGTTGTCGCGTGCCGGCCGGCGGCGTGCTTGCGGCGCTCGAGCGCGTCCGCCTCGACGAAGGTGGACTGCAGATCGTTTCGGAGCGTTGGAGGGCGCTTGGGATCGTGCCCCGGCCTTTGACGCTGCGCGTCGACCTCGCGGCAGAATCTGCGCCGGCGGCCCCTTCGGGCCGGTACGAACTGCGGGTCGACGGCACCGGCATCCTCATCCGCCACAAGTCCGACGACGGCGGCGAGGGCGTTTTCGACGCCTACGCGACGCTGGCGCAACTCGCCGAGCGGGACGGCGCGGGCTGGTCCATTCCGTGCGTCGAGGTTCGCGACCAGCCGGCGCTGCGCTGGCGGATCCTCTCCGACGACGTCTCGCGCGGGCCGCTGCCGACGATGCGCTATTTCAAAGAGCGCATTCGCACGATCGCGAGCTTTAAGATGAACGGCTACTCGCCGTACATGGAGCACGTCTTCGTCGATCCCAAGCATCCGCTGCCGGCGCCGCTCGACGGCATCACCCCGCGCGAGCTCGGCGAGCTTGCGACGTACGCCGCCCGGTTTCACGTTGCATTTGTCCCAGAGCAGCAAACGTTCGCGCACATGCACGGGACCTTGAAACTGGAAACCTATGCGCCGCTTGCGGAATTGCCGCACGGCTATCTGCTCTCGCCTGCGAATCCGGGGAGCGAGGCGTACGTGCGTGACCTGATCGAAGACGAACTGGCGGCGCTGCCCGGCGAGCCGGCGTTCTTCCACATCGGCTCGGACGAACCGTCGGACCTCGGGCGCGGCCTTTCGAAGGCGCTCGTCGCGGCGCAAGGAGAGGGACCGGTCTACGTACGGCACGTCGTCGAGACTGCCGACTTCGTGATCGCTCACCACGGTGGCCGCCCGCTGATTTGGGACGATGCGCTGGCAAAGCATCCCGACCTGTTCGCGCAGCTTCCCAAACAACTGGTTTTCGTGAATTGGCACTACGAGCGCGAACCGACGTACCAACCCTACATCGACCGGATCGCGCGCGGCGGGTTCGATCAACTCGTTGCGCCGGGGGCACTGAACTGGGACGAGATCTATCCGAACGTCGACGCGGCTTTGCCGAACATCGACCGTTTCGTCTCCGAGGGCAAGGCCGCGCACGTTCTCGGGCTCTTTCAAACCGTGTGGCACGACGACGGCGAGACGCTCTTCGAAGCGACGTGGTATCCGGTCGTGTACGCGGCCGCGAGCGCGTGGGAGAACGGCTCGGTCGACCGCGAGCGCTTCGCGAACGACTTCCCTGCGGCGTTCTTCGGCAGCGACGACGCGCGCTACGCGAGCGACATCGCCGCGCTTGGCCGGTGCCGAACGCTGCTCGATGGCAATCCGCGCGAATACGGCGACTATCTCTTCTGGGCGGATCCGCTCTCGCCGGACCTCGCGAACGTTCCCGACACGCTCGATCTTTCGGCGCTGCGGCTTGCGGCCGAAGGCGTGATGACGCACCTCCGGCTTGCCCCGCCTCCGCCGCTGCATGCCAACGCTGCGGCCGTCATTGCGCTCGCCGCGCGCCGCTACGATGCGCTCGGGCGTGAATACCAAATCCCGCGCGAGGCGCGCGGCTACTACGACGACGCTCGCGC
>Ga0302326_10012662_pt1 | contig 17944 bp, 12 predicted proteins | sample Palsa_T0_3_FD_202264 | JGI IMG/M metagenome (GOLD analysis project Ga0302326, IMG submission 202264) | Peat permafrost microbial communities from Stordalen Mire near Abisko, Sweden - Palsa_T0_3 | ecosystem: Environmental > Terrestrial > Soil > Palsa > Peat permafrost | place: Sweden: Abisko... | reverse complement strand
ACTCGCAGAGCTCTTTTTCGTGTCCCAGGAGTAATAAAACTCAATGGAGTAGCCTGCACTTTAGAATTTCCGGACGAGTTGGGGATAAAAATCGACTTTTTAGCTTGCGTTATCGAAGACGTGTACGGCCTGCGTGAATTAGGATTCACGCCCAGAACCATCCTAGATATTGGGGCAAACGTTGGCTTTTTTTCTGTGGCGGCCCGCTCTTACTATCCGAATGCTCTGATACAAGCCTATGAGCCGAATCAGCGGATTATTCGAGCTCTTGCGAATCAAGCCAGGGTCGCTGACTTCCAATACTTTCCTGAAGCGATAGGCTCCCGAGCGTGCAAAGTCGCGATAGTAGACAATGGCAACAGTAACCAGGCTCGAACGAGTGTTTCCGACGAAGGATCAACGAAACAGGTATCGCTGAAACAGGCGATAGATAGATTGGGCGGTTTTGTAGACGTGGCGAAAATTGACTGCGAGGGGGCAGAGTGGGACTTATTTCAGGCGTCTGAGTGCTGGGTGAAGTTTCTGCATGTCAGAATGGAATATCATTTGTGGGGTAAGCATAGTTTTTCTGAAGTCGCGAAAAATATGAGTCGTTTGGGCTTCAAAATCATTCGGCATATACCCGGCGGAGAGTGGGGTCTTCTATGGGCAGTTAGGGCCAATTAGCTTTATTTGATCAACATCGGAAGTAAGCCACCTCACGTTTCGGCGCTCGCGCCCATCGAAATTTCGTTTTTCGCTGGTTAGATCCCGCGAGCCAGTCATTTCAGGGCTCGAGTTCAAGCGCAGACGTATATTCGGATGAATTTGGTCAAATAGTGGAAATCAATGTAGATTTCGTAGGCGCTTAGAGGCGGCACGGAGTATCGCCCGTGGCCTAGAGCCAAGAAAAGCTTAAACGAGTTGAGGTAAGTCCTTATGCTCAGGGATCAGATCAATCATAGCGTTCGAGCATGGGCAGCGCTGGCGCTTCGGCACACCCCCGAATTGCGAGGAAGATGGCACGTTGCGGGTGCGGTGAATAAATATTTCGCTCCTGTTTCGCAGCCCTTCTGCACCGCCTGGACTCGCATGCGCCTGGGACACGAGATGCTCGTCGACCTAAGATCCGATACGGAATTCCGTTCCTACTATTTGGGGGACTTCGATACTCAAGTAATACGCTGTGCACTGCGTTTGTTGCGACCTGACTCGAGCGTCCTCGATGTAGGTGCAAACATAGGGTTTTGGTCCATCCCTTTGGCTGGTCACCTGAAAGGGCAGGGTTGTCTGCATGCGTTCGAGCCAGTGCCCGCCAACTGTAGACGCCTGGCCGAGAACGTTAGAAGAAACGTCCTAGAGGGTACGGTCCAGATTCACCAGTCAGGACTGTCTGACCAGAACCGCTCTTTGCAGATCAGTTTGCGAGAAGATTTTGCGAATGGCGCGGAAACAGGCAACGCAGCTATCGTCATCGACTCGGAGGATCTTCAATTCAAGTCTACGGAGATACAAGTCAACCGGCTGGATGATGTTTCCGGCTCGCTTGGAATAGACCGCATAGATTTCATAAAAGCCGATATCGAAGGTCACGAACACAGATTCTTGGCCGGTGCAGTGAACATCGTTCATCGTTTCCGCCCAATTCTCTATGTGGAAATTAACAGGGTTCACTATCGGCGGCAAGGTCTGGACGCCGCAGCTATTTTCGAAGAGTGGCTGAAAGCTAATTCATATGATTCGGCTCTTCACAGGAAGGGACGATGGAGCCTTGATACGGTGCGGAATTGCGGCGAACTGGACAATGCTTTTTTCTTTCCAGCAGAGGCCCGCGCAGCCTGCATGAAGAGACTAAACTGCTAAGCGCCGGCACGTTTGCAGAAGAATTACGCGAATGGCGCTGCCAAGATGAACACTTTCTCCAGTGAAGCCGCAAGCTTTGCCGCAGAGGTAGTCAACTGCTTTCCTTCACCCGCCCAGGTCCTGGCTGAGGTCGCCGAGGACTATCCGCCTCCGGTTCGAGAAAGCCAACTGCTGGACGTAGAGCGCATCGTCTACCACATTGAGTTGGTTCAGCGTTACGGAAAGTCTGGTGGTCGAATCTGCGACATAGGAGGCGGGGTAGGGCTTTTCTCGCCGGGATGCGCGGCGCTGGGTTACGGCATCACACTGGTCGATGATTTCAAGGATGAGATCAACTTCAACAGCGGCGAGGTATTCGTCCCGCACGCTAGGCACGGTGTCAAGATAATGTCGTGCGACGTGATTGCCGAACCGCTGGAATTCCCTGAAAACAGCTTCGATGTGGTCACTGCGTTCGACAGCATGGAACACTGGCAACACTCGCCCAGGCGCCTGTTCCTCATGCTCAGGAAGGCGCTCGCACCAGCCGGCATCTTCATTATTGGTGTGCCGAAGCGCAAAAGCCTCGCAAGGCGGCTTACGACGTTGCTCGGCAGGGGGCACCAAAGTGTAGTACGGGACTGGTACAAATCGGACATCTTTCTCGACGATGTGCGCGAGCCTCGCGTATCAGACCTGCGATATATCTGCAGCGATTTGGATATGGCTATTCTGACAGTCATCGGAAGGAACTGGCTCGACCGGATGTCGTATCCGCTTGTCGCCAAGCTGACCGATCCGGTGTTGCGAATGCGGCCGGAACTCTGCTCGGACCTGTACGTCGTCGCGGCAATACGGTGAGATTCGAGACTTGGCTGTGATGGCCTGCTGACGTTTTCATCTGGTTGAGAGGATGCCCGAAGTGATACTCGGTAACGGAACTCGGAGACCACCGGTGATCTTGAGTCTTTTCTCGTTGGGATGGTCTTCTGCTAAAGATATGCACAATAAGGCCGAAAAAGCTTCATAACTCACGGAACTCTGCAATTTTTCAAGAGTCAATGCATTCATCCTCTGCCGTTAAACATGAGCATTCGTCACCGTCCTCCAGAAGTCTGTATCTATTGCAGAATGTGCTCCGTAGTGGAGGAATTCGCCGAAAGGCGCGAATATGCCTAACTTTCTTGGCGGGACAAGGAAGCGCTCAAGCTCTCAACTTGGTTGTAGGGTTTTTGGTTTTACGCTGGCTCGACGTTGGGTCCTATGCCAGATACGGACTGACCTATGGTTTTCAATCGACAGCCAACCTGTTGGTTGACCTTGGCTTTTCAGCAACCATCATTGCGCTTGTCGGACATCGCATTGAGGATCGCAGGGTCATTGGCAACTACGTGCGGGCTGGTCGTCAGCTCCGCCTGCGCATGCTGGCCGCAGTCATGCCCGTTGCCGGGATTGTTTTTCTGTTTATGACCAACAGGCTGCAGTGGGGGGCAGCGAGCCAGATCGGGTTGCTTCTTTCTATCTTCGTGGCAATTTACTTTTCCGGCTTGCAGGCGTATTACGGTTCTGCATTGATCGTGACTCGCCGTCTTGGAACTTACTATCGTATTCAACTGTACGCATCTGTGGGCCGGCTTGGCGGATGTGCATTACTGCACTTTGCTGGGCATCTTGATGCCATGACCGCAGTATGGATCAACGCCGCAGGGCTGGTGGGAGCCGGTCTTGCATACAAGAAGCTATCCAGCCAGCTTATGGACGAGCCGCTCTGTGCCAGCCCGCCCATTGTGCGGCAAATGCTCCGGTACGTGATGCCAAACATACCTGGAGTCATTTTTTATGCCCTCCAGGGGCAAATAGCGGTGTTTCTCATCGCGATCCTGGGACAGAACAAAAATGTCGCTCAAGTATCCGCGCTGGCAAGGCTGGGCCAGCTGTTTATTTTGCTCAGTGCCTTCAACACCATGGTCGTCGAGCCGTGGTTCGCAAGGTCGAGCGAGAAACAGGTTTTGCCGAGGTATTTTGCGGCGCTCGGCGGGGCGGTGTGTCTCTCGGTCCTGTGCGTGGGGTCATCCCTCATTTATCCCGGTTGCTGGTTGTGGATACTCGGCACAAACTACCAAAACCTGAACCTCGAGCTTACATGGACAATACTTGCAAACTGCGTAGGGTATCTCGTGGCCATCACGTGGACTGTCATATCGGCCCGGCGTTTGATCTATTGGAGTTCTACGTTGCTGCACATCGGGCTGATTCTTGCTGCAGAAATCGCTTTCATAGTGTTCGTGGGCGTGCCGACAACGCTCCGAGCCGTGGAGTTTGGATTCGTCAGCGCGTTGGCTGCGTTGATCGCCCAATGCATTAACCTTACCTACGGTCTGAAGCGGGGACCGCGTGTCAACCTAAACGTTGACGAAACAGATAACCGACTGACGCCGGAAAGCGTATTGATTTCATAATACCCCGATTTGCGGCCGTATGTTACTTGGAATGAGGGTCTATTTACTCTGCTTGGTCGCATGTGGCTCGATGAGCGACCTTACGTTCCGGCTCAGCAGATTACTACTGTCCGCCAGAGAGACACAAGTGTGACAGCCATTATTAGCGACGTTCTTTTTCGATCTCTGGACAAGGTCCTCCGCTGGCATCTAAATATGCGGACCGATCGAGTAAAGTCCGCACTACGCTTTTGTGGCGAGCGTGTGTTCATCAGCAACAACGCGATCATTTGGGGCACCGATGCGGTCACTATTGATGATGACGTTGTGATTAACAATTTCACCCATATCTTCGGCGGCGGCGGCGTGTCAATTGGTGCTAGAACGATGATTTCCGCAGCATGCTCTATCAGTTCTTCGACCCACCCGAAGGCTATCGCTCGTCGTAAGGAACTGCTTGGGGGACCTGTAACTATTGGTGAGGACTGCTGGCTTGGTACCGGAGCTATCGTTCTTCCCGGCGTGAACATTGGCAAGGGAAGTATCATCGGGGCCGGTGCAGTTGTCAGTCGAGACATCCCTCCCATGTCAATTGCAGTCGGTGTTCCTGCGAGAGTCCTACAGCATGTCCCTGCTTCATGACTAATCTCATGAAACAGAGGCGACCATCCGCATAGGTTGCAGTCCCGTTATACCTGACTTATGCACAGAATTCGGCCTCGTGGGGATTGTCTGCTGAACTTTGGCCGCCCTCGTTTGTGCCGTATCGGGGGCGGGATGTCGACTGAGGATCTTCTGCTCTAAGCTTCCGTGCTCCACTGACTGTTGTCGTTGTAAGTGTCTGTGTTTTCTGGGTTGGTCGTGCATAGAATTCTATGCGCAGAGTTAGCCGGAAAGCGGAGACGCGAGCACCGGCAAGAATCCAGCCGGCCGGTTCGTGATCTCACGCAGTCGTTTCATCAAGCGCTGAAACAATCCGCGCTCCGCATATTGATCGCCGTAGCTGATGCCCACCCGCCCGGAGTGCTTCCAGATCTTGGCGGCCACGAACAGAAAACGTAAACGCGCTGTAGCTAACCGAGTATGCTCCAAGTTATTTACGGCCACCCCCTCTTCCCGCTGGAACAGCAGCAGCCAGCAATTCAGGTTGTAGGCCAGCATCACCAGTTGAAAATGCACGCAGTTGGTGGCCCACCATCCGGAAGGATTCAGGCGAGGTTTGCCGCTATGCTTCTTCTTGTCTATCACCATTTGGGTGACTCCTGGAAATCAGCTCGCGAAGCGTCTACATCGCGGCTTCTCTGTTTTACTACAGGATTTCCAGGGGGCCCAAACGGTTCATCCCTTCTGCCTTTCTCCAACCGTCGAATCCTGTGCATAGGTGCGGATTATAAGGTTCAGGTTCGTTCAATAGCTCGGCTCATCCTGCACCGTAAATGCGCGGTTCGATTGAAACGACCGTTTTGTGGAGTGAGATTTCGCCTGGGTCACTTGTCGTTCTGTTTAGGTAGCCTGATGATGATCCTTTGACATGGAAAGGAGAATGACGAGGTGAGAGGTGTCGACGTCAGCGTCCTTGTCCCCACTTGCAACCGACCTGATGGTCTCAGAATGTGCTTGGCGGCAGTTGCTCAATCACTCTCCCTCGTAACTGATGCGAAGTGTGAAGTTATAATCGGGAATGACGGCGACCCCCAAGAAGTGCAGCAACTGACAGAGCAACCGTCCGGTGTGGATATCTTCCAGATCCAGGGGCCGCGGCGAGGTCCAGCTGCCAATCGCAACACTCTAGCTAAGCACGCGAGCGGAGTGCTACTGGTCTTCATAGATGATGACTGCGTTCCGAAACCAGACTTGATCAGCCAGTACCTTAGTAGGTCGAGAGCGGAACCGTACGTGCAAGTTTTTGAGGGCAAAATCATCGCAGATCGGCCAGCTCGCTTCGCGTATGAGGAATCACCGGTTAACGAGGTTGGCGGTTATCTTTGGTCTGCAAACATGGCTGTTCGTCGCACAGCATTTATGGATTTAGGAGGCTTTGATGAAGACTTTCCGTACGCAGCTATGGAAGATGTTGACTTTCGGGCGCGGGCTGCCAGGGCCGCTTTCAAGATGCGGTGGTGTCCCGAGGCAGTCGTGTGCCACCCACTCGAAGTGCGCGCTGATTGGAGACGGCGGCTGAAAACTCGCTATTCTGTATTATTGTTCCTCAATAAGCATCCTGATCGGCTTGAATCAGTGAGACTCGAATGCTCTGCGCGAGCCGCATTGCGCCAAGTTAAGCGACGGGTTTTCGATAGACGATGGATTCAGCCATTGCGTGCGTACAGCGCGCTGGCAGACGACCTATATTCCACTTTTCTCATGCACAGGATTTTGAGGCAACCAAAAACCATTCCATCAGAAATTGCCGTCCTACGGCGCCGACTGACAGGGGCGTCTTAACTAGCGCGCCGTTGCGAAGAGGATCGGACAAGATGCGATTGTAGGCGGAATGCCAGCCAAGCGTGTCAGGTATCGCATCGTGTAAACCATTATTTCGCGTCCATCGTCACCAAGGTCACTATCGTGTTTGTACCGGCCATCGAGCAACTACTCCGATCGACCCTCGTAATCATTGCTCACCCTGATGACGAGAGCATTGGCTGCGGCATACTCTTACAGCGGATTGCCACCGCTTCGGTATTCGCCTGCACCGATGGTGCGCCTTCCATCGCACGCCTGTGGCATGGTAAGGGATATCACACTCGTGAGGAATATGCGCGGAAGCGCGCCTCGGAGTTTCATGCTGCGTTGGAGATAAGCGCTGTCCGGCATAAGTACGTAATGACCGACATACCAGATCAGATGCTACATCGGTACCTGCAACAGGCGTCAACCCACATCGAACAGCACGTTGACAGAACTTCTCCAGACGCGATCCTCACGCATGCTTATGAGGGAGGTCATCCAGACCATGATGCCTGTGCATTCCTGGCACATTGGATTGGTGGGAAATTCTCAATACCAGTTTGGGAAATGCCTTTTTATCATCGAAGAGATGCCAAGTCACCTCTCATCTACCAGCGGTTTCTTCCAGCACCGCAAGATGAAATACTATTATCTCCAAGTCCCGCTGAGATCCATAAAAAAGAGTGCATGCTTAGGCAGCATAAGACTCAAGCAGATGTCATTTCGCAATTCGACAAGACACGGGAACTGTTCCGACCGCAGCCCTCGTACGACTTCACGGTGAGTCCAAACCCGGTGCTGCGCGGATTTGCTGTGGCATCGGATATTGCAATCGCGGATGTCCTCGAGAGCTTCCACCTGAGTTATGCACGCTTTTCTGAGTTGAGTAGCAATCACCGCACTGATTTGAACGTAGGGGGGCACCGCAACGGTTATCCCCAGTAAAATCAGGGCTCACGAGACCCGCATAGAATGCCGGTTTCGCGAACCTATCGGGAAACCTAATAAAAATGCGCCTTCCGCGTATGTTATTTCGTTCACACTTCTGTGCATAAAATTCTATGTAGAGATTGCCCTGCATTCTCAATGCTTTGCAGGCGTACATCGTCGGGCCTCACGGAAGCGTCGGCCGCTCCCATCTCAGAACGGTCTCAGGTGTGCATAACTTGGGTTCCATAGGGCGACCCGAGCTGCCCGCGCCTGAGACGCCGGCTGCTTCTCAGGCGATTCTCGCAGCTGAGCAGAGGACGTGGAACTCGAGAATACTCGGTAACCGGGAATAATAGGATCAGCGATCAGATCGATCGACCTTTGACTCTACCGTTTCGGTGGCCCTGAGGCTGCCCGGTTCTGCTCGGGACAGTTTACTGATAGCCGTCGGTCGTTTTGATAATCGATTGTTCGAGGAGCAGATTTTCAATGCGGTTCGGAGGAGCATCTCTAATAGCAGCTCAATCAATTCGCCGAGTCGTAAGAACTATGGTGCCGGCAGGCACGCGAAACCTGATTCTTTCCCTCGAATCACAAGCTCGTCAACTCCTAGGCCTATCCGTGCCTATCCACTCCGAAGATCGGCGCATCCTTGAAAAAGTGATTTTCCCATATTTTTCAAGACAAAATAAATCGCAGATCATTCTGTTCGTCGGCTGCGATTTTTACACGGAGCACTATCCGCAATTGGTTGCTTGTGCCGAATTCTGGACAATGGAACCCGATCCTGTCAAGACGCGGTGGGCCGCAAACAAACACATTGAGAACAAACTGGAAAATCTCCACCTTCACGCCAAGCTGTCCTATTTCGATGTCATATTCTGCAATGGCGTCTACGGCTGGGGGCTGAACGATCGCGATTCATGCGAAATCGCTTTCAACAATTGCTTCAACTGCCTCCGCCCCGGCGGATCGCTAATTATCGGCTGGAATGACATTCCCCAGAGGCGACCCTTCCCCCTGGATGAACTGCACGCTTTGAGTCAGTTTTCAAAATCGCACTTTGACCCCCTGCAAACGTGGCGATATCTAACGGATACGCCCCATCGGCATACGTTTGATTTTTATCAGAAGCCGACCGGAGACCGATAAACACAGTTAAACACAGTATAGAAAAAACAAGCGGCTCGCCTGGATTGGAAATGGGGAATGCGTTCGTCCGTTAGGGTAACGGCGCGAAGATATAAGGAAGGAACACGGCTGCACAGTTTATCTCAATACTTGGCGCCCGCAGAATCTGCACGTACACGAACGGAAATGCCGGCATGAGGATGTTCTATAGCGTCGCTGGAGCAGGTCACTCAGCCGGAAACTCTCATCCCGGTAGGTATATCGAGCGGTGGCACTTCAATGAGAGCTAGGCACCCCACCAAAACGAACGCTGCCATCAAAGCCTTCTTAGTTTGCCCAGGGTTGGGTCAAGTGTGCCGAGGCTACGAATCATTTACACGCGAGTGCTTTGATGCGCTATACGCTGACAATTCGCTCGACGTACGACTCTTCAAAGGCAGGGGGCCCCATGGGCACACAGAGCATACGATCTGGAACCTGTCGCGCAACGGAATGCTCGCACAAGCTTTCGGCAAACTTTCAGGCCGCGGCTCCTACTTCGTGGAGCAGCTAACTTTTACAGCTTCGCTCATTCCGCATCTGCTATCCGACGATCCCGAGGTCGTTTTCTTCAGCGACGGAAACGTCGGCAACTTCCTTTGGCACTTCCGCCGAATAGCCAATCGCCGCTATCGTCTCGTCTTTTCCAATGGAGGACCGCTCGATCCACCGTTTCCTCGGTGGGATCTTGTGCAACAGGTCTCACCCGAATACGCTATACAGGCGCTCGCCGCAGGCGTATCCAGTGTCCAGCAGATGCTTGTGCCCTACGGAATCGCCGTACCGGAATCTTGGTCCCCCCCGCGTGTTGAAGAACGCAATGCGCTCCGCCGCGAATTTGGCCTCCCCATAAATCGTCCCGTTCTCATCAGCGTGGGTGCCATCAACGTTGAGCATAAGCGCATGGATTACACTTTGAGTGAAGTTGCTCGACTTCCACCCGAGCAACGGCCGTTTCTCGCAATGCTGGGTGCGCAGGATCCGATCTCATCCCCCCCCATCCACAAACTCGCCGCGCAACTGCTGCCCCCTACCGATTACGTTATTCGTACAGTTGCTCCGGCCGATGTCTCTCGCCATCTACGCGCTGCCAATGTTTTCGCTCTTGCCTCGCTCGGCGAAGGCTTTGGTCGTGTCTTCCTCGAAGCGCTTTCCAACGGTCTCCCCGTGATCACACATGACTATGAAACTGCGCATTATGTGCTTGGCGCCAGCGGCTATTTTGGGGATTTGCGAGAGCCCGGCGTGCTCGCCAACTTAGTTACACTAGTTTTGCAGCAGACCGCGATTAACACTGTCGAAGCGTTTACCGCACGTCACAATGATGTGCGACGGCGTTTCGGATGGCCGCACCTAGTCCCACGCTACGTGGCCATGCTCCGCCGCGCCGCGCTCATGGGTTCCGGGGCGCCTCTATGCTCTGCTGCGGCGGAATGAATACCTGGACAATGGCAATAAATACGCACACCTTCTGCGGCGAAGCTCTGAGCTCTCCGGCAACACCGAGTCGATAACAGGGAATGACGATGGCGAGCGCAACCGGACGGATCTTTCTCGCAGTACTCTGCCCAATTGGCCTCGCGGGGGCGGTATTTTCGGGAGAGGCAGCGAGAGAACAACAACCGCATCCTCCCATTGCTGTGCATTTCCATCTGGATCGGCCGGGATTTGTCACTTTGGTCGTTGAAAACGAAAATGGACTGCGGGTACGGAATCTGGTTAGCGAAACATATTTTCCTGCTGGCGACCAGGTCGCATGGTGGGATGGATTAAATGATCTCGAACGAGATACCAATGCCGCCGAGCACGCCGTTTACAACGTGCCCGGAAGAATGGTGAAACCCGGAATCTACACCGTACGAGGCCTTTATCGCCAGGAGATCGATCTGAAATACGAATTTGCCCTCTACAACCCCGGTCAGCCTCCATGGACGACAAGCGAGACCTCAAGCGGATGGTTGACGACCCACAGCCCTCCTGGAACAGTCTGTTACATCCCCACAGGAATGGCGCCGGTGCACGGGAAGCGTGACATCGGTTCGCCTGGCCAAGTCCTAATTGGAAGCGCAGTTGCGGAGGGCGGAAGCGGACTCGCCTGGGTTGATTTGGATGGCAATAAATTGCACGGTCAAACGTGGGTTGGAGGAGTCTGGACGGGTGCACAGCAAATTGCCAGGGACATGGGAAGTCATGCAGTCCCCGGAGTCTATGCGTATGTTGCTTCCAGCTGGGAGGGCGAACTGAGGCTGCAAAAGCTGGTCAAATATAAGCAGCAGAAGCTGAAGGCTCCTAGCGACACACGGCTTGGAAACGGCGAGGATCAGGCCGTCCTCGACACCAACTGGAAATATCCTAAGCCGGATCTGGAAGGTTTGGGTGGGATGGCCGTGTATGACGGTTTACTCATTGTGAGCCTCCCCAAAATGGACGAACTGTTGCTGATCGACGTGGCGCTTTCGCGAGTCATCGGCACATTCCCCATACTAAAACCAGGCGGCGTTTTCGCGGACGGGAAAGGAATTCTTTTTGTCATCAGCGAAAAGAAACTCCTGAAGATATTGCTATCGCATAGCGCGCACACCGCCTACGACCTGGGGAAGCCCCAGCTGGTTGTGGCAGAAGGGTTGGAAGACCCCCAGCAAATAACGATGGACGATGAACGAAATCTGTATATCAGCGACTGGGGTACAAGCAACCAGGTCAAGATCTTCTCGCCCCAAGGGAAATTTCTGGGGTCGATTGGAGCGCCGGGAGTTCCTGCATCGGGACTTTATAACACGAAGCTGATGCATCATCCTAAGGGGATCACAATCGATAGCCGGAAGCACCTATGGGTCGCGGAAGAAGACTTCCAGCCAAAGCGGGTAAGTGTTTGGAGTTTGGACGGACGATTGGTGCGGGCGCTTTATGGGCCGGTAACCTATGGCGGCGGCGGGAGTCTCGATCCGAGAGACAAGACACTCTTTTACTTAGATGGAATGACGTTCCGGCTTGATTGGGCAACTGGTGAAAGCAGTCTTATCGACATTTACCAGCGGCCAAAGGATAGCGATAGAGAGCGCATCCCAACTACCGCTGGGAATACGCCAACGCCCGCATTTCAAGAGAGTAGGAGTCACACACAGTTCGGCGCCGGTGAGAACCCAGACCTTCCCCTCTACCTTGCAGGCCGCCGGTACCTCACAAATGCCTACAATTCCGATGCTACATCGGGAACGCCAGTAGTGGGCATTTGGATGAGTAAGGGCGGAGTTACGATACCGGTTGCCGCGTTTGGCAGGGCTGATTCCAGGCAGCTGCTCTTGAGCGCAGCGTTCAGATCTCATATCCCAATGCCTTCAGATCTTCTGATCGATTCGGGTAAACTGCTGAATCTGTCGGGTTACACGTTTTCATGGTCGGATCTGAACGACGACGGCGTCGCTGAGCCGGATGAAATCACGATGATCCCAGGGGACGTCCACGCGGTCACAGTCTCAGCGAGCCTGGAGCTTACGACCGACACAGCGATGAGTTATAAGCCGGTTGCATTCACTGCAGGCGGAGCTCCGATCTATGACCTGAGCAAAGGCAAGTTGCTTTGCCGACAGACTCAAAGGCCAACGTCTACTGGGGGCGGCCAAGTTCTTGCCACCGAGGACGATCGGACGGTGCTCACTACTGGTCCAAAGCCATTCGCTTCCCAATCGCTGGCTGGTGCGGAGCATGGAACCGCAAAATGGTCATATCCAAGCTTGTGGCCCGGGCTACATGCCTCGCACATCGCTCCGCTCCCTGAGTTCCCCGGAGAGCTCATTGGTACAACGCGACTGCTTGGTCCGTCGTTCCGGTTGCAGAAAGTGAGGGATGTCGAGCTTTGGGCCATCAATGGCAACAAGGGAACCATCTATCTTTTTACGACGGATGGGCTATTTGTCGCCACACTGTTCAAGGACTCACGTTCACAGGGCTCCTCGTGGGCGCAGCGAAGCAAGGCGACTCGTGGAATGCATGTCACCAATCTGACGACGGATGAAGAGAACTTTTGGCCTTCGATTACTCAGACCGAGGACGGACAAGTCTATGTTGTCACCGATTTCCCAGCCATCATACGAGTGGATGGGCTGGATTCTATCCGGCGCCTCCCTCCTTCGACCGTTCACGTGACCGCAGACATGCTCGAGCAAGCAAAGACCTATTTCACGACGCGGGAGTTTTCCCGGCAACAAGCAACGCAATCGTCCAGCACGCTGGTCGTACCAGTTGATACAGCGCCGCTTGCTCTAAGTGGGGACCTCTCAAAGTGGGACTCGAAACTCTTCGTCACCATTGACGAGAGATCGAAGCTGGTAGGGGATTGGGGGCGCTCAAAACTAGAGACGTTGGCTTCGCTCAGAGTTGCAGGAGATCGGCTCTTCGCGGCTGTCAAGACCGGCGATCCCCACACGCTTGACAACTCCGGAACCTCTATTAAGAACCTATTCAAAACCGGGGGTGGCCTGGATTTGATGCTCGCTACCAATCCGAGTTCCGACCCGCAGCGGAAATCCGCGGCATCGGGGGACATTCGTCTGCTCGTCTCTCTCGTGAAGGGCGAGCCGGTAGCTGTGCTGTATCGTCCCGTGGCGGCTACGGGTCCGAGAAACTCTACCATCTTTGAATCTCCTCTTTGGACGTTGAGGTTCGACGATGTAGAAGATGTCTCTGCTTACGTACAGCTTGCAGAGGGAGTTGCAAATTCTGCCATCGGCGCCTCACCGGGAGATTTTGAGTTTTCGATTCCACTCAGACTATTGGGACTAAATCCGGTGCCCGGAACGGAGCTACGTGGCGATATCGGACTCCTGCGCGGAGATGGGATACAAACAAAGCAGCGGGTGTACTGGTCTAACAAGGCGACGGGGTTAGTTTCCGACATCCCCAGTGAAGCTGAATTAACGCCCGACCTCTGGGGCAGGATTAGGTTTGTTTTGAATTCCGAAACTCATAAGCAGTAGCGGCACGCCGAAATACTTAGCCCAATCCTTGACATGTTTTTTAGACGCCCGGAGCTCAACGGCGATGATGTCGATTACGCAATTAGAAAACTGGCCTTCTGAACTTTTTGTGTGTAGGTGAATTGCGAGCGTGATTAGGTGTCGACCCGCATGCCAGCCCAAAGGCGCGACCTTGATATGACAGCGTTCTCTACGGAACGTTCTCGCCTGAGATCGAAAATGGGCCCGTAGGCGTGGCGTACGCTCCTTCGTACTCAAACGGATCCAGTCCCCCTGGCCCCATTCCGAAAAGTGGGGGAGGAGTCGATACGCCCCAGTAGATCACCGGCCCGTAGCGATATCCCTTCACATTCTTGTCGCCGTAGTCGGCTATATCAATCAGATCGGATTGGGTCAGGTGATTGTTGTTGTCTTCGACCGATATCGGATCAACCAGCCGTGAGTCGGAGAGGACACGGAGGACAGTGGGGACGCCGCTGGACATGTCGATCCATGTAACCGTCTTGTCCCCGCGCGACAACGCAATGTATTGGTACCGCACCAGACCGTTTACATAATCGGTGGGCAGCCAGTGCTTCATGTGGGCGATGCGGGTGATGTTGTGTCCAATGTTCAACGTGTAGACCTCACTGGCATTCGAACCTGTGCCAGCCCCGGTTTGCAGGCCGTCGGCGTTCCAGACGTGTAAAGTCCCATCTTCCGTAGCGATGAACGCAAGGTTGTCCGGGTAAAGCGATGCACTGATGGCCGTGACTTGGTTGTCGAATTCCATCGACTTCACGACAGTGGGGGTCTCGCTGGGAAGTTCCGCGAATGTCGGTGGCCACTGACCTGCCCCCGTCCCGGTATTTGCCACATTCGTGCGGAACTGAGTCCAGGAGTTGAACATTCCCTGGTCAATTGTCTCGAACAAAGCGGTCAGGTCAAGCATCAATACTTTGCGTTCATACCGGGATGCAACCAACGCGAATCCCCTGGTGTCATACTGCCCGGCGCACGACCCGTTAACAAGACACTGCCAATTACTCCCGTTCGAAAGTGGAAAATTCCCCGGGTCAAGGCTTCCTAGAAAAGAGATCCCAGGGTGATAGACCCAGTTGCCGACAGCCTCCACTGCCGTGGGTGCTGCCATCATGGGCAGGTCCACGATGCCCAGCAACTTGTCGAACACCGGAAGGCTGTAGTTCCGGAATCCAGGATACGTTTCCGTCCATTCATATCCCCAGAACGTCCCGGCCGGTTTGGAGCTTCCGATCGCTATCACCGCCAATTGGCCTTGATACGAGTCGGTATTCCAGCCTGTCACCAGCAGAAATTCTCCATTGTTGGTTACGCTGGCGGCGGTGGGAACGAAATTGGTGGGAAACGGGTTGAAATAGTAGAAATCCTCCGCTGTGTTGCCACCTTCACCACAAGCCACTTGTCCGCTCTGGAATACCATGTAGCTGCAACCTGCGTCTTCACTGGCACCGTAAGCGCGTGTAACTTCTACCGGTTGTTCTGGCATCGGATATGGATCTGATCGGGCGACAAGGTCGGGCCGGAGCGTGATGGTGGGGTGTCCATCATGGCCGCCGCCCATCGCCCAAGAGAGCTGAGGCTGACCTGCCCAGACACAATACTCTTTGTCCAGCGTCTGGATGCCGTCAACTCCGGGCGTGCTGGCCGCCACCGCCGAATCCGTCACATAGGCTACCTGAGCGTAGTTTGAGCTGTACTCGTCCAGAGGGATGCACGGAACCCCGAGGGAATAATCAAGCCACTCGACCGGGTTGCTAGGGTTCACGTACATAGTACTCGGCGCTTGGGTCCAGGTAGGGACAGAGAGGCTACCGTGGTAGGCCGTCCACGGGCTCCCAAACCTTTCGGAAATCATCGATGGCGTTCCATATGCATTCGCCATCGCTATATAAGCAACGGCATCGAAATTGCCGCTACCATCAAAGATCCCAGCCGGGTCTTGGGAAGGGACGAGCGAAGAGCCTGATGCAGGTTGTGTTACTTGGACGCTGAGAGCCGCTGTTGAACGTGCTGATTCAGGATCAGGATTCTCGACGGAGACTTGAATGTTTCCCACTTGGGATTGGGTAGCGGTACCTGTCGCTACAAGCTGCGTTGCAGAGCTGAAAGCCGTCTGAAGTGCTTTGCCAGCAAATAAGATTTGAGCACCTTTCATGAATTGTTGGCCGTTAATTCTGAGCGTGAAAGGCCCAACGGAAACCGTCTTCGGTGAGACGGAAGTCACGACCGGGATCGGATTGTGAAGCCTAAGACGCGCGGTTCCGGTGATGGAGGGATTGGCAGTGCTCGTCGCAGTCACTTTCAGCAAGTTCGGATCCGGGACGGTTGCAGGCGCCGTGTAAAAACCTGAGGTGTCTATGGTGCCGACGTTTGGATTGCCTCCAGGGACACTGTTGACTGACCAAATCACGCCGGGGGGTGGTCCAGACATCCTCGCAGAAAATTGCAGTGTGTCGCCAGCGCGTATATGGGCTCTGGCTGGTGTGACCACGAGCAAAGGCGACTGCTTAGATGATTTTGTTGAGGACTGCGCAGAAGACGAACTTTCGTCGTTACTAGTAGCGGCATTAGCAGCGCCACAACCATACACTAATAAGGAGAAAGCCGACAGAAGCACGAGACAGTTTTTAGCGGATTGCCACGGGGGTTTTGGCATCGTCGTTATTGCACCCTTCCCTTTCGGGAGTTTTCGAGTAATCGTCGATATCCGAAGCATAGAACGGGTGCGAGCTCGGTGGCAGGTCTCAGAGGTTCAGCGGAGCAGGTTTCAGAGGTTCAGCGGAGCCGCGTGCTTTAGACGTAGACCTACGTGGCAAACTTTTTCAACAATGCCGATCTGGCACAGCGTTCTATAACAACCCTGGCAAGCCGTGAAGTCTATCGCAACCGGTGATTGCGCGTGTGCGAGGACAAAATTCTTCGCTCCGATGGCAAGCCCGGCATTTACAGTGTCGTAGACAAGGACGACTGTGCCATCATCATTCATCGCATGCCGTAGCACTGGGTACAACCAGCGACATCGCTGGCTATGAAAAAGTCCACTCGGTTGAGGCCGTGGTTCCCAATTCTCCACCAGGATCGTTGGGACCTTACCAGTTGTAACCCTTTGGATGACCTGCACTCCACTGCCACTGTGATCGTAGGATCGCTGGCAAATCGGACGCCACGGGCTTCCAATCTAACACCTTTGCCGCCTTTGTAGGATCCGCGACCAGGTGAGCCGGATCGCCGGGACGACGCGGTTCAAAGCGGACATGAATGTCCCGTCCAGTCACTTGTCTGGCGGTCTCAATGACGTTCAGAACTCAATAACCAATACCCGTCCCGAGATTGATGCACTCTGAGTTGCCCCCCTTTCGAAGATAGTTCAGGGAGCGAATGTGCGCATCGGCGAGGTCGCTGACATGTATGTAATCACGAATAGCGGTACCGTCCGGAGTGGGGTAGTCTCTTCCAAACATGAAGACGGTGCCTTTCTGCCTAGCACAGGCAGCCAGAACATTTGGCACGAGGTGAGATTCAGGCTCGTGATGTTCGCCGTGCTTCGCGGTGGCGCCAGAAGCATTGAAATAACGGAGAGCCGCAAACTTCAGCCCGTACGCACAGTCATAACTATCCAGCAAACGCTCCATTAGTAGCTTTGACCAACCGTATGGATTTGTTGGCCATTGTGGCGTTTGCTCTCCAATGGGTATTTGCGCAGGCTCGCCATAAGTGGCACAAGTCGATGAGAAAACAAGATGGCGGACGCCATTCTCCAAAAGGGAGCGCATCAAAGCTACCCCCTGTTCGACATTATTCTCGAAATAAGCCGCCGGTTTTTCGATAGATTCGCCCACATATGCCAGCGCAGCAAAATGGATACAGGAATCGATCTTGTGCTCTCGTGTGATAAGTTCCAACAAGGCACCATCTCCCACGCGGCCCTGGTAGAAAGGAATACCTGCTTCTAAACACAACGTCTTAAGGAATTGCGCATAGTCTGCGGAGGACATCGTTGCGAGTGGTCTCTAGGTTGCGAACTCAGATTCAACCGCGCCGATGACGTCTTGCAGGTTGTCGAAGTAGCGATTGTGCAGGCAACGACGGCGGGTGAGCTTCCACACTCGCTCGATCGGGTTGAGTTCGGGACTGGCA
>Ga0302326_10012661_pt1 | contig 17944 bp, 10 predicted proteins | sample Palsa_T0_3_FD_202264 | JGI IMG/M metagenome (GOLD analysis project Ga0302326, IMG submission 202264) | Peat permafrost microbial communities from Stordalen Mire near Abisko, Sweden - Palsa_T0_3 | ecosystem: Environmental > Terrestrial > Soil > Palsa > Peat permafrost | place: Sweden: Abisko... | reverse complement strand
AAACATCGCCGTCGCTCGTTTCCGGAAGCGTGAAGGCGATCTCCTCCCAATGCGCGTTGATCATCATCAGCAGCGTATCCCCCTTGACCGGCTTGCCGTTGTCATCCACGTCGCTGAGCATGTCCCCGGCCAGACGAACTCCAAGGCATTTCGCGAACCCCGCGCCCCAGCTTTTGTCGCTCATCTCCGAACCGTTGGGATCGAAGAACGTGATGTCCTTCACATTCTTGCCGCGAATCGCCCGGCCCAGGAAAAAATTCCGCCGCTGAAGCGTCGGCTGCTCTGCCCAGATCAGAGTGCATCGGCAAACAAAATCAAAAAACGCCTTCTGGCGGTCATCCAGTTGCCAGTTCAACCAGGTCAATTCGTTGTCCTGACAGAACGTGTTGTTGTTCCCATTTTTGGTGTGGCTGAGTTCATCGCCCCCCAGAATCATCGGCACCCCCTGCGAAAACATCAGCGTCGCAAACAGATTACGCTTCTGCCGCTCGCGCAGGGCGATGATCGCCTTGTCTTCCGTCGGCCCCTCGGCGCCGCAGTTCCACGAATCATTGTTATCGGCGCCGTCGCGGTTCTCCTCCCCGTTGGCGTCGTTGTGCTTCTTGTCGTAGCTCACCAGGTCTTGCAGCGTGAACCCGTCGTGGGCGGTGAGAAAATTGATGCTGGCGTACGGCTTGCGCCCGCTGTGCTCGTACAAATCGCTGCTCCCCGCCAGGCGCGTCGCCAGGTCGCTGGCCAGCCCGCCGTCTCCTTTCCAGAATCGCCGCACCGTGTCGCGGTACAACCCGTTCCATTCGGTCCACAGGACCGGAAAATTCCCCACCTGGTATCCGCCCGGCCCGACGTCCCACGGCTCGGCAATCAGCTTCACCTGCGACAGGATCGGGTCCTGATGAATGATGTCCAGAAACGCGCCGAGCCGGTTCACCCCGTGCAGCTCGCGCGCCAGCGTGGACGCCAGGTCAAATCGGAACCCATCCACGTGCATCTCCGTCACCCAGTAGCGCAGGCTGTCCATGATGAGCTGCAGCACACGCGGCTGCACCATGTTCAGCGTGTTCCCGCACCCGGTGAAGTCCATGTAATATCGCTCCGCCTCGGGCGAAAGGCGGTAATAGTTGACGTTATCAATCCCCCGGAATGACAGCGTCGGCCCCATCTGGTTGCCTTCGCAGGTGTGGTTGTAAACCACGTCAAGAATCACTTCGATGCCCGCGGCATGCAGCGTGCGCACCATCGTCTTGAATTCACGCACGCATTCCCGCGCCGAATCGCGCGATGAATATTCCATGTGCGGCGCGAAATAACTGAGCGTGTTGTAACCCCAGTAGTTCGTCAGTTTCTTTTCCAGCAGATGCCGATCGTCCAGGTGCGCGTGCACCGGCATCAGCTCAACGGCCGTGACGTGCAATTTTTTCAGGTGCGCGATCACCGGCTCGGACATTAGCCCGCTGTACGTCCCGCGCCGATCCTCTTCCACATCCGGATGCAGCTTGGTCAATCCCTTGACGTGAACCTCATAGATCAGCGTCTTGTGCCACGGTATGCGCGGCCTGCGGTCGTCCCCCCACGTGAAGGCCGTGTCCACCGTCGCCCCCAGCGGGCAAAAAGCGGCATTGTCCCGGTCGTCGAACGTCAGATCATCTGTGCCCACCTTGTATCCAAACAGCAGATCGTCCCATTTCGGCATCCGGCCAACCGCTTTGCAATAGGGATCGAGCACCACCTTATTTGGATTGAACCGATGCCCATGCTCGGGGTCATAGGGCCCATGTACGCGATATCCATAAAGCTGCCCCGGCTCCATCTGCGGGAGATATCCATGCCAGATCATGTCCGTCTGTTCGGGCAGCGGCAGCCGTTCGGATTCCTTCGTGGCGTCAGGGCTATCGAAGAGGCAAAGCTCCACCTTGGTTGCGTGTTCCGAGAAGATCGCGCAATTCACCCCCGCTCCGTCGAATGTCGCGCCAAGAGGATACGGTCTGCCCGGCAATACTTTCATGCGTTCCTTTGCTGTTCTTGCCGAATCTAGCCTCTGAAATCTCTGCTGCATACGTTGAAAAAATCGCGGTGCCCCGAAGAAATTTCTGACACTCCCGGATAAAGAGATCGAAACTATATTGAACCGGATAGCGATGAGCGGGACAGTTGCCACCACAACGCGGATGCCCCAAAGGGGGGTTGAACGGCTTCCGGAAACGGGCCGCAGCCGCGTCGTCATCGAAAACATCAGCCCATCTGTGGATGGGGGGCGCTTCGCCATCAAGCGCGCAGCAGGCGATCCCGTGCGTGTCGAAGCGGACGCCTTCATTGATGGACATTCCAATATTCGCGTGGTGATTCGAGACCGCACCGTCGGCGGTGGAGATTGGCACGAAACCGATATGACGCCGCTGGTCAACGACCGATGGCACGGAAGTTTCGAGGTCCATCAGGTCGGCATGCATGAGTTCGCCATCGTGGCGTGGGTCGATCCGTTCGCCACCTGGCAGGCAGACATGCGCAAACGCATCGCCGCCGACGCCGTGCAGGACATCGACTTCGCCGCCGGCGCCGAGCTCGTCAAGCAGGCCGCGGCCGCCGGCGAGGGCGACGCCGCCCGCTCGCTGGATCAACTGGCGGAGATTCTCATCTCGGGCCGCCGGGGTGAAGCGGTGGAAACGGCCATCAGCGAGTCGCTCACGCGCCTCATGCGCGATCATGCGCCGCGCCTCTTCGTCACCGAAACCGCGCCCCTGAAAATCCGCGTCGATCCCGCGCGCGGGCGCTTCAGCAGTTGGTATGAGCTCTTTCCGCGCTCCGCTTCTTGCGATTCCAACCGCCTGGGCACGCTGGCTGATGTACACGATCGTCTGTCCACCATTGCCGCGATGGGGTTTGATGTGCTGTATCTCCCGCCGATCCATCCCATCGGCACCACATTCCGTAAGGGCCGTAATAATTCCCCGCAGGCCGAAGCCGGCGATGTCGGCAGCCCCTGGGCCATCGGTTCATCCGCCGGCGGTCACGATGCGATCGATCCGCAGCTTGGCACGCTCGACGATTTCGACCAGCTCGTCCAATCGGCCGCCGGTCTCGGCATCGACATCGCGATGGATCTCGCCTTCCAGTGCTCCCCCGATCATCCTTACGTCCGCGAGCATCCCAACTGGTTTGTCCATCGCCCCGACGGCTCGATCCAGTATGCCGAGAATCCGCCCAAAAAATATCAGGACATTTACCCCTTTGATTTCGAATGCGATGATTGGAAATCGCTATGGAGCGAACTGCGGCGCATCGTCCTCTTCTGGCATGGCCACGGTGTTCGCGTCTTCCGCGTCGATAATCCGCACACCAAGCCGTTTGGGTTCTGGGAATGGCTGATCTCCGAGGTGAAGGATCGCGATCCCAGCGTCATATTTTTGGCCGAAGCGTTTACCCGCCCCAAGGTGATGTATCGCCTGGCTAAGCTGGGGTTCACGCAATCCTATACTTATTTCACCTGGCGCAACGAGCCGTGGAGTATCCGCCAATATTACACCGAGCTGACCACGCCTCCCGTGGCGGATTTTTTCCGTCCCAACGCCTGGCCCAACACGCCCGATATCCTGCCCGAATATCTGCAAACAGGGGCGCGCTCGGCCTACATCGTCCGCATCGTGCTGGCAGCCACTCTTTGCGCATCCTACGGCGTCTACGGCCCGGTCTTCGAATTGCTCGAAGGCCGCGCGCTGCGTCCCGGCGTTGAGGAATATCTCGATTCGGAAAAATACCAGGTCCAGCGCTGGGACATCAATCGTCCCGATTCACTCGCCGACCTGCTCACGCGCCTCAACCGCATCCGCCGCGAAAATCCCGCTCTCCAGCACGACCGCACGCTCAAATTTCACGATGCAGACAACCCGCAAGTGGTCTGCTACAGCAAAAACCACGGCGACAGCGTCATCCTCGTCGCCGTCAATACCGATCCGTTTCACACGCAGTGGGCGAATATCCATCTCGATCTCAATGCCCTGGGTCTGCCCGCCGATCAGCCGTTCCAGGTTCACGACCTGCTCACCGATGAGCGTTACCGCTGGCAGGGCGAATGGGCGATCGTGAAGCTCGATCCCGGTTTGAATCCCGCGCACGTCTTCGCCGTTCGCCGCCGAAGCCGCACTGAGAATGATTTCGATTATTTCACATGAGTTCCCCCCATGAGCCAGACCCTGACCACCCCGATCCCCAGGCCCGCCGCTGCGACCAGCCCGGCGCAGCTTTGGTATCGCAACGCCATCATCTACCAGTTGCACGTGCGCTCGTTCAGCGACAGCGACGGCAACGGCATCGGTGATTTCGCCGGACTGGTTTCCAAGCTCGACTATCTCGCGGACCTCGGTGTCACCGCGATCTGGCTCCTGCCGTTTTATCCCTCCCCGCTGAAGGATGATGGGTACGACATCGCCGACTACACCAGCGTCAATCCGATGTACGGCACCATCGACGATGCCCGCCAATTTATTTCCGAAGCCCATCGCCGGCAGATTCGCGTCATCACCGAATTGGTCATCAATCACACGTCGAGCGAGCATCCCTGGTTCCAGCGCGCCCGCCGCGCCCCGAAAGACAGCCCGCACCGCGCGTTCTACGTCTGGAGCGATTCCCCCGAAAAATATCCCGGTGTGCGGATCATCTTCAAGGATTTCGAAACCAGCAACTGGTCGTTCGACCACGTCGCCGGCCAATATTACTGGCATCGTTTTTTCAGCCACCAGCCCGATCTGAATTTCGACAATCCCGAGGTGCACAAGGCAGTTTTGGAGGTGTGCGATTTCTGGATGGCCGCCGGCGTCGATGGCGTGCGGCTTGACGCCATTCCCTATCTCTACGAGCGCGAAGGCACAAGCTGCGAAAATCTGCCGGAAACTCACGCGTTTCTGCGCAAGCTTCGCAAGCACATCGACACCCACTGGCCCGGCCGAGTGCTGCTGGCCGAAGCCAATATGTGGCCCGATGAAGCCTCGGCCTATTTCGGCGCGGGTGACGGTGATGAATGCCAGATGAATTTCCATTTCCCGCTGATGCCGCGATTGTTCATGTCGCTGCGCATGGAAGACCGCTATCCGATCGTCGATATCCTCGAGCAGACGCCGCCGATCCCGCCGCTTGGCCAGTGGGCGATGTTTCTCCGCAATCACGATGAGCTGACGCTGGAAATGGTCACCGATGAGGAGCGCGATTACATGTGGCGCGTGTATGCGTCCGATCCCGCCGCGCGCATCAACCTGGGCATCCGCCGCCGCCTCGCGCCGCTGCTGAACAACAACCGCCGCAAAATCGAGTTGCTGAACGCGATCCTGTTCTCGATGCCCGGTACGCCGATCATTTATTACGGCGATGAGATCGGTATGGGGGACAATATTTTCCTCGGCGACCGCAACGGCGTCCGCACGCCGATGCAGTGGAGCGCCGACCGCAACGCCGGTTTCTCCCGCGCCAATCCGCAGCGCGTCTTTCTCCCCATCATCATCGACCCGGAATATCACTACGAAACGATCAACGTCGAGGCCCAGTCCGCCAACGCCTCGTCGCTGCTCTGGTGGATGAAACGGCTGATCGCGCTGCGGAAGCAGAATCCGGTGTTCGGCAGCGGGGAGATGAAAATGCTCCGGCCGGAAAACAGCCGCATCCTCGCCTTCATTCGCAAGGGCGACCGCCAACAGGTTCTCGTGGTCGCCAACCTTTCCCGCTTCGCCCAGCCGGTGGAACTCGATCTTTCCGAATACGCCGGCGCGGTGCCCGTGGAGATGCTGGGCAACGTGCGATTTCCGAAAATCGGTGAGAACGGCAAATACGGACTTTCGCTGGCCCCGCATGGGTTCTACTGGTTTTCCCTGCAGCATGGCGAGGAAACGGCCGCAGAGGAAATTCCAGCCGTACCCGAAATTCAGATCGAAACCGATGGCCAGACCGCCCTGCAATCCGGCGAACTCGATCGCACGATCGAATCGCGCCTGCCCATCCTGCTTCCCACCCGGCGATGGTTTTCTTCCAAGGCCCGATACATCCGCGCCGCGCGCATCATCGGCCGGCTCCCCGTTTCATGGACCCAGATATTTTTCTTCATCCAGGTGGAGCTGGACGATGGCGAGCCCGAAATTTACGCGCTGCCGCTTTCAATCGTGAAAGAAAATTCCTTGGAAAGCGATTCAGCCGCGTTTGCGCACATCGTCGATGCGGATCAAAATCGCTGGACGATCGTCGATGGGCTCACCGACGAGAAATTCGCCCGGCAGTTGTTGCAAATCGCGATTGAAGGCCGGGAAATTTCAGGCGCGGGACTTCGCCTGGAAGGCCGATTGATCGGCAATAGTTCCTCGCCGCTCCCCGATCTCTCGAAAATTCCCGCGAAAATCCCCAAAACCGAGCAAAGCAACAGCAATGTCTTTTTTGGCGAGCAGTTGATTCTCAAAGTCTATCGCCGCCTCGGCGAGGGAGCCAACCCCGAGCTGGAAATGGGCGAGCATCTCACGCAGGCTCATTTTCCCAACACCGCGCCGCTGGTGGCGGCCATTGAATTGCGCGGCCTGAGCGGCAGCATCATGCCGCGAACGCTGGCGCTGGTGCTGACATTCGTTCCCAACCAGGGGGATGCGTGGCAGACATTCGTGGATCATGCCCACCGGTATTTCGAAGCCCTGGCCGCCCTCGGCCCCGATCAGATTGCCGCGCTCTGCATGCCGGGTGATGCCGGCTGCGTCGATGCCGCCGCCGATCCGCCTCCCGCGATCCAAACGCTCATCGGCTCGCCGCTGGAACTGGCCCGTCTCCTGGGGCAGCGCACCGCCGAGATGCATGCGGCGCTGGCGGATGACAGTTCCGATCCCGCCTTCGCACCCGAGCCGTACACCGCCAACTACCAGCGGTCGCTTTTTCAATCGATGCGAAATACGTTGCGCAGCACCACGCATCTGCTGTCGCAGAAACTTTCCATGCTCAGCGGCGAAGCCGAGGAGATGGCTCGCTGGCTGCTGGACCACCAGGAAACCGCCATTGAATTGTTCCGCCGGCTCAGCAATCTTCCTATCCGCCTGCCGCGGATTCGCGTTCACGGCGATTATCACCTGGGCCAGGTGCTGTGGACGGGCAAGGATTTCATCATCGTTGATTTCGAGGGCGAGCCGCTGCGATCGGTGGGGGAACGCCGCCTCAAGCGCTCGCCGATGCGCGATGTCGCCGGCATGGTGCGCAGCTTTGATTACGCAGCATGGACCGCCCTGCGCCGGCACTGGGCGCTGCTGGCGCCCGCGACCGACCGCAACGCGCGCGATCCCTTCGGCGCCAATCTCTGGACGGCCTGGCTCAGCCGCGAATTCGTCCGCGCCTACATCGCCCGCCTGGGCGCCCTGCGACCCGATTTGGTCTGGAAAAACATGGACGAAACCAAGCTGGTTCTCCGCTGCTGGGTGCTCGATAAGGCGCTGTATGAAATCGGCTACGAGCTGAATTCCCGCCCCGACTGGGTGGATATTCCCCTCCACGCCGTTGTCGCGATTCTCAAGGATGGCCACGCATGACGCGCGCCATAGCCCAAAATTCCGATGCGTCCTGGCAGCTCGGAGAGCAGGACATCTATCTTTTCAACGAGGGCACTCACACCCGCCTCTTTGACAAACTCGGCGCCCATGTGCTGCCCCGCGGCGGTGTCCACTTCGCCGTATGGGCGCCCAACGCGCAATACGTTTCGGTCATCGGAGATTTCAACCAGTGGAATAACCGCAGCCATCCCATGCGCCCGCAGGCAACCTCCGGACTGTGGGAACTGATCATCCCAGAAGCCAAAATCGGCTCCGTCTACAAGTATTACATCGAATCAAAAAACGCCGGCTATCACGTCGATAAGAACGATCCCTTCGGTTTCCGGCATGCAGTGGCGCCTCTCAAGGAATCGATCGTCTGCCAACTCGATTACGACTGGAACGACCGCGGCTGGATATCGGGCCGCGCCAAACGGCAGGCGATCGACAAACCGCTCAGCGTGTACGAAATGCACCTCGGCTCATGGATGCGCGTCCCCGAGCAGAACAACCGATGGCTCAGCTATCGCGAAATCGCGCCAAAGCTCATTGGCTACCTCACAGATCGCGGTTTCACACACGTTGAATTTCTCCCGCTGATGGAGCATCCGTTCTACGGCTCGTGGGGATACCAGACCACCGGATATTTCGCCCCCACCAGCCGATACGGCTCGCCGCAGGACCTCATGTTCCTGATCGATTCGCTCCATCAAAACGGCATCGGCGTGATTCTCGATTGGGTTCCATCCCACTTTCCCAACGACGAGCACGGCCTGGCATATTTCGACGGCACGCATCTCTTCGAACACCACGATCTCCGCCAGGGCTTCCATCCCGATTGGAAAAGCGCGATTTTCAACTATGGGCGTTATGAAGTGCGCTCATTCCTCATCTCCAGCGCACTCTTCTGGATCGAGAAATATCACATCGATGGCTTGCGTGTCGATGCGGTGGCGTCCATGCTCTACCTCGACTACGGCCGCCAGCCCGGCCAATGGATTCCAAACAAAAATGGCGGCCGCGAGAATCTCGAAGCGGTTGAATTTCTCAGGCAACTGAATCAGGAAGTGCACGGCGCTTTTCCCGGTGTGCTCACGATTGCCGAGGAATCCACCGCGTGGCCCAAAGTCTCCCGCCCGGTTTCCGAAGGCGGATTGGGTTTCGATCTCAAGTGGGACATGGGCTGGATGAACGACACGCTGAAATATTTCAGCTTCGATCCGGTTTATCGCTCATACCACCACAATCTCCTCACGTTCCGCGGCATGTATCAGTATGCGGAAAATTATCTGCTGCCGCTGTCGCACGATGAGGTGGTCTACGGAAAAGGTTCGCTGCTGGGCCGCATGCCCGGCGACCCGTGGCAGAAATTCGCCAACCTCCGCCTGCTGCTGATCAACCAATACACCCAGCCGGGCAATAAACTTTTGTTCATGGGCGGTGAATTCGGCCAGTGGGCCGAGTGGAACCACGATGCGAGTCTTGACTGGCATCTGCTCGACTGGCCATCGCATCGCGGCGTGCAGAAGCTCGTGGACGACCTGAACCGTCTCTACCGCGAGCAGCCCGCCCTGCACGAAGGAGATTGTGAACCCTTCGGATTCGAGTGGATCAATGCGGATGACAGCGTGCAGAGCGTCACCACATTCCTTCGCCGCGGCAAACGCCCCAGGGACGTCCTCCTGATCGCGATCAATTACACGCCCGTCCCCCGTCACAACTACCGCATCGGTATCCCGATTGGCGGCACCTGGCGCGAACTGCTCAACACCGACGCCAAAATCTACTGGGGCAGCGGGCAGGGCAACCTCGGCTCGATCGAAGCATCGCCCATGCCATATTACCGCTGGCTGAAGTCGCTCACCCTGACGCTTCCGCCCCTTGGCGCGGTGATCCTACAGCCCGTCCCGGCCCAAAAAGCTTCACCGCGGCGCGGCGAAGGGCGCGAATAAATTCAATTGAGATACGGCTATTCATTTTGCTTTTATGCAAATTACATTTCCAGTCAGAACGCTTCAGTCGCATTTCATCGGATAACTCTTCTACCGCCGAAGGCTGGTGGGCTGGATACACTTGCAGAAATATTCCCATGTAAAAACAAATTTATCTTGACAGGTTTTTCCTATGGGATATTCTCCGCGATTACTGTTCCCAAGTTCATTTCGTATGTTGCGAGCGATAGATTGCGTAGTTGCCCGGTCATTGATGGAGTGGAGAGAATATGGCGATCAAGCTCGCCATCGCATACGAGCGCGGTATCGTTCGGGAAGGACTTTGCAGTCTTTTCAGCGCCCGGGACGACGTCGAAGTCATCGGTGAAGCCGACGACGTCACGATGGCCGTGCAGTTGGCGGGAAATCCCTCCCTGCAGGTATTAATAGTTTCGCGCCAACTCGGGGATTGCCCGGCGGAGGAGATCGTCCGCCGAATCATAGAAGTGAATGCTGCCGTTCGCATTATTGGGGTATCAGACAACCTGGACATACAAAGTGTGCGGCAGTTCCTGGCGGCGGGCGGTTCCGGTTTCATCACCAAAAACAACGGTTTTTCCGAAATTATACGCGCAACTCATGCGGTGCTAAACAAGCGAGTTTACATGAGTCCGGACGTGGCGGATGCCATGGTGGCCAAATACGTATTGACCCCGATGGGGGATCCGCCACCGCCTTCAGAGAAAGCGCTGTCGGCCCGGCAAAGGGAAGTTCTGCAGCATGTGGCGAAAGGCATGACAACCAAGGACACCGCCGCCGCCCTGAACATCAGCACAAAAACGGTTGATATGCATCGCCAGCGGATCATGAACAAACTTAAAATTCACAGCATTGCCAGGCTAACCAAATACGCGATCAGGCAAGGTCTCGCTGAATTACAGTAATAATGGGCAAACTATACGGCATTAATACCAACAACCAAGAATGGATATACAGGATAACTACTGTCGTAATTATGGAGAGTTGAAATTCGAAAATCCATGCTTCCTGTTTCGGAATTCTAAATCGGAATTATGGTGTCTCGGAAAGAATGTTCGGGTAGATTATCGATCAAATTGATGGGTCAAACTGAAGTGATTGAGAGGAGAAGATAGTCGGGCAGAAACAGTTTGACCGGTCGATCATATTCGGGCAATCAGAACCGACCGCGCCGGCGTGGAGCAGCCGGGTCTGACGAAATTAAATGTTGTTTGTGATGCGCAAGGACGCGCCGACAGGTGCGATACAGCCATGCTGTTTGCCTCCTCGGCGACGTGCTAGCTTCGAGTTAAGTTGGAGAAAATGCGGGCACAACGGTTCAATGTTCCGCCTTCAGAAGGCGTCGCGCCGGTAATTCTTCAGGCGTCAGGTTCCCATCGCTGGTTCGTCCTGCACACCCGGAGCCGCCAGGAAAAGGCTGTTTCTGAAGAGCTCACTATCCGGACGATAAGCCATTATCTACCCCTGGTTTCCCGTACGCATTTTTATGGACGACGGAAGGTGATCGCGGAACTACCGCTGTTTGCGGGGTATGTTTTCATGCTGGGGTCGGTGGAGCAGGCATACAGCGTGGATCGCACGGGCCGCCTGGCGAAAATCATTCCGGTTTTTGATCAGGAAAGAATGAACTGGGAGCTTCGAAATCTGCAGATCGCGGTTCAGCGCAATGCGATGCTGGAGATTTATCCGAATTTGCGCGCGGGCGCGCGTGTGGAAGTACGCAGCGGCCCGTTTCGCGGACTGCAAGGCGTGATTGAAGATCGCGCCGCGAAAAGGCATCGACTGGTTCTCGAGGTCTCAACGCTTGGGAAAAGCGTGAGCCTGGAGATCGACGGTTCTTTGCTGGATCCGGTGAGTTAAGTTTCGTCGGATCCTGGAGTTTAATACGCATCGGAGCGGCGAAACCGAGAAATCGGCGCAGCCGAAGGGAACGGAGTTTCGACTGAATCGGGGACGATCGCAACGCAAGCCGCTTTTCTCGTCATCGGAATTATCAATCACGTGATAGCGCATAGCGGTCTAAGATGACGCCCACCATTCAAGCAAGCGGAATTCGAACCGTCGTCGCGCGAAACCCGTCCGAAATCGACGAGATACGCGACGAATGGGAGGCTCTTACCGCGAGACATGCCCAATTCGCGTGTGCCCAGAATGACGCGGTTCGATTGATGGTGGAAACGCGCATTCTGGCCGATCGGCTCGCACCCCGGGTCGTGTTGTTCAAGGATGAAAATGGTCCCAGGGGAATCGTAGTGGGGAAACTGTTCGATCAGAAGATTCGATGCCGGATCGGGTATGTGAAATTGCCGCTGATGACTTTGAAATGCTTCGCGGTGGCATATGGCGGGATTGTCACCGATGGAACCGGCGAAGCACGAGATGCGGTATTCGACTACCTGACCCAGATACGGCGGGACAGCCAGGTTGATTATGTCATGATCAATCATTTGCCGGCATCGCATGAGCTTTTCTCGCGGATAAAGAATTCCGGGCCGGACATGCAGACGGCGGACGTTCACTGGCGTTGGTGGCTCGGGAAAACCGCGGAAGAGTCGCTTAGCCATCGGAGCGGCAAGACCCGTCGAACGATTCGCCGCGATGACAAGCGGCTGTGCGCTCAATTCAATACTGAATTGCGGCTTCGACGATGGGAACATGAAGGAGAGGTTGATGAACTTTGCACCGTGGCAAGTCAAATCGCGGCCAAAGGATATCAGGGGGCAATGCAGGTCGGATTTGTCGATACACCGCTCTGGCGGGAATTTTTGAAGGAAGAGGCGCGATGCGGCCGGCTGCGTTCGTACACGCTGGAAGGAGACGGAAAAGCGATTGCTTTTCAGGTTGGGGTCTTGCGCCGAGGCGTTTGCATTATGGAAGGAACGGCCTTTCTTCCGGAATTGCGGGCGTTTTCGCCGGGCCAGGTGCTGCAGATAAGAATTGTGGAAGATCTATGCCAAGACCGCGCGCGGGCCATCGACTGGGGTTTTGGCGATGCGCACTACAAACAGGTTTTTGGAACGGAGCGGGCAGAGGAAACGACCTTTTACTTCTACGGGCGGCGCGCAAAGGCCCAGATCGCGAAGCGAGTGGTGGGATTTTGCGACCGGTTAACCGATACGATCGGGCGAGCGGTTCGGCGAGTCGGCTTTTATGACCGTATCAAGCGGAATTGGCGCCGCCGCATGGACTCGCGCGCGGAGGCATGAAGATGCTGGCAGCCAATCGGGGCACCATCCTGGGATTTTCCCGCCGCCTTCGTTCGAAAGTTCGCCGCGACGGAATCGGTGGGCTTGCTCTGGCCGTCTGGTGGCAATCCTGGCGTCGCGTCAACGGCAGTAAGCGGCAGGAAAGGCTATTGGATGGAGAATTTGACAGGGCGCACGGCGTGGATACGGCAGGCGTCATCTCCCTTTATAGTCTCAACCTGCCCAATCAGGAAAACCTGGATCATGGCCTGAAATATCAGGGGATCAACCCCAATATCTTCCGGAAAATGATGGGGGCATTGCCGGCGATAGATTTTTCTAAATTCGTCTTTATTGATTACGGATCGGGCAAAGGGCGCGCACTACTCCTGGCGGCGGAGTACCCATTTTCGCGGATCATCGGAGTGGAGTTTGCACCTGAGCTGCACATGATCGCGAAGCGGAATATCCAGGCGTACCGCAATTCCCGGCAAGTTTGCCGGGCGATCCAGAGCATCTGCGCGGATGCCACGACTTATGAACTGCCTGCCGATCCGGCGGTGATTTACATTTATAATCCGTTCGACGCGGTGTTGATGACCCGCGTGCTGGAAAATGTCGCTGTGTCGCTGGCAGCGCATCCACGGCAGCTTTATCTGCTGGTGAGCGGGGAATCGCTTCAAACTGTCGTCGCCGGTGCAGGATTCCGAAGACTGGTGCAGGTTTCGCCCGGGCAATTCGGCACGGCAATTTTTGCCAATTCGCCATGAGCGTTCGTGGTGGGCCCGGACGCGCCGGTTGGATCTTCTTACTCGGATGTCTATGGGCCATTGGGGCGCCTGCCCAAGCCATCAAGCCTTCCGGAGGATATGCCGCATGGTCGAACGGTCCCAGCGATTCTGCGGACTGGTTCCCCATCGGCGTCTGGTTGCAATCTCCCCGTAACGCGAATCGTTACAAAAATATCGGCGTCAACCTGTACGTAGGGCTTTACGATGGTCCCACCGAGCAGCAATTGGAAGCCCTTGAAAAAGCGAACATGCCCGTGATCTGCGGTCAGAATAATTGGGCGCTGGATCATCTCGACCGCAGAATCATCGTTGGGTGGATGCAGGAGGATGAACCCGACAACGCGCAGTTAGTCGGTGGGCGCCACTATGGTCCTCCAGTTACGCCGGATGCGTTGCAGGCCAATTATGACAAGATGCACAATGCCGATCCCACTCGGCCCATCTACCTTAATTTCGGGCAAGGTGTTGCGTGGGATGGTTGGACTGGCCGCGGGAACAGAACCAACGAGCCCGGGGACTATCTCCAATATGTAAAGAGCGGGGACATTCTTTCATTCGATTTTTATCCCGCGGCGAGCGCTGCGGAAGAAATCGCGGGAAAGTTGTGGATGGTGCCTGCGGGTGTGGAGCGGCTGCGGCAGTGGTCGCAAGACCGGAAATTCATCTGGAATTGCGTTGAAACGACACGGATCAGCAATCCAAGCGCAGAAGTGACACCGCTGCAAGTCAGAACAGAAGTCTGGATGTCAATCATCCACGGTTCTCGCGGGGTCGTTTATTTCGCTCACCAGTTTGCGCCTCACTTTGTAGAGGCGGGCCTGTTGGCCGACAGCGAAATGGCCGCGGCTGTTGGAAACATCGACGCTCAGATCCAGGCGCTGACGCCCGTGCTCAATAGCGCCACGATCAAGAAAGGCGCCGGCGTAACCTCATCAGTTTCGGAGGTCCCCGTAGACATTATGGTCAAGCAATATGAGGGCGCGACCTACGTTTTTGCCGTGGCGATGCGGGACGGCGACACCCGTGCGACGTTCAGTATCCAAGGCTGCAAAGGACCAAGTGCGGTGACTGCGTTGGGCGAAGACCGGACAATCGTCGCTCGGGACGGTCAATGGGAAGATGCGTTTGGGGGGTTCGGCGTTCATATTTACCGAATGGCACAACAGTGAATATCGTCTGCATAAGGTTTGCCGAGGTCATGCTCAGATGCGCCTGTGCTTAGCCGGCTGCAGTCCGATGACGGGCAATCTGGGTGTTTCAGCGCTCTGTTATTCGACGCTTCGCGCATTGTTTGCGGAAGTTCCGGATGTCGATCTTTCGGTTATGGATCATGGATGGGGGGAAAGAAAAGGTACGTTGACGGTTGACGACAAAGTGGCCGGTTATCGGCGGCTCGGGATGCGATTGTCGAAGCGATATTGGCGAGCGGAATCGCTCTGGAACATCCGTATTTCCAGCCGGTTTGGCGGACTGCATAATCCCTCGGCGCGGGCGATTTGCGAGGCCGACGCGGTGTTGGACATTTCCGGCGGGGACAGCTTCACGGATATCTACGGCGCGAAACGCTTTCGCACGATTTCGCTGATAAAGAAAATCGCGCTCGAGGCGCGCCGGCCGCTGGTGTTGCTGCCGCAAACCTACGGGCCTTATCGAGATTCGGCGAGTCGCCTTGTGGCGGAACAAATCGTCCGTCAGTCCACGATGGCCTGGGCGCGCGATGAGGAAAGCTTTGGGACGCTAAAAACGATGGCGGGCGCGGACTTCGAACCAGCCAAATATCGCTGCGGTGTGGATGTTGCATTCGACCTCGAATCCATTCCGCCGGACGAAAAAACGCGGGACGAGACGAATTTATTGGATGGGCGAGCGGTCGGATTCAATGTCAGCGGCCTGATCTATAACGGCAACGCGCAGGCGGCCCGGCAATATGGCCTGAAAGCCGACTACAAAGAGTTGGTCCTGGGGTTCTTGCGTAAGATGCTGGCCGAGACGAGTTATTCCATAGTGCTCGTGCCTCACGTGACGACCCAGCCGGGTCATTATGAATCGGACGTTGTCGCCTGCGAAAGGGTGCTCGAGGAGCTGGGACCGGCGGCGGAAGGAAGAGTCACGGTACTTCCGGCGCTGTCGGATCCGAGGCACGTCAAATGGGTGATTAGTCATTTCGAATGGTTCTGCGGAACTCGCATGCACTCGACGATTGCGGGTCTCTCGACAAAAGTTCCCACGGCGGCAATCGCTTACAGCGGAAAAACACGCGGCGTCTTCGGGACGTGCGGCGTCGTGGAAAATGTGGTTGACCCCCGGGTTCTGGAAACGAACGAGGCAATTCATGAACTTTGGGAGGCATGGATGCGGCGAAAGGAAACCAAAGCAAAGCTGGAGCGCACGGTTCCCGGAGTTATCGCCAGGGCCAGAGAGCAGATTCGGGATATCGTCGCGCAGATACGTTGTGAATCTTCCGAAGCGGCCGCCCCGGTGACGACAGGAGCGGCAGTTTGACCGAAGCGATTGCCATAAAGCCTCATCTGAAGATCACCCGCAGTTCCGGGTGGGCGGGGGTGAATCTTCGCGAGATGTGGCAATTCCGCGATCTGTTGTTTGCGCTTGCCGAACGCGATGTCAAACTGCGCTACAAACAGACGGCATTGGGCATTGTCTGGGTCGTGCTGCAACCACTGCTCGGTGCGGGAATCTTTGCTTTCGTCTTCGGACGAGTAGGAAAATTCGACAGCGATGGGATTCCATACTTCATCTTTTCCTATGCCGGTCTCCTCGGGTGGAACGCGTTCAACAGCACGTTGAGCAAAGGAAGCGCCTGCGTGGTCCAGAACTCGCAGCTCGTTGCCAAGGTTTATTTCCCCCGCCTGCTGCTTCCGCTCTCAAACGTTGCGTCAACGGTGATCGATTTCACGGTCGCCATGAGCCTGATGATCGTCTTGATGGCGGCCTACCACATTGTTCCAAGCGTTCATATTTTGCTCGTGCCGGTGTGGCTGGCGTTTCTGTTGCTTCTGGGAACCGGCGTCGCGCTGTTCACATCCGCGCTCATGGTCAGTTACCGCGATCTTCAGTATGTGATGCCGATTCTTCTGCAATTCCTGCTTTATGCCAGTCCCGTGGCCTATTCCGTGAAAATGGTTCCGGATCATTTGAGAACGATTTTTATGTTGAACCCGATTGCCGATCTTTTGGAAGCGTTCCGCTGGTCCTTGCTGGGCACGGGCCAATTAAGCGTGGGGCAGGCCGTCTATGCCGCGGTCATGGCAATCTTCGTTTTCCTGTCCGGAGCATTTTTCTTCGCGCGAATGGAGCAGCAGTTCGCGGATGTGATCTAAATGGCGCGTGTGGATCGAGATTTCGTGGGGCGCGATATCGCAATGTTGGTGGATTATGTGTCGCCGCAGTCCGGCGTCTCGCGGCGCGGGCGCGCCATCTGGCTGGGATGCGCGGCGGCCGTGGCGGTTGGTGTCGGGCTGCGGTTGGCGCAATATTTGTCGAATCAGTCATTCTATGTGGACGAGTCGGCGCTGCTGCTGAACGTGCTGAGATATCCGGCGCGCCTGCTGCCGTTCACGCGGCTGGACGCCATTACCCCGCCGCAGGCGGCGCCGCCGGTAATGCTGCTCTGGTGCAAAGCGATGCTGCACACATTCGGTTTCGCGGAATGGGCGGTACGGCTTCTGCCACAGTCGCTCGCACTGGCTGCGTTGCCGCTGATGTGGATCGTCAGTCGGCGGTTTCTGCAACCTGCCGTCGTGCTCTGGGCGATGTGGCTGATGGCGCTGTCGGACCTCATGATCTGGGAATCGGCGGTAATCAAGCCCTACAGCGGCGACGTCTTGATCGGACTGCTGATTTTTGCATCCGGATTGGTTTGGAAGCGCGGTTCGTCGCCAGCCGAACGGCTGACATGGGCATCACTTTTGACGGCGGCGGGACTCTGGGTGTCTTACACGGCCGTGTTTGTCTTCGCTGCTGTTGCCCTGGCACTGACGCCGACGACGATTCGGCGCCGGGGTTGGCTGGCGCTGATCGGCGCGATTATTCCCGCGCTCATTTCGTTCGCAGCGGCATATATGCTGAGCTTCCGCGCCGAGCGGAATCCCCGGTTTCTGGATTTTTCAGATCACCTCAACCGTCTTGGCGATTGGCATCACGCGGCGGGAATGGCGCTGTGGGCTGTCCGCATGGCAATGGATATGTTCCACGGATTGTTTTCGCCCAAAGGTGCGATCTTCGCGGCGCCGGCCGCGCTGGGCGTTTGGGTTCTTCGACATCGAATCCCGGTTGATGTGTGGTGGGCGTTACTTTTGCTGCCGGTAATTTCACTCATCGTGGCGGCGGCAGGTTTTTATCCGACGGGCGGGACGCGTTTGACCATGTACCTGGCCCCGTTTCTCATCATTTTCATTGCCGCCGGCTGCGAAGAGATCGTGCGATGGACGTCACGAACGGGCGTT
>Ga0302326_10012660_pt1 | contig 17945 bp, 14 predicted proteins | sample Palsa_T0_3_FD_202264 | JGI IMG/M metagenome (GOLD analysis project Ga0302326, IMG submission 202264) | Peat permafrost microbial communities from Stordalen Mire near Abisko, Sweden - Palsa_T0_3 | ecosystem: Environmental > Terrestrial > Soil > Palsa > Peat permafrost | place: Sweden: Abisko... | reverse complement strand
GCGGACCCGTCGCCACCCTCCTGCGGCACCACGACAACGAACAGCCGCGCGACGCCAGGCTCGGCGTCGGCCCTCTTCTTGAGCGCATTGAGGAGGTTGTCGCCGGTGGCGGTGCGGTTCGCGACCGCGAGGGTGACCTTGAACGGCAGGCCCTCGGTGTCCGGGTCGGCCACCACGTGCTCGACCGGGAGCCCCGAGGCATGAAGCACGCGCTCGACGAGATCGCGGCGCTGCCATCCCGAGCGCGTCTCCGGGTAGGTCGAGATGATGATCTCGTCCGGGTGGTATTCGAGCACGGCGTCCATCGTCGCCGTGTAGGGATCGGGGTCGCCGACCTCGCCAACCGCGTTCATGCCCTCGGCGTGGACGAACCCCATTGCCAGATCGACCCGCGCCTGCGCCGCATCGAAGACCGCATCGTCGTAGACGACGAGCCCGGCCTTCGGGCGCGTCCGCGGCACGCACAGCACGAACCGCACTTCGCCCTTTTCCGTGCGCTTGCGCACCGCTTCGATCAGCGAGCGTCCGCCCAGCGTCTCGTTGGCTACGACAAGGACAGTGCGCATCGCCTCTCCTACTCCGGTGTCGGCGAGGTCGCGATCGTGCCCGCCGGCTTCGCCTCAGCCGGCGACTTGAAGATGCCGTGGACGGCACCGGGGACGCCATATTCGTATGGGCCACCGACGACGGTCGGCACCGTGTCGAAGTTGAAGATCGGCGGCGGTGAGGACACCTGCCACTCGAGCGTGAGCGCGCGGTACGGATTACCCACGGCGCGGGGGCCGCCGCGCCAGCTGGCAACCATGTTGTAGATGAAGAACAGTGTGCTCAGGCCGAGCCCCCAGCTCATGATCGAGATGATCAGGTTCCAGTCGGCGAACTTTTGGGCATAGTCGGCGACGCGTCGCGGCATGCCCTCGATGCCGATGATGTGCATCGGGCCGAAGGTCAGATTGAAGAAGATGAACGTCGACCAGAAGTGGAGCCGGCCGAGCCGGTCGTCGTACATTCGGCCCGTCATCTTCGGGAACCAGTAGTACACGCCGGCGAAGATCGTGAAGAGCGAGCCGCCGTAGAGCACGTAGTGGATGTGGGCGACGATGAAGTAGGTCTGGCTGACATGGATGTCGAACGGGATCATCGCGAGCATGATCCCGCTGATCCCGCCGAGCGAGAACGTGGTCAGGAAGCCGAGCGCGAACAGCATCGCAGTGTCCAGATGGAGGACGCCCCTCCACAGCGTCGCGAGCCAGGAGAACACCTTGATCCCGGTCGGCAGGGCGATGATGCAGGTCGTGACCATCATCGGGACCCGGATCCACGCCGGCATCCCGGAGACGAACATGTGGTGCGCCCAGACCGTGAAGCCGAGCACCACGATCGCCAGCAGCGAGAAGGCCATCATCCGGTAGCCGAAGATCGGCTTGCGTGACTTCACCGCGATGACCTCGGAGATGATCCCGAAGCCGGGCAAGATCATGATGTAGACCGCTGGGTGTGAGTAGAACCAGAACACGTTCTGGTACAGCAGCACGTTGCCATTGGTGTGGTTGCCGACGAAAGCGTTGAAGAAATTGAAGTGCAGCGCGACGTCGAGCAGGACCATGAACTGCGAGGCGGCGATGAAGGGGGTCGCGATCACCACCAGCAGCGAGGTCGAGAAGTTCGCCCACACGAGCAGGGGCAGGCGGAAGAAGCTCATGCCCGGAGCGCGCATGGTGATGATCGTGACCAGGAAGTTGAGCGCGGTAGCGATCGAAGAGAAGCCTGCGAACTGGATGCCGAGAGTGAAGAAGAGCTGGCCGAGCGGCATCGTCGTCGATAACGGCGCATAGGCGGTCCAGCCCGAAGCGAACGCTCCCCCGGGCGCGAGGAAGCTCATCAGCAGCATGATTCCGCCGACGGGCAGCATCCAGTAGGAGAGGGCGTTCAGCCGCGGGAACGCCATGTCCGGCGCGCCGATCATCAGCGGCAGCACGAAGTTCGCCATCCCGGCGAAGACGGGGATCACGAACAGGAAGATCAGGATCGTCGCGTGGACCGAGAACAGTCCGTTGTACTCCTCGGGCGTCACGAAGTTCATGCCCGGCTTGGCGAGCTGCGCGCGGATCAGCATCGCAAGCATGCCGCCGACCAGCAGGAAGAAGAAGGAGGTGACCACGTACTGGATCCCGATCACCTTGTGATCGGTGTTGACCTTGAAGTAGTCGCGCCAGGTGTGCGCTCCGTGCTGGTCGTGGTTCTCAGGACGCGTCGGCCTGCCCGACATCCAGTAGAACCAGTAGTCGCAGGTGCCGATGCCGAGCAGGAAGAAGATCGGCACCGTGATCAGGCAGACGATCGTGATCGCGTGGGGATCGACGAGCGGATGGGTCTGGTGCATCGCGAGCCGGACCACGATGGTCAGCGCGAAGCCGAACGCGAAGCCGATGACATCGAACAGCGCTGCTCGATACCAGCCCGGTGCTCGCAACTTGGCCGGGAGAGGCACACGGGTCGGCTTCAGGGCTGGTTCAGCGATGGCTGTCATTTGTCCCGTCCGGCTGTTTCGAGGTTCACTTTGTCACGCTCACAAGGAAGTTGACAACTGCTGCGAGCTTGGTGGGGCCGAGCGACGTTGCGAATGTCGAGGGCATGACTCCGGCCGAGTAACCGGACGGGATATAGGCGTACGGGTCGGAGACCGCCTTGTCGATGCATGCCTGCAGCGTCGTGCCGCGGATCTTCTTCGAGGCGGGGGTTGCGCAATCGGAGGCCAGCCGGGCCGTCAGGTTCGGCCCGATCGTGCCCGTCGACCCGGCCGCCGCGAGCGTGTGGCAGCCACTGCACCCGGAGGACAGGAAGACCGCCTTGCCGGCGGCAGCGGTAGCGCCGGCGGCCCCGGTCGAAGTCGTGCTCGACGGAGCGCTGGGGGTCGCTGATGCGGCCGAGGTGGGGGTCGTTGACGCGGCCGAGGTGGGGGCGGCTGACGCGGTCGAGGTGCTCGAAGCGCTGGGCGGAGTGCCCAGCAGCGCTCCCGGGATGCCCGGCACCGCCACGGGCACCACAGAGGCCGACGGCAGGCCGGTCGTGGTGCGCGTCTGCACCGGCTGTTTCTTCATCCAGTCCGCGAACTGGGGCTGCGAGAGCACGTAGGTCGTGGACCGCATGAAGGCGTGGCCGGCGCCGCACAGCTCGGTGCATTCGACCACGTAGGTGCCCCGTCTGGTCGGCGTGACCCGCAACGTCGTCGTGATGCCCGGCACCGCGTCGATCTTCTCAGAGAAGTTCGGCACGAAGAAGCTGTGGATGACATCGAGCGAGCGGATCTTGAAGAGGACCGGCCGTCCGTTCGGCAGATACAGGAAAGGTGAGTAGACGGCCTTGTTCCCCGCCTCCGGGTATGAGAACTCGAACGCCCACTGCCGCGCGGTCACATCGACCAGCAGGGCGCCCTTCTTGTTCGCCTCGTTCGCGTACAAGACGCTGACCGCGTAGGTGCACAGGGCGACGATCAGGACTGCTGGGGCGACCGTCCAGATCACCTCGAGCCTCGTGTTGCCGTGGATCGGCGGACCGTCCTGCAGCTCTTCGCCCGGACGCATCCGGAACCACCAGACGGAGAACCCGATCACCGTGATCACCAGCACGAAGATTGGCACCGAGGCGATCAGCAGGACGTCATAGAGAATCCTGATCCGCTTCGCCTGCTGCGAGGCGTCCACCGGGAACCAATGGATCGCGAGCACGATCCAGATCCCGACAGCGCTTGCGACCACGCCGAAGACCAGCATCGGCACGATCGAGTACCTGCTGCGCGCGGGGGATTCTCCACTACCCTCGGGCATCGTGCGCGGCATCCTATGGGTTCCGCGGGACGCATGACAACGCGCAAGCGCACTTCATCGGGCGGTGCTAGCCGGTTGCCCGAATCGTGTCAGCCCGGAGACCTGATCTTCGACTATGATTGCGCCAATCGTTGCAAAGTGCAAGCACCCGGTTTCCAGGGCCTGAATGTGGGGCGCGGGGGGGCCGGAGGCGTGGGCCGCGGAAGGGAGACACCGAGGCGCGGCCCACGCGAGACCTCGGTTGGGGGCAGGCGGGAGGCTCCGTCCCTGCGCCAGGCTGCCGTTTGGCGCCGGGCTCATGCGTGGTGCCGGGTTCTTCGCAATGGCGCCGGGCCGGGACCTCCCGCCCGCCCCTCCCGCACGCTTGGGTGGCGGCGGGCTCGGGCCGCGCGGTCGCTTCTGGCTAGTGCTGCGTGTGGTGCTCGTCGGGGAGTTCGTCGATGTCGTGACGAACGTCCTGGATCCACCTGAAGGTGGTGACGAGGAAGATGACCAGACCGAAGATCAGGAAGTACTTCGAGATCGTCGTTCCGATGACCGTCAGGGTTATGCCGACGGCGACGAGGAACGGCTTGATCGTCGGGCCGGGGAGGTGGATCTCCTCGCCGGCCGGAGGAACAGGATGCTCGACGTCACTCATTGATGAACGTAGATCACGGCGGCGAGGAAGGTCGCGCCGAACATGATTGCGCAGACGGCGCCACAGATCAGGCCGGAGCGGAGGTTTTTGCGGGCTAGCTTGCGGTCCATGGCTGAAAGTTTATAGCTTGACGTCGATCACCATCGCGCCGAACAGGAGCGCGAGGTACAGCAATGAGAAGAGGTAGAGGCGCAGCGCCGATCGGCGGTCCGCGCGGCGGTAGAGGAGCGCGGCGCCGCCGATGAACGCGAGTCCCAGCACCATCGAGGCGACGAGGTAAGTGCCGCCGAACGCGCCGGCGCAGAACGGGAGCTGCGTGACGGCGTACAGCAGCAGCGAATAGAGCAGGATCTGCTTGCGCGTCTCGCGCTCGCCGCGCACCACCGGCATCATCGGCACGCCCACCTTCTCGTACTCGCCCTTCATCAGCAGGCTGAGCGCCCAGAAGTGCGGCGGCGTCCAGTAGAAGACGATCGCGAACAAGTAGACGGCCGTCCACGACAGCGACCCCGTGGTCGCCGCCCAGCCGACGAGCGGCGGGATTGCGCCGGCAGCCCCGCCGATGACGATGTTCTGGGGGGTGCGCCGCTTGAGCCAGATCGTGTAGACACCCACGTAGCCGACGAAGCCGGTCAATGCCAGCGACGCCGCGAGCACGTTCACGGTCAGCGACAGCAGCGCGAACGAGAGCGCGGCCAGCACGAACCCGAAGATGAGCGCGGCACGCGGCGCGATCCGGCCGGCCGGAACGGGCCGGGATGCGGTCCTCGACATCTGAGCGTCGATGTCGCGGTCCCAGTAATGATTGACGGCGCCGGCGCCTCCGGCCGAGAGGTACCCGCCGAGGCAGGTGAGCGCGATCTTCGAAACCGGTGGGTTGCCGGCGATCTCCATCGTCGTGATCGTCGTGAACAGCAGCAGCGACTGGACCTTCGGCTTGGTCAGCTCGAAGTAGTCGGCGACGACCTGCCTGATCGACTGGAGACCGCTCGCCGCGGGTGCGACGCCGGTAGCGGTAGAGGCCTCCATCACGGTCTCAAGCGCGAGCGAACTGCTCGCTGCCGCCCGTCTTCTGCGCGACACCGGTGTCATGCTCGATCTGGCGGCGGATGTCGCGCATCGGCTCGACCGAGCGGACGCGAGGGATCACGTCGAAGTTGTTGGCAGGGGGCGGCGAGGCGGTGAACCACTCGAGCGTATTCCCCTTCCACGGGTCGGGACCCGCGATCGCTCCCACCTTGAGGCTGCGGAAGACGTTGATGAAGGTCAGCAGGATGCCGAACCCGAGGATGAACGATCCGATTGTGGAGATCAAGTTGTAAGTGGACCAACCGACGCCGGGCGGATAGGTGTAGACGCGCCGGGGCATACCGGACAGGCCGAGCGCGTGCTGGACGAAGAACGTCAAGTTGAAGCCCCAGAACATCAGCCAGAAGGACCACTTCCCGAGCGTCTCGTTCATCAGCCGGCCCGTGATCTTCGGGTACCAGTAGTACAGGCCCGAGAAGACGGTGAACACCGCGCCGCCCATCAGCACATAGTGGAAGTGGGCGACGACGAAGTAGGTGTCGTTGAGCTGCCAGTCGATCGGGAAGATCGCGAGGATGACGCCGGTGATCCCGCCGATGGTGAAGATCGCGATGAACCCGATCGCGAAGTACAGCGAGGTCGTCATCACGAGCGAGCCTCGCCACAGGGTCGCGATCCAGTTGAAGATCTTCACCCCCGTCGGGATCGCGATCAGGAACGAGCTCAGCATGAAGAAGCCCAACACGACGACAGGCAGCGGCGAGGCGAACAGGTGGTGCCCCCACACGAGCAGGGCCAGGAAGGCGATGACGCAGGTCGCGGCGGCGATCGCCTTATAGCCGAAGATCGGCTTGCGCGAGAAGACCGGGATGATCTCGGAGATCATCCCGAACCCGGGCAGGATCATGATGTAGACCTCGGGGTGCCCGAAGAACCAGAACAGGTGCTGCCACAAGAGCGGCGAGCCATGGTCGGTCGGGTCGAAGAAGTGGGTCCCGAAATGGCGGTCGGTGAGCAACATCGTGACGGCCGCGGCTACGACCGGCAGCGCGATGATCAGCAGGATCGCGTAAATCAGGATCGACCACACGAACAGCGGTAGCCTGCCCCAACCCATCCCTGGCGCCCGCATGTTGACGATCGTCGCGAAGAAGTTGATCGCGCCGACGAGCGAGGAGATGCCGGTGAGGTGGATCAGGAAGATCCAGGCGTCCTGGCCGCCGCTCGGTGAATAGAGGATGCTCGACAGCGGCGGGTAGCTCCACCAGCCGGCCTCTGGCGGCTGGAAGAAGAGCGAGAAGTAGAAGACGATCCCGCCGAACAGCAGCAGCCAGAAGGAAAGCGCGTTCAGCCGCGGGAACGCCATGTCGCGGGCGCCGATCATCAGCGGCACGAAGTAATTGCCGAATCCGGCCATGACCGGCACGACGAACAGGAAGATCATCGTCGTCCCGTGCAGCGTGAGCAGCTGGTTGTAGTGCTCCGGTGTGATCAGCGTGTTGTTCGGAACGCTGAGCTGCAGCCGCATCAGCAGTGCTTCGATCCCGCCCAGGATGAAGAACACGAAGGTGAGGACCAGGTACATGATCCCGATCTTCTTGTGGTCGGTCGTCGTGATCCAGTCCACCCACTTCTTCGTCTCCCGTGGCTTCGTGACCTCGTGGGCGATCACCTGTGGCACGGGGCGGAGCGCGGTGTCGGAGGCGGACATTCGGGTTCCTTTTACGAGAGGTTGGCGGTGAGGTTGCCGGTCGCGATGAGCGCTTTGCGAAGCGCCAGCACCTGCATCTCCTGATCTGCGATCAGGGCCTTCTGCTGGGTGACCCACCGCTGATACTGGGCCGGAGTCAGGACCTTCACCAGCGCGGTCATCGCGGAGTGCAGGCGGCCGCAGAGCTCTGCGCACTGGCCGTGATAGAGCGCGCCGACCTTCGACGCCTTGAACCAGGTGTAGGTCGTATAGCCCGGGACCGCGTCGACCTTGCCGCCGAGCGACGGCACCCACCAGGAGTGGATCACGTCTAGCGACTGGATGTGGAGCACGATCGTCGTGTTCGCGGGTACGTACATCTCCTGGTAGGAGTAGGCGACCTTGCTCGAGTAGGGGTCGGTCTCGCAGGCGGAGCCGTAGTAGTACGCCCAGATGAACTGGCGTCCGGTGATGCAGATGACGAGCGACTTCCCGTTCGGCGGCACCGGCTCGGTGGTGGAGGCGGTCAGCACGCCGCCGCTGAGCGTGAGCCCGTCGGCGGACGAGTTCGGTGGGTTGAGGATGCTCGGCAGCTTGATGAACGTGATCGTCGTGAGGACTACGAGGATCAGCGCGGCGCCGACCGTCCAGCCGATCTCGAGTCGCGTGTTGCCGTGGATCTGCGCGGCGACGGCGCCCTTCTTGGCGCGGAACTTGTAGACGGAGTAGAACAGCGCACCCTCGACGAGGGCGAAGATGACGGCGGCGATGTAGAGAACGATCAGGTAGAGACTGTGGATCGCGTCGGCGTTCGGGGAGCCGCCCGACTTCGGGGTCAGGAAGTTCGCGAACGCATCCGGCGCCAGAAGCAGCGAACCGCACAGAATCAGCGCGACCGTCAGCGCCAGTCGGCGGCGTCGGTTTCCCCGCGCGCCGCGCCGGTGAAGATCGTTCTTGGCGTCAGAGCGCAAGGCGGCGGCATTCTATCCAGCACAGGCCCCGGCGCGAGTTAGTGCGAATCGCACTAACTCTGTGGCGGGTGGTCAGGGCGGGTGGCGAGCCGGGCAATGCCGGTTCCCAAACGTATACTCACCGCGCGTTGCGGCCGTCGAAGGCAATCAGAGCGACCGCCTGGGCTCTCGTAGCCGCAGGCGTCGCGGCGCCTGCGCTCAGGCGCCGGGCCAAGCTGCCGCCGGCCGCCGTCCTCGGAGCCGCCGCGATCGCTCCGGCCGCCCTGTGCGTCGCGACGCGCCGCACAACCGCCAGGGACATTGCCGTGTGTGCGCTCAACATGTGGGGGTACATCCACGCCTACGAGATGCCCAACGACAATTCGGAGCGGCTGGCCGCACGCGTGCACGTCGGCTACCCGATCGCGATCGATCGCGTGCTCGGGCTTGGCGACCAGCCGACCCTGCGCCTGCAGCGCGGTCTGTCGGTCCCCGGCCGTGTGAGTCGCTACGAGCGTGTCCTCGTCTGGTGCCACTGGGTGTGGTTCCTCGTACCCCACGGAAGCGTTGCATACGTCCTCTGGCGCAGGCCCGAGCGGTTTCCGAGCGCCGCCGCGCGCATGTACGCGGTGTTCGACCTCGGCGCTGTCTTCTACTGGGTGATCCCAACCGCGCCGCCGTGGTGGGCCGCGGAGCACGGCCGGCTCGAGGACGCGGCGGGAACGCGAGCGCGGCGGGTGATGCTCGAGTACGGAGAGCAGTTCTGGGGCGACCGCTGGAACGCGCTCTACGATGTCCTGGGAGGAAATCCGCTAGCTGCCATGCCGTCGCTTCACTTCGCCACGTCCGTCACGGCCGCACACCTGATGTCTGAGGTGGGCCCGGTGTCGGGAACGCTCGGATGGACCTATGCGCTCACGCTCGGGCTCGCGCTGGTCTATCTCGGGGAGCACTACGCGATCGACCTGATCGGTGGGCTGGCGCTCACCGAGGCTGTTCGTGCCGCCGCTCCACGGGTGGAGCCGCTCGCATTGCGGCTCTCCGGCGTGCTACGGGCGCTCGAGGCGCGGGCGGCTGCGGCATAGGAGATAACCGATGGCTCGGCATGCGCTCAGACACTCACGAGCGCCCGCTCCGAGCGACGACGTCCGCGCCACGGGCCATGCCGAGGAGGAGATGCCGCGCGTGGTCTTCACGCGGCGGCGGTTGTTCGGGTTTGGCCTGTTCGTGGTCTCGAGCATCGCCTTTCTGTACTTCGTGCTGCCGAAGATCGTCGGCCTGCACGACGCATGGGACCGCATCTCACACGGCGACGTGTCGTGGCTCGTCGTGGGGGCGTGCCTCGAGGTGCTGTCGTTCTGCGGTTACGTAGCGCTGTTCCGGGCCGTCTTCGTGAAGGCGGCTGGCGCCGCCTCCACGCCCGTCCGGGCCTCGCGGATCGATTGGGCCGCGAGCTACGAGATCACGATGGCCGGCCTCGCGGCAACGCGGCTGTTTGCGACCGCAGGCGCGGGTGGAGTCGCGCTCACCGCCTGGGCGGTCCGCCGCTCGGGCATGGACGGGCGCATCGTCGCCTGCCGGATGATCGCGTTCCTCGCGCTCCTCTACGGGGTCTACATGGCGACGTTCGTGATCGACGGGCTGGGCCTCTGGTTCGGGATCCTCGCCGGTCCGGCGCCATTTGCGATCACGGTCGTCCCGGCGATCTTCGGCGCTGTCGTGATCGGCACGTTCCTGGCCGTATCGCTGCTGCCGGGCGACGCCGAGCGGCTCGTCGGGCGGTGGACGCGTGGCGAGGGCCGCCTCGGCCGGGTCGCGCGGCGGGTGGCCCTGGCACCGGCGGCCGCCGCGACCGGGATCCGGACGGCGATCTCGCTCGTCCGCACGCGCGACCCCAGCCTGCTCGGTGCGATCGGCTGGTGGGGGTTCGACATCGCCACCCTGTGGGCGTGCTTCCACGCCTTCGGCGGGTCGCCGCCAACGGCCGTGATCGTGATGGCGTACTTCGTCGGCATGCTCGGCAACACGCTGCCGCTGCCCGGCGGGATCGGCGGTGTCGAAGGCGGGATGATCGGCGCCTTCAGTGCGTTCGGAGTGCCGGTCGAGATCGCCGTACCGTCAGTGCTCGCCTACCGCGTGTTCGCCTTCTGGCTGCCGACGCTCCCGGGCGCGATCGCATATCTGCAGCTACGGCGGACCGTGCAGCGCTGGCGCGCTGACCCCGAGCGGGCGACTCAGGCAACTTCGGTCTGATTTTGGAACGTCTTACCCTATACTTTATGAAGTGAACGAGAGCCCTGAATCAGTGATCATCATCGGCGGCGGTCCCGCCGGCTACACAGCAGCGCTGTACACGGGTCGTGCCAACCTCGAACCGCTCGTGTTCGAGGGCTTCGCGTGGGGGGGCCTGCTGCAGCAGACGACCGATGTCGAGAACTACCCCGGCTATCCCGAGGGAGTGATGGGCCCGGAGATGATGCAGCAGTTCCGTGATCAGGCGGCGCGCTTCGGCGCGCGCCTGGAGACTGACGACGTGACGAAGGTCGAGCTCGCGACTGACGGCGGCTTGCACCGCGTGTGGGTGGGAGATGAACTCCACCTGGCGCGCACGGTGATCCTCGCGATGGGCGCCCAGCACCGCAAGCTCGGCGTGCCCGGCGAGATGGAGCTGGCCGGGCGCGGGGTGAGCTACTGCGCGACGTGCGACGCTGCGTTCTTCAGGAACGCCGAGACGCTGATCGTCGGTGGCGGAGATTCGGCGATGGAAGAGGCGATGTTCCTGTCCAAGTTCGCCGGCAAGGTCGGGATCGTTCACCGCCGCGATGAGTTTCGCGCGTCGAAGATCATGCTCGAGCGCGCACGGGCGATTCCGAACATCGAGTGGCTGACGCCGTACGTCGTCGAGGAGTTGCACCCGGCCGAGAACGGAGCGCTTGGACGAGCCCGCCTTCGCAACACCGAGGATGGATCCGAGCGCCAGCTCCCGATTTCGGGCGCGTTCATCGCAATCGGGCATGAGCCGCAGTCGCAGATCGTGCAGGGCCAGGTCGACATCGACCCGGCCGGGTACGTCGTTACCGACGGAAAGTCGACACGCACGAACCTTGCCGGCGTGTTCGCGGCCGGCGACCTCGTCGATCACACCTACCGCCAGGCGGTCACCGCCGCCGGCTCGGGCTGCCAGGCAGCGCTCGACGCCGAGTGGTACCTGCGTGACTCGGGCCCTTTAGCTGACGCAGTGGAGCCGGCCGGTGCCGGTTCCACCCCCAGCCGGTCCTAAAAGGCTGGTGTCAGCCTTCTAGTGCGGGCAACTGTTCGCCGGGCCCCAGTCGCCCGACGGTGCCCTAGCGCCCATCGGCAGCCCGAAGTCCTCGGTCCACGTCGCGCCTCCGACGGCAGGGGCGACGGCATGGGGGCTGACGCCGACGCCGATGTCGGTGAACGCGGGCGAGAGGATGTTGGCGCAGTGGCCCTGGCTACCCATCCACGCCGTGACGACGGACAGGGGGGTGGTGAAGCCGCTGGCGATGTTCTCGCCCATCCACGACCACTGGAAGCCCGCGGCCGCGATACGCGCCCCGGGGGTCGAGCCACCCGGACCGGTGTGGCTGAAGAAATCGTCGCGCACCATCTCGCCGGTGTAGCCCTGCGCCGAGGCGACCAGCTTCGGGACCTGCCGCAGCGCCGGCAGGTGATACCGAGCACGCTCCTGGTTGACCAGGCAGACGACGGCGCTGCGCAGCGTCCGGGCGGGCGTTCTGGTCGCCGAATCGGGGGCGTTGGCGCAACCGCCGCGGTGGGTCACGGCGTGGCCGCGGGAGGTCACTGCGTGTCCGTGGTCGGCTGCAACAGCCAGGCGCGGGAGCGCGGCGCAAAGGGTGAGGACGACCAACAGCGTAAGCGCGAAACCGAGCCTGGACGTACGCCATCGACCGCCTAGTTCCCTGTCCAGCGGCATCGGCGTCACCGTACATGAGGCTTTCCCTGCAGGTTGAAACATACGTTGCAAGCATCGGCCGTTGCGTACCGACATGCTCAAGCCGAGCGCGGATCCTGGACGTTCCTATGAGCCTCCTGCTTTACGATGGCAGGCCGCCTGTGACCGACCGCCACGAGTTTCTGGACCCGCCACGCGGGCATGCTGCCTGAGATGACGGTCACCGAGCCGCTGGGCGCGACGCCGCTTGCGGGCGCGTTCGAGCTGGAGACGTCCAAGCCACGCGCACGGAGCTTGCGGTATGGCCAATCCGGTCGGCTCGGACTGGCCGGCCTGCTCGTGTGCGGACTCGTGATCGCGGTGTCGGCGGCGAAGACCAACCTCCTGCTGCCGGCGTCTGTGCGGCCCGTGCCCGCATGGCTCGCGGGCCCGTTCGGCAGCCTCGGCATCGACCTCGGACTCGGTGGCCTGATCGCGGTGCTTGTGCTGATGTTCATCTCCTACGCGGTGGCGATCCGTGCCGCCGACGAGCTTTCTGGGCGGGCGGTGCTGATGAGCATCGCCGCTCTTCACGCGCTGGTGCTGCTCGCGCCGCCGTTGCTCTCGACCGACATCTTCAGCTACATGGCTTACGGCCGCATGGCCGCGATCTACGGCGCCAACCCGTACCTGCACGGACCGAGCACGATCCTCCTCGATCCGCTGTATCCGTTCATCGGTTCGGCATGGGTCGCGACCCCGACCTCCTACGGCCCCCTGTTCACCGCGCTCAGTGTCCTGCTCGCCCCCTTCGACATCGCGGGGAACGTGCTCGCGTACAAGGCCATCGCCGCAATCTCGAGCCTCGTGATCGTCGTGGTGGTGTGGAACGCGGCTCGGCTGCGAGGCATGAACCCGGTCAAAGCCGCCGCGCTCGTCGGTCTCAACCCGGTGATCGTCGTGTATGGAGTCGGCGGGGGGCACAACGATCTGCTGATGCTCGCCATCCTGATCACCGGCGTGTACGTACTGCTCCAGCAGAAGCAGCGCACGAGCGGGGCGTTGATCGTGACCGCCGCGGTGGTCAAGCTCACCGCCGGGCTGATGCTGCCGTTCGCCCTCGCCGAGGGTGCCCGCGGGCGAGACATCGCGCGGGGCCGACTCGCGGTCCTCACCGGCGCCGCAGTGGCAGCCGCCGTGGCGTGCGTCCTCGGCTTTGCGCTCTTCGGCAGCGGCCCGCTGCACCTGCTCGGGACCGTGCAGACAATTCAGAGTCATGGCGGCGTGCAGAGCGTCCCGGGGATGATCTTGAGGGTGCTGGGCCTCGGGTACCTTGGCGGCGCGGTTGGGCTGATCCTCGACGCGGGCTTCGTGGTCTGTCTGGTGTGGCTGGTCAGACGTGTCTGGATGGGCGAGCTCGACTGGATCACCGGCGCCGGCTGGGCGACTTTCGCGCTGCTGATCACGGCAGGTCTGCTGCTCCCCTGGTACGTGAGCTGGCTGATACCGCTCGCAGCTCTCAGCACGGATCGCCGCTTGACGACGACCGCGATCCTGATGACGGGTCTCGGTCTCACCAGTCTGTGAGCCGGCCGCACTGGCCGCACGGGCCGGATGTCGACGCTGCGCGGGCAGCGCGGGCATACGCCGCGATGGAGGCCGGATTCCGCATGCGCGACGGGCTGTACCGCCGCGACGGCGGGCTTCGCCTGCCCGGGACCGCCGCCCACCTGTGGCCGTTCGCGCGCGCGATCGTCGCGACGCTGGACCTGGCTGGTGTCAGCGGCGGCCTGATCGACGGCTTCGACGCCGATGCCGCGATCGCCGACCGCCTGCAAGCGCTCGCTCGCTACCACGACGCGCGTGGAAAGATGCCAGCGTATTCGTCCGACGTGCTCGGGACGCGTCTCGGCGGGGATCGCTACTACGACGACAACGCCTGGGTCGGCCTCTCGCTGGTCCAACTCGAGCGCATGCGTCCGGGAGCCGGCTACCTCGAGCGTGCTGAGGAGCTGTTTCGCTTCGCCGTCGCCGGCTGGGACCACCGGGTCGTGCCGAGCCCGGGCGGCGTGTTCTGGGTCGAGCAGGGGCGGGGTGTGGGTTCCAAGAACCACGATCGCAATACCGTCTCGAACGCTCCGAACGCCGAGCTCGGCCTGCACATCGCAGAGCTGCGAGGCGTCTCGGCTGCTGGAGAGGGGTCGATCCGCCCCGACGAGGGAGAGTGGTCGGTCCGCCCCGACGAGGGAGAGTGGTCGATCCGCCCCGACGAGATGTATGCGTGGGTGAACGCGACGCTCGACGCGAGCCGCGATGGAGACTCACCTGGCACCGGGCTGTTCTGGGACAAGCTGCGCGGCGACCACACGCTCGACGAGACGCTCTGGAGCTACAACCAGGGCAGCATGGTCGGCACCAACGTGCTGCTCGCGCGCCGCCGCGGGGAAGGTGCGGCACGCTTCCTCGCGCGAGCTGAGGCGATCGCCCGCAAGGCTCTGCAGCACTACGCCAATGGCGGGCTCGAGCACCAGCCGGCCGCATTCAACGCGATCTTCTTTCGCAACCTGCTGCTGCTACATGCAGCAACAGCCGACACCGCACTGCGCACCGAGATCGTCGAGGCGATGCGCGCCTACGCCGACCGCGCGTGGCACGAACGGCGCGACCGCCGTGATCGGTTCCACTTCTCCGGCCGTGGTGTGACGGTGCTCGACCAGAGCGCGATGGTGCAACTGCTCGCGCTGCTCGCGTGGGATCCCGCCGACTACGGCAAGCTCGCGTAGGCGCCCAGGTTAGGCAAGGTTCGCCCAGATCGTCTTCGTCTCGAGGTACGCGTCGAGCCCGGCGAGGCCGTGCTCGCGGCCCACACCGGAGGCCTTGTAGCCACCGAACGGCGCTCCAGGATCGCCGAGGCCCCAGCAGTTCACGTAGATCGAGCCGGCCCGCAGCAATACGGCCAGCCGGTGCGCCTGGCCGATGTCACGAGTCCATACGCCGGCCGCCAGCCCGTATTCACTGTCGTTGGCGCGCGCCGCGACCTCTTCGAGCGACTCATAGGGAAGCGCGACCAGGACGGGGCCGAAGATCTCCTCGCGGGCGATGCGAAGGTCATCGCTGGTGGCGGTAAACAGGGTTGGCTCGATGAAATAACCGCCAGAGCTGTCAACGGTGCCACCGCCCGCGACGAGCTCGGCGCCTTCGCTGCGGCCCGTGTCGATGTAATCCATCACCCTCGCCTGCTGCTCCGCAGACACAAGCGGCCCGAGCTGCGTACCCGGGTCCAAGCCCGGCCCGACCCGGGCCTTGGCGGCGCGCTCGGCGAGGGCGCCGACCACCTCGTCGAACTGGTCGCGTTGGATGAACAGCCGGCTACCGGCGTTGCACGCCTGGCCAGTGTTGAAGTAGATCGCCTGGAACGAGCCCTTGATCGCGGCGTCGAGGTCGGCGTCGGGCAAGATCACGTTCGGCGACTTGCCGCCGAGCTCGAGTGTGACCCGCTTCAAGGCGTGGCCTGCCTTGGCGCCGATCTCGCGCCCCACCTCGGTGGAGCCGGTGAAGGCGATCTTGTCGACGCCGGGGTGGTCGACGAGCGCGGCCCCCGTGTCACCAGCGCCGGTGAGGACGTTGAGCACGCCGGCGGGGATGCCGGCCTCGAGGGCCAGCTCCCCGAGGCGCAGGGCGGTGAGGGGTGTCTGCTCGGCCGGCTTGAGTACGACAGTGCAGCCGGCTGCGAGCGCCGGGGCGATCTTCCACGAGGCCATCAGCAGCGGGAAGTTCCACGGGATGATCTGCCCGCACACGCCGACAGGCTCTTTGCGGGTGTAGCAGAGCGTGTCGGGCTGATGGACGGGGACGACATCGCCAAAGATCCGCTCGGGCCAACCGGCGAAGTGGCGCAGCTGAAGCGCCGCTTTGGCGACGTCGATGAGCTTCGCGATCTTCACCGGCTTGCCGTTGTCGAGCGACTCGAGCTCGGCGAGCTCGTCCGCGTTGGTGTCGATCAGGTCGGCGAGACGGTGGATCAGGAGAGCTCGGTCGGCGGCGGAGATCGAGTGCCAAGGGCCCTGCTCGAAGGCCGCGCGCGCTGCGGTGACGGCGCGGTCGACGTCGGCGGCGCCCGCATGGGCGATCCGTGCGATCGGACGTCCCGTTGCCGGGTCGAGCGTCTCGAACGTCCGGCCGTCGGCGGGCGGAACGAACTCGCCGTCGATCAGCAGCAGATGGTCGCGTCCGGCGAAAGAGCGGGCCGCGTCCGAGAGGGCGGTGGGGAGAGCGGTGGCGGTCATGGAGTGGTTCTCTATTCGTACGCGGGGATGGCGGTGGCGGTCATGGAGTGGTTCTGTATTCGTATGCGGGGAGGGCGGTGGCGGGTCATGGGGTGTTCTCTGTTCGTATGCGGGGAGGGCGGTGGCGGGTCATGGGGTGTTCTCGGTTCGTACGCGGGGAGGGCGGTGGCGGGTCATGGGGTGTTCTCTGTTCGTACGCGGGGATGGCGGTGGCGGTCATGGGGTGTTCTCGGTTCGTACGCGGGGATGGCGGTGGCGGTCATGGGGTGAGGACGATCTTCAGGGCCTCCCGTCTGTCGTAAATCGCGTACGCCTCGGGCGCGTCCTCGAGCGGAAGGTGGTGGGTGACGAGCGGGGAGGGATCGACTACGCCCGCGGCAAGCATCCCGAGCACCCGGTCAACGTGCCCGATCACGTTCGCGTGACCGGTCTTGAGCGTGATCGCCTTGATCCAGATGAGGCCCATGTGGACCTCGCAGCGCTCGGCGTATACGCCGATGGCGAACACCGTTCCCGCCTTTCGCGTCAGGCGGATCGCGAGATCGAGCGCGTCGGGATGGCCGACGGCGTCGATCGCGACGTCGACGCCGCGACCCTCGGTTGCCTCCTTGACCACGTCCCGCGGGCTCTCCTCGGTCAGGTGAACCGGGATCGCGCCGAGGCCACCGGCGACCTCGAGCCGCGTGGGGACGGTGTCCACCGCGATCACCGGGGACGCCCCGCTCGCGATTGCCACCTGGACGGCGCAGAGCCCGACCGGGCCGAGACCGAGGACGGCGACGCTGTCCCCAGGGCGCACGCCGCTCTCCTGCACCGCGTGGTAGCCGGTCCCCATCACATCGCCCGCGAACAGCGCAGTCTCGCTCGACATGCCGTCTGGCACTCGACGGAGCGTCATGTTGGCGCTCGGGATCAGCGCCTGCTCCGCCTGGGTCCCCTGCAGCGAGCCGAGCTGCGCGCCGTGGCCGAAGACGCGCGCATGGTCACACTTGTGGTAGGCGCCTCGGAGGCAGAAGAAGCAGGTGCCGCAGGCCGTGTGGAAGCAGCCGAGGACGCGGTCGCCCACGCTCACCCGGGTGACGTCCTCGCCGGCCCCGATCACCGTGCCGACGAACTCGTGACCGATCGTGAAGCCGGGGGCTACCTGGACGCGGCCATGGTAGATATGGAGGTCCGAGCCGCAGATGCCGGTCGCCCCGACCTGGACGATCGCGTCGTCGCGGCTCTGCAGTTCGGGCTCAGGACGCTCGTCGACGCGGACCTCGCCCGGGGCCTGGTAGGTGATCGCTCGCATAGGGTCGGCATCATGCCAGGCGGGTGGGGGCAGGCGGGTGGGGGCAGGCGGGTGGGGGCAGGCGGGGTGGGGGCATCCACCGGCGGCCAGGCGCTTCCTGGGGCTTATGTGGGTGCGGGGCCGTGGTGCCGGGTTCGGAAGCAACTGGCCGGCGGCGGATGCCCCCACCCGCCCAGCGTGCTCGAGCCCTACGGGACGGTGGCGTGCGCGGCTCCGCCCGGCCCGCGCCCGCTCGCTTTAAGCCGCTCCTCGTAGTGGATTAGGGGTTTATGGCCCAAGTTGGCGGGGGCGGTGCGCTTTTGCGAACTCCTGG
>Ga0302326_10012654_pt1 | contig 17949 bp, 15 predicted proteins | sample Palsa_T0_3_FD_202264 | JGI IMG/M metagenome (GOLD analysis project Ga0302326, IMG submission 202264) | Peat permafrost microbial communities from Stordalen Mire near Abisko, Sweden - Palsa_T0_3 | ecosystem: Environmental > Terrestrial > Soil > Palsa > Peat permafrost | place: Sweden: Abisko... | reverse complement strand
GATCCTCGCCGTGATCCTGCTGCCGATCGCGTTCCTCGTGTACGTCTATTCGATGCACATCGCGTATCTCGCGACGATGCGCTGGATGCTCGAATTGCGGCGGATCGCGGGGAGCGGCGAGGCGATCGTCGCTCAGAGCGGATAGTGCGTTCCGATCCCTAGGCTACGCGTGTCGAGGCGCAGCTCGCGGCTGCGCAGGCGCCAACCGTCTGCGCCGAGTTGCGCCTGGTCGTGATAGCGCCCGACTGCAAAGATCTCGGTGCGGCCGCCGTCGAGTTCGGTTCGGTAGATCGACACGGCCGTGACCACCGTGGCCGTCCGACCATCCTCGTCCACGGCGACCGCATACACGGTAGCGTGGCGCGTGAACGTCGACTGGTCCGTGTTGTGGCGTGGCAGCTGGCGAACGAGCGTGTCGATCCCCTCGCGATCGTGCTCGAGCCACGTCATGTCCTTGCGGATCTCCGGACTCCACGCGCGGATCGCGTAGGTGAAGTCGTTCGTGCACAGCTCCAGCCAACCGACGAAGTCCTTGGCGTCCAACCGCAGCACCGTGGCGTAGACGAGCTCCGCGACGTCGCGCCGCATCGAATCGAGGAGCTCGCGCGTCGCCGCGGCGGGCGTCACGAGCCTTCCCCGCGATGCGCGGAACCGTTCGCGACGGCGCCGTTCGCGTGCCACGGGGCGCTCGCCGCGCGGCCCATGCGCCGGCCCCACTCGGCGTAAAAGTGCCGCATGCCGATCTCGTCGTGAATCGTGCCGTCCTCCTCACGCGCATGCACGTAATACGTTTGGCCCATTCCGAGCACGCGGCCCTGCCCGAGCACGCCGAGCAAGTCTTCGTGCAGGTTGCGCCCGAACGGACCCCAGATCGTGTTGTAGTCGTGCACGCGCGAGCGGCGATCCTCGGCGGAATCCGCGCGCAGGCCGAGGCCTCGGAACTCGATGGCCGTGACGCCCGGCGCGAGCGGGACGACGGTGTCGATGCGCAGCGACGATCCGCGCAGGTTATACGTCATGCCGGGAAAGAGGTCCACCATCTTCCATTGATTGAGGACCATCCCGGGGAACGATAGCGTGCGGCTGCGGAATCCCTCGTAGGCCTCGTACTTGACCACCTGGTCGCCCACCCGCGCGTGCCCGTTCGGGTACGGCGTGTAGCGCCGCTCGAAGTAGCCGGGCTGCTGCATGCTCGTCTGGCGGTTGTGATAATGCATGTAGTCGTGGTAGAACTCGCTGTTGGTATCGTGCCACAGCTTGTAGTTCGTCGGCACGATCGCCCGGTGGAACGAGAACACCTCGAGTGGCTCGGCCTCCAGGCTCGGCAGCATGTCGTCGAGCGCCTCACCGATGAACGCTGCCAGCGGCTCGGCGGCATCATCGAGATTGACGTACACGAAGCCGCCGAAGCCGGTCTCGGCGCGCACCTCGCGCAGGCCGAAATCGGCCTTGGAGAGCCGCTCCTGGTACCCAGCCTTCTCGCGGGGGATCGCGACGCATTCCCCCTTGCAGTCGAACGCAAACGAATGGAAGATGCACACCAGGTGCTTCGCGTTGCCCGCGGGGTTATAGAGGATCGTGTTGCCGCGGTGCGGGCAGACGTTGTAGAACGCACGCACGACGTCGTCGTCTCCGCGCACGATCGCGAGGTTCTTCCCAGCCGGGTGGCGGTAGAGCCGGTAGTCGTACCGCTCGGGGACCTCGCTGTCGTGGCACGCGATCACCCACGTGCGCGCAAAGATCTTCTCCTGCTCCTGCGCGAGGATGTCGGCGCTCGTGTACAGCGCCGGATCGACGTAGTGCGTGGGCGGCAGCGCCGGAGCGCTGGTCCATGCGGAGTCGTTACGAGCCATGGGGGTCCTCCGAAGCGGGAGCGATCATGCGGCGAGCCAGCCGCGCACGAGCCACGAACCGAGTACGATGCACGCTGCCCCGACGAGGCGGCGCAGCATCTGCGCCGGTACGCGACCGTGAACCGCCGCACCGAGCGCCGCGCCGGCACCAGCGGTGATGCAGAGCGTCACCGCGAGCGTCCCGTCGACGTGACCGAACAGCACGTGCCCGAGCGCGCCACCTGCCGACGCGGCGATCTGATTGGGTTGGCTGAGCGCCACGGCGGCGCCGGCCGGGACGCGCAGGAGCAGTAGCAGCGGGACCAGCAAGGCGGGACCGCCGATGCCGGTCAGGCCGGATCCGATGCCGACGACGAGGCCGCTCGGCACCAGAATTGCGGGCGAAATGCGCCCGACGCGGGCGCTACCGTCCGCCGGCTCGCGTCGCACGAGCGCGAGGATGCCGACGGCGATGAGCATCGCCGCGAACGTGCCCGCGACCGCGCGCTGCGGCAGCCAGGCCTCCACTCGCGCGCCGATCGGACCGCCGACGACGCTGCCGATGCTGGTCCATGCCGCACCGTGCCAATCGATCACGCCGCGGCGCGCAAAGATGATCGTGCTCACGACGCCGGTCACGATGAACGCGCAGAGCGCCGTCCCGATCGCCGTGTCGAGCGGATAGTTCGCGGCGACGAGCAGCGGTATGAGGAACACGCCGCCGATGCCGAGCAAGCCGATCGAGCAACCCACTGCGATCGCGCCGAACGCGATGCTCACGCTCCGCGGAGCCCCGCGGCGACAAAGTCGTCGGGGTAGCATCCGATCGTCATGCTGCCAGGGCGACCTCTTGCCACGCGCAGCACGCGAAAGATGCCGTCGAAGCTGATGCTCGAGCAGCGCGTGAGATCGCCGGACCACGGCGGAAGGCCCGCGTCGTACGCCGGCGCGAGCACGTAGCGCGCACCGCCAGGTGCTTCGATCGCCTCCACCTCGAAGGCGATGCGCTCGACATCCGGGTGCGGCAATGCGGCGGCACACGCTTGCTCGAGCGTTCCCTCGTACACCGGATTCGGCCAATCGCGCATCGTGGTCCCCCGGCACGGAGCGTTCGCCGCCGGAAGGTGCGGCTTCCCGTTTGTCCGTAGGAAAACTTTGCAATGATCATACGGAGCCGCAAAATATCGAGCCGGACCCTTCGCGAGCCGCGGTTCGCGCGGCGCGCCGCGCTCGCGCCCATCGTCGCCGTCGCCGCATTTGCGGCCGCTGCCACGCTCGTACCGCTCGGTGCGGCAGGCGACGCACCGGCGCCGGTCCACATCGTCGTTGGCTACCAGCCGTATTACACCGGCGCGTGGAGCGCACTCGTCGTCAAAGAACGCGAGCTCTGGAAGAAATACTTGCCCGCCGGCAGCACGGTCGACTGGGAGGTGGGCCTCCAAGGGTCCGTGATCACCAACAACATGCTCGCCGGCAAGTATCAGATGGGGTACGTCGGCGACATGCCCGCGGTCGTCGCGACGACGAAGCGCGCCCAGGGTGACATCCGCATCATCTCGGTCACCAGCTTCAACAACCAGCAGTGCGACCTGTTCGTGGTTCGCCCGGACGCCCCGCAGTTCAAGACGCCGCTGGAAGCGATCAAGTGGATGGACGGCAAGCGCGTCGCGGTCCCCAAGGGCACGTGCACCGACCGCTTCGCGCAGGAAGTGTTCAAGCGGACGAACGTCAAGCCCGCGGAGTATCTCAACGAAAACATCGAGGTCATCACGACCAACCTGCGCGCCGGAAACCTCGATGCCGCCGCTATCTGGGAGCCCAACGTGGCGCACGTTGGGGAGATCGTAGGAAACAAGTCCGCGCGCCTCGTCTCGACCGGCGCCGACTGGGACCAGCACGACACCGGCCTCGTGATCGTGAACAAGGACTTCCTCGATAAGAACCACGACGCGGTGGTCGGAATGCTCAAAGCCGACATCGACGCGCAGCGCTTCATCCTGAGCGACTACCCGAAGAACGCATGCACGATCGCCGATTGGGCGACGAGCAACACGACCGGATACGACAAGAAGGTGATGTGGTACGCGCTGTACGGCCGCCCGCCGGTCGGGGACCCGAAGGCGCACGCCGTCCGCTTCAAGGCGGAACTCGCGTTCGACGACCCCGTCCGCGCGTTCCTGAAGTCGGCGTCCGACTTCTTGCTGAGCACGAACGTGATCAGCGAGCCGATGCCCGCCGATGCGATCGTCGACGATCCACTCAAACAAGCGATGCGCGAATTGAAGGTCAAGGCCCCGCTCGGCGAAGCCGCGACGTACCCCGCGTCCGCCTATCCGTGTGGATGACGTGCGCGCCACCGGGCGCCTGAAAGCGGGCGTCGCGACTCCATTCATGCTCGGCGCCGCGGGCTTCGTCGCGTTCGTCGCCGTCTGGTACGTGCTGGTGCACTTCGAGGTGTGGCGGTTCGCCAAGCTGCCCGCCCCCGGGGCGATACTTCGCGAGTGGGTCAGCCGCAAGCCCGAGTTCGGCACCTCGCTCTTCACGCGCACCTACTACGACGACATCTGGGCGAGCGTCACGCGCGTGCTAGCGGCGTTCGCGCTCGCCACGGTGCTCGGCGTCCCGCTCGGCATCCTGCTCGGCTGGAACCGCATCGCCCGCGACTTCCTCTTCCCGCTCCTGGAGCTGATCCGCCCGATCCCGCCGCTGGCGTGGGTGCCGCTCGCGATCCTCATGCTGTCGAGCCAGACGGCGGCGATCGTGTTCCTCACGTGGATCGCCGCGTTCTTCGCCACGGTGCTCAACACGATGCTCGGCGTCGCGTCGATCGACGAAGCGTACATCCGCGCTGCGTACTGTCTCGGCTCGCGGCGCTGGGACGTCCTGTGGAACGTGATCGTGCCCGGCGCGCTGCCGTACGTCTTCACCGGGCTGCAGATCGGCATGGGCGTCGCGTGGTTCTCGCTCGTCGCGGGCGAGATGATCGCGGGCGACGCCGGTCTCGGCTATCTCATCCTCAACGCATACGATCAATTGCAGGTCTCCACGATCGTCATCGGCATGGCGACGCTCGGGTTCGTCGGATTCCTCTCGAGCGCCGCCGTGCGCTGGGCCGGCAGCAGATTGATGGCATGGCAGCCGCGCTGAGCCCGGCAGCCGCGCCGAAGGGCGCGGTCTCGCTGCGCAGCGTCGGGAAGGTGTACGCGGCCCCAGGGGGCGACGTCGTCGCCGTCGAGGACTGGACGCTCGAGATCGGAGCGGGCGAATTCGTCGCCGTCGTCGGGCCGTCGGGGTGCGGGAAGACGACGCTGCTCAACGGCATCGCCGGCTTCGACCCGATCACGAGCGGCGAGATCGTGCTCGATGGCAAGCGCATCGCGAGCGCTGCCGTGCCGGCGAAGCCCGGCGCGGACCGCGTGGTCGTCTTCCAGAACGGCGCGCTGTTCCCGTGGAAGACCGTCGTCGACAACGTTGCGTACGGCCCGATCGTCCAGCGGCGCAGCTCGCGCGCCGAGGCGCTCCGCGAGGCGCGCACGCTGCTCGCTCGCGTGGGGCTGCGCGACGTCGCCGACGCGTACCCCAGCCGCCTGTCGTCCGGCGTGCAGCGCCGCGTCGAGATGGTGCGCGCGCTGATCAACGAGCCGAAGATCCTGCTGCTGGACGAGCCGTTTCGCGCGCTCGACGCAACGAGCAAGGCCGTGATGCACGAGGAACTGCTCAAGCTGTACGACGCGTCGCATACGACCGTCTTCTTCATCACGCACGATCTCGACGAGGCCATCTTCCTCGCCGACCGCGTGGTCGTGAGCACCACGCGGCCCGCGCGCGTGAAGGCGATCCTGCGCGTGGACCTCCCGCGGCCGCGCGACTTTCGTATGACGGCAAGCAGCGACTTCCTGGCCCTCAAGGCGCAGGTCGCCGACGTCGTGCACCAGGAAGCGGAGAAAGCCTTTCGGCGCGGGGAGCGCGAGCTCGCATGAGCACGCAGGCCGTGCCCGGCACCGCGCCCGTCGGGGCGCGCGCCGCGAGGCGCGCTCGGTGGCGCGGACTCGCGAACGTCCACGCGATCCGGGGCGCCGCGGGCATCCTGGCGTTCCTCGCGCTGTGGCAGATCGGGGTGCTCCTCCACCTGCCCGTGGTCGCCAAGGTGCCCGCACCGCTCGAGGTCGCGCGCGCCGCCGCCGGCCTGCTGCACGACCCGCGCTACTACGTCGACTGGGCCGTCAGCTTCCGCCGCGTCGCGATTGGGTTCGTCATCGCGCAGGTGCTCGGCGTCCCACTGGGGCTCGTGATGGGGTGGAAGACCACGTTCCGCTACGTCACGTTCCCCATCTTCGAGGTGCTGCGTCCCATCCCGCCGCTCGCATGGGTGCCGCTCTCGATCGTGTTCTGGCCGACCACCGAGCAGAGCATCATCTTCGTGATCTTCCTCGGCGCGTTTTTCACGACCGTCATCAACACGATGAGCGGCGTGCGCGCGCTGGACGATCGCTACGTTCGCGCGGCGATCTCGCTGGGCGCCAGCCCCGCGACCATTTTTCGCCGCATTATCTTTCCCGGCGCGCTGCCCTCGATCTTTACCGGCATGGCGGTGGGGATGGGGATTACGTGGTCGGTGCTCGTGGCCGCCGAGATCATCGCGGGCCGCAGCGGCCTCGGCTTCTTCACCTGGGAGGCGTACGTCGGCGGCGCGTTTCCCACGATCATCGTCGGCATGGTCAGCATCGGCGTCGCGGGCTACCTCGCGAGCTCCTCGATCCGGCTCGTCGCCAAGCGCGTCATGCCCTGGACGTCGCGCCTGTGAGCGCGGGGGAGGGCCGCCTCGAGCTGCGCGACGTGTGCGTGGCGTTCCCGTCGGAGAACGGCGACACGCGAGTGGTCGACGGCTGTTCGTTCACCCTCGAGCCCGGGAAGCTCAGCGTGATGCTCGGCCCCTCGGGATGCGGCAAGACGACGCTCATCAACCTCATCGCCGGCTACCAGGCGCCCACGTCCGGAACGATCGCACTGGACGGGCGCGCCGTCACCGGACCGGGCGCCGACCGTCTCGTCGTGTTCCAAGAGACCGCGCTCTTTCCGTGGATGCGGGTGATCGACAACGTGACGTTCGGGCCCCTCTCGCGCGGCACGCTCGATGCGGCCGGGGCGCGCGAGCGCGCGGCGACGCTTCTGCGCAAGGTCGGGCTCGACGGCTTCGCCGACCGCTACCCGAACCAGCTGTCGGGCGGCATGCAGCGCCGCGCCGAGCTCGCCCGCGCGATCATCAACGAGCCGCACCTCATGCTGATGGACGAACCGTTTCGCGGGCTGGACGCGATGACGCGCGAGCTCATGCAGGAGCATTACCTGCGGCTGTTCGAGGAGCAGCCGCGCACGAATCTCTTCGTCACGTCCGAGCTCGGCGAGGCCATCTTCCTTGCGGATCATCTGCTCGTCATGACGCACAAGCCCACGCGGGTCAAGCGCGTCATCGACGTCGACCTGCCACGCCCGCGGGAATTCCGCATGCTCACATCGCCGCGCTTCCGCGAGATCTACGAGGACGCGCTGATCTCGCTCCACGAGGAGGGCGCCAAAGCTTTCGCCGGCATGTGAGCGGGCGCACAGGCGCCGCCAGCGGAGCGGGCGCACAGGCGCCGCCGGCGAGCGAGGGCGACCCGTGGCATGCCCGAAGCGCGGACAGGCAGAAGCAGGCAACCGGGAGCCGCTCCACCGACGCCACGGAGGTCCCTCCATGCACCGCACGCTCTCGATCGCCGGCGCGTTCGCGCTTCTGTTCGCGGCGGCACGCGTCGCCGGCGCGCAGCCGGCGCCCGCCGCGCGGCCGGCCGTGCCGGTGGCGGCGGCCGCCGACAGCCCGTTCGTTGCGTTCTATACGGCGACGCGGGCAGGGGCCGACGCGACACAGTTGCTCACGCTGCGCCTGCGAGCGGACGGCCGCGCCTCGCTGCGCACGGAGACGCCCGGCTACACGCAAACCGCCGCCGGCACGGCGGTGACGCCGACGTTCGAAACGGGGACGTGGTCGCAGCTGGACGGGCACGCCCTCGTGCACTTCGAGCGCATCAGCGGCATCGTCGACCGCATCCCGACGGACATTCAACCGGAGAGCGTCGACCTGTCGTTCGCGCTGAGCGGATGCGCGCTTCGCCTCGACGGCGACCCCGCGAAGGCATACGGATCCGGCGGCATCACGTTCACCAGGACTGGCTGCGCTCCGTAGTCCGTCGCGAGCGCTCGACGCATGCATGACGTGATTCTCGGGCTGGCGCTCGTCGTCGCGCTGTTCTGCGCGTTTCTCCTGTGCATCGAATCCGGCTTCCGGTTCGGGCACGCGGGCGGCCGTGCGCAGCGATCGGTGCCCAGCACGATCGAGAACGGCGTCTTCGCGCTGCTCGCACTGCTGCTCGCGTTCGCATTCGGCGGCGGCATCGATCGCCTCAACGCGCGCCGCGAGCTGGTGTTGCGCGAGGCGAATGCGATCGAAACCGCGTACCGCCGCGTCGACCTCCTGCCGGCGCGGGAGCAGCCCGCGATGCGCGCCATCTTCGCGCGCTACCTCGATGCGCGGCTCGCTGCCTACGACAACGTCGCAGACCGGCCGGCGACCGCCGCGAAGTTCGCGGCAGCCGAACGGATCCAGGACGAGATCTGGACAGTCGCGGTGCGTGCGAGTCGCGACCCGTCGCGCCAGTCGGTCCCGATCCTCGTGCTGCCGGCGCTCAACGAGATGTTCGACGTGACGACCAATCGCGCGATCGCCCTGTACGTGCAGACGCCGCCGTTCATCATGGCCGTACTCGTCGGCGTCGCCCTGCTCGCCTGCGCGCTCGCCGGCTATTCGATGGCGGCACAGCCGGCGCGGTCCGGCGTCCACTCGTTCGCGTTCGCGGCGATCCTGGCGCTGACCGTGTACGGCGTCGTCGATCTCGACTACGCCCGCTACGGCGCGATTCGAGTCAACGCTGCCGACCAGGTGCTGACGCGCCTGCGCGACTCCATCCACTGATCGGGCGCGAGCGGACGCCCGATCGCGCGCGAGCGGACGCCGCGCTTAGGCTTCCAATAACGCCGCCTTAACATGGGCTTCGTACGATGCCGGTGGCGGCGCCGCCCACTTCTCGACCAACCCTCGATCGGAGAAGCAATGCACAAGCCTTCGGGCCGCCGCCTCGCCGCGGCGGCGCTCACCTTTGCGCTCTTCGCGGGGGCGGTTCTCCCCGCGGCGGCTTCCGGGCGCTCGCCGGGCCTCGTCGGAGGGCCGCCGTGGGGACCCGCGCTCTTGCCCACGGGGCAGCTGATCACCGCGCTCGCCGCTCCCGGCTCCCGGTTCCAGCGGATCCGGACGGGCCTGCGTCCCGACTTCAACGCCGACGCCAACGGCGCGATCGCCTCGTCGCTCAGTCCGGACGGCGCGACGCTGCTCGTGCTCACGAGCGGCTACAACGGCTATTTCTACACGACCAGCGGCGCACCGATCACCGCACCGTATATCGACCCGACGACGGGCCAAGGCTCGGGCAGCCTGACGACGCCGCAGTTCCAATGGGTCTTCGTCTACGACGTCACCGGCAGCCAGCCGAAGATGCAGCAAGAGATCCAGTTGCCCAATGCATATAACGGCCTCGCCTGGGATCCCTCGGGACAGCGCTTCTACGTGTCGGGCGGCCAGGACGACCGCATCTATATCTTCGCAAAGGCTGGGTCGGGGCAATGGGCCATCGACGCACCGCTTCCAGTGCTCGGGCACAACGACAACGATAACTCGCCCGAGCCGACGTACGACGGCGGCATCCTGAAGTTCACGGCGGCCGGATCGTCCCAACTCGTGCAGTCGCTCGGGCTCAACTTCGGTGCGATGACTGCGGGCGTCGGCGTCGCGGAAGACGGCTCGGCGCTCTACGCGGCCAATCTGCAGGACGACTCGGTCTCGATCGTCGACCCGGTCGCACGGACCGTGACGCAGGAGATCCACCTGTACACGCCCAGCGCCAAGGCTCGCGCCGTCGGCGAGTTCCCCTACTGGGTCACGCCGCACAGCACGCGGCTCGGGGGCCCGACCGACAAGCTCTACGTGACGAGCCTGCGCGACGGCCAGATCCTCGTCCTACGGCCACCGTCGAACCGCTTCAAGGTGATCACAGTCGGCGGCGAACCGGGGCGCATGCTGCTGTCGCCCGATCAGCAGCGGCTCTACGTCGCGAACCCGGACCTCGACGAGGTGGAGGTCATCGACGCCGCACACGACCAGGTGATCGGGCGGATCTCGCTGATTCGCCCCGGCTACCGGTACCGCGGATCGAGCCCGAACTCGCTCGCGCTCAGCCCGGACGGCCTGCGCCTGTACGTCACGTGCGGCAACGAGAATTCGATCGCCGTCATCGACGTGTCGTCGGGCACCGTGCTCGGCCGCATCCCGACGGGCTGGCAGCCCAGTTCGGTCACGGTGAGCGCAGACAACACGCGGCTGTACGTGCTCAACACGAAGGCGGAGTCCGGCCCCTCGCCCACGCTCAAGGGCTACTACAAGCCGCCCGACTATCCGAACCCGACGTACCTCGACCAGTACGTCTACGACACCGAGAAGGCCGGTCTCGAAACCATTCCGATCCCGACCCGCTCGGAGCTCACGCAGCTCTCGGGCATCGTCGACGCGGACAACGGCTTCCCCGGGCAGGGCCGCGACGCGATGATGGATTTCCTACACCGGCACATCAAACACATCATCTACATCCAAAAAGAAAACCGCACGTACGACCAGATGCTCGGCGATCTCGGCGTCGGCAACGGCGACCCGCGGCTCACCGAGTTCCCGCAGAAGATCACGCCGAACCTGCACCAGCTCGCGCTCCAGTTCGAGGACTTGGATAACTGGTACATGTCGAGCGACGTCAGCGGCGACGGCTGGAACTGGGCCGAGCAAGGGCGGGCGAACGATTATACGAACAAATCGGTGCCCGTCTCGTACGCGGGCGGCGGCTTCGACTTCGAGTGGAACGGGACGGTGCGCAATCAGAACGCGAACCTCCCGGTGTTCCACGCGAACCCGAGTGAAACGAACGAGCGCATGACGACGCTTGCCGATCCGTCGGGCAACTCCAACATCGAGCCCGGCGGCAAGGACATCGCCGCCACCTGGGGCGCCGACGACGACCGGCCGGGACAGACCGGCGGGTACATCTGGGACTCGGTGCTGCGCGCCGGCCTGAGCTACCGGCACTATGGGCTGTACCTCGACGAGACGTTCTACGACAGCCCAAAGAGCCCGTACACGATCCCAATCGTGCGCGATGCGTGGAAGTCGCACACGGTCCAGGGCGCGCCCGTGCGTCCCGCGATCACCCCGTATACCGATCCCTACTACCGCGGCTGGGACCTCAACACGCCCGACGAGTACCGCTTCGAGGAATGGAACCACGAGTTCCAGGGTTACGTGCACAACCGCAACCTGCCGGCGTTCGAGACCGTGCTCTTCATGATGGACCATATGGGCGACTTCAGCTCGAACGTCGAGGGCTTAGCCAATCCCGACACCCAGCAGGCCAGCGACGATCACGCGGTCGGCGAGCTCGTCGACGCGGTGTCGCATTCGCCCTACTGGTCCAGCACCGCGATCTTCGTGCTGGAGGACGACTCGCAGGACGGTCCCGATCACGTCGACTCACACCGCTCGACCGCATACGTCATCTCGCCGTGGGTGCGCCACGGCTCGATCGTGAACACGATGTACACCGACGGGAACATGCTGGCGACGATGGAGGACATCCTCGGCATCGATCACCTCGGCATGAACGACGCGAATGCCGCGCCGATGGACGACGTGTTCGGTACGACACCCAACCTGCAGCCCTACGACGTGATCATCCCGGGCGTGCTCTGCCGGCCGCCGGTCCATCCGGATCTCGTGCCGGAGTGCAAGAACCCGCGGGCGCGCAAGACGCAGTACGTCGCGCCGGAACGGGGCGGCGCGTGGTGGGCGGGGCACACCCATCGCTGGGCATGGTCGGGCCCCGACATGAACGATTCGAGCGCGTTCAACCGCCTCGTCTGGGAAGGCACAGTCGGCCCGCACGTCCCCTATCCCGAGGAGCGGTCGGGTGAGGACCTGAGCGCCAATCGCGCACGCGTCCTCGCGACCCTCGGCGTCCCGGGACCGGGACGCCAGTAGCCGGGACGCAGGGTCCCCGGGGGAGGCGCTCAACCCCACCGAGCGCCTCCCTCGTCCCCCTGCCCCCGATCGGGAGCGCGCGGGTCGCTGCGCTGGCTGAAAGCGAACGGCCGATGCGGAATGACCGGGACATGGCATCGAACAATCGGGACGGACACACGCAGGCGCGATCCTTCCAACTCGCCGACGGGGAAACGGCCGTCGCGCAGCTTCCCCTTTTCGAGGCGACCCTCGGCCCGAGCGCGATCGACGTGCGATCGCTGCTTTCCACCACCGGGATGTGCACGTTCGACCCGTCGTTCAGCAGCACGGCGAGCTGCCGGTCGGCGATCACGTACGTCGACGGCGACAACGGCATCCTGCTCTATCGTGGGTACCCGATCGAAGAGCTGGCAGAGCGCAGCTCGTTTCTCGAAGTCGCCTACCTGCTACTCTTCGGCGATCTGCCGACGGCGGCCGAGCACGCGCAGTTCCGCAACGACATCACGCGGCACACGATGGTGCACGAACAGATCCGCGAATTTTACAGCGGATTTCGCAGAGGCGCGCACCCGATGGCGATTCTGCTCGGCGTCGCGGGCGCGCTCTCGGCCTTCTACCCCGACTCCACCGACGTGTTCGATCCGCGCCAGCGCCTCGTCTCCATTCACCGGCTGATCGCGAAGCTGCCGACGATCGCGGCGATGGCGCACAAGTACGCCGTCGGCCAGCCGTTCGTGTACCCGCGCAACGACCTGGGCTACGCCGCGAACTTCCTCAACATGATGTTCGCCGTCCCGGCCGAGACGTACGTGGTGAACGCCGTGTTCGCGAAGGCGGTGAACCTGCTGCTCATCGTGCAGGCCGACCACGAGCAGAACGCGTCGACGTCGACGGTGCGCACGGTCGGCTCCAGCCGCGCGAACCCGTTCGCCTGCGTGGCCGCGGGCATCGCCTCGCTGTGGGGTCCGCTACACGGCGGCGCCAATGAAGCGGTCGTCGAGATGCTGGAGCAGATCGGTACTCCGGACCGCATCCACGAAGCGATCCGGCGCGCGAAAGACAAGGACGATCCGTTCCGGCTGATGGGCTTCGGCCACCGGATCTACAAGAGCTACGACCCGCGCGCGAAGGTGATGCGGGCCATCTGTAACGAGGTCCTCGCCGAGGTCGGCCACAGCAGCGACCCGCTCTTCGCCCTAGCGCTGGAGCTCGAGCGGATCGCGCTCGAAGACAAGTATTTCGTCGAGCGCAAGCTCTACCCGAACGTCGACTTTTACTCGGGCCTCATCATGCGCGCGATCGGCATTCCGAACCACATGTTCACGGCGCTCTTCGCGATTTCGCGCACCGCGGGCTGGCTCGCGCAGTGGAAAGAGATGATCGAGGACCCGGATCAGCGCATCGCGCGGCCGCGCCAGCTCTACGTCGGCCCCACGCGCCGCTCGTACGTCGACGAGAGCCGCCGCGAGTCGACCACCGACTCGAGCCCCGGTTCGACGCGGCCGATGCCGAGCGAACCGATGAACGTCGGCATGTGAGACGCGACCGAACCCGCCCCGTCGTTGCGGCAGCTCGCGCGAGCCCGCGCGGCGCAGCCTAGCGCTGGCGCAGGCCCCCAACCGAAAGGACCGCGCGCACGTGCGCTCCGCCGCCGCTGCGCAGCGACGCGTTCACGTCGTCCGCGAGCGACCACACCAGGAAGAGGCCGCGGCCGCGCTCGCTCAGTGCGTCGCTCGGGAGCCGGGCCGTGAGCGTAAACCCGGGCCCACGGTCGAGCACGTGGAACACGGGCGCCGGCCCGCTCCAATCGAGCACGATATCGATCGTTCCCGGCGCGTAGCGCACCGCGTTGGCGAGCAGCTCGCCCGCAACGAGTTCGCCGCTCGAGCGTTCATCGAGCGACGCGCCATGCTCGGCGAGCAGCGTGCCGATCGTGCAGCGCAGAGCGGATACCGCTCCCGCATCACCCGTCGAGAACGACCATTCCCAACGGCGAGACGCCGACTCCGTGGTCACCGCGTCGTTGTCTTCATGGGAGAACGTAACCGTCATGATGGCGACGTCGTCCTGCACTTCTTCGAGCATCGTGTCGAAGAGCACGTGGGCGGCGTCGGAGGGGGTGGCCGTACTCTCTAGCGTTGCACGGCGAAGTTCCTCCATGCCGGCAAGGATGTCGCGCGTCGACTCGACGAGCCCGTCCGTGTAGAGCACGAGCATCATGCCTTCCACGAGCTCCACGACGCTCGCGCTCGTGTCGCCGTGCACGCGCGTCCCGAGCGGAAGGTCGGCCGCGGAGAGTTCGGTGACGGTTCCGTCCGGATGCCGAACGAGCGGAGGTGGATGCCCGGCCGATGCATAGGAGAGCGTCCGCTCGATCGGGTCGATCACGCCGACGAATGCCGTCGCCAGCGCATCGGGCGACGATGCCTTCTGCGCCTTGTCGGCAGCGTCGAGCGCGGCCACGGGGTCCGCATAGGTTTGCACGATGCTGCGGATCGCCTCGCGCAGCGACACCATGCGCACCGCGGCAGCGAGCCCGTTGCCGCTCACGTCGCCGATCGAGACCGCAACGCGTCCGTCCGGCAAGAGAAATCCGTCGTACCAGTCGCCGCCGACCAGCGCTTCGTCGCGCGCCGGCTCGTACACCGCATCGAACACGAGCCACGGAACGACCGGCAGCCGCGCCGGGAGTGCGGCGCGCTGAAAGGTGCTCGCGACCAGACGCTCGCGCTCGTAGAGCTGTGCGTTTTCGATAGCAACGCTCGCTCGTCGCCCGAGCTCTTCGAACAGCGGGACGTCCTCTTCGGTGTAGGTGCGGTCCGACTCGGCCCAGTACGCGACGAGAGAGCCGAGCGTTCGTCCGCGGGCGCGCAGTGGGATGCTCACGGTCGAGCGCGGCTGCAGCGCGCGGATCACCGGCAGCACGCGCGGCGAGGCGGCGGTGAACACCATATCGTCGGTCACGTGCGCGATCACGCGCGCCTCGCTCGTGCGCAGCGCTTCCGATACGCGCCGCTCGAACTGCGGGGTGTGGGTGTAGCGGTTGCGCAACTGATCGACGAGCGGCTGCTTTTCGGGATCCGCGTGGATCACGGCGACGGTGCGGACGCGGTCGTGCTCCTCGAGCAGGTCGATCGCCGCCCAGTCGGCGAGCTCCGGCACGACGATGTCGAGCAGCCGCTCGAGCGTCTCGGCGAGATCGAGGGATTCCGAGAGCACGGCGCTCGCCTTCGAGGCGAACTGCAAGGCCCGCACGGCACGCCGCTGTTCGTCGACGTCGACGATCGTTCCGAACCAGCATGCGACCCGGCCGCCTGCGTCGCGAACCGCAGTGGCCCGAGCACGATGCCACCGGTAGGCGCCGTCGGCGGCGTGCCGCAACCGGAACACGAACTCCTCGGCGCGCCCCTGTGCCACCGTCGCGGTCCACAGCGCCCGCAGGCCGGCAGCGTCGTCGGGATGCACCACCCCCGCGATGCCCTCGCCGGCGAGGTCACTCCCAAGGTAGTCGCGCCACGGTTGGTTGACGTGGAGCACGGTCCCGGCAGCGTCGCTCAGCCAGGCGATGTCGGACGTCGCGTCGACGAGACGGCGCAGCGCATCGACGTCGTCCGAGACGACGGCGCGCGTCGGGGGCCCCCCGCCCGATTGTCCCTCCACCAAAGCGCCTTCTCGCCTCCCTCGGCCCGCGACTCTTCCCGGCCGCACCCCACGAGTTCTGCCGGAAGCGAGGGCGAGGGGCCAAATTCACGATCACAATCGCGCGGGGAAAGAAGCAGAGCCGGCTGCGGGAGCCCCCACCCACAGCCGGCTCGTCGAGGGACGTCGTGTCGGTCAGCGGCTGTCGTAGCCGCCGTACGCGTAGCCCGTGTTGTTCGGACCCGCCCCGTTGATCGTGCAGGCCCCGCCGTTACAGGCGATCGTCTGGCCCACGTTGTTCGGATAGTAGCTGTAGCCGTTTGGAAGGACCACGTGGTTGTCTGCATAGACCGCCGCGCCGTACGGCGTGTACCCGACGATCGTATTTGCCAGCCGCGCCTTGCGCGCCACGTTGGCCTCGATCGCCACGCCGGTCACGACCGCTGCCGCGCCGAGGATGATCGTCTGCGTGGTCTGCTCGTCCGCCGTCGCCGGTCGCGCCGCGCCGACGGCGATCACGGCTGCCATCGCGCCCGCTCCGAGGATCGTCGTCAGTCTCATCGTCGCCACTCCTCCGCCCAAGCGTAGCAACGTACCCTGGGACGACCCATAGAGAACGATGAGGAATCCGTGAGGGGCCGCGAGCGTGCGCTCAGGTTCCCTTCTGCGCGCCGACGTACCGGATCCACTTCAGGAAGAGTGCGGGCGTGGTCGCGAGGCTGTTCGGGTCGCCGTAGACGATGTAGAACTCGTTCTTCGCGGCGAGGAGGTGAAAGGCGACGGTCACGTTGCTCGCATTCACGGGCGTGAAGACCGGGGTCGAGTACGCGTTGGGGAGATTCTGGCCGATGATGCGGCGGAGCCCGACATCGAACGACGCATCCCGGTTGAGCTGCCAATCGAGCGTGGCCCGCTGCAGCCACTGCGCGCCGGCGACCTCGCCCGGCCAGGTGGTCAGATACTTGTTCTCGTCGGCCTCGAGACGCAGGCGCACCTTCCGATGAATCGGGAGCGTCGATACGTAGGACCACCCGTCGAGCGTGCCGTGGTAGTACGGTCCGCCGAAATACTGCACGTAACTCGGGGTGTTGGTCGCGATCTTGTATCCGAGCTCGACGGAGTTCCCTTCGAACGGCAGGAACTCGCCGTCGAGGACCTTCGCCGCGAAGTAGCTCCCGAAGAGCCGGAGCGTCACGAGGTTGCGGAAGTCGAAGTAGAGGTTCTCGTTCGCGTCGATCTGGGCGGGCCGTCCGGCGGCGTCGTGGTACCACGCGTAGAACGTCTGGGCCTGGATGTCGTGGAGTGGCGCACCGGGCGCGAAGTTGAAGAGGTGCTTCGCGAAAAACTCGTATCCGGTGATGCCGCTCTGCGGAACGAAGCTGTCGACCGGATCGAACTGCTGGCCGATCGTCTGATAGTTCGCAACCACCACCGTGGTGGCGCTCGCATATCCGCCGCCCGCCTCCAGGTACTTCGCGTCCTGGGGAACGCTCACGTTCGTGCCGGTTTCCATCGCGGCGTTACCGTACACGAAGAAGTGCGTGTGCTGATTGTTGAATCCCGTGGTGAGCGACGTGAGATCGTCGTGCAGGTCGTTGCTCGCGTCCACGGCGATCCGCTGGAGATTGATGCCGTACGAGATCTTCTTGGTCTCGACGTTGTAGTCGAGGGCGGTCGCGTCGTCCGAGCGCCCGTCGCCCACGGCGTCGAACCCCGAGAACGTGAGCGGCCCCTGCGTCCCCTCGAGTGCGTAGCCTTCACGGAACGTCGGGATCGCCGGCGTGTAGAGGAGCTGGGGGCAGTCGGAGCACGAGAACGCATAGTTGAACGGCTGCGCCGCCTGCGTGAAGAACGGCCGTACCTCCTGATATTGATAGGCGAACGCGTTGGGCGCGATCGTCTGCTGGTCGATCTCGACGTTCGAGAAGTCCGGATGCCAGGTACCGACGAAGGATGCCGTCGGGGTGATGGGCAGCGAGAGGTCGGCGCCCACGCGCGAGGTGCTGCCGCCGTTGGCCGGTGTCGTGGCCTCGCCCAGTGCATAGAACTGCGCGCGCGGCTTCGGGCGAAGCGCCGCGCCGGCCGCGGATCCGACTCCGCGCAGCGTACCCGCGAAAGCCGGGTCGTTTGCGTTCTGCTCGCTCTGCGAGAACGTCCACACAGCGAGGCCGTTGGTCGCGACCGTTGCTCGTGCGAACTGGGCGCGCCACTGCTTCGCGCCGCCGCTGCGGATCGCGCCGAGCGGGATGCGCATGGTCACGACGTAGCCGTCCGGCGTCGTGTGGCCGACGGCGCTCCACTGCGGCGTGTACGCGCTGTTTTCGCTGG
>Ga0302326_10012653_pt1 | contig 17949 bp, 14 predicted proteins | sample Palsa_T0_3_FD_202264 | JGI IMG/M metagenome (GOLD analysis project Ga0302326, IMG submission 202264) | Peat permafrost microbial communities from Stordalen Mire near Abisko, Sweden - Palsa_T0_3 | ecosystem: Environmental > Terrestrial > Soil > Palsa > Peat permafrost | place: Sweden: Abisko... | reverse complement strand
CTCCCAGTCTGGCCGGCCAGAAATAAAATCGTCCACCATGGCAACACTGCGGTAACTCATGCCGTCCCCGCCGCCTTCGTCTCGCGCCTCTTTCAGGTAACGCTCACCTTCCTGTGTCCGGCCAATGGTGATCAGCCCACTGGCAGCATTCGTGGCGGCCGTATTGTCCCACCGCGCGATCTGCCACGTCTTTTCAAACCCTGCGACCGCTTGTTCGAAATCGCCCACGAGTGTATAGGCCGTAGCCAGGTTGTTCCACGCGGCAGCATCCCATTGATACGTCGCCACGAACAGCTTGTAGGAGTCGAGCGCTTTCGGCATGTCGAACTGCTGCAAAGCGTACTGTGACTCGATGTACATGCGCTCGCGCTCGGTAACCCGCTCTCGTAAATCGTAGGCTTTCTTCAAATGCTCCACCGCCTTGGTTACTGCGCCCTGGTTTCCATAGGCCACACCCAAGCGGGCATAGGCCATCGCGAAGCCCGGGTCAAGCCGGATTGCTTCCTCATAGAAAGAAGATGCCTGTGGAAAGTCGCGTCCCATCCGGTGTTCATCTTCCCCCAGCGAAAATGCATGGAAAGCCTGCAGCGAAGCTGTCGTCACATTGGTGTAAGGCGTGGTGAGCTTCTGGATTGAGGCCATGGATTCGCCGAGCCGGGCGCGCATCGCCGTGGCGGCGTTCGAAACCGCCTGCAATACTCCTGTCTTTTCAGCGGCCGTAACTTGTTCCCGGGCCAAAACCTCTCCCGTTCCGCAATTCACTGCATTGATCTGGACGACATACGAGGACCCGAGACTCGCGATGCTTCCCGCCAGGTAAGCTTTCACTCCCAGGCGCTGGCCCAGTTGCTGGGCCAGGTCCGGAGTGATTCTCTGATCGCGGGATTGTCCCAGATATTGCAAATTGTTGTGCAACTCGGCATCGCTCACCAAACGCAGCAGGGGGGATTGCTCCAACTGGATGGCAAGAGCCTCCTTCAATGTTGAATCGAACACCGGGTCGCCAGTCTGGTTGGTGAAATCGGCGAGGATGAGAAAATCCCTGTCGGTGATCTTCACGGCCTGATGCTTGCGCCAGTAAAGTCCGGCCGCAATCACTGCCAAAACCAGCAGCAAGGCTGCAGGGATGGCAGGCTTCCACGATTTCCGTGGAGTCGGGAACGGCGAGGTTGCCACCGTCCCAGAACCAGAAGAATGGGAAGGGTCGGAAACAGCCGCGGTGCGCCCGCTGGCCTTCTTCTCGGCCGCGATTGCCGACTGCGATTCCACCCGCGGCGGGGCACCTTGCACCGGCACCGAATGCGACGAATCCGCCGCCGATGAGCGTCCGGACTCCAGATCGCGCTTCAGCCGCAACAATTCCGATTTGATATCCACGGCGTGCTGGTAGCGCAAATCGCGATCTTTTTCGAGCGCCCGATTGATCACATCTTCGAGCTTTGCCGGCAAGTCGGGATTCAGGCGCACGGGCGCCACCGGCATGCGATTCATGATCGCGTCAAAAATGACTCCAGAAGTCTCGCCGCGGAACGGCACCTCCCCGGTCGCCATCTCATAGAGCACGATGCCGAAGGAGAACAGGTCGGTGCGAGAATCGAGAGGCTTGCCTCGCACTTGCTCGGGCGACATGTAAGCCACCGTGCCGAGCGCTGAGCCCGGACTGGTCAAATGCTCAGCGCTCACGCCCTCGGTCTTGGTGACTTCGGCAGGGTCCAGCACGCGGCTGCTGTCGAGCGTGACTTTGGCCAGGCCGAAATCGAGGATCTTGGCCGTGCCCCGAGCCGTAACAAAGATGTTGGCGGGCTTGATGTCGCGGTGAACAATGCCTTTGGAATGGGCCGCATCCAGGGCATCGGCCACATCAACAGAAATGCCAAGCAGCTTTGCCAGTTCCAGAGGACGGTTGCCAATGAGGTGCTTCAGCGTCTCGCCCTCGAGATGCTCCATGACGATGAAGGCGAGCCCGCCCTCTTCGCCGATGTCATAGATAGTGCAAATATTCGGATGATTCAACGCGGAAGCAGCCTGGGCTTCGCGGCGAAAGCGGCTCAGCGCCGCGGCATCGCGCGTAACATCTTCGGGGAGGAATTTGAGAGCAACGAAGCGGTGCAGCCGCGTGTCTTCAGCTTTGTACACCACACCCATCCCGCCACCGCCGAGTTTCTCGATCACTCTGTAGTGAGAGATGGTTTGCCCGATCATGATTTTGGAGCCGTTTCCGCAACGCCTCGGCCAAGTCTGGTGAGTCATCTTAGGTGCGGACCGGAAGCAAAGTCAACGCCGGGCGCGGGCAAGATTCTGGATCTGACAACCCACGGGCGGGCAAGTGACATCCATCACCGCTTTGCCCAAGGGCACCGAGTTAGGATGCCTGCGGTTTCCCAAAGCCTCCGAGCAGACATACATTTCCAGGTGAAAGTTTTATCCCCGGTTGCCGTCTGCTCGCCGTTTTTTCGATCGTCACGCTATTCGTGGCGGTGCTTGCGGCCCCAGCGCCAGGTCATAACCGGCTCGGCGTTTCTGCCGCTCGAAGTCCGCGTGACGGATTCTTCTATTCCGCCCAATTCCGTGCTCGGTGCAAGTGTGGCGTTTCAATCAACCGTGCTGCGTCCCGCAGGAAATGACTTCATGTTGGTGTCGGGCGACTCTGGCGGCGCCTCGGCTGGAATGTCCGTCATCTTAGGTCCAAGCCAGAGCAGTATCCTGACGGATAGCAACGGCTTCGCAAGTGTTCTGCCCTCGGTGGGATCTTTCACTGGTCCGCTGGAGGTTGAAATTCAAGTATCAGCAGCAGTCACAGCTTCGCTGCGGGATGAACTGGAGATTTATCCGGTCATGGGCGGCGGGAACACTTTCTCATCCACTAGTAGCCGGGGGAACGGAAGTGTTCCCGCCGGAAGAGGACTGTAGCCTGGCAGAGCCGGAAGCTGCGCCGATGCTTATTGCGAACTGCGTGATCGCGTTTCTTCCCTGGTAACAGTCGGCGCGGCCGTTGATTGGCCGAAACCGACTGTATGATGAGTTTACGGCGCGAAACTCCAGGCATAGGCACCTTGGCCCGGTTGAGGGCGAGGTTCATCAGCTCGGCAACCTCAGGGTCGTCGAGGACGTGTTCGTCCCGCTTGCCCAGGCTATACAAACGGATGTTCCGAACCAGCTTTCCCTTGCCTTCGAGGCGCTTGGCAGGATCGGGCAGCCCCGCGCCTTGCAGAAAGCACAGGCTGACGCGGCCAGGCGGCAGAACGAGTGAGAAAATCGCCTCCGAAGGGCGCTCGCTGGGAGCGAAGCCAATCACCAGCCAGTTGTAATTGTCGTAAACCATCTCGATGGCTCCGGGGACGAGGCGGCGCATCTTTGTCAGAGCGCGACGGGCGAAGGCAGCGATCTCGGGGTCGTACTTGTCGAGGAAGGAATCGAGTTGGCGCTTCGCGTCGGAAGGCGACCCTTCATCCTCGTTCCGATTCCCGGTTTTCGACTTGAGCATGACTTTATCCTCGGAACCCTGAATCCATTCTAAGTAACCGACAAGAGTGCCCGCTTCCACAAAAACTGTCGAGCTGCGCTCGACTGGACAGCCGAAAGCGGCCGTCCCTACAGAGTTTGAAAGAGGGTCACTTCTTTGTCCACTGGTCCACCCAGTCGTTCACGGTTTTGTACCAGAGCTGAGAATTTTGCGGCTGGAGCACCCAGTGGCCTTCGTCAGGAAAATACAACATCTTTGACGGCACGCCTTCCATCTGCAGCGTGGTGAAAAGCTGCAAGGCTTCGCTCACGTCGAGACGGTAATCCTTCTGCCCGTGAATCACAAGAGTAGGCGTCTTGAAATTCTTCGCGTACTGGTGCGGCGACCACTTCTCATACATGGCGCGGTTATCGTAGGGAGTGCCTTTGAACTCCCAATTATTGAACCAGATCTCTTCCGTGGTGCCCCAGGCGGATTCGGCGTTGAACATGCCATCGTGCGACACCAGGCACTTGAAGCGATCGGTGTGGCCGAGGATCCAGTTGATCATGTATCCGCCGTAGCTGGCGCCCAGCGCGCACTCGCGGTCTTTATCAATAAAGCCGTAATGCTGCTCGGCGTAGTCGAGGCCCTTCATCAGGTCTTCGTAGGGAGCGCCACCCCAGTCGCCATTGACGGCGTCCATGAACTTCTGCCCGTAGCCGTTTGAGCCGTGGAAGTTAATCATGACGACCACGTAGCCGTTGGCGGCCAAGAGTTCGGGATTCCAGCGGTAGCTCCAGTCGTCTCCCCAGGCGCCCTGCGGTCCGCCGTGGATGAGGAACTTCACGGGATATTTCGTGCTGGGGTCGAAGTTCGGCGGCTTGACCAGGAAGCCTTCGACCTTGTCGCCATGAGCCCCGGGAAACCAGAAGGATTCGAGGGGCGACATGACGATTGGGGAGAGGACGGAGGCGTTGAGATGCGTGAGCACCTGACCCGACAGTCCCGCGTTCTCTGTAGTAAAAGGCTCTTTTTCGTTGCCTGCCCGGCCGAGTCTATCTCGCGACAGCGGGAGCATACGGATTTCAATCGGATGGTCAAGCGCCATTCGCGTAAACAATAGAATCTTGCCGTCCGGTGTGGTGGTGACATCATCATTAAAACCTGGAACCGCATCAACGGGATCGCTGGTACCGTTTCTCGGGCCTCGGAGCTCCAAGATTGCAATTGGAGCCGTTCCTCGATCTTCATGTGAAAAATAGATCTGCGACGAGTCAGGCGCCCAGACATAGGTTCGAACCGAAAATTCTTCGAAAGGCTCTGTCAGATTCTTCTTGTCTCTCGTCTTGCGGTCGTACAGCATCAGGCGGAAGCGGTCGGCCTCGTATCCCGGGCGCTGCTGGGCGCGGTAGGCGATGTAGCGGCCATCGGGCGAATAGAGCGGCGTCGAGTCGCTGGCGGGGTTGTCGGCGGTGATGTTTTTGGTCTGCGCTAAAACCTCGGCGGCCGCCTCCACATAGTCCGTGCCTCTGCCTGCATTTACGGGGACGATCCACAGATCGTTGTTAGTCGAGGCGGCCGGGTTCTTGTCGTGATTCGAGGCGTAGCAAATCTCCTGGCCGTCGGGCGAGAAGGCGTAGTTGTCCTGCCCGCCGAGCGAGAACACAGGTGCATCGTAATCGCCGGGCGTAAGATCACGAGGAGGATTCATGTGGGGACAGCCGCCCTCGGCTGTCCCCTCACAAGCATCAACGACTTCGACAAAGATATGGCTGCGCTTGCCCTCTTTATATGCATTCCAATGGCGATAGAGCAGGTGATCGAAAATCTGTGCTTTGACCTTCGACTGCTCGGCTTCTTTCAGCTTCTTCGCATTGCACGCGCCTTCGGCATCTGGCGTGCCGTCGCATCCGGGATAAACAACGGAAGTGAAAAGAATATTCTTCCCATCCGGCGACCACAATTCCCCAGCAGCCTCGGTCGCGATATCAGTGAGTCTGTGGACGCGCGTCACTACGCCCGCCGCGCCATCAAACTCTGCGATCCAAACTTGCGAGCCCCCATCTTTCGTCGAGAGAAACGCAAAGCGCTTGCCATCGGGCGCCCAGCGCGGGCGGTCGGCATCCTGATCAGCGATGATCTCGCGCTCTTTCTGGTTCGACCCGCCCCCCGCGGTAGGCACGATCCAGATGTGCGGCGTCTTGGTGTTGGCTTCGAGATCGACATCGACCACGCTAAAGATCACCCACTTGCCGTCCGGCGAGACCTCCGGGGCGCCCACGCGCTTGAGCTTCATCATGTCTTCGAAGGTGAAGGGATGTTTGGCCTGCGGGAAGGCTGGAAATGCGAGTAAAAGGGAGGCGGCAAGAAAAAGAAAAAGAAAGAGACAGCGCATGAAGGTGATCCTCGGCAAACGAATGAGTGTAGCAGGGGGTTGCGCCCAGCTTCTAGCCGCCATGTTTTGTCGGCAACCCCTTGGCTCATGAGGCATCCAAGTGTGCAGCAGAACTGCAAGCGCCCTACCCTCGGCCTCACTGAGCGGAGAGGGGTCGGGGGAGGGTCGCGGCCGAGGTCAATGGGTTTATGCGCTCCGGCTGTCGTTCGCCCGGCACGTCTCGTCCCCGGGACCTGCTGCCGTCAACTGCCACTTTTTCGATAAAATAGAGTGTATGAGATCGCCGTCGCGCTCTATCTTGGTTCCCGCTCTCCTGGCCTGCTTCTTTTCTGCTTCACGCGTGGTCGCGCAAGAGGGCCCGCTCGAAAGCACTCCTCCAAAAGGAATCACCGCGGAGGAGATCATCACGCGCTTTGCCGCCCGGGAAAAGTTGTTCAAGGAAGCGCGCGAGCACTACACCTACCGACAAGACATTAAAGTGCAGACGCGTGACGGCGACACCGTCACCGGGGAGTATCACGAAGTTTTTGATGTGCTCTACGATGACAAGGGACATCGCATCGAAAACGTCGTGTTTGCGCCGCAGTCCTCGCTTGAGCAGGGTGGCCTATCGCTCGATCAGGGCGACGTTCAGGATTTTCGGAATCGACTGCCCTTCGTGCTGACAAGCGATGAAATTCAGGAATACAACATCCTCTATGTGGGCCAACAGAGCGAAGATCAGCTGCACTGCTACGTCTTTGATATCGCTCCCAAGGCGATCGTCGGCAAGAAACGCTATTTTCAGGGCCGCATCTGGGTGGACGATCAGGATCACCAGATCGTGAAGACTTACGGGCAGGCGGTACCGGAAATTCGCGACACGAAAAAGAAGGGCAAGGAAGAACACCTTTACCCGAAGTTCACAACTTGGCGACAGCAGATCGACAACCAGTACTGGTTCCCCACTTACACCCGCGCCGATGACACGCTGCACTTCAACACCGGCGACATTCATATTCGCGAGATCGTGAAGTACGAAGACTACAAGCGCTTCGGCGCCAACGTGAAGATTCTGTATCAAGGGAAAGAGCTTCCCAAGGCGGATCAGAAGCCGGATGAGCCGAAGCCGGACGTGACTCCGACCCCACAGGCGCCGCCTAAGTAGCTTTTGGCGATCAGCCGTCAGCGAAGAGCCACAATGATCCTTCGCTTCGCGATGACCGCGCCGTTCGGCGCGTGCAGTTATCCGATCCGATGCCGACGGCTAAAGGCTGACAGCTCAGTAGAACAAATACTTTCGCCACTTGTCGTCCGACCGGCCCATCAGCCGCATGATATGGCGGCTGGTGTGGAGGTTGAAGGCGCGAGGCTCGCGCATCAACTTCATGCCGGCTTCGAGAGGAAACTGGTTGCCCTTACGGCGATTGCAGGTATGGCAGCAGGCCACCAGATTTTCCCAGGTAGAGGAGCCACCGCGGGAGCGGGGAATCACGTGATCCAGAGTTAACTCGCCCGATGACAAAACCGTCGCGCAGTACTGGCAGGTGTTGCGATCGCGCAGCAGGATATTTTTTCGCGACAAAGCGCGGCTCTGATGGGGGATACGGCGGTACTCGAGCAGGCGAATCACTGAGGGCACTCGCATTGCAATGCGCGCCGCATGCAGGAAGTGTCCGTTCTCTTCTTCCGTCATCGCCACACCCTTGAGCACGAGAACAAGGGCACGGCGGGCAGCGCACACGTTGATGGGCTCGTAGGACGCATTCAGCACCAGCACAGGAGCGTGCAACGCGTTGCCGTTGCCGTCCCGGTGAACGGCCGCCGCCGCGAACAGGCCGGCGGCGTATCGGCCCGGTGGTCCTGCGTCGGTTTCGACCCTTGCGGACATAATGGAATACTCCCTTACGCTCTCTCCTGTTATTTAATCACCTAGTTGCACACCCGCTGCACGGGCCAGAGGAACTTCGCCTGTGAATTCTTTCACGTGTGACAGTTCCTGCGAATCGGCGCCATGGCCGATATCCTTAGATTGCGCCGAGATCTTGAGGGTGCGCGCCCCCGCAATGTGGTGCATGCCGTCGAGACAATCCTGGCGAACCGGCAGCCGGGCAACATTTACCAGGGGTTCACCGCAGATGCGACGGTCGGAGGGAAATAAAACAGCGAAGATGCTTCCGACGATGTGCCGCGTCCAACGTGGTTGTGAGGCAGACCGTTCTAGCGAAGATGGCTCTAGCGAAGATCGTTCTGACGAAGACCGCCCTGCGGAAAGCGTTCCAGCCCTGGGTAGCACTCTCCGGGAAGCAATAGAAAGGCTTGCCACTGCAGCTTTGGCCTGGCTAGCCCGAATTCTGTCCCCACTACTGCTGAAGACTGGCCTCCCTGATGCCCACAGAAATTTCTCCGGGGCGGGCGACGCTAAATCACTTGGCTTAAGTATAACGGGGTTCGGCTCGGCTAGGCAACGTTACGGTTGGATCGCGGCGCCGACATCGCCAGCTTCCTCTCCGGCTCCGTCCGGCGATCCTTTATCGGTACGAACAGCAAACGGTAGTCCCGCCGAAAGCACTCTTCGCAACGTACGGGCTGCAGAAGAAAAAGTGGGAGAAGGTAGCGTTCCAAAAGTGTCCGCCGCCGCGACCGGAAACCGGTCTCGCAGCCGCAATCGTCGCAACAAAATTCCAAATAACGCCGGAACCAAAACTGGTCTGAGGAAATTTTCTTCACACGACACCTCCGAACGACAAACTTGTAAGGGGTGGTAAAAGACCGATTGAAGCGATTTTATCACTTTGGCAAGGCAGTGAACCAATCAGAAAGCCGAACCATGGCTCTCGTTGGTCGCGGTGGAACCCGCGTCGCACTTGTAATCCAGCCGCTCAGCGTGCTAACGTGCGCCGTTCCATTGTTTGGCGGAGTTGCGAATCGCCTTGACTTCATCTCGCGTCCTAAGAGGATTCCACTTATGAGCGGTCCGGTCCCAGAATCAGCAGCTGGCGTCAAGAAACACATCCCCTTCGTTCCAGAACACATGGAGATGAAGGAGTTCACCCTGCGTGCGGTGCTGCTGGGACTTCTGATGACAATCGTGCTGGGGGCAGCAAATGCATACCTCGGACTGCGCGCCGGTATCACGATTGCGGCAACGTACCCCGCTGCGGTCATTGCCATGGCGGCAATGCGGGCGTGGAAGGGGTCTCTGCTCGAAGAAAACATTGCTCGCACCGCGGGATCGATCGGAGAGTCGGTCGCGGCCGGCGCAATCTTTACGCTTCCCGCATTTCTGCTCTCCAAGGCATGGCCTTCTTTCCGTTTTGCAGATGCGTATTGGAAGTCCACCGCGCTCATCATGGTGGGCAGCATCTTAGGAGTTTTATTTATTTCTTTGGTCCGTCGCGGCATGGTGGAAGATCCGGAACTGCCTTTTCCGGAGTCGCTGGCGGCGTCCGAGATTCACAAGGCCGGGCAGAGAGGCGCACAGGCCGCAAAATATCTCTTCTGGAATATCGGTATTGGCGGCGTGGTCTACATCCTGGGAAGGTTTGGGTTGTTCGCAGCCGACACCGACCTGCATGTCGGAGTTGGAAGCCTGGGACACAGTCAGGTTCGCCTCGGCGCGGCTGGCAGCCCGCGCGTGCTGCCCACGGGAGGAACCACCATGTTTGCGGCGCCGAGCGTGAGTCCTGCTTATCTCGGTGTGGGGTACATCATCGGCGTCAAGCTGGCTTCGATTCAGTTTGCCGGAAGTGTGCTGGCTTGGGGGCTGATGGTTCCGCTGATGGTGTTTTTTCTGGGACCCCAGCTCAGGGCATACATTCCCGCCGACACGCCCGAAAATTGGGCTACCATGGCGGACGCGGTCTGGAGATACATCGTGCGTCCGATCGCCGTCGGCGGAATGCTGGTGGGCGCCGCCTACACGTTATTTAAAATGCGCGCCAGCCTGACCGCGGGACTTGGCAAGGCATTTGCCGATTTACGCCAAACCGCCGACCAGCAGGCCAAGCTCGCCCGTACGGAACGCTACATGAGTTCGAAGATCGTTTTCAGTTTGATTGCTGTAATGTTCGTGCTGATGTGTCTGCTTTACATCAAGATTTCGGGCCTGGTGTGGCCGGCAATTCTGGCGGCGGTTGTAATGATCCTGGTGGGATTTTTCTTTGCCACGGTGTCGGGAAATCTGGTGGGCTTCATCGGATCTTCCAACAATCCGATTTCCGGCTTGACCCTGTCAACGCTGCTGATTGCGGCACTGCTGATGGTGGCGCTGGGCGTCTCCGGGACTTCGGGAGTCGCGGCAGTACTTGGTGTGGCGGCAGTAGTCTGTGTTTCGTCGGCCGTGGCGGGCGAGTTGCTGCAGGATTTCAAAGTCGGTTACATCCTGGGCGGCACACCTCAGAAAATTCAGGCTGCCGAGCTGATCGCGGTGGTGGTGGCCAGCCTGGTGATGTATTTCCCTCTGATGTTGCTACATGAGGGCAGCATCAAAGCTGGCGGCGTGGGATTTGGTGGAGCTGAACTTCCTGCGCCGCAGGCTGGACTGATGGCGACGTTAGCCATGGGCATTGTCGCCCACGATATGCCATGGCCCTTGGTGGTGGTGGGAATTTTCTTCGGCATCGCCATGATCATGATGCAGGTCAAAAGCCCTATGCTGGTCGCGGTGGGGATGTATCTGCCGTTCGGCACAACGTTCGCCATCTTTGTCGGCGGGGTGATTCGTTCCCTGGGAGACTGGGTTGCCGAGCGCCGCGGTTTCAACAGCGCGCAGAAAGCCAGGGTCGAAAATGCCGGAGTCCTGGTCGCTTCGGGACTGATCGCCGGAGAAGCCTTACTCGGGCTGGTTTGGGCGGGATTGCAGTTCGTTCCCCAGTGGGGCGCGCCGAACCACCCGCCGCAAATATTCCGCGATCCCTCTTACCTGGTCGGAGGAATGATTGTGCTGGCCGGACTATCGGGGTTGATGATTTTCTTACCGGTGTCGGCTGCCGGTGATCCCAACGAACCGGCGCCGCCCACCGCAATGATGTGATGCCCGCGTCACGCGGGTGAATATTGGTTCCTGACGAACTCTTCTCATGTCCGTAACCGCTAATATTTCATTGATCCGGGAGCGCATCGCCGCTGCGGCTCGACGGGCGGGACGCAGCCCCGACGACATCACCCTCATGGCCGTCAGCAAGACTCATCCGCCGGAGAGCATTCGCGAGGCCTACGATGCTGGCGTCAGGGTATTTGGAGAGAATCGCGTTCAGGAGTTTGCCGGAAAAGTCGATGCACTTCGCGGTTTACGCGATTGCGAATGGCACTTGATCGGGCACTTGCAGACCAATAAGTCCGCCAAAGCCGTGGAGTTATTTCACTCCCTGGATTCGGTTGATTCTCTGAAATTGGCTGAGAAGCTGGATGCAGCCGCCCGCAAAGTCGGCAGGACTCTGCCGGTTCTCATTGAAATTAACGTTGGCGGTGAGACCGCAAAGAGTGGCGTTGCCCCCGACTCCTCCGCACTCGAGGAATTGATGATCGCTGCACCCCGACTGGAATCGCTGTCGTTCCGTGGACTGATGACTCTGCCTCCGTGGACCGACGATCCCCAAGATTCGCGGCGTTACTTCCGCAAGCTGCGCGACTTGCGCGATACGATGGCCGCACGTAAGCTGCCGGGCGTTTCATTGGACGAGCTTTCGATGGGCATGTCGCAGGACTTCGAAGTGGCGGTTGAAGAGGGCTCAACTTGCGTGCGTGTGGGTACGGCGATCTTTGGAGAGCGGGCCAGAGGCTAACTGCGCGGCCGGGAGCACAGAAAGTCATGAAACTTTTCGACCGGGTCTGCGCCGGCACCCTCTTCTTTCTGGCCATCGCGGACTGTTTGCTCGTTCCCCGCACCTACACCGGCAGAATATGGATCTTTGGAACCGGTCTGGCTTTGCTGTTCACCGCGATGCTGGACGTGCTGCGCATTCGCAATGGCCGCTCCGTGCCCGGTCTGAAGCTATCTTGCATCGCAGCCAATGTGGCCATGCTTGTGTTTGCAATTGCGTTGATGGCAAGCATCGGAGGGGTACGCACGCGTCAGCATCCACAGATTCTACTTGTGACAGCACTGTTATTGGCCGAAACGGCGTTCTCGGTGGGGAAGACCGCTTGATTCCTATTCACAAGTCGGGTGGCGGCGTGGCATTTGCGGTCAGGATTCATCCTCGCGCAAGGAGAAATGCGATCACCGGCGAACTCGACCACGTGCTGAGAGTTTCTCTCACCGCGGCGCCCATCGATGGCAGAGCCAATACCGCCTGCATCGAATTCTTCGCGAAACTTTTGAAGCTGCCGCGCTCTTCCGTTACCATTGCCTTCAGCGAAACCAGCCGGCAAAAAATAATTCGTGTTCCGGGGCTCTCGGCTCAAGAGTTGAGACGCAGGTTGGGACTTCAATTGACCGATTCGTGAAAAAGGCAAGATGGCAGCTTGGATGGTGAAACCGGGGAGCTACTTTTGACCTTTTCCGAACGCTTTCACGAAATTCGAACCGGCTTCGAGCGGCCATTCTGGGTCGCAAACGTCAGCGAACTGTTCGAGCGGCTGTCGTACTACGCGGCATTCGCATCCCTGCCGCGATACCTGCATGAAAGTCTGAATTTCGGTGTCGAGCGCGCCAGCAGCCTGGCGGGTCTGTTTGGCGGTCTGGTTTGGTTTCTGGCGGCATTTGGCGGGGCTCTGGCGGACCGCATGGGTTTTCGTCGTGCACTGTCGCTGGCCTACCTGATTCTGAGCGCGTCTTATTTTCTTCTTGGGTCGATCGGTGCGCCCTGGCTGGCTCCTGTACGCAAGACCATGCCGCTGGTGGTGCTGGTGACGATCGTCCTGATGCTGCCCGCATTGGGGATCGCGCTTGTGAAACCCTCGGTGGTCGGGACCACGGCACGCGCTTCCAAGGACAACGTCCGCTCCATTGGCTACTCGATTTATTACACCCTGGTGAATGTCGGTGGCGCTGCGGGACCTTTCCTGGCGGGTTGGGTACACCAACATCTCAGCGTGGAGAAAGTCTTCGACATGGCGGCGCTGAGCGTGTTCGCCATGTTCTTCGCCGTGCTGCTTCTTTTCAAGGAACCGCGTCCTCTCGACGAGGTGCAGACCGCAACCCTCGGCCAGGTCGTGAAGAACTTCCTGACCGTCGTCTCGAACTGGCGGTTCATGATTTTTCTCATAATTTTTTCAGGCTATTACGTCGCGTTCTGGCAGCAATTCATCATCCTCCCCATCTACATCCATGACTATGTCAACCCAAAGAGCAACACAGAAATGATTCTCATGTGGGATGCGATTACCGTGATCTCGTTGCAAATGGCGGTCAGCATTGCCACCCAGAACATGCCGGCGTTTCGCGGCATCACGCTGGGGACGCTGATTTCCGGCCTCGCGTGGCTGCTTCTGGTGTTGCACCCGAGCGTGCGGATGGCGGTGGCAACACTGATCGTGGTCGCGATTGGCGAGATTACACAGCAGCCACGCTACTACGAATACATTTCGCGGCTTGCGCCTTCAGGACAGCAGGGCACCTATATGGGATTTGCCTTTCTGCCAATCGGAATCGGATCACTGATCGGGGGATGGTTCGGAGGGACGCTCCTGCATCGCTTTGCAGAGGTCGCGCATCGGCCGGCGCTTATGTGGTGGGCAATCAGTGGCGTGGGGGTGGCGACCGCCGTGCTGCTGTGGATCTATGACCGGTTCCTGCGAGCACAGTGAGTTCATCCGAGTGGTTTCGGCCCTGCTGGGCTAGCGCGACTTCCGCTCAGGGACTTATCCAGTATGCCGAAATTAAAGACCACTCCGGCCGCCATAGCCGCCCAGATTCGCCGCGTCCTGAAAGACGGCGGTTCCGCCGAACACGCTGCCGGCGTGCGGTGGTTCTTCAAAGATGAAATCAAATCGCACGGATGGTATACGGCCGACTTGCGCCGCGCGGCCATCCGATCCCGGCGCGAGCTCAAAAAGGAATATGGCATTGATTTCCTGGTCGAGGTTGCCGATCATCTCTTTTCCGGTTCGGTGCTGGAAGAAAAAGTGGCTGCCGTATTCTTGCTGGAGAAACTCGACGCCGAGTTTGGAGACAGCCAGTTTAAACGCTTCGAATCATGGCTCGACCGTATCAGCAGTTGGGCGGATCACGACGGGCTGGTGCACTACCTGATCGCCCCTCTGGTCGCCTCCAAACCGTCACGAACAACAGCGGTTTTCCGCTGGGCAAAGTCGAAGAGCAGATGGCACAGGCGGGCGGCCTGCGTGGCGCTGATTCGCGGAGCGCGCGCAAGGATGTTTTTCACGGAGATCACCCAGCTCTCTGACTTGCTTCTCGCCGATCAAGATGACATGGTGCAGAAAGGACTCGGCTGGTTGTTGCGCGAAACCGCCAAGTTTGATGCCCGGCGGACAGTTCCCTACCTGATGAAAATTCGCGCCCACGCTCCACGACTGGTGTTGCGCACGGCCTGCGAGACTCTACCGGAAGCGATCAGGAGGAAAATTCTGGCATAGTTCGTGATTCGCTCAAATCGCACCCATTGTTTACAATAGAAGTTTGCCCATGGATCTGGCTGCCATTCAATCTGCGCTGCGCGAACGCAACATCGATGCGTGGCTTTTCTACGACCATCATCATCGTGATCCCATCGCCTATCGCGTGCTCGGCCTGGCTGCGGGTCTGATGGTCACGCGCCGCTGGTTTTATCTGATACCGGCGCAGGGCGAACCCGTCAAACTGGTCCACAAGATCGAAGCCGGACAACTCGATTTCCTGCCCGGCAGCAAGCATCAGTATTCCGGCTGGCAGGAGCTTTTCGACAAACTGAAGGCGATCTTGTCTGCTTACCGCGACGTTGCCATGCAGTATTCACCCAATAACATCGTCTTCACGATTTCGCTGGTCGACGCCGGTACAGTTGAGTTGCTCCGCGGGTTGGGAAAAAATATTGTCAGTTCTGCGGACCTGGTCGCGCAATTCGAAGCGACCTGGAGCGAAGAACAAATCAAGACCCACTTCGCGGCGCGAGACAGTGTGGATTCGATCGTGGCGGCGGCCTTCAAGGAAGTCGGGCAGCGAGTGCGAAACGGTGGAACCACGGAACATCAGATTCAGCAGTGGTTCATGGAAGCCTTTCGCCGCGAGAACCTGGTCGCCGACGATCCGCCGATTGTGGCTGTGAATGCCAACGCCGGAAACCCGCACTATGAGCCCCGCGCCGATCGTCCCGTCTCGATTCGCGAGGGAGATTTCCTGCTGTTCGACGTGTGGGGAAAAAAGAATAGCCCGAGTGCGGTCTATTACGACATCACTTGGGTGGGCTTTGTGGGCTCAACTCCCTCCGGCCGCATGAGTGAGATCTTCGAGATCGTGCGCGAGGCGCGCGACGCCGGGGTCAAGACCGTCGCCGACGCGATTGGTGCCGGCCGGCGCATCGCGGGATGGGAGGTCGACCGCGCCACCCGCAATCACATCAAGAAAAGAGGTTACGGCGATTATTTTATTCACCGCACGGGACATTCGATCGGCACAGACGTCCATGCCAATGGAGCGAATATGGACGATCTGGAAATCCACGACGAGCGCCAGATTCTTCCCAACTCCTGCTTCTCCATCGAGCCCGGCATCTACCTTCCGGAGTTCGGTGTGCGCAGCGAAGTCAACGTGCTGGTACGGCCCAAGTCGGCCGAGGTCACCGGCAACATTCAAAGCGAGATCGTAACCATCTAATGGCAAATTCCACGACAGCGAAGACCAAGCCCGCAGCCGAACCGGCGCAGCCTGCCAGTTTGATGAGTATCGTGGCACCCGCCGTCGGCTGGCTGATTCCGGGTGCGGGCCACATCATCCAAAGGCGATGGATTCGGGGCTTACTGTTGTTCGTCTCCATTGGAACCCTGTTCGTGCTCGGCCTCATGATGCAGGGCCACATTTACAAGGCCAACGGCGGCGACATTCTGGACATCCTGGGATTCGTCGGTGACCTCGGCGCTGGAGGAATGTATATAACGACGCTGGCGATGAACTGGGGCCAAGGCGCAATCGCTTTCGCGGTCGCTGACTACGGAACCAAGTTCATGATCGTCGCTGGACTGTTGAATTTTATAGCGGTGGCGGACGCCTATCACATCGCCATCGGGAAAAAGCAATGAAGCAGCCTTCAGCCATCAGGCTTCAGCTCTCGGCTGACACTTCACGCCGCTTGGGGAAACGATGACCATCCAACTTACTCATTTCAGCGCGGCGTTTGTGTTTGCACTGTTCGCCTCCATTGTCTTCGGCATCACGCACCGAGATACCACTCGCGACATGCTTCGTTACGGCTTCTATTGCTTCGCCATGTTCCTAGGGGGCGTCCTGCTGGCAGGCTGGGCGATGTGGCTGGTGAGGCGGTAGGCTTCCTGCTTACAGCGCCCACCTTCATCCCGCCCACACGAATGCATCAAATACTCTTTTGGATTCAAAGTGCAAACGCCGGTAGAGTGCAACGGCGCCCAGGTTCGCCTCGGTCACCGTCAGTGAGAGCATTGAAAATCCCCGCTTCCGAAGGCTTCCCGCGGTCGCGGCCAGCAATGATTCGCCAATGCCGTGGGATCGATACTCCGGCAAGACGCACACTTGAGTCACATGCCCTACGTCGCCCCGAACCCGCGAGCACAGAATCAATCCGACCAGATTTTTCGCCTTGCGATCCACTGCGGCGTACGAGGATTCCACATCGAACAAGCCGCATCCCGGAAAGCGAACAATATTATTCAGAAAGCGCAGCGATCCGCTCAGCGTGTGATACTGGTCGTTGATCTGGGCATCGACATGGCCGCGATACGCAGCGGTAATTACGGCGGCGGCGGGCTGGTAGTCGGATTCAGTCCAGCGCCGGAGTTCGACTTCCGGATGTTTCGGTGGCATTCCCGGCACCGGGTCGCCCAACCCAAGAACCATGAAGAGCCGCGGGTGACGCTGAAACCCCTGGTCCAGAAACGGACGCGCGACGCTCCCTGTCTCATGCGCGAGCAGTTGCGCTTCGACGCGGTGGATTCCCGGAGACTGTTGCAGGGTCTCGATCACATGCGTCAGCAGTTTCAGTTCGATCTCGCGCGGGTTGGCAAGGCGACTGCCATTTGCCACGAAAAGATCGCCGACCACTCCCTTGCTGCCTTCATAAACGAAAAAGCTGTAGCCCAAAATGCGGCCCCGATCGATGGCGGCGTATCCCGGGAGAATTTTCGCATCCACATAGCGAAGGATCATCTCCGCTGACCCGCTGTAGTCCCACGAAAGCAGGCTCGCCCACACTCGCGCCTCATCGTCGAGCAGAGGACGAAGATCCACGGAAGAAAAATGTCTGAGGTCAAGAATCTCCACGGAACTCCTGCGAACTGAGCCGGAAAAAGTACGCGGCATCTTTCGCGACGGCAGAACTCCGAGTTTAGTTGGTTGCGGGGGCGGAGGCAAACCGGCGGAACACCGCGCGGCAACCTCTCCGTTCTTGATGCGCCAGCCCTATTGCGTGGAAGCTGGGCCCGCCGCCGCGACCCAGTAATAATCCACCTGCTGCGGAGCATTGTGACCGAGGTAAGAAATGCGGCGGCCGGGCAGCAGTTTCGCGATTTCCGGTTGCGAATTCTCCGGCGTTATCAGCAAATGTTCCTCCTCTGGAGTTCTCTGAAACTGATAATTTATCGTCGACTGGTTGCGGTAAAAAGTCAGGCCATATTCCAGTTCGCGGGAGACATGAGAAACCGCGAGGGGCAGCGGATGCGTCTCCATGCTGGCAATTTCCCGAGCCAATGGCCGCGCTGAAAGTTTCTGGTCCAGCGCCCCGGATCCCAGTTTCAACACCGCTCCTACCGTGAGCACAACTGGAATGAGAGTGACGAACCGCAACATCTTCAAGCCCGTCTTACGCACCAGAGTAAGGGCGATTCCGGCACAGAGTACAAACGTGACCGAGAGCGCGAGCAACATTCGTTGACCGGCAGGCAAACGATGCTGCATGATCAAGTTGGCGATCAGCAGAGCAGGAATGATTGGAGCAGCGGCCAGCAGCGCATGCGCCAGGGCAAGCCAACTCGCGACCGATTCAGTTGCACTTCGCTGCAA
>Ga0302326_10012649_pt1 | contig 17952 bp, 17 predicted proteins | sample Palsa_T0_3_FD_202264 | JGI IMG/M metagenome (GOLD analysis project Ga0302326, IMG submission 202264) | Peat permafrost microbial communities from Stordalen Mire near Abisko, Sweden - Palsa_T0_3 | ecosystem: Environmental > Terrestrial > Soil > Palsa > Peat permafrost | place: Sweden: Abisko... | reverse complement strand
TAGTGGAAGTTGCTGATTACATGGACAAACCGAGGCTAGCAGGAAAGTCGCATCGGCTAAAGGTTACCGAGGTTATCGGGAGGGACAGTTCGATTCTGGTCTGGGTTGATCTTAGGAAGGAATGCAGGTAACGGGCAAAATGCATCTCCCGCCGCTCTGTTTCGCCCCTAGAAGATTCATTTCACCCCATCCCCCGCACCGTCTCCTTAAACACCTGCCCGCGGTGCTCATAATTCTTAAACTGATCGAAGCTGGCGCAAGCGGGGGCCAGCAGCACCACGTCGCCCGGCTGGGCCACGGCATACGCCTTGCGGATCGCATTTTCCAAAGTTTCGGCATGCACAACTTCGGGGCCCCCGCTTTTCGAAGAATCGATTTGTGATTCAATCTTCTCTGCCGCTGCGCCAATCGTGTACACGCGCTTCACCCGCTGCCGCAGCAGATCGTTGAGCAGGGTGTAGTCGCTGCCTTTATCCTTGCCGCCAAGGATAAGGTGAATATTCGCCGGAAACGACTCCAGCGCCTTGATGGTCGCATCCACGTTGGTCGCCTTTGAATCGTTGTAGTAATCCGCGCCGCCGATGGTTGCCACAAACTCCAGACGATGCTCGACTGCCTTGAAATCCCGCACCGCCTGCCGGATCTTCTCCGGCTCGCATCCCATAAGCGCACCTGCACACACAGCCGCCAGCACATTCTCCAGATTGTGCGCCCCCTTCAACGGAATCTCAGAAACCAGCATGATCTCGCGCTGCCGGTTTTCGACTTCTCCTCGCCCGTCGCGGAATAGGATATTTCCCTCGCGAACCCACGCTCCTCTTTGCACTTCTTTTTGCCGGCTGAACCAGAAAACCTGCACCTTGGTTCGCGAAGCCATGCTGGTGGCCGCCGGATCATCGGCATTCAGCACGGCGAAATCGCCATTCTGCCGACCCTCGCCGCTCCTTTGATTCTCAAAGATGCGAGCCTTCGCATCCACGTAAGCCTCCAGCGTCCGATGCCGGTCGAGATGATCGGGCGTAACGTTCAGCACGACCGCCACTTTCGGACGAAAGGTCTCGATGGTTTCGAGTTGAAAGCTCGAAACCTCCAACACGGTCACGGTTTCCGGCGTGGCGCGCTCCACCAGAGAAATTGCCGGTGTACCGATGTTGCCGCCAACCAGCGTCGGAAACCCAGCCGCGGTCAAAATCTCGCCGGTGAGCGCCGTGGTCGTCGTTTTCCCGTTCGAGCCGGTGATGGCCACGATCGGCCCCCTCAAGAACTGCGCCGCCAGTTCAATCTCGCCGATCACAGCCTCGCCCAGGGCGCGCGCCTGCACCAGAGCGGGCGCATCGACCGGGACACCCGGGCTCACCACGATCAAATCCTGCCCGCGGAAGGTTCGCTCGCCATGCCCGCCGGTCTCAACCGTGATGCCATGATCGAGCAGCAGTGGAATTTCGTTGCGAAGTTCATCTCCGCTCTTGGTATCGGACACGGTGACCCGCGCCCCGTGCGCCTTCAAAAACAGCGCCGAAGCCACCCCGGATTTACCGAGCCCAACCACCAGCACGCGTTTGTTGTCGAGTTCCACTAAAACCATTTCACCACGGAGTCAGGGAGACACGGAGAAAAATGAAGAGAAAAATCTCCCGAAAGACGAGGGCGAAGCAACTTTGACATTTGTCAGCGAAAAAACCCGTTCCGGTTTTCTCCGTGTCTCCGTGGTGGACCCGTTCCTCACCTCAGCTTGAGCGTCGTCAGCGCGAACAGCGCGAAGACCAGCGACGCGATCCAGAATCGAACGATAATCTTCGATTCCGACCATCCCATCAACTCAAAATGATGATGGATCGGCGCCATCTTGAAAATCCTCTTCTTTCGCAGCTTATACGATCCCACCTGCAGGATCACCGACATCGCCTCAATCACGAACACGCCGCCAATGAAGGGCAACAGCAATTCCTGCTTGATGATCACCGCCACTGTCCCGATCGCGCCGCCCAGCGCCAGCGATCCTACGTCGCCCATGAACACTTCCGCCGGGTGCGCGTTGTACCAGAGAAAGCCGATCGATGAGCCGACCATCGCTCCGCAAAAAATCGTCAACTCGCCCACCTGCGGCATGCGTTGCAGTTCCAGGTAGGTGGCAAACGTCGCGTGACCGCTGACATAGGTGAGCACGGCGAGTGCGGCCGCCGCAATCACCGTGCAGCCAATGGCCAGGCCATCTAATCCGTCGGTCAGATTCACCGCGTTGCTTGAGCCCACGATCACGAATGCCACAAAGGCAATGAAAGGCAAAAACTCCAGCGGCCAAAGATGCGGATAGCGCCCCAGCGTCTCCACGACGAGATCAGGATGGAATTGCTTTAGAAACGGCACAATCAGCTTCGTGGAATACATGCCGTAAGTCTGCATCGCGATCAGCATCACGGCGATGAGTACGCTGGTCGCGACCTGCAGGCCCAGCTTGGCGCGCCCGGTCAAGCCCAGATTCCGGCGATGCACAACCTTAGTGTAGTCGTCGGTGAATCCAATCGCGGCAAACGCGCACGTGGCAAAAACCGCGATCCAAACAAAGCGGTTGCTTAAATCGGCCCACAAAAGCGTGGGAACCACGATGGCAATCGCGATCAAAAGCCCGCCCATGGTCGGCGTTCCGGCTTTTTTCTGATGAGCTTTCGGCCCTTCTTCTCGAATATATTGGCCAATCTGAAACTCGCGCAGGCGGTTGATGACCAGCGGTCCGACGATCAGCGCGGTAAAAAGCGCGGTTAAACTGGCAAATGCCGTGCGGAACGTAAGATAGCGGAAGATGCGGAACGGCGGAAAATAGCGCTGCAGCTTCACGAACAACAGCCAGTAGAGCAATCAGCCTCCGTACCCCGATCGTCTCACTCGTTATCTGGACGCCGGCCCTGCCAGATTTCCAGCGCCTTTTCCAGCTTTACGCCTCGCGAAGCCTTCAACAGCACCACGTCTCCGTCGCGCATTTCGCGCTTTAGCCATTCGCCGGCTTCTTCAGAAGAGGCGGCAAATTCCGCGCAGATTCCAGCCTGTCGCGCCGCCTCAACCATGGACTGCGCCAGTCCGCGCACTCCCAGCAGCAAATCGATCTTCATCTCCGCGATATGTCTTCCAGCCTGGCGATGAAGTTCCTCGCCTCCAGGACCCAATTCCAGCATCTCGCCCGCCACCACGATGCGCCGCTTGGCCGCCATTGCGGCCAGAGCGTCCACCATCGCTTCCAGTGCCTTTGGATTGGAATTGTAGCAATCGTTGATCGCCACGATGTTACCCAGTTGGAGAACCTGCCCGCGCTTGTCCGCCGGAGCCAGAGTTGCCAACGCCGCGATCCCTTCAGAGGGCTTCATCCCCCGTTCCAATCCCACCGCCAGGGCCGCGAGCGCGTTCAGGACGTTATGTTCCCCCACCAACGGAAGCCTGACGGTTGCACGCACTCCTCCGATGACGAGCTCGAATTCCGTGCCCTCGCGTCCCTTCGAAAGTATTTTCTCGGCTCGCACCTCCGCCGTGGCACTGGTGCCGTACATCACCACCTTGCCCTTGAAGTCACGGCCAAATTGCGAGACGTATTCGTCGTCGGCATTCAGCACAGCCGTGCCGTTCGCGGGCAGCGACTCCACCAATTCATACTTCGCCCGCGCAATCCCCGCAATCGAATCAAAAAACTCCAGGTGCACGGGCGCAACATTGGTCACCACGGCGGTCTCGGGTTGCGCGATTTTTGCCAGTGCACGAATTTCTCCCGCATGCGACATTCCCATTTCGATGACGGCCACATCGTGCTGGGGTTCGAGTTTCAGCAGCATCAGCGGGAGCCCGAAATGGTTGTTGAAGTTTCCTTCCGACCTCAGCACGCGAAAGCGCACGCCCAGCAAGTGCGCGATTGCCTCTTTCGTAGTCGTCTTCCCCGCCGAACCCGTCACTGCGATCACTGGCTTGCCCCAAAGCTTTCGCACCGCAGTCGCCAGGGTCTGGAGCGCCGCCAGCGTATGTTCGACAGCCAGCAGGCGGGTCTGCACCCGGTAGCGTAAAAGTTCGTCCTTTCGCACCACCGCTGCAACGGCTCCGTTTCCCAGCGCCTGCTCCACAAAATCGTGCCCATCCAACCGTTCGCCCTTCACGGCAAAAAATAGTTGGCCCTCCCCCACGGTGCGCGAATCAATCGAGTACCCTTCCGCCACATCTTCGGGAGCAAAATCGCCGGATGCGGATATGAACTCAGCGATCCTGGCTAACCTAAGTTTCATCCTTGGGCTCCGGCGGAGGCAACGGCACAGTCGAAGCCCGCAGCACGCAAGACCGCGCGCGCCACTTCCAAGTCATCAAACGGAACCGATCCCTCCCGCGTGATCTGCACCTTTTCGTGCCCCTTGCCCGCCAACAGCACAACGTCTCCCGGCCGCGCCTCGCCAATCACCACCGCAATCGCTTTGCGCCGGTCCGACTCCACGCTGTATTTCACACCCGTCTTCTGCAGGCCAACCACTGCATCGTTGATAATGGCGAGCGGATCCTCGCTGCGAGGGTTATCCGATGTCAGCACCACGAAATCACTGCCTCGCCCCGCCGCCTCACCCATCAATGGACGTTTGTTCCGGTCGCGGTCGCCCCCGCAACCGAACATGGTTAACACTCTTCCCTTTGCGCCGCCGCCCGAAACCAGCTCCCGCGCCAGCGCCGTCAGATTCCGCAGCGCATCGTCGGTATGCGCGTAGTCCACCACCACGGTAAAGGGCTGGCCACAATCCACGCGCTCAAATCTTCCCGGAACGCAGGTCAGCTTGCCGACCCCCGCCGCCATGGCCTCGGCCGCGCATCCCCGCGCGTAGGCCGCTCCGGCCGCCGCCAGAATGTTGTACACATTCACCCGCCCGATCAGCCCCGAGAATACCGCGATCTTCGCCTCCGGCGTCACCAGGTCGAAGCGCGTCCCGCGGGTTGTGACCTCAACTTTCTCCGCGTGCAAGTCGCCGCTCGCAAATCCGTATTTCAGCACCACCGAGCTCCGCTTGCGGCTGAACTCGGCCAACTTAGCCCCGTAGTCGTCATCAAGATTGGTGACGACAGCCCTGGGCGGGTCGGTTCCGCAACCCTCAAACAGCACCCGCTTGGCTGCGAAATACTCTTTCATCGTGTTGTGATAATCGAGATGATCGCGCGTCAGATTGGTGAACACGGCTACATCAAAAGGAATGCCGAAGACGCGCTCCTGCGCCAGCGCGTGCGAAGAAACTTCCATCACCGCATCGGTTGCGCCGTCGCCCAGTGCTTCATGGAAAATGCGGTTTAATTCGAGCGCTTCTGGCGTGGTATGAGGTGCGGGCAAAATTTTTCCCGCCACGTGATATTCGATGGTGCCGATCAGGGCGCTCTTTCGTCCCGCCGCCGCCAGAATCGATTCCAGCAGAAATGCCGTCGTGCTCTTACCGTTGGTTCCGGTGATCCCGATGATCGCGATTCGCTCGGCGGGCTTCTTATAAAAGTTCGCGCTCACTCGCGCCAGCGCGCGCCTGCCGCGCGGTACGACCGCCCAGGCCACTCCGGCCCGAGGCTTTTCCGCGGCCGAATCGGTTATCACCGCCACGGCCCCAGCTTGAATTGCCTGGTCGATGTAGCTGTTGCCGTCGCTGCTCTCGCCGCGCATCGCTACGAATAGGCAACCGGGCTTCACTCGCCGCGAGTCATATTCCACACTACTCACGTCCGGGTTCCCGCTCTGCGCGAGAACTTCCGCTCCGTCCAGCAACTGTTGGAAGGTCATTGCCCAGAATTATATGGTAAGGGGACCGCGAACCCGCCGCTGCGCATCGCGGTTACTAATGGAACGTTCCCAATCCGGCGGCGTAGCGCTAAATTACAGCTATGTCCGTCGGAACCAGCCATTCCAAATTCCGTTGCGCCCAGTGCGAAATGTCGGAAGACCACTGCGAGTGCGATAAGTTCTGCTGCCTTTGCCAGTCTCAGCTCGACATCCGGATCTGCCAGGACGGCCTTATGTACTGCGAACCCTGCCGCGCCGCCTCCGATTACAAGACATCCGACTAGGGCTCGAGCGACTCGTCCGCCCAGAACAACGGTCGGCTTGGCCTTCACTCTCAGCGATCAGATCACCACCGCTTCTTTGTACTCCCCAAACACGCGTCGCATCGCGTCGGAAATCTCTCCCACCGTCGCGTAAGCTTCGACCGCCGTTAGAATCCGCGGCATCATGTTCTCTCCCGACCGCGCCGCATCTTCCACTTTCTGCAACGCATCCCTGCAAGGGCCCGCATCTCGCCGCGTTCGCAGCGCCCGCACACGTTCAATCTGCCTCGGCTCGAGCGAGGGATCGATTTTCTGAATCGGGATCGGCTTCTCCTCTTCCACCTCAAACCGGTTCACCCCAACCACGATTGCCTCCTCGCGGTCCACGGCCTGCTGATATTCGTATGCCGCGTTCTGAATCTCCTGCTGCACGAATCCGCGCTCGATGGCCTGCAGCATTCCGCCCAGCACTTCAATCTTTCCCAGATATTCGGCGGCGCGCTTCTCGATCTCATTGGTCAGCGCCTCGACGTAATACGATCCCGCCAGCGGATCCACCGTCTGCGGCGCTCCCGACTCGTAGGCGATGATCTGCTGAGTTCGCAGCGCAATCCGCGCCGCTGGCTCGGTCGGCAGCGCCAGCGCTTCATCATAGGAATTGGTGTGCAGCGACTGCGTCCCACCCAGCACCGCGGCTAGCGCCTGCAGCGCGGTGCGCACAATATTGTTCTCCGGCTGTTGTGCCGTCAGCGTCGACCCGGCGGTCTGCGTGTGGAAGCGCAGCATCCACGACCGCGGGTTCCGCGCCTTGAAGTGCTCCCGCATGATTCGCGCCCACATCCTTCGCGCGGCGCGAAACTTCGCTACCTCTTCCAGAAAATTGCTGTGCGCGTTAAAGAAGAAAGACAGCCGCGGCGCGAACTCATCCACATCCAATCCCGCCTTGATTGCCGCCTCCACATAAGCCATGCCATTGCCCAGAGTGAACGCCACTTCCTGCACGGCGGTCGAACCCGCCTCGCGCATGTGGTATCCCGAAATCGAAATCGTGTTCCACTCGGGTACGTTCTTGTTCGCCCAGGCAAACATGTCGGTGATCACCCGCATCGCCTGCTGCGGCGGATAAATATACGTTCCGCGCGCAATGTATTCTTTGAGCACATCGTTCTGCACCGTGCCTGACAGTTGCCGGATGTCTGCCCCTTTTCGGCGCGCCACTGCGACGTACAGCGCCAACAGAATCGACCCCGTCGCATTGATGGTCATCGATGTAGAAATCTCGGTCAGGTTGATGCCGGCAAAGAGGCGCTCCATGTCCTCGACGGAGTCGATCGCCACACCCACCTTACCCACTTCGCCCGCGGCCAGCGCGTGATCGGAGTCCAGGCCAATCTGCGTGGGCAAATCGAATGCTACAGAAAGGCCGGTCGTTCCATTCGCGAGCAGATACTGGTAGCGCTTGTTCGACTCCTCGGCGTCGCCCATACCCGCATACTGCCGCATGGTCCACAAGCGGCCGCGATACATCGTGGCCTGCACCCCGCGAGTGAACGGATACTCGCCCGGATACCCAACCTCGCCCTCATAATCGCCGCCCTTAAGATCGGCGGGCGTGTAGAGGGGTTTCACCGGGATGTGAGATGAGGTTTGCGGCTCGGAGACTTCCCGCTTGGGTCGGCCAGCCGGATCCGCGGCGCGTGAGTGATGAGTCATAGCGCTACCTTCTGCGCTCGATCGAGTCATGGATTCTTGCTCTTTCGGCCCGCTCAACTACGGGAGCCGCGTCTCTTGACCTTCCAGAACGAACTGATGCCGAACCAGGCAAACGTAACTGTGAAACAAATTGCAACCGCCACACGCCCCAAGCCGGCCCGCCCAGCCTGGTATTTCGTGTACTCGTGCGCCAGAGCAATACCGCCACTGGCCGCCATCACAAGGAAAACAAGGCCTGTAACCTCCAGCCACAACTGGTGCGCCACGCGGCCAAAGGCGCGAGCGCTGGTGGCCGCGGCCTTTCCAGCGGCCCGCAGGGTCCGGCTGCGCCCGGCCTGTTGCCTGGCTACGCGCGCGACAACCCCTAACTTCCGTGCAGTAGAAACTTTGCTCACGCCCTCGATTTTAACAGCCTGTGGCGATACAATGACCGAAACCTGCGGCCAGCGAACCGATAAGCGGCCGCCGGCATCTAAAACGTGGGATGACGCGAATGTCTTCGACGGTTATCCATTCAGCGACGCACGCCTTCGCGCAGTTGAAGGCTGGCATGCGGTCCACTTGGGATGGCCGGCGATTTCGGACGCGTCGCGAGCTTCACTGCTTTGGACGGGCGCGCATTTCGCGCCTAACAGGATTATGATTGTGTTTGGCCGTCCTTCCGGCCATAGATTGGCAGAGTGAAGCAGGCTAGCCCAGGCAAAGGGGATTTTGTGGACCAGCAACTCAAACAACTCATGAAAGAACTCGGCGAAGCTATCAACGAGTCTCTCTCCGACTCCGAACAGATCGCCGAGGTCGTCTCCCGCATCAAGGAAGGCGGATACGACATTTTTCTGGTCCTCGAAGCCACCATTGGCGTCAGCAAGCAGGGCGAAAAAACCTCCGACAAAACTTCCCTTGTCACCACCCTTTCGACCAACCCGGAATTCAAGGTCAACGACCAGGATTTAAAATTCCTCAAGTCTCTCCGCATCAAAATAGAAGAAGAGAAATCGCAAAGTTGATTCGTAAACTGCAGAGCTGACTGCTCGTTTACTCGATCAAGCAACACCCAATTCTTCCCCTAAGACGGCAACTTTCTTTCCTGTGCTACCATCTACTGTTTCTCAGGGTGGGGCTATGAAAGACACTCTAGGAGTCCTACTTGCCGGTGGCGCCGGAGAGCGCCTTTATCCTCTAACTCGCGACCGCGCCAAGCCCGCCGTGACCTTCGGCGGGATGTATCGCATCATCGACATCACCCTATCTAACTGCCTCAACTCCGACCTGCGGCGCGTCTACATTCTCACGCAATACAAGGCGCTCTCCCTCAACCGTCACATTCGCGAAGGCTGGAACGTCCTCGGCCGCGAGGTGGGAGAGTTCATTGAAGTCCTTCCCCCCATGAAGCGGGTCAGCGACCAGTGGTATCAGGGAACCGCCGACGCGGTTTACCAGAACATTTATTCCATCGGCTCCGAGCAGCCCAAGCACGTTCTGATTCTTTCCGGCGATCACATTTACAAAATGGATTACGGAAAGATGATGAAACAGCATTGCGATTCCTCCGCCGACATTACGCTGGCGACCATCCAGATCGATCCGGTGGAGACCTCCCGCTTCGGGGTGGCGGACGTGGACAAAGATGGCCGCATCAACGGCTTCGAAGAGAAGCCCACCGACACCAAACTGCGCTCCCCGTGGAATCCCGAGAAAGTTGCCGGGTCGATGGGGGTTTACCTGTTCAACGCCGACGTGCTCATTCCGGTTCTCTTGAAAGACGCCGAGGATCAGAGCTCCAGCCACGATTTTGGCAAGGACATCCTGCCCAAGATGGTCGACGACTATCGCGTCTTCGCCTACGACTTTCTCGATGAAAATAAGAAGGAGGCGCTCTACTGGCGCGACGTGGGAACGCTCGAGGCCTATTACGAAGCCAACATGGACATCGTCTCCGTCTCTCCGATCTTCAATCTCTACGATCAGGATTGGCCCATCCGCACCCACCAGCGGCAGTACCCGCCCGCCAAGTTCGTCTTCGCGGAAAAGGATCGAATGGGCAGCGCAGTCGATTCCATCGTGTCCAACGGGTGCATCGTCTCCGGCGGCATGGTGAAGAACTCCGTGCTCTCGCCCGACGTTCGGGTAAACTCTTACTCCGAAGTCGACGCCTCGATCCTGTTCTCACACGTAGCGGTCGGACGCCATTGCCGGGTCCGCCGCTGCATCATCGATCGCAATGTCCATCTCCCCGAAGGCACCACCATCGGCTATGACACCGAAGCCGATCGCTCGCGTTACTTCGTTACTGACAGCGGCATCACCGTCGTGACGCGCGACTACTCGCTCTTCGAGAATCCAGTGACCGTGGACTACTTCACCAGCGAGTGATGTGCCCACCCAGGATCGTGCTAAATATTCCAACTGGAACATTTTATGACGAAATTCTGCGTCGTAAGTTGTGGATTTCTGAAACGGCCTTCCGGTCGGATCAATGATCCAATGATCCAATGATCCAATGGATTCGAGGGGTCAGACTGTGGAAGGAATGTCTACTTTCGAGGACGTCCAACGTCTACGAAATAGACTTGACGGCGCCGTGACGCACTTTTAGCGCAGCACAATGTAGGAAGAGTGTAATGGCGATTCGCCAGTTGACCCTCCTAAATCAGGTGTTCTGCGGAAAACCCTTCGCGTATTCGAGTAGATTCACTACGTCGTCAACGACTTTGTGAATTGTGCCGTAGCTGACGATGCGTCGTCTCTCGAACGCAAATATCCATTCACCCACTCTTTCCAGTTGCAGCCCGGATGCGCGTGAGAGGTTCGTCTCAGGGAGTTGTGGTGAGCTGGTTCTGATTGCGATGACACTCTCCGTGTGAGATATGTCGCCACTTTGAGAGTCGTAGTCGAAGGTGACGTATTCGTAACCGCTACGCGTTCCTGTGCCGATGTTGCATACTGAACTACCGGCGGAGTAGAACGATGCTTTTGTCAGCGGCAGGTCTGGCGGAAAGCTGGCGCGCTCGATGGATGTGTTCCTATCCCGGGGCAAGAGCAACCTCAGGAGTCCATACTATAGGAGTCCATACTATTGTATGGCCGGATAGCTGTTGAGATCAGGCGGTCACACTCAAGACTCGGTCGATGGGCGCAATGGCGCGCCAGAGTCGTGCATTCCCCCGCTGCTACAATGCCCTTTTTCCGATAACTCACCCACGCGGGCCGTCAGTCCCGCGAACTTACGGGACTACATCCGCGTACTGTCTTGTGGGGAAGGCTGTGGATCGGGCGGAAGACAGCAGATCCCCCCTTCGGTCGGAATGACAAGGTTTATCTGAGCGGTCGGAATGACCGGGCTAGATCTAGGCCATCGGCGTTCCCAAGGTCTCGTAATGGAAGATGTCCAGGTAGTGGCGATGCTGGTCCGCCGGTGTGTTGCCGGGGACGCCGCTGCCTGGGAGGAAATCGTCCAGACTTACAACCGGCGTATCTATAACATCTGCTACCGCTTTGCCGGGTCGGCCGACGACGCCGAGGATCTTGCCCAGGAAGTCTTTATCAAGATGTACCGCACGCTGGCGAGCTATGACAGTTCGAAAGGAGCGTTCATCACCTGGGTGACCACCATCACTCGCAACCTGCTGGTCGATCACTTCCGCAAGACCAAGCAGGACCGCGTCACCGATTCGCTCGACGCTGCATCTTCGTCCCATGAAGATGCGCAGCCGCTCAGTGAGCAAATTCAGGACCAATCGGCGCCGCCGGATGCGCGCGTGCGCAGCCGCGAGGTCGGAGAGACCGTCCACGCGGCCCTTGCAAAGCTCTCCCCGGAGCTTCGCGAAGCTGTGATTCTAAGGGACTTACAGGATTTTGACTACCGCGACATCGCTAACGTTCTGAAGGTTCCGGAGGGCACTGTGAAATCTCGAATAAATCGTGGGCGGGCGGAACTTGCACGCCTTCTACAACGTACATATAGGCAGGTGATGTGATGCCAGATCACACCAGAATCGACCACACCAATCACGGAATGCAGTGTCACGAGTTTGACCTGCTGCTCAGCGACGCGCTCGACGGCGTTCTGAGTGGTGCACGACTCGACCTGTTCCAGGCTCATGCCCGGGTTTGTTCCGCGTGCGGGCCGCTGCTCGCCGAAGTCGAGGCGGGCCGCAACTGGCTGAAGGATCTCACGGAGGTTGAGCCTCCCGCCAGCCTGGTTACCAACATCCTGGCATCCACGACCGGCGTTGACACCCAACGCCTGCGGGTCAATGTTTCCGCGCCACAGCCACGAGTTGGCTGGGTGGAGCGGTTGCAAGCCTCGGTTTCGGAAGCTCTTCAACCTCTCTGGGGCACGGTCCGGCAGCCGCGATTCGCCATGTCTTTCGGCATGGCGTTCTTTGCGCTGTCGGTGGCCCTGAGCGTACTCGGCGTAAAACCCGCCGACCTGCGGCAGTTGAGCTTGCGGCCGGCAGCCTTGCGGCACACGTATTACAACACCCAGGCCCGGGTAGTGCGCTATTACGAGAACATCCGGTTCGTCTACGAGGTGGAATCGCGCGTGCGCGAACTCAAGCGCAGCGTCGCTCCAATCGAGCCTCGTGAATCGACGCCGGATAAAAAAGACCACAAGAACGACACAACCGAACAGCCCGAGCAGAAGCAGGAGCGCAACTACAGCCAGTCCGATAGTCGTATGATTCTGGCCACAGCTCCTCTGGGTCCATCTGTAAACGAGGCGTCTGTAAACGATCCGTCTGTAGTGTCGGTGACCACGTACAGGAGGTTCGTATGAACTGCGCCACGCACAACGATACTGCCGCCGTCGCCTTTTGCCGCACCTGCGGCAAGCCCCTCTGCGCCAACTGCACTCGTGATGTTCGCGGGGTTGTTTACTGCGAGCCTTGCCTCGCGGCGCGTTTGGAAGGCACGGCGCCGGCGGCTGCATTCGTGCCTCCGCCGCCTGTATACCCGGCGTTAGGCGCGCCCGCCGCCCCCAGATCTTCTTCAGGTCCAAATCCCGCAGTGGCCGGCATCCTGGCAGGATTCTTTCCCTTCGGCGTCGGCGCTGTTTACTGCTCGCAATACGCCAAAGGACTTGCGCACCTGATGATCTTCGCGATGCTTATCTTTGGGGCAGATCACGCGGGCAGTTGGGACTGGATCTTCGGTATTGGCATCGCGTTTTTCTATGTCTACCAGATCATCGACTCGGTACGCACCGCGCACGCTCTTCAGGCTGGGCAGCCCGCGCCTGATCCGATGGGCCTGGGCCAGACCTTCAGCATGGGCGAAAAGTTTGACAGCGGCAAGGTCCCCGTCGGCGCCGTGGTTCTGATCGGCCTGGGCGTGCTCTTTCTGCTGCACACCATGGGCATTCTGGAGAACGGCTTCGAACGGTTCTGGCCGCTGATTCTTGTCTTCCTCGGCGGCTGGATGTTTTACCGCAACTACGAACGCTCGCGTCGGACCTGCACCTGCGGACGCTGCAGCACGCGCTGGCTGATGGGACCGGCAATGGTGTTCACCACCGGCATCCTGTTTCTGTTTCACACCGTGGGCATTGCCGATCTTGACCGCACCTGGCCTGCCTGGATTCTTGTAGTCGGCGTCGTCAAACTGCTGCAGAGCAGCGCCTCGTCAGCCGGACACGTCGGCCCGCTGCCTCCAGGCCCGCCTGCGGTCGCGCCGCCACCCGTTCCTCCGCCAACTCCCGATGCAGGGCAAACTCCTTCTTCCGGGGAGGTGCGCAATGTCTAGTCCGGTTCAATATCCTGTGCGGACGCCTCTTCCTGTTCCACCGCGCCGCCATCGCCGATCGTTCGCCGGACCGTTGGTCTTGATTATTCTCGGAATCGTCTTCCTGCTCGGCAACCTGCACATGCTCTCATGGGCCCGGCTGGGGACGCTTTTCTCGCGCTACTGGCCGCTGCTGCTGATCGTATGGGGAGTTCTGAAGCTGATTGAGCACCAGCAGTCTCAGCGCGACGGCCTGCCCCCTCGCGGCATCGGCGCCGGGGGAGTTCTTCTGGTCATCTTCATCGTGGTTTGCGGGCTCATGGCCACCCAGGCTTCGCGCTTTAACTGGGGCGATATCCGCGACAACATGAACATCGACGATAGCGATCTCGACAATCTCTTCGGCGAAACCCATAACTTCGACGATCACCTCGAACAAGTCATCCCGCCGACGGTAACGAGTTTGCGCATTAACGACGAACACGGCGCGGTGCGCGTCAGCGTCGCCGACGACAATAAGATCACCGTCGTGGTGCGCAAGCGCATCGGCGCGGAGAGCCAGAGCGACGCCGACAAATACAATGCGGGAACCAAACCGGTGATTACCATGGCTGGCGCGGCGTGGACGCTCGACGCCCGGACGCAAGGCGCGGGCAACCATTCGGTTCAGACCGATCTTGAGGTTTCCATCCCGCGCAAGATGGATCTCGTTATCGCTTCGCGCCGCGGAGAAGCTTCCGTGACCGGCCGCGACGGCAACGTCGAAATCAACAACCAGCACGGCGACGTTTCCGTCGAAGACGTGGTGGGCAACGTAAAACTGAATCTCGAGAAGAGTTCCGCCAAGGTCGAGCAGGTCACCGGCGACGTTCACATCGGAGGGCGGCTCAATGAAGTCTCCGTTGCCGAGGTAAAAGGCGCGGCCTCACTCGAAGGCGAATTCATGGAAAGCGTCAAGCTCTCCCACATCGCCAGGAATGTAAGCTTCAAGTCCTCCCGCACCGACATGGAGTTTTCGCGGATCGATGGCGATCTCGATCTTGACTCCGATGACCTCCACGCCGAGCAAGTCAGCGGGCCCGTGCACCTGACCACGCGCTCCAAGCAGATTCATCTCACGGAGGTCTCCGGCGATGTGCGGCTGCAGAACGAAAACGGCGGCGTCGAAATCTCCATGCGTTCGCTGGGCAATGTGCAGATCGATAACCGCAGCGGGGACGTGGAGCTGGATATTCCCGAGAAAGCCGGCTTCCGCGTCGATGCCCACACCCGCGACGGCGAAATTAAGTCCGACTTCACCGAGTTGACCGTAGAGAACGGAGACCGGGAGGCCAAAGCTACCGGCAGCGTAGGTAACGCCGCCGCCCACGTCGTGATCAATAACGAGCACGATGGGATCGAAATTCGCAAAGCCTCGTCCAGCGGCCTGCCCCCGCCCGCTCCACCCTCCGCTCCGGGCAAGCCCGCCAAGGCGTTGCCCGCGCCCAAGGCAAAAATCGAAGCGACAGATAACTAGGAAAGCACTTTGCCGCGGAGCGATTGAGTTATTAAGACCGAGTCACTAAGACGGAGTCACGAAGCTGGATCGATCCTTCGATTTGCTCTTCTGCCGATTTGCTCATCTGCTCAGCGACTCGATTTTGTCTCGCGCCAGCTTTTCCACCCTGGCCAGCACATCGTCTTCACCCAGGTGTGTGGAGTCGATCACGACCGCATCCTCCGCCGCCTGCAGCGGAGACGCCGCACGGGTGCGATCCCGGCGGTCGCGCTCGCGCAAGTCTGCCGCCACGCTCGCGACTACGTCACCTTGGATCTTCTGCTGTTCCATCCGGCGTTGCTCGCGCACCACCGGGTCGGCGTCGAGAAAAATCTTGACGTCGGCATCCGGAAACACTTTCGTGCCGATGTCGCGGCCTTCCATCACCACGCCGCCGCCCGCCCCCATCTCCTTCTGCCGCGCCACCATCCACGCGCGCACTGCGGGATGCACCGATACGCGCGACGCCGCCTCCGTTACGTCCCGCTCGCGAATGCGCGCCGAAACATCGCGCCCATCCAGCAGCGTGCGATTTCCACCGCGCGTGGGCTCGAGCTGAATGCGGGACTCCTGCGCCAACTTTAACAGCGTCGCTTCGTCGTCGAACGATGCGTCCTGGTCGATGGCCTTCAAGGCCAGCGCCCGGTACATCGCTCCGCTCTCCAGATTCACGTACCCGAGCTTGCGCGCCAGCCGGGACGCGATGGTGCTCTTGCCCGCGCCCGCCGGTCCATCGATGGCAATGATCAGTTTGCGCTCGGAGTGATTGTGATCGGAATGGTCGGTCATGGAGCGACTAGATTGTACACGGTAGGGAAGATCGCAAGTCTACGTCGGAGTGCGCGGATCGATGTCTTGTGATCTCCTTGTCACGCACGGCAGACAATCCCTTAACAAACAAGTGACAGCCAAGCCCACCCCTTCTCCCCGAATCCTGCGTCAGATATGGCATACGTTGGAAGGCGCCTTGTCGCCTTGTGAGCGTGTACACGCTTTGTGATGAAGAAACAGAGGCGGTGACGCAGAGCACAGAGGGGCGAACCTGCCCCCCTGGAATGCGGCAGTCCGGTTGCAAGCCTGGATAAGGGAGAGGAGTCATGTTGGAGATTGTTTGGCGTAATCCGCGGCCACCCGCGAGGAAAAAGTTGCGGGTTGCGGAAGTAGCTGCCGATGAATCGACGGCCAGCCCCATGTGGGTGATTTCCTATCGCACAATCGTCGCCTCGGGCAGGCTCGAGAACGTATATGAGCTGGTGGTGAAGCGAATCCTGCAAGGGAAGATAGCGATTTAGCGGTGGTTCTACGTGACGGCAAGTTGCAGAGGAGTTGTGATCGAGGGGGAGGCCGCGTATTCGATATGTAGAACCCGCCGTTCTCGGTCAGCCTTCGATTTCGACGACGCGTGAACCAAAAGAGGCCTCATGGCGAGAACCCCTCCCGCTGGGACGACACCCTCCACGGGGGCGATGCTAGTCGAGAGTTCATGAATACGATCATCATTCAACACGCCCAGCGTGTGTGTGCTGGGTAGGAGTCGCAGCGGCCCATTCACCGCTGTAGAGTCATCGACATGAACTCGCAGCGCGAGAAACTGCGACAGCGCGGTTGCGGGTGCATGCACGTAAACGACGCCCTCCTTCACAGACCATGGTCCCCAGCCTTCCACTTCACGGCACTCGCGAACCGGCAGTGCTGTGTCCTGATGCCAGGCCACGAGCCAGTTGGACCTCGATGACTTATCGAATAGTGTCGCGTGAAACGGAAATGCAGCCGGACCAAGAACTGCTCGCGCCGACTCGAGCAACTTCGGCCGCCGAGCCAGTTCAGCAACAAAAGTCAATTCCAAAGCGTGTCGGATTCCGGCTCTACTGCGGCGACCAGCGGCCCAAGACAGGCCCTCAACGAGACCTCCGACCTCCAGACTCGACAATACCTCAGGGATAATTGCGAAACCGTCGTTCTCAATCGCGCTTCCAAACATCAACGCGCATTCCCTGTTCTAGCTTTAACTCTCGATAGAGGTGACGGACTGGCAACCGCCGCTTCCTTCGCCGGAGTAATCTGCAGCATCGATCTCCCGCTCACATGCACGAAGCTTAACTCGCGGGCCGCCAGCAGCGCGTTCACGGCTTCCTTCACCCGCGAGCGTGCCGCGAAGTTTCCGAAGAAGGCCTCCAGGTCCGTCTGCTCGGCCGCTACCACGCAATCAAGATATTTTGACAGCAGCGCCGAGAGTGCTTCCTGCACCGACAGTCCGACGCCCTCTCGTACTGCCTCCGGAGCCCAGCGGTAAAGCACATCCCAATAGGACCCCTCCGTGGCCTTGTAGTCCACACGCGTGATGCGCAGCTTCGCCAGTAACTCGCCCAAAGCCTTATCCAGCGCGGCAAACGACACGCTGCCGCCCAGCGCCTCCTGCAGCTTTGGCTTCGAGATAGGGCCGTCTCGCCGGATCAGTTCAAAGGCGTCGCAAGCCAGCGGCGAGTAAGCGGAACGCGGCCCCTGCTTTGGCGCCAGTTTGGGATTGCGTTCCCCGACCAGCGCGTAGAAAAATGGAAACGCCGAAGCCGCCACCAGAAAAGCATTGTTCTCATCGAACAGATTCGCCTCGTAAGCCGCCCGCTCGCGCAGCAACCGCACCATAAGCTCCGTAGCCGCCGGCGCCCGCGGATCGTAATAAGCATTCTGCCAGGTCGGCAAACGATCATCGGAACCTACAAACGCGCCGATAAACGTGGGCACCGGCATGGTCGGGCGCACCGGATACATCAGGCAAAATCCCACTTCCTCGATAAAGGAACGCGCCTCTTCAATCGTCCGGATGGGCTTTCCATCCAGCCGCCACTTCTCGCGCCGATGTTGCTGCAGGTCTTGTTCGGTCATGGGAACAGCTGTCAGCTCTCAGCCATCAGCTATCAGAAGAACGGTCTCGCACTGGCCCG
>Ga0302326_10012644_pt1 | contig 17955 bp, 18 predicted proteins | sample Palsa_T0_3_FD_202264 | JGI IMG/M metagenome (GOLD analysis project Ga0302326, IMG submission 202264) | Peat permafrost microbial communities from Stordalen Mire near Abisko, Sweden - Palsa_T0_3 | ecosystem: Environmental > Terrestrial > Soil > Palsa > Peat permafrost | place: Sweden: Abisko... | reverse complement strand
TCCTGGCGGGCCGCGAGAACGCCGCGATCATCGAGGGTGACCTGCGCGAGCCGGAGAAGATCCTGGCCGACGGCGACACCCGGCGGCTGATCGACTTCAGCCAGCCCGCCGGGCTGCTGCTGGTCTGCGTCCTGCATTACGTCTCCGACGCGGAGGACCCCTGGGGGGCCGTGGCCACGCTGCGCGACGCGCTGGCGCCCGGCAGCTACCTGGTGCTGTGCCACGGCACGGCGGAGGGCAGGCCGGACGTGGTGCAGGCCGTGAACAAGGTGTTCAACCGCAACGTCGCCATCCAGAGCTACATCCGGTCGCGGGGGGAGATCATGCGGTTGTTCGGCGACTTCGAGCTGGTGGATCCGGGGCTCGTGCACATCCCGCTGTGGCGGCCGGACTTCCCCACCGACGTACCCAGCGATCCGAGCAAGTTCTGGTGCCTGGCCGGGGTGGCACGAAAGCCCGGGTGACGGTGTCCTAGGACCGTCCTGCGATCAGCGTTCGCGCTCGCCGAGGAGACCCTTGGCGGATGCGACTACCCTGATTACAATACCTACCAATATAATGATGTGCTTCAGGTGAGCCCGCCTTCCTCGGCTGAAGGGAGCCCCTCGCATGACCGGCGACGACCCGCAGGATCCGGACCCGCCCGGCGGCGCAGCGGAGAATTTTCCGCACCTTTTCTCGCCCATTCAGGTCGGGGGGATGCACCTGCGCAACCGGGTCATGGCGCCGCCGCACGCGTCGGCGATCGGGAACCTCTGGGGCTCGCCCGCCGAGGCGGACCGGAACATCGCGTACTGGCGATCGCGGGCCGATGCGGGCGTGGCCTGGATCGACGGTGCCACCGGCCACGTGCGCAACACGTATATTCCGGGGTTCGAGCCCTCGGGACCGAGCGCGGAGACCATCGGATACTTCCGGCTTCCGTACTACGTCGAGCGGGCCAGGCAGCTGTCCGATTCGATGCACGCCGCCGGCGCCGTGGTGACGGCGCAGCTCACCATGATCGCTGGTGTGCCGCACGCGCCGTCGGCCAGGCGCGGCGTTCCGATCATGAACGCGGCGCCGCACGTGCTCGACACCGAAGAGATCGGCTGGTTCATCCGGGAGTACGCGTGGTCAGCCCGGCAGGCACAGCTGGCCGGACTCGACGGCATCGAACTTCACATGAACAACGACGACCTGCTGGAGTGGTTCCTGTCGCCGCTGACCAACGCCCGCGAGGACCGTTACGGCGGCAACCTGGAGAATCGGGCGCGCTTCAGCGTGGAGGTACTCACCGCGGTGCGAGACGCGATCGGCACCGAGATGACCCTTGGCGTGCGGATGAACCTCCAGCAAGAACTCCCCGGCGGCCTTACGTCCGACGACGCCATCCAGACGGCCCAGTACCTGGAGTCGACGGGCCTGATCGAGTTCTTCCACCTGGTGGTGGGATCGTCCTGGGGCAGCCCGAGCTACATCCCGCCGCACACCTTCCAGCCCGGTCAGTGGGCCGAGCTGTCCGGTGCGGTCCGCCGGGCCGTGTCGCTGCCGGTGGTGCACACCGGCCTCGTCAACAGTCCTCAGCTGGCCGAGCGGATCCTGGCCGCCGGGCAGGCCGACGTCGTCGGAATGGCCCGGGCCCAGCTCGCGGACGGCGAGCTGCTCATCAAGGCCCGGGCAGGCCGGCTCGAGGACATCCGGCCCTGCGTCGGCGGGAACGACTGCATCAGCCGGCGGTACGTGGAGAACCTGCCGTTCGGCTGCGCGGTCAATCCGGGGACCGGACAGGAACTCGACCCCATGCCGGCCAGGACGGGTGACCCCAAGCGGGTACTGGTACTCGGGGGTGGACCGGCGGGCATGGAGTTCGCTGCGCTGGCCCGCGAAAAGGGTCATGAGGTGACGCTCTGGGAGCGCGACGATCAGCTGGGCGGACAGTTGCGGACCGCGCTGGCCGCGCCCGCCTACGAACGGTTCGGAGAGTACCTGCGGTGGCAGCAGCGGCGGCTGGCCAAGCTGGGCGTCGACGTGCAGCTCAACCGGCTCGGCACGGCCGAGACCGTCGCGGCCTGCGCCGCGGAGGTGATCGCCGTCGCGACCGGCGCGCGATCGCGCCGGCCCGCGGTACCGGGAGCTTCCGCCGATTTCGTGGCGGACATTCGTGAGGTTCTGGACGGCCGTGCCGTCCCAGGTCAACGAGTACTGATAATCGCCGAGGACGACCACATGCCGCCGCTGAGCGTGGCCGACTACCTCAGCGAGCGCGGCCACGACGTAACCGTGGTGTACGGCACGGCAGGTCCCGCGCAACTGCTCGGCCGCTACATCGCCGGGGGGATCCTCGGCCGCCTGGACGATAAGGGGGTGCAATTCCGGTTCATGGAGCAGCTGGTGCGGATCGAGCCAGGGGCCGTTTCGACGCGCAACATTTACTCGCGACGCGAGCGCCAGCTTTCCGGCTTCGATTCGGTCGTCCTGGCCTGCGGCGGTATCTCGAACGACGAGCTCTACTCCGAACTGCGGGGTCACCACTCCGACGTGCACGTGCTCGGCGACGCCTTCGCGCCGCGGCGGCTGGTATTTGCCACCCGGCAGGCGTACGCGCTCGCCCGGATGGTGTGACGACGGCCTTGGCAGACGGGGCTGCGGACCAGGCGGGTCGTTTCGATGGGCGCGTCGTGGTCATTATGGGCGCCGGGCAGACGCCGGGGGTCACGATCGGCAACGGCCGCGCGACCGCTGAGTTGTTCGCCCGGCGAGGCGCGCACGTCATCGCGGTGGATCGCGACCTCGCCGCGGCCGAGGAGACGGCGGCCGCCATCACGGCCGCCGGGAACAGCGCGCGGGCGGTCCAGGCCGATGCTGTCGACGAAGACGAAGTAAGTAACTTGTTCGCCTGGGTACATCGGCAGTTCGGCCGTATTGACGTACTGCACAACAACGTGGGGATAAGCATCTCGGGTCACGACGCCCCGGTGACAGAAATCACGGTCGAGGCATTCGACCTGGTCACGACCGTGAACCTGCGCAGTATGGTCATCGCGTGCAAGCACGTCATCGGCTACCTGCGCGACGGTGGCGGCGGCGTGATCACCAACATCTCTTCAGCGGCGGCAATTCTCGACTACCCCTACATTGCCTATAAAACATCCAAGGCGGGCGTGGTCGCGCTCACCAGCCACCTGGCCATCCGTTACGCGACGGACGGGATCCGGGCGAACTGCATTCTACCCGGATTGATCAATACGCCCATGGCGATCGAAAGCCGAATTACGAAACTGGGGCTAAGCAGGGAAGAGGTTATCGCGGCGCGAAACGCCCAGATCCCGCTACGAGGGAAGATGGGGACGGGGTGGGATGTCGCGCACGCCGCTGTTTTCCTCGCCTCCGACGAGGCTGGCTTCATCACCGGCGTCGCGCTCCCGGTCGACGGTGGCCAGACATTGAAGGTCGGATGACGACACAGACCGAGGCTCGCCCAAGGTGCTCAGCGGCAACCTGTCGGCCTCACGATCCAGAGTTAGGACGACGCCGGTGCGCGAAGGCATCCTCGATCAGGCTTACCCGTTCCACTTCGGCGTCGCGGTGGCTGACCTTGACGTGACCCTCTCGTATTACACGGCCCTCGGCACGACCGAGTGGGCCACGTCCGGCTGGAAGACAGCGGTCTACTTCGACGCGCTGAACGGCCGGGTTATCGAAGTGCGTTCCCGGGTCGCCTTCGGGCGGCTGAACGACGGGGTGGCGCTTGAGTTCATCGAGGTCGACCGATCCGGACCCGTGCCTTACGTGTGGGATATCGAGAGTCCGGCGTGCTCGCCGCACCTGGCCTACTGGGTCGACGATCCACGCGCCGCCGCGGCTGAGCTGGTCCGCCACGGCAGCCGGCTGCTGCAGGCGCGAGCCTCCAGTCCCCAGCTACTGGAGATGTCCTCCGTCCCGGACCCGAAATGGCTTCCTGACGCATTGGACGCCTGCTATCTGTCGGGGCCCGGCGGTCTGTTCGTCGAGCTGGTACCACGGTCAATTTTCGCGACCCGTCTCCCGGCGACATTCGGCCCGGAAATCCAGGTCATACTGCCGGCCCCAGACCGCGAGCGCGGCCAGGCCGGCCACGAACCGGAGCAGCGCGGATGATCGACCAGGCCTTCGGGCTGCTCAGCGACAAGGTCGCGGTCGTGACAGGAGCCGCGTGGGCATCGGGCGGGGCATCGCCGAGCGGTTCGCGGCCGAAGGCGCGTTCGTGATCGGCGCCGACCGCCAGGCGACCGTGCTCGACGCGCCGGCCGATCGCTGGCGGGCGGTCAACTGCGACGTGTCTCGCGAGGCCGATCTGGCGCGCCTGGCGGGCGAGGCCGGCGACCTTGACATCCTCGTCAACTGCGCCGGGGTAACCACGAAGGTTCCCATCGATAAGATGGTGTACGAGCTGAGCCGAGACGGTATCCGGGTGAACGCCGTCGCCCCCGGCCTCGTCAACACACCCATTCTGCAGCGGCATCCACCGGAGTGGTTCGCGGAGCGATCGGCCCGGGTGCCGATGGGACGCATGGGCAGCGTCGACGAGATCGCCCGGGCCGTGACCTTTCTCGCCTCCGACTTCTCGTCGTACATCACGGGCCAGGCGGCGGCGTACGCACTCACCTAAAGGAGAGATATGGAGATAATCGACGCTCAGGTGCACACCTGGATGTCCGACCGGCCCCGGCGGCCCTGGGTCGCGTCCTACCGCGCGCAGCATCGCGACACGATGGCCTATCTGCTGCACGCGGGCCAGACCAACAGCAATGAGATGGCCGTGAGCGAGATGGCCGAGGTTGGCGTCGACCGGGCCGTGCTGACGCCGAACGGGGTGTACGGCAATACCAACGGCTACGAGTTGGAGGGAGCGGCCAGGTACCCGTCCCGGTTCCGGGTGCTTGGCTGGGTCGACCACCTGGCCGACGACGTCGAGGAGCGGCTCGCCGCCGACTTCGGCCGGGGCATGGCGGGCATCCGGCTCAGTCAGTTCCGGGACCGGGAACGACTGGAGCGGGGTGAGTTCGACCGGGCGCTGGCCGTCTGCGAGAAGCAGAGCGCCGTCGTGTCCATCATGGTGTTCCACCCGCTGCCTGACGTCATGGTCGAGACGATCGAGCGGTATGAGGGGATCAACTGGGTGCTTGGTCACCTCGGAGTGGGCATCGCGCCGCCCGTGCTCGGCGTGCTTCCCGATGACCCGTTCGAGAACCTGCCGGCCGTGCTCGACCTCGCCCGGCTGCCGAACATGCACCTCGCGCTCACCGGAGCACCGTCCTTGTCGCACGAGACCTTCCCGTTCCGCGACGTGTGGCCGGGCATCAACCGCATCGTCGAGCGCTACGGACCCGACCGGGTCATGTGGGGCAGCGACTACACCCGCTGCAGCGCCTTGCACAGCTACTGGGACGGCACTCATTACCTAGCCGAGGTGGACGGCCTCACCCAGGAGGACCTGACCAAGATCTACGGCGCGAACCTTCGCCGCATCTACCGGTGGGACGAACACGTCCCCAGCTAGGGACGCTGGCCGCGCCAGGCGAGCGCGCCGCCGTCGATCAGGTAGGCCGCGCCGGTGATGAAGGTGGCGTCGGGGGAAGCCAGGAAGCACACGAGCTTCGCGACCTCCTCGACGGTTCCGCGGCGCGGGATAAGGTTCTCCGAAGCCATCGCCGCGACCCGGTGATCGACTCCGCCGGCCTGCGCCGCACCGCGGCTCATCGCGGTATCAATGCTTCCCGGGCAGTAGCAGTTGACCCGCACATCCGGGGCCAGCGAAACCGCCATCGTTTTGGTCAGCTGTATCACCGCCGCCTTCGATACGCCGTAGACGGCATGGCTGTAGGCCACGTACCCGGCCGTCGACGCGGCGTTGACGATGGCCGGCGTCCGCTGGGACCGGCGCAGGTGCGGAGCGGCGAACCGGGACATCAGCCAGACCGCCTTCAGGTTGACGTCCATCACCAGGTCCCAGAGCTGCTCGGGGAGCGTATCGAAGTCCACGTCGTTGGTGAAGGCGCGTTCCAGCACGCCCGCGTTGTTGTGCAACACGTCGAGCCCGCCGAACTCGCTGACTACCTTCGTCACGGCCGCGGCGATCTGGTCGCGGTCACGCAGGTCGCAAGGAATATAGACGCTGTTGCCTCCCTCGGCCCGGATGAGCGCCGCGGTCTCGTTACCGCCCTGGTCATCGATGTCCACGATGGCCACGGCGGCCGCGCCCTGACGAGCCATCTCGATGGCCGCGGCCCGGCCCATGCCCTGGCTCGCACCAGTGACCAGGCAGATTCGATCCTCAAGCACGCTGGACCCTCCTTAGCCTTACCGCTGTGGGACTACGGTGCTGACGTCAGCGCCGCTGGTCGAAATTGCGCCCGAGAAGCTCGGAGACGATGCGGATCCGCTGCATCTGCGGGGTGCCCCCGGCCAGGGCCCAGCCATGGGAATCGCGATGCAGGCGCTCGATGCCGTACTCCTCGGTGTAGCCGTTGCCGCCGTGCAACTGCATGGCCAGATCGGTCACCTTCTTGGCCATCTCGTTCGCGGTGCACTTCGCCAGCGAGACCTCGAGCGGATCCGGCAGCCCGGTTCCGGCCGTCCGCGCGGCCTGGTAGATCAGCTGGCGGGCCGCGGCTACCTGCAAAACCATGTCCGCCAGGGTCGTCTGGATGCTCTGGAACTCGATCAGCGGCTTACCGAATTGCTTCCGCTCCTGAACGTAGGCGATCGTGTGGTCGAGGGCCGCCTGCCCGATCGCGAGGCTCATCGTGGCGTTACCGAGCCGCTCGATCGAGAACATGGTGAAGAGCTGACGGAAACCCCCGGGCCCGACCAGCAGGTTCTCGGCGGGCACGCGCACGTCTTCGAAGATGACGTCAGCCGAAGGAATCCCGCGGAAACCCATCAGGCGCTCAGCTTTGCCGAAGCTCACGCCCACACGGTCAGCCTCTACGATCAGGGCGCCTATCGCCTTCGAGCCTGGCTCATCTGACATCCGGGCGTACACCAGGTAAGAGTCAGCCTCCCCCCCGTTAGAGATCCAGCGCTTCATGCCGTTCAGCACGTAGGTGCCGTCCGACTGCGTGGCCCGCGTCTTCATGTCGGTGGCCGCCGAGCCTGCGTCGGGCTCGGAGATAGCGATGGCCATGGTCGCATCGCCTAGCACGATGGGCGGCAGAAACCGCTGCTGCTGCTCTTCGCTGCCGAGGAGGCTGACGACCCTGGCCGGGCCGGCGTTGGCCTCGAACAGCTGGAAGGCCGCCGGGCGGCACACCTTGGCGACTTCCTCGATCGCGACCAGGGCCGTGAGCATGGGCGAACCGGAGCCACCGTACTGTTCCGGCAGCGTGATGCCGAGCAGTCCCTGCTCCCCCAGGAAGCGCCGCTCCTCCTTGGGAAACGTGGTCCGCGCCGCGTCCCACTCAGCGGCCTTCGGCGCATAGCGCTCACGAGCGATCGCGGCCGTCACTTTGCGAAGCTCAAGCTGGTCCTCGTCCAAAGCGCCGTGATCGGCCGCCATGCGCATCGCCTCCATGTTAAATATAGTAATGGTAAGTATAGATTATTCTCAAGGACGACCCGGTGTGGCTTGGCTCGCACGACCACCCGGGCCGGGCCGCGGACCCGCTCAGCTGGGAATGTGGTGAGCCGACGTGCGTGCGGGACGGCCTGGTCGCCCAGACCGGATCCACTTCCGGCCACGCTCACGCGGACGGGCCTGGCGCACCGATCCAGTCGCGCATGCCCTGCTGCATGCCGATATCGACGATCTCGACCAGGCTGCCCTGCGGGTTGCGGTGGTAGCTGAAGTAGCCCGGGCTCGCCTCGTCATCGGGGTCCACGCTTGAGGCCACCGCGGTCAGCCCGGCGCGGGCCAGTCGCGCGGCCTCGGCCGGAACGTCATCGGTCCACAAGCCGATGTGGTGCAGCCCGGGCCCCGAGCCGATCTCCCAGATGGAGCCGGGCATAGCCTCGATCAGCTCGAGGTGCGTCGGACCGTCGAGGCTGAAAGACGTGTGCAATTCGACGGTCACAATGCTATTCCCGGCATCCCGGTACGTGGCCGTCACGAAATGATCCACGAAGCGGACGCCGATTGCCTCGCTGAATTGACCCATCGCGTCATTGAGGTTCTCGACGACATAGCCGACATGGTATATGGCGCTGACATCGGTGCCGAAGAAGTTCGCCGGTATGAAGGTCATGCCTGACTCCCTGTCATTTACAGTCACACCCGCACCGCGGCATCCGCAGCACGCTGGGATCGAGGGCCTCCACCGACGGGCAGGCGAGCAGGCGCAAGGTGGCGTCGATGTTGCGGCGATACAAGGCCAGCAACTCGGTCACGCCGGATTCACCGCCGGCCGCAAGCGCCCAGATATACGGCCGCCCGATAAGGACGGCACGGGCACCGAGCGCGACGGCCTTGACCACATCGCCGCCTCGCCGGACACCTCCGTCGAGAAGTACCTCGATGCGGTCGCCGACGGCCTCGACGACTTCGGGCAGCGCACGGATGGTCGCGGGTCCTCCGTCCAGCCCGTTCCCGCCGTGATTGGAGACCGACACGGCGTCGGCGCCGATATCGGCGGCCCGGCGGGCATCCTCCCCGCAGGTGACGCCCTTGACGACCAGCGGACCGTCCCACCGGCTCCGGACCCACGCGATGTCGTCCCAGGTGGGCGGGTATTCGCGGAGGGCGGCGCTGCCCTCGGCGATCGCCATCGGCGCGCCGTCCTGGCCGGGTGCGTTGGGGGCGATCAGCTGGAAGCCGCCCCGCAGGAAGTTCACCGCCCAGACCGGTTTGCGTACCATTTCCGGGGCGTAGCGAAGCGCGGTACGCAGATCCACGCGTCCGGGCGGCGGCGGAACGGGCCGGCGGTCGTTGCCGCCGGTGTTGTCGGCGAGATCAGCGGTGACGATCAGCACCCGGCAGCCGGCCCGCTTGGCGCGCTCGATCGCTATCTCGGAGCCCTTCCGGCCGCCGATCATGTACAGCTGGAACCACACGTCAGAGGCGGCCGCGGTGATCTGCTCGATCGGCACGCTGGCCAGGATGCTGATCCCCACCGCTATGCCGGCGGCCTCAGCCGCCCGGGCGACCGCCAGTTCGCCCGCCGGATGGGCCACCCTGATGAAGCCCGCCGGCGTCGTGATCACCGGCATGGCCAGCTCTCGCCCTAGCACCGTGGTGCGAAGATCACGGGCGTGGTGATCGTGGGCGATGCGCGGGCGGAAGCCGATCTCGCCGAACCCCTCGGAGTTGGCCCGAGCGGTGCGTCCCTCCTCGGTGCCGCCCTCGATGAAGTTGTACACCGAGTTCGGCAATTTGCGCTTGGCTATCCGCCGGGCCTGCTCGGTCGACTTCAGGCCGATCGGTCGCGGCATGGGCCTTCGTCCGCCTTCCTCGCCAGCGGGCTCCTGGTACATCGGGTGGTCACCTACATCGGGTGGTCACCGAACCAGGAGTATGTTATCTATAGTAGGCATAGATACCGGCGATATGGTAGCTGCCAGCCAGATGTTGATTTCGTACGCTCGGATCCGGCCGAGCGCAGCGCTTGAAGGAGGCGGAGTGTCCGACATCGAGATCGAGGCACGCGAGAACGCGGTCTGGATCCGGCTTAACCGCCCCGAGCGGCGGAACGCCTTCGACCCCGACATGGCCAGGGCGATCGCGGAGAGCGTGGAAAGCGCCGCGTCCGCGCGCGCCGTGGTCATCACGGGCAACGGCGGGAGCTTCTGCGCCGGCGGCTCGCTGGCCAGCCTGGCCGCCCCTTCCCGCGGTGAGATGCGCGGGCTCTACCACAACTCGCTCAAGATGTTCGACGCCATCCGCAGCTGCCCGCGACCGGTCATCGCGGCGATCCACGGCCCGGCGGCCGGCGGCGGTAACGAGCTGATCATCGCGTGCGACCTCGCCATCGCGACCCAGTCCTCCACGTTCGGGCAGACCGGGCCGCGGGTCGGGAGCTCGCCGGTGACCGGCGCCACCAACGTTCTCAGCGTTCAGATCGGCGAGAAGCGGGCCAAGGAAATGGCGTTCCTCTGCCGGCGCTACTCCGCCCAGCAGGCGCTTGAGCTGGGCCTGATCAATGCCGTAGTGGAAGACGATCAGCTCGAGAGCGCGGTTGACGCCTGGTGTGCCGAGATCGCCAAGCTAAGCCCGCGGTACCTCGAGATCACCAAGATCAGCTCGAATATCTGGTGGAATTCAGCTCGCGACTCGTTCCTCAACGGGCTCGGCATGCTTGTGCAGGCGGTCGGCAGTGACGACATGCTCGAAGGAGCGAACGCCTTCCTGGAGAAGCGGAAGCCTAGCTTTCCGCCACCAGAGTAAGAGCGTCTTGGGTGAAGCGCGGCGCTTCTGCTTGAAGGCGGCGGTCGCTTACGGCGACAGGACCGATAGGAATTTAACATGGACACATCCAGGGGCCCGCTGACCGGAATCCGGGTGCTCGAGCTCGGCAGCATGTACGCGGCACCGACGGCCGGCCGGATGCTCCGCGATTTTGGCGCGGACGTCATTAAGGTCGAAGATCCGAAAGGCGGTGACTTCTCGCGCCAGTGGCTCCCCGCCAAAGACGGGCAGGGCCTGGGCTTCGTCCGGCTGAATTCGGGGAAACGTTCCCTGGGCCTGGACATGCGCTCCGAGCAGGGTCGCGAGCTGGTGCTTCAGCTGGCCGGGCACGTCGACGTCGTGATTGAGTCGTTCCGGCCTGGCCGGCTCGAAAGCTGGGGTCTGGGATACGACCGGCTGAGCGCGGCCAACCCGGGATTGATCCTGACCCGGGTATCGGGCTTCGGCCAGACTGGCCCCTATAGCTCGCGCCCCGGCTTCGGCACCGTCGCCGAGACCGGCAGCGGCTTCGCTAACATCAATGGCTGGCCGGACACGCCGCCTACGTCGCCTCCCTTTGGCTTCGCGGACTCCATAGCAGGCATCTCAGCCGCGTTCGGGACCCTGATGGCGCTTTACCGGCGGCAGCGGGATAACCGCGGGGACGTCGTCGACGTCGCGCTCTACGAACCGCTGATGTTCATACTCGGCGACATGCTGCTGCTCTACAGCACCACCGGCGAAATCCAGGGCCGCGTGGGCAACGGCACGGGCTCGGCCTCGCCGCGCGGCATCTATCAGGCCGGCGACGGCAAATGGCTCTCCATCGCCGCGTCGAATCAGGCCATCGCGGTACGCCTGTTCGGCGCCATGGGCCAGCCCGAACTGGTCGATGATCCGCGTTTCGCCACCAACGGGGCCCGGATGGCGAACAACGATGCCATTCAGGCGCACGTCCATGAATGGGTGGGCCGCCTGAAGCGTGACGAGATACTGAAGATACTCGAAGAGGCCGAAGTAGTGTGCTCGGCGGTCAACGACGCCAGTGACATCATCGCCGATCCGCATTTTATCGAGCGGACCCTGGTCAAGGTCACGGGCATGACCGCCCTCGGCCCGGCGGTCATGCCAGGGCCAGTCCTCCATCTCGGCAGTTACGACGGACCGGCCTACGATGGCTTCCCGAGCATCGGCGAACATACCGTCTCGGTGCTGCGTGAGGTCCTTGACTTGTCTGACGGCCAGATCGCCGAACTTACCGCCGCCGGGGCCATCACGACCGCTGAAACGGGCTGACGGCAGGGGTCAGCCCAGGCGAGCGGCCCGCTCGGGCGCGGTCGCCAGTACTGGTACGAAGTCCTCCGTGATGGACCCTTTTCCGAGCTGGCGGACCGCCGCCCCGACGCGCTCCGCTGTATCCTCGGCCCGCCCGGCGGCCAGCCCCGCGGCCCGTAGGCAGCCCGCGATCTTCCCGGTCATCGGCTCCCACCCCAGCGGATGACGGCCGCTACCCGGAGCGGTCCGTATCATCGTCGCCTGCTCCGATCCGTCCCTGTTCCTGACCAGCATCCGCACGGGCGTAATACCGCTGTCGTCTGGCACAACGTCCCGGCGCACGCTGACCCGCCCAGCCAGCGCCTCGACACCGGCGTCCAGGACGCTGTGCCCGGTGACCACGCTGAGGTCAGCCCGGCCGTAAGTGATGGCGGCGGCCACCATCCACGGTATGGAGAACTGCCTGTCGTTGAGCGGGGTGCTCCGCCGTGCCCACGGCCGGGCCACGGTCGCGTGCGACGGACCGGCGGGCACGTTTAGCTCGATTTTCTCGATTTCCTCAGCCGTTATCCCCGCGCTGCGGATCGAAAACGCGGCTGAAATCGACGCGTGGGTGAAGCGGCACGAAGGGTATGGCTTGATGGACAGACGGTCGATCTCCCAGCCCTGATAGCCCAGGGCGGCCAGGGTCGCCGCCTCGTCCTGGGCCAGTGCGCCCAGACCGAATTCGCCGCTGAACCAGCCCTGGGGCCCCCTGATTCCCGCCTTGGCCAAGTAGGCGCAGGTCACGCCGTCACGTACACCGAAACCGGGTTGCAGGCGCTTGGTCTCACCGCCGTCGACCAGCACCTGCCTGCTCGTCGGCGACATGCCGAACGGCGTGGCCAGGGCGAGGGCCGACCGTGTCTGCAAGGGGCTCAGGCCGAGCACCCGTGCCGCCGCGGCCGCAGCGCCGAGGCAGGCCAGCCCGGACGACCGGATGACGCCGCGCTGGAAACCCAGCGCGAGCGAGAGGCGCGCTACGGTTTCGACACCGGCGACAGTGCCTTCGAGAAACCGCTGACCGGATGCTGATTCCTTCACCGCGGTGGCATAAGCGGCGGCGACGGCCAAGGCGCCAGCGTGCAGAACTCCGGCGTCGTGCGTGTCGTCGAAATCCCAGGCATGAATCAGCCAGGAAAGGGTCATGGCCGCGTCGGTCACCGGCAGGCTCATATCCATCCAGGGGACCTGGACGTCTCCGGGGCCGACCGCGCCCGCCAGGGCACCGATCGCCGCGTCCACGCCAGGTGCGTAACGGCCGGCCGAGGCTACGCCCAGGGCATCGAAAACCAGCCTCCTGGTAGCGTCCTGGGTCTCGGCCGGAAGGGCGGACCAATCGACGGAAGCGGCCACCTCAACGCGATCCTCGAGTGCTTCGCTCAACGGGCTGGTCGTGGTCATCTGTTCAGGACCCATCCTGGGAACGGCGCCGCGGCTGAGCCGGCGCAGGCATGACATGGTGCACATCCGGGCCAAACGTGGCCGGCAGGCGAGTTTCCCATATGGCCTTCGGAACGAGCTCGGCCAAGAGCCCGCTGGGGCCCGACAGGTAGCACGTATCGAGCGCGGCGGGCAACTGCCCCGACTTCGTGACGGGAGCCTTCAGGTTCTCTAGTTCCGCGGTCGAGGCGCGGGCCATGAGCAACCGGCTGCCCGCGTCGATGAGCCGCGCCGCCACCGCACGCGGGTCGTCCACCCAGTACGCAAGGTGGGGATGGCAGCCAGGGTCCTGAAAATCCCAGACCAGAGGTACCGGGCCGGACCGGTCTACTTCGATGAATTCGAGCGCCAGCCCGGCATTTAGCTGGCCGAAGGCGACACGGGACCTGACGTCAATCGCCTGATTTTCCCTGACATCGTAATACCTGGCGATCTTCCAGCCGGATGTTACCCACCGGGTGATCCCGAGCCTGGAATTAAACTCCATGGTCTCATCAAGATCGGCCACGGCCGCGCCGAGATGAAACGTGGCCGCGGCCAGGGCCTGCAGGTCGAATTCGCCCAATCCGGACACCTCATTCCTGACCGGGATCGAAAGCTGATCGTGGCTGGCCACGCGCTAGTCCGGGTCCAGGTAGATCACCGAGGTCAGGCCTCCGTCGGCCACGATCGTCTGGCCGGTGACGTACGCCGCCTGATCCGAGGCCAGGAAGGTGGCGACGTTCGCCATGTCCTCAACCGTTCCCATCCGCCCCAGCGGGACGCGGCTGACGCGCGCCGCGACCCAGTCGTCCGGATGGCTGCGCAGGACCGGCGCGTCGATCAGTCCGGGCGCGAGAGCGTTGATGCGTATGCCGTGCGCGCTCAGTTCGTATACCAGCGCCCGGGTGAGTGAGACAATCGCGCCCTTAGACGCCGCATATACGTTGTTGTACCGTGACGACGTGCTGAAGGCGGCGATGCTCGCGATGTTGACGATGCTGCCGCCGCCGTGGATCTTCATGGCCCGGACGGCGTGCTTGATCGCGAAGGCAGATCCGTCCAGGTTGATCGCGAGGAGGCGCCTCCACTCAGCCGCGGGCATTTCGTCGATCGGTACCTTGATACTGATGCCGGCCGAGTTGACAAGAATGCTGAGTGGACCGATGCTCTCGGCCACGGTGATCAGTTCCCGCAGATCATCCTCGTCGGTGACGTCACACCGCACGCCCGCGTATTTATCCGCGGGTGCGGCCAGCTTTATCTCCTGAATGTCGCCGCCGACCACAGCCGCGCCTTCGGCGATGAACCTCTCGGCGATGGCCTTTCCGATCCCGGAGGCGGCGCCCGTGACCACGGCGACCTGGCCGTCAAGCGCCCCGCTGGAGAGTGTGCTGGTCATAGCGACGGCCCTCTTCCGGCCCCGGTTGACACGCTACCATCTTGGTCTCAAATAATGATTATCATTGATATGGAAAGGTTGTCAAGTAAGTGGCGATCCGGCCAGAATTATCGCTCCGGCGATTCCGCATCCGGTGCCGATGCTATCGGCGACGCGCCAGGAACCGCGCTGGGCACGGCCGAGGCGTCGTGAGCATGTTCGGCCTCTTCCTCTTTCACCACATCCTCGATGATGTCGATACCGAGGAAGGCCTCGACGATCTCGGAGTTCTGCAGCGCCTCGGTGGGCAGACCAGAATAAGCCACCCGTCCCTGTTCCAGGACGTAGATGAAGTCAGACACGGGCATGGCCGCGGTGACATTCTGCTCGACCATGAGGATGGACACGTGGGTCTTGGCGATGCGGCTGACCGTCTGCATGACGGCATCGACCATGATCGGCGCTAGCCCCATCGTTGGTTCGTCCATGAGGATCAGGCGGGGCTTGGACATCATGGCCCGGCCGATGGCGAGCATCTGCTGTTCCCCGCCGCTGAGCAGGCCGCCGGCCACGTCCTTGCGGGTACGGAGCACCGGGAACAGCTCGTAGATTTCCTCCAGCCCCTCGGCTAGCTTCCGCCGGCCGCCGACGACAAATCCGCCGAGCAGCAGGTTCTCCTCGACGGTCAGCGGGCCGATGATCTTACGGCCCTCCGGCACGAGGACAAGACCGGCCCGGCTCATGCTGTGAGCATGACGCTTGCGATACGCCTGTCCGAGGTAGCGCATGCTCTCGGCCGTGGACGGGATCGCTCCGCAGATGGCCCGGACGGTGGAGGACTTGCCGGCCCCGTTGGCACCGAGCAGGGCCACGACCTGATTCTGCCCCACCTTCAGGCTCACATCGCGAACGGCGTGCACGGCGCCGTAACTTACGTTGAGCCCTTCGACCTCAAGGATCGGCTGGCTATCATCAGACTGGAACATCTGCCCCGCGTCCTATATATGCGACCTGAACATCTGGCTGCCGCATTACGTCATGCGGATTCCCGCTGGCGATGAGATTTCCGAAATGCATGACGAACAAGTGCTCGCTGATCGACGTGATCATCCTCAGATTATGGTCCACGACAAGCACGGTCATGCCGTCAGCGACCAAGCTCTGACTCAGCTCCATGAGCTCTGTTCGCTCGTCTTCGCGCATGCCGGCCGTCGGCTCGTCCAGCAGCAACAGCCGCGGCTTCATCGCGATGGCGCGGGCCACCTCGACCCGTCGCTGCAGGCCATAAGAAAGGGTCGCCGGATTCCTCTTCTCCAGCGCAGAAAGACCCACCCGGTCTAGTGCTTCCATGGCCCGGTTCGCGACATCACGGGTCTCCCGGCCGGCCGCCCGGCGGCCGATCCACCAATCGAGAGTCCGTTTACGTCCGCCGACGGAATCCGCGCCAAGCTGAACATTCTCCAGGACGTTCAGCTGGCTGAGCAGCCGGATGGATTGGAATGTCCGCGATATTCCAATCGAGGCTACCGCGGTATCGGCAATGCGGGTGTAGTCGCTGCCGTTGAACAGCATCTGGCCACCGGATGTGTGCACAAGCCTGGAGAGAGCATTGAGGAACGTAGTCTTACCTGACCCATTGGGCCCGACCAGGCCGTACAATTTTCCTGGCTCAAGGCAGAGGCTGACGCCGACGACAGCCTTCACGCCGCCGAAGGTTACCGAGAGGCCTTTGGTCTCGAGCAGCGCCGGTGGATCTGCGGCATCAGTCGCGGTCATGTCGCTATCTGCTTTCGGCGAAGGCGAAGGGTCGATACCCCGAGTTGTATGGCGCCAAGCAGGCCATCGGGGAAGAAGAGCATCACCGCCACGAGGATCAGGCCGAAGAACAGGTCCTGATACAGGCCAATGAACCCGAGCCAAACAGGTAGCCAGGTGACGAGGTAAGCGCCGATGATGGCACCGAGCCACGACTCGCGGCCGCCGATGATCGCCATCGCCAGGACCAGCGTGATCACGCCAAAGCCAGTAGTCGAGGGGCTGACCGCGCGGAACAACATGCCGCTGAGGCTGCCGGCCAGCCCGCCGAGGCCGGCGGAGACGGCGAAGGCGAGATAGCGCTCCCGGGCCACGCGTATCCCCATGGAGCGAGCCAGATCCTCGTCGCTGCGCAGCGCCAGTGAGGCCCGGCCCATCCAGCCGCGCTCCAGCTGGCTTATCACGTAAATCACCACCACTACGACCACGACCAGCGTACCCGTGTTAACGGTCACCGGGATACCGTACAGGCCAAGCGAGCCACCGGTGAAGCTGCCGCCGTTACTGAGCAGGACCGGCAGGACCAGGTCAAAGGCCAGCGTCGCCATGGCGAGGTAGAGTCCGCGCAGTCGCGCAAGGGGCCGGCCAAAACTGTATCCGAGCAGGCCGGAGACGATCATGACGACGAGGAGAATGACCAATGAAGGCCAGCCGTGTTTGCTCAGGATCGCTCCGGCATAGGAGCCAAGAGTGTAGAAGCCGACCGACGCAAGTGACACCACGCCGCAGCGGAGCACAACCTGGATGCTGATAGCGAGGATCATGTAGACCAGCGTCTGCTGGAACAGGACTTCGTTCTGTGTGAAGTATCCCATTAGGACCGCTGCCATCTCCTTTGCGCGAACAACCCCGTCGGGCGCACGAGAAGAACGATGATAATAAGCGCAAACGAGATTGCGTCCTGGTATGTGGAAGGACCGTAGACCACGACCAAGGTTTCCGCGAAGGCGAGGAGATAGCCGCCAACAGCCGCTCCGGCTATGCTGCCGACGCCACCTATTATGATGACAGCGAAAGCTTTAGTGACCAGCGGATCGCCCATTTGGAATTGGACGTTCGTCAGGTCGATGCCGAGCAGGACTCCCGCGAGGCCGGCCATGCCGCCGCTGATAGCCATGGTCACGGAGAACAAACGATTAGCGTTGACTCCGAGAAGTTCGCAGGTGGCAGGATCAACGGCCGCGGCCCGCATCGCACGACCGAACCGGGTCCACTTAACGAACGCGGCAAAAGCAATGGTCAGCGCGATGGCGACGACCGTCATCAGCAGCTGTATATTTGTTATGTGCAGGGTGCTGCCGCCAAAGCCGAGGGTTCGCACCTTGTACGTTGACGACGGAATAAACTCAGAGTTACCGGCGGTAGCGTTTTGGACAATTGTCTCAGCCACCGCAGCCAGCCCGATGCTGGCGACCAGCATGGCCAGTTCGCTTTCCACCGGCGTCCCGGCCCGGACCCGCAGCCGCCGAAATACGAAGTAATCGGCAATGACTGAAGTAGCGGCCACGGCTACCACTGCTACGGGGAGCACGACAAGCAATGACGCGTGTACGTGCCCCCCGAACAGGTAGGCGAAGTAGGCGCCGAGCATAAACTGCGCGCCGTACGCGAGATTAAGCAGGCCTAGTACGCTCCACGACAGGCTAAGCCCGAGGGAGAAGAGTACGTAAACCGACCCCAGCGA
>Ga0302326_10012642_pt1 | contig 17956 bp, 14 predicted proteins | sample Palsa_T0_3_FD_202264 | JGI IMG/M metagenome (GOLD analysis project Ga0302326, IMG submission 202264) | Peat permafrost microbial communities from Stordalen Mire near Abisko, Sweden - Palsa_T0_3 | ecosystem: Environmental > Terrestrial > Soil > Palsa > Peat permafrost | place: Sweden: Abisko... | reverse complement strand
ACGGCCGGTCCGGCCGCTCGGCTCCTGAGCATGTCAGCATCACCCAGCTCGGCGCCGACCTGTACGCCGTGCTGCAGGCCAGCACGCCGGGCAGCGGCCCGGTGCTGCTCGTGGGTCACTCCATGGGCGGCATGACCGTCATGGCGCTTGCTGGCCAGCACCCCGAGCTGTTCGGCACGAAGGTCACCGGCGTGGCGCTGATCTCGACCGCCGCGTCCGGGGTCGACCCGACGGCGTTTCTGCCGCCGCTGCTGCGCCCGGTCGCCAGGACCGCGGCCGCGCCGCTGCTGCGCGGGGTCTCCCCCGGACGTCGCGGGGCGCTGGTCGACCGGGGCCGCCAGGCGGCCAGCGACCTGGCCTTCCTCGGGACCAGGTTCATCGCCTTCGGTGACCCGAGGGTCAGCCCGGCAGTGGTCGACTTCCTGGAGCGCATCATCCGCGACACCCCGACCGAGGTAGTGGCGCAGTTCTACCTCGCGCTGCTCGGGCACGACCAGCGCGCCGCCCTCGGTGTCCTTGGCCGGGTGCCGGTCGTCGTGCTGACCGGAGACGCCGACCGCCTTGTTCCGCCCCGGCTCAGCGACGAATTGGCGGCGGCGATCCCTGGCGCGGAGCTGATCAAGGTGCCCGGTGCTGGCCACGTCGTCATTCTGGAGCGACCCGATGTCGTCAACGCGGCGATCGAGAGCCTGATCGCCACGGTGTCGGCGGGCAGCAGCTCCCGCGGGCAGTCGGCATGATCGAGATCTCGGTCCAGACGGCCGAGCAGATGCGGGCCCTGGGCGCGCGCCTGGCGGCCCTGCTGCGGCCGGGCGACCTGGTGGTGCTGACCGGGCCGCTCGGCGCCGGGAAGACCACCCTGGTGCAGGGGATCGGCGCTGGCCTGTGCGTCCGCGGCCCGGTTACCTCGCCCACCTTCGTCATCGCCCGCCTGCATCCGGCCCTGCAGGGCGGCCCAGCGCTGGTGCACGCGGACGCCTACCGGCTCGGCAGCCGCGCCGAGGTCGACGACCTGGACCTGGACGCCGACCTGGATAGCTGCGTCACCGTGGTCGAGTGGGGCGAGGGCCTGGTCGAAGATCTGGCCCCGGACTACCTGCAGATCACGCTCACCCCGGCCCGGCCCGGCCCGGGCGGGTCCGGCCCGGGCAGGCGCGGCCCGGGCGCCGGCCCAGGCGGGGTCGGTCCGGGCGCCGAACCGGGCGCCGAACTGGGCGACGAACCGCGCGTCGTCACCGTGACCGGCTGGGGAGATCGCTGGGAAGAGCGGGCCGCTGCGGCGCGGCTCGTCCTCGCCGATCCCCTGGAGGTCAGCTGACCGGGCCAGGACTGCTGGTGAACTCCTGGGACTCCTGGGCTGCGCCACCGGGCAGCACAACCTCGGTCTGCAGGATGAGCTGGTTCTCGGGGTGGACTGTGCCCGGGTCAACCGTCATCACCAGCGGCTGGCTGAAATCGGGGTCGGAAACGTTGATGAGCGGGAAGTAGCTGGTGCTCGCTGAGCTGATGGCGCTGCCCGGGGCGGCGATGGCGCCCCCGACGATGATGATTTCGGGCACGTCGGCGACCCACAGTGTCCTGGCGGATACGCCACAGGACTGCAGCGTTACGTTCTCGCCGCTGAGCCCGGCTACGGCCACGCCGGCACACAGGCCGCTTTCGGCGCCGTAAGGCGACCAGTCGGCCTCGAACACCGGATAGCTGGAGAAGTTCAGGCACGCATAGCTGGTCGGTCCCAGCAGGTATCCCTGGCTGGCCGGACCGCAAAGGTCACCGATGGTGCCGATCACGTCGCTGGTGAAATCCTGGTTCGGGTGGGTGTTGCTGGCGTACTTCAGGTTGACGTCCTGGCCGACCTTGCCGCCGCTGCCGGTGTCACCCGGCACGTAGGCGTTCGCGATCAAGCCGGTGCCGAGCAGCTGGCTGGAGAAGTCGTAACAGCTGCCGCATGCCACGGTGGCATCAGGCCGGTCGTGGCCGCGGACCGACGCACTCGCAGCGCTGGCCAAGCCGCCCGCCAGCAGCGTCGTGACTGCTAGCCCGGCTGCGAGCATCGAGCACGTCCTTGCAATGCGGTCGCGCATGGTTCCGCCCCTGTCTGCGTGTTCTGCGGCGATGTGTCTCTTTGCTCGGGTTACTTCGGGTTATGCATTGATCACTCCGAGCTTGCTCATTACTTTGAGCATCATTTCAAATACATAGAGTGACGATTGCTCAGTCCACATCATTCCCCGCGGTCGGCAGCCGACACTCGGCAGATGCCGCCACGCTGGTCGGAAATGCCGCAGCGCGACACCGCCGGCCGGTACAGTTCCGATCTGTCCGCCCATCGCATCGCTCGCGCTGCCGCGCGCGGTGACTCAACCGTCATAGCTGCCGTCGTCTCGCACGGTCCGATGCTCTGCCAGGAGGCGCGCCGTGGCTCAGCAGGATTCGCCGCCCCGCCGGCCCGCCCGGTCGTCGCGCCCGGACCGGTCATCCCGCCCGGACCGGTCATCCCGCCCGGACCGGCCATCGCGCCCCGAACGGGAACGGTGGCAGCGTGGCGATGCCTTCACTGACGACTCCGACGATGACCTGCCGCCGTGGGCAGGCCCGAGCATCTACGCCTCAGGTCCTGGCCGCAAGCCGCTTCGGCCGCCCGGCCCGGAGCAGGAGCCAGCAGACTCACCAGACGACGGGCGAGCCCTGCGGCGCCTGCGCCGGGGTCGGGGCCGGAGCCGGGTGGCGGTGGCCCGGCAGCGCCGATCCCGGCGACGGGTTTCCGCCTGGGCGATCGCCGTGGCCGTCGTCCTGCTGGGGGCGCTGTCGGCGGTCTGGCTCATCAGCAGGCCAGCGCCGGACCGGCACCACGATTACGTGACGGCGCTGCAGCGCGGCGAGTTCCGCTCGGTACCAGACGCGTGCCACGTGGTCAGTGCCGTGGTGCTGACTGAGGACCTGGCGGGAGTCAGCACCAGGAAGGTGATCCAGCCCTTCGCCGGCGGCGGGCTGAGCCAGTGCAGCTTCACCGTCGACGCCCGGCCGGTGTTTCGCGTGCTCCAGGTAACTTTGCAGGCCTACCAGCCCAGCCTGCTCGCGCCGGGTAACGGCAGCGCGACAGCCAACGCGACCTACAACTACTTCCAGGCTCAGCAGGCCCTGACCAGCCCGCCCAAGAAATCCGACTTGCCGAGGGCGGCAGTGAGCCCGCTCACCGGGCTCGGCCAGGCGGCGTTCAGCGCGGTTCAGGTGATCCGTACCGGCGGGGATGTCAGCGACCTGGTCACCGTCGTCGCCCGGGCCCGCAACACGCTGATCACGATCACGCTGCAGGGTCTGGACAAGGCGCGCAAGGGCGGATACGGGCCGGTTTCGGTGCGCGCGCTGCAGGCCGGAGCGCTGGCGGCCGCGCGCGAGGTGCTACCGCGCGTCTCCGCCGAGCCCACGGCACGCTGAGCGTGGCGCCGCGGGCCGCCGTGGTGTCCTACGCTGGTCAACCGTGCTGCTGCTCGCCTTCGATACCGCCACCTCCGCCGTGACCGTCGCGCTGCATGACGGCGACCATGTCATCGCGCGCACGACCACCTCCGCCGTGCGTCAGCACGGCGAGTTCCTTGCGGCCTCGATCGCGGCGCTGCTGAGCGGCGCGGGCGCCGCGACCGCGGACCTCACCGCAGTAGCCGTGGGCACTGGCCCTGGCCCGTATACAGGACTGCGGGCAGGCCTGGTCACCGGCAGGGTGCTGGCCAGCGCCCTGCGCATCCAGGCGGACGGGGTGTGCTCGCTGGACGTGATCGCCCTAGCCGCGGCGGCTGAGTCCGGCGGCCGGGAGTTCCTCGTCGCGACCGACGCCCGCCGCAAGGAGGTCTACTGGGCCCGCTATTCTCCGGCAGGCGAGCGGCTCGGCGGACCCGAGGTGGGCCGCCCGGCACAGCTCCCGGCCGGGTACCCGGTCGCCGGCGAGGGGCCGGTGCTCTATTCCGAGCTTGCGGCCGAGCCGATCGGCCCGCGCTACCCCGATGCGGGGTGGCTGGCTGAGATTTCGGCAAAACGACAGGCCGCTGGTGCTCCGGCAGCGGCGCTGGAGCCGCTGTACCTGCGCCGGCCCGACGCGAGGGAACCAGGCAAGCCCAAGCGGGTAACGCCGTGAGTGGCCCGCAGCTGCGCCCGATGACGATGGCCGATATCCCCGCCGTGCTGGAGCTGGAGCATGCCCTGTTCGGCGAGGAGGCGTGGTCGCGGCAGATGCTGGCGGGGGAGCTCAGCCAGCAGCCCGCCAGCCGTCATTACCTGGTCGCCGGGGATGCAGGGGACACGAGGGACACGGGGGACGCGGGGGGCGCCGCGGTGATCGCCGGCTATGGCGGCCTGCTGGCCGCCGGCGGGCAGGCCGACGTGCTCACGCTGGCCGTGGCAGCCGATTACTGGGGCCAGGGGATCGGGTCGACGATCTTGACGGCGCTGCTGGCCGAGGCGGTCGGGCGGGGGTGCACGAAGGTGTTCCTGGAAGTGCGAATCGACAACCTGCGGGCCCAGCGGCTCTACCGCAGGTTCGGCTTCGCCCAGATCGGCATCAGGAAGGGCTACTACCAGCCCTCCGGTGCCGACGCGATCGTCATGCGCTGCGATCTGCCAGTCGGCGGGACCGGCGGGGCCGCGGCCGGGGAGGCCGGCGGGGCCGCGGCCCGGGAAGCCGGCGGGTCCGCGGCCGGGGAGGCCGCCTCCCGTGCGCAGCGCGGTGCGCGTCACCGCGGGCAGGACGCCGCGCCGTGACCGCTCCCCTGGTGCTCGGCATCGAGACATCCTGCGACGAAACCGGTGCCGGGCTCGTTCGCGGCCACGAGCTGCTGGCCGACGCGGTCGCTTCCAGCGTCGACGAGCACGCCAGGTTCGGCGGCGTCGTGCCCGAGGTGGCGAGCCGGGCGCACCTGGAGGCCATGGTCCCGGCAGTGGACCGGGCGCTGGCGACCGCCGGGGCCGCTCTGGCCGACATCGACGTGATCGCGGTGACCGCCGGGCCTGGCCTGGCAGGCGCGCTGCTGGTCGGTGTCTGCGCCGCCAAGGCTTACTCGCTCGCGCTCGGCAAGCCGGTCTACGGCGTCAACCACCTCGCCGCGCATGTCGCGGTGGACCAGCTCGAGCACGGCCCGCTGCCGGCTCCGGTCATCGCGCTGCTGGTCTCCGGCGGGCACTCCTCGCTGCTGCTGGTAGAGCACCTGGCAGGCGAGATCGTGCCGCTCGGCGCCACGATCGACGACGCGGCGGGCGAAGCCTATGACAAGGTGGCCCGCGTGCTCGGCCTGCCCTTCCCCGGCGGGCCGCCGATCGACGCGGCGGCCGCGGCCGGCGACTCGACAGCCGTTTCGTTCCCGCGTAGCAAGTACCGGGACGGTACGCTCGATTTTTCCTTCTCCGGCCTGAAGACCGCGGTCGCCCGGTGGGTCGAGGCACAGGAAGCGGCCGGCCGGCCGGTGCCGGTGGCGGACGTGGCCGCCTCCTTCCAGGAGGCCGTAGCCGACGTGCTCACCCGCAAGGCAGTGGACGCCTGCACCTCCCGCGGGATAGATCACCTGGTGATCGGCGGCGGGGTGGCGGCGAATTCGCGGCTGCGGGCGCTGGCGGCGCAGCGGTGCGAGGCGGCCGGCATCCGGCTGCGGGTGCCGCGGCCCGGGCTGTGCACCGATAACGGGGCCATGGTGGCCGCGCTCGGCGCGGAACTCGCGGCGGCCGGCGCGGCGCCGTCCGCGCTGGACTTCCCGGCTGACTCCGCCATGCCGGTGACGAACGTCACGGCGCCGTAGCGGGTCCCGGCCGTTACTACGCTCAGGTTGACGTGCCCGCGTGGCCCGGCTAATGTTCCGAACTAGCACTCACTACGATAGAGTGCTAATGCGACGAAGTTGATCTGACACCCGCGACGGCAGGTCACCATGGTCGCCATCTTCCAGTCATTCTTCAGCTAGCCCTTTCCGGAGGGGGAGGTCAGATCGTGACGACCGCCACCAAGGTTGTTCTCAAGCCGCTCGAAGACCGGATCGTGGTGCGAACGCTCGAAGCAGAGCAGACCACCGCATCCGGCCTGGTCATCCCGGACACCGCCAAGGAGAAGCCCCAGGAGGGCGAAGTCCTTGCGGTAGGCCCGGGCCGATTCGATGACGCAGGCGCCAAGCGCGTCCCCATGGACGTGAAGGTCGGCGACATCGTGCTGTACAGCAAGTACGGCGGCACCGAAGTGAAGTACCACGGCGAGGAGTACCTGGTGCTCTCCGCCCGCGACGTGCTTGCCGTCCTCGAAAAGTAGCGAGCAGATCCTGCGGCGCGGGCCCGGCCCGCGCCGGGCGCAACTGCGCCCGCACCGCCCCGGATCGGTTCGCCGCCCCTCGGAGGCAATCTCCGGTGTGCGGCGGCCCGATCCGGGGCGGTGGCATGAGATCTGAATGATGAACCAAACCACAACAAAGATCACCAAAACCACAACGTAGTCTGAGGTGCTCAATGGCCAAGAGCTTGGAGTTCGACGAGGATGCGCGGCAGGCGCTAGAGCGCGGTGTGAACCGGCTCGCCGATGCCGTCAAGGTGACGCTGGGCCCCAAGGGGCGCAATGTCGTCATCGACAAGAAGTGGGGCGCGCCGACCATCACCAACGACGGCGTGACCGTCGCCCGCGAGATGGAGCTGGAAGACCCGCGGGAGAACCTTGGCGCGCAGCTCGCCAAGGAAGTCGCCACCAAGACCAACGACGTAGCCGGTGACGGCACCACGACGGCGACCGTGCTGGCGCAGGCGATGGTGCACGAGGGGCTGCGCAGCGTTGCCGCCGGCTCCAACCCGATGGCGCTCAAGCGCGGCGTCGACGCCGCTGCGGCCGCCATCTCCGAGATGCTGCTCAAGTCGGCACGGGACGTGGAGGAGCAGAGCGAGATCGCGAACGTCGCCACGATCTCCGCGCAGGACGCCAAGATCGGTCACGTGATCGCCGAGGCCTTCGACAAGGTCGGCAAGGACGGCGTCATCACGGTCGAGGAAGCACCGACCATGGGCCTGGAGCTGGAGTTCACCGAGGGCATGCAGTTCGACAAGGGCTACGTCTCGGCGTACTTTGTCACCGACCCCGAGCGGATGGAGCTGGTGCTCGAGGACGCGTACATCCTGCTGAACGCCGGCAAGATCTCCTCGATGGCGGAGTTCCTCCCGCTGCTGGAGCAGGTCGCGCAGACCAAGAAGCCCCTGCTGGTGATCGCCGAGGACGTGGACGGCGAGGCACTGTCGACCCTGGTGGTCAACAAGATCCGCGGCCTGCTGCACGTCGGTGCGGTCAAGGCACCCGGCTTCGGCGACCGTCGCAAGGCAATGCTGGGCGACATGGCGGTGCTGACCGGCGGCCAGGTGGTCAGCGAGGAGGTCGGTCTCAAGCTCGAGCTAGTCGGGCTCGACGTGCTCGGCCAGGCCCGCCGGATCGTGGTGACCAAGGACACCACCACGATCATCGATGGTGCAGGTGACGCGGCAGAAGTCGAGGACCGCGTCCGCCAGCTCCGCAACGAGATCGAGGACACCGATTCCGACTGGGACCGCGAGAAGCTGCAGGAGCGCGTCGCGAAGCTGTCGGGCGGCGTCGCGGTACTGCGCGCGGGAGCGGCCACCGAGGTCGAGCTGAAGGAGAAGAAGCATCGGCTCGAGGACGCGGTATCGGCGACCCGCGCGGCGATCGAGGAAGGCATCATCGCAGGCGGCGGCAGCGCGCTCGTGCACGCAGCAGCTGAGCTCGGTGACCTCGGCATGACCGGCGACGAGGCTATCGGCGTACGGGTGGTCAGGCGAGCCCTGACTGCTCCGGCTCGCTGGATCGCCCAGAATGGCGGCGCCGAGGGCGGCGTCGTGGTGAACAGGATCGCAGAGCTGCCCGCTGGTCACGGCTATAACGCCGTCACCGGGGAGTTCGGCGATCTGATGGCTCAGGGTGTCATCGACCCGGTCAAGGTAACCCGCTCAGCGGTGCAGAACGCGGCATCGATCGCGGGCATGCTGCTGACCACTGAGGTGCTGGTAACGGAGAAGCCGGAACCGGAGGCCGCCAGCAACGACGCTCACGGTCACGGTCACTCGCACTAGCCAGAGCCAGAGCCGTCAGGCTCAAGCCCGGTGCCCCGCCCTGCGCGCTGCTGCGCGTCGGCGGGGCGCCGTCATTTTCGGCCCCCACGGCCCCCAACACCACCCACCGTTTCCGGCCCGGGACGCTCCGGGCCCATGACGTTTCCGGCCCATGACGTTCCGGGCCCATGACGTTCCGGGCCCATGACGTTCCGGGCCCATGACGTTCCGGGCCCATGACGTTCCGGGCCGGGGCGAGCCGGGGGCGGGGGCGAGGCAGGGCGGGGCGGCGCGGACCGGGACGGCCGGGGCTGGATGCTGCTGCGCGCAGATCATGACATTACTCGTTTGTGCTGGTCGTGCGGATATCAGTTGTTCTGGATATCCATTTCCCGGCTCGATTGTTGGCAAATTCAGCGCCTCAATACGCAGAGTAATTGACTCACTACGCATTGTCACAGGTGGCATAACGCGTACCGCGGGGAAACGTTAATGTGACCTTTCTGCATCCCCTTTCCATGTTAGTTTGGCACTGCGGGCGGGGCATTATGAGTTCGTGACGGTGCTGGGCCGACGTGGGGACGACGGTGCGGGGACCACGGTGCGGGTGCATGCGGCGACGGTGCGGGCGCACTGCGGGGCACGATGGGGCACGGTGGATGACCGGGCGGGCTGGGCGGTACTGCAGCTGACCGAGGGGGAACAGATGAAACCGCAGGCAGATAGCGGTGTGAAGGTCAACTTGCACGGTCTGACTGAGCCAGTAACGACTGCGCCAGCACAGCCCGAGCCGACCCTGACAGCGCTGGCAGCGCAGGGGCAGCCGGCGGCGATCGAGTCGCTTCTGGGGCAGATCCGGCCCATGATCGTTCGTTACTGCCGAGCGCGGCTCGGCAGGATTGCCGGACATTATCATGCGGCCGATGACGTCACACAGGAAGTCTGCATTGCTGTCATTTCCGCGCTTCCGCGCTATCGCGACATGGGCCGTCCGTTCGCGTCATTCGTTTTCGGAATCGCCTCGCACAAAGTGGCTGACGCCAAGAGAAGCGCGTCGAGGCTCGCGATCCCGGCCGGGGAACTGCCGGACGGCCCTGATGACCGCCCTGGCCCGGAGGAGACAGCGGTCGCCTGCATCGAGGCCGAGCGAGCGCGAGCCTTGCTGGCCCGGCTGCCCGGGCCGCAGCGCGAGCTGCTCGCGCTGCGGGTGCTGACCGGACTGTCAGCCCAGGAGACTGGCCAGGCGCTTGGCATGTCCGCAGGAGCGGTCCGGGTCGCCCAGCATCGGGCGCTGGCCAGGCTCCGCGCCATTGCCCTGACCGAATCCACAGTCTGACCCCGGTGCTCACACTGACCCCGGTGCTCACACCAGCTCGCGGCGCTGGCCTGGTTGGGCCGGCCTCACCGAGGCAGCCGGGATCCCTGCTCCCCCCGTGGCAGGGATCCCGGCCTGCGAGTCCGCCGGGGAAGCGCGGGATGCCCGGCTGGGAGCGGGTGGTTACTAAGATGAGGCACATCCCACGCCCAGCGCACGGAACGTGACATGAGTGGTGACATGACTGACGATGCCAAGTTCGGGCCGCCCGCCCTGACCTTCGACGATGTCCTGCTGCTGCCTGCCCACTCGGCGCTGATGCCGAGCGAAGCGGACACGACAGCCAGGCTGAGCCGCCAGCTCACCCTGCGGGTGCCGCTGGTGTCCTCGGCCATGGACACGGTGACCGAGGCCCGGATGGCCGTGGCCATGGCCCGCCATGGCGGCGTCGGCGTACTGCACCGCAACATGTCGGTGGAAGAGCAGGCGCAGCAGGTTGACATGGTCAAGCGCTCCGAGGCGGGCATGATTACCAATCCGGTGGTCTGCGGCCCGGACGCGACGGTCGCCGACGTGGAGGGGCTGTGCGCGCGCTACCGGATCTCCGGGGTCCCGGTGACGAGCCCGGACGGCGTCCTGCTGGGAATCGTGACCAACCGTGATATCCGGTTCGAGGCGGACCACCAGCGGCGGGTAGCCGACGTGATGACGCCGATGCCGCTGGTGACCGCGCCGGTCGGGGTGGCGCGCGAGGAGGCGCTGCGGCTGCTGAGCCGCAACAAGATCGAGAAGCTGCCGCTGGTCGATGCCGCCGGGCGGCTGCGCGGGCTGATCACGGTCAAGGACTTCACCAAGAGCGAGAAGTTCCCGAATGCGACCAAGGACGGCGAGGGCAGGCTGGTGGTGGGCGCCGCAGTCGGGGTCGGCGAGGATGCCAAGCGCCGGGCGCAGGCGCTCATCGACGCCGAGGTTGATTTCCTGGTCGTCGACACCTCGCACGGCCACTCCCGAGCTGTCCTGGACATGATCGCCCAGCTCAAGGCGAACGCCAGGATCGACGTGATCGGCGGCAACGTGGCCACCACGGCCGGGGCGCAGGCGCTGATCGACGCGGGCGCGGACGCGGTCAAGGTAGGCGTCGGGCCAGGCTCGATCTGCACGACCCGGGTAGTAGCCGGGGTCGGCGTTCCGCAGATCACCGCGATTTACGCGGCGGCGCAGGCTGCCCGGCCGGCGAACATCCCGGTGATCGGCGACGGCGGCCTGCACTACTCCGGTGACATTGCCAAGGCGATAGCGGCGGGCGCCGACTCGGTGATGCTCGGCGGGCTGCTGGCCGGGTGCGACGAGGGGCCGGGCGAGATGGTCGTCATCCATGGTGAGCAGTACAAGCTCTACCGGGGCATGGGCTCGCTCGGCGCGATGCGCAACGCCGAGCGCGGCGGCTCCTACTCCAAGGACAGGTACTTCCAGGATGACGTGCTGCGCGAGGAGAAGCTGGTCCCGCAAGGCGTAGAGGGCCGGGTGCCCTACCGCGGACCGCTGGCGGCGGTCGCCAATCAGCTGGTCGGAGGGCTGCGGGCGGCTATGGGCTACTGCGGCGCCGCGACCATCGGCGAGCTGCAGCAGGCGCAGTTCATCCAGATCACCGGAGCGGGCCTGGCCGAGAGCCACCCGCACGACATCCAGATGGTCTCCGAGGCGCCGAACTACGGCGGCCGCCGGTCATGACCGGGGCGGGCGGCAGGGCAGGCGCAGGTCAGGCAGCAGGTCGGGCAGCAGGGCAGGCAGCAGGTCGGGCAGCGGGTCAGGCAGCGGGGTGGTGAGGTGACCCAGGTGGAGATCGGCCGCGGCAAGAGCGGCCGCCGCGCTTACTCGCTGGACGAGATCGGCATCGTCCCTTCGCGCCGGACCCGGCATCCCGAAGAGGTGTCCATCGCCTGGCAGATCGACGCCTACCGGTTCGAGCTCCCGCTGGTCGCCGCCCCGATGGACAGCGTGGTTTCGCCGCGCACCGCGGTGGAGATCGGCCAGCTCGGCGGGCTCGCGCCGCTTGACCTGGAGGGACTCTGGACCCGGTATGAGGATCCGGAGCCGCTGCTGGCTGAGGCGGCCGAACTCGACGACGCGGCGGCTACCCGGCGGCTGCAGGAAATTTATGCCCAGCCGATCTCCGAGGACCTGATCGGGCGGCGGATCGAGGAGATCCGCGCCGCCGGGGTGACGACCGCGGCGCGGCTGTCACCGCAGCGGACCGTCCGCTACTACAAGGCGGTCATCGACGCGGGGGTCGATATTTTCGTGATCCGCGGTACCACTGTCTCCGCCGAGCACGTCTCCGGCAAGGCTGAGCCGCTGAATCTCAAGCAGTTCATCTACGAGCTCGACGTGCCGGTGATTGTGGGCGGCTGTGCCACCTACACCGCCGCGCTGCATCTGATGCGGACCGGGGCCGCGGGGGTGCTGGCCGGTTTCGGCGGCGGATCGGGGCACACCACCGCGGCAGTGCTGGGCGTCGCGGTGCCCACGGCCACGGTGATCGCCGACGTCTCCGCCGCCCGCCGGGAGTACCTGGACGAGTCCGGCGGCCGCTACGTGCACGTGATAGCCGACGGCGGCATGAGCAGCAGCGGGGACATCGCCAAGGCGCTGGCCCTGGGCGCTGACGCGGTGATGGTCGGTTCGCCGCTGGCGCGGGCGACCCAGGCGCCCGGCCGCGGCTACCACTGGGGCAGCGAGGCGCACCATCCGGAGCTGCCCCGCGGCACCCGGCTGCGGGTCGACACGATCGGCACGATCGGGCAGATCCTGCACGGGCCGTCGACGGTGGCGGACGGGTCGATGAACCTGATGGGGGCGCTGCGGCGGACGATGGCCACCTCCGGCTACTCCGATCTGAAGGAATTCCAGCGGGTCGAGGTCGTGGTGACACCGAGTGCCCCGCCGCGCCGCTGACGGCCGGGCCTGGCCGGGTGGCCGGCTCCTGCCGGGACCGGGCGCTGCCGGTAGCGTTCTGGCTGTGTCGGCTGATGCGTGCGCGCCGGCCAGGATGGGTCCCGACGAGCGGACCGCGGCACTGGCCGCGCTCGCCCAGACCGAGCACCAGGTGCTGGTCGTGGGCGGCGGGATCGTGGGCGCCGGCGTCGCGCTGGACGCCGCTACCAGGGGCCTGTCGGTCGGCCTGGTAGAGGCGAGGGATTTCGGCTCCGGTACCTCGTCGAGGTCGAGCAAGCTCATCCACGGCGGGCTGCGGTACCTGGAGCAGCTCAATGTGCACCTGGTCCGGGAAGCGCTGGGCGAGCGCTCGCTGCTGCTGCAGCGGATCGCGCCGCACTTGGTGAGCCCGGTGTCGTTCCTGTTCCCGTTCACCCACCACCTGTGGGAGCGCGCCTATGTGGGCGCCGGGGTGACCGCCTACGACATGCTGGGCTTCTCGCTCGGCCAGACCAGGGGGCTGCCCGCGCACAAGCAGCTGACCAGGCGCGGCGCGCTGCGGCTCGCGCCGGCGCTGAAGCGCTCGGCGCTGACTGGCGCGCTGATCTACTGGGACGCGCAGGTCGACGACGCCCGTTTCGTCACGACGCTGATGCGGACCGCGGTCGGCTACGGCGCGCACGCGGCCTCCCGGACCCAGGTCACCGGGTTCCTGCGGGAGGGCGAGCGGGTGACCGGGGTGACGGCAGTGGACCTGGAGTCGGGCAGCGAGCTGGAGATACGCGCCCAGCAGGTCGTCAACGCCACCGGCGTGTGGACCGACGAGATCCAGGCGATGGTCGGCGGCCGGGGGACGATGAACGTGCGGGTCTCCAAGGGCGTCCACCTGGTCGTACCCCGCGACCGGATTCACTCAAGTACCGGGATTATCGTGCGAACCCCGTTGAGCGTATTGTTTGTCATCCCCTGGGGCCGACACTGGATTATCGGCACGACCGACACCCCGTGGTCGCTGTCCAAAGCGCATCCGGCCGCCAGCCGCGCCGACATCGACTACGTGCTCGGCCAGGTCAACAAGATCCTCGCGGTGCCGCTGGCCGCTGATGATGTCGAGGGCGTGTACGCGGGCCTGCGGCCGCTGCTGGCGGGGGAGTCCGAGTCGACCTCGAAGCTGTCCCGCGAGCACATGGTCGCGCATCCGGTGCCCGGGCTGGTGCTGGTCGCGGGCGGCAAGTACACCACCTACCGGCTGATGGCGCGGGACGCTGTCGACGCGGTCGCGCACGGCCTGGACGGCAGGGTGGCGCCGTCGTGCACCGATGTCATCCCGCTGGCCGGGGCCGACGGCTACCTCGCGCTGTGGAACAGCCGGTACTCGCTGGCGCGGTCATCGGGCCTGCACGTCGCGCGGATCGAGCACCTGCTGCGCCGGTACGGGACGCTCACCGGGGAACTGCTCGCGCTGATCGCCGCGGACCCTGGCCTCGGCAGGCCGCTGGCCGGGGCCGACGACTACCTGCGGGCCGAGATCGTCTACGCGGCGTCGCACGAGGGGGCCCGGCACCTGGACGACGCGCTGACCCGGCGCACGCACGTGTCGATCGAGACCTGGGACCGGGGGCTGTCGGCAGCGCAGGAGGCGGCGACGCTGATGGCAGGGCCGATGCGGTGGAAATCCCGGCAGGTGGCCAGGGAGCTGGAGAACTACCGGGCCAGGGTCGGGGCCGAGCGCGCCTCGCAGGACGCGGCCACCGACACCGATGCCGACGCGATCAGGCTGGGCGCGCCCGACATCGTGCCGGTGGTCAGCGGCGAGATCGCCACCGCCTGACTTGCGGCCGGGCCGGGGCGCGCAGAACTAGACTTCCGGGCATGTCCCGACCCCGAGTGTTCTCCGGCATCCAGCCCACCGCCGATTCCTTCCACGTCGGCAACTACCTGGGCGCGCTGCGCCAGTGGGTGGCGCTGCAGGAGACCCATGACGCGGTGTACTGCGTCGTCGACCTGCACGCGATCACGTTGCCGCAGGATCCGGCCGACCTGCGTCGGCGCACCAGGATCGCCGCCGCGCAGCTGCTGGCGGCCGGCCTGGATCCCGAGCGCTGCATCGTGTTCGTGCAGAGCCACGTGCCCGAGCACGCGGAACTGGCGTGGGTGCTCAGCTGCCTGACCGGCTTCGGCGAGGCGGGCAGGATGGTCCAGTTCAAGGACAAGGCGGCGAAGTCGGGCGCCGACGCGGCCAGCGTCGGGCTCTTCACCTACCCGATCCTGCAGGCCGCCGACATCCTGCTGTACGAGTCCGACCAGGTACCGGTCGGCGAGGACCAGCGCCAGCACCTGGAGCTCACCAGGGATCTGGCGCAGCGGTTCAACCACCGGTTCGGCAAGACCCTGGTCGTACCGGGGCCCTACATCCTGCCGGAGGTCGCCAAGATCGCCGACCTACAGGATCCTGCCATCAAGATGAGCAAGTCCGCTTCGTCACCGCAGGGGATCATCGACGTGCTGGAGGAGCCGGCCGCGATCCGAAGGAAGATCGCCAGGGCGGTGACCGACGCGGGCGAGGCGATCCGGGCCGACGAGCAGGCCAAGCCGGGCGTCACCAACCTGCTGCGGATCTATTCTGCGCTGTCGGGGCAGAGCGTGGCCGAGCTGGAACAGCGCTACGCGGGCACCGGCTACGGGACGTTCAAGAAGGACCTGGGCGAGCTGGTCGTCGAGGAGTTCGCGCCGATCAGGGACGGCACCCAGAAGCTGCTCGCCGACCCGGCGGAACTGGACGCGATCCTCGCCCGCGGTGCCGCGCGCGCCCGCGAGATCGCCGCCGCGACGATGTCCGCGGTCCGGGACCGGGTCGGCTTCCTGCCGGCCCGCTGACCGGTCAGCGAACTGGCCGGTCAGCGATCCGGCAGCTCAGCGATCCGGCCGGTCAGCCGGTGCGCGGGCGCGGCGCCGGAGCCGGGCAAGCCAGCCCAACCCCAGCGCCGCGGCGGCGACAAGGCCGGCCCCGACCGCCAGCGGGACAACTGGGAGCGCCGGGACGCCGGAGCGCGCGGACCCGGCCAGGGCCCCCGCCCGGGACCCAGGTCTCGCGGCGGCGCGCGGCCTGGCGCGGCTGGCAGCCGCCGGCGCGCGCCGCAGCGGTGCGACCAGGAGCCCGACCGGACGGATTCGGCCGGCCATGGCGAAGCCCCAGTTGAGCAGGCGCTCACCGGAGGTGATCTCCTGCAGCGGGGTGCAGTGCAGCAGGGTCACGATGAGGGTCACGCCGCCCCGCCTGGCCAGGCCGATGTAGGTCGCCTTCGCCCGGACCGTCCAGCCGATCTTGCCGCCGATGCCGCCGCGATATCCGGTCAGCAGGGTGTTCTGGTTGACCAGGGTCACCCGGTGCCGCGGCCGGACCGGGAAGCGCGCGACCAGGGTCGAGTCATAGCTCATGAACGCCGGGATGCGCAGCGCCTGCCGCGCGATCAGCGCCAGGTCGTAGGCCGACACCTGCTGGCCCGGCGCGGGCAGTCCGTTCGGCTGCTTGGCGACCACGTCGTAGGCCTGCAGGTGATGTGCCTCGGCGTTCATCAGCGCGATGCCCCGCTGGAAGGAGCCGGTGGCCTGGACCAGGGCGACCGCCGCATCGTTCGCCGAGATCATCAGCAGGGCCCGGAAGAGGTCGGAGACCTTGTATCTGCGGCCGGTGACCAGGCCAACCACGTTGGGCACGACCGAGGTGGCGCGGCGGGTCGCCAGCACCGTCGCAGCCGGGTTCAGCCGCGGGATCAGCGTGATCGCCGTCAGTACCTTCAGCGTGCTGGCCGGCGGGAACTCGCCGTGCGCGTCCTTGGCCGCCAGCACCTGCCCGTTGCCGGCGTCAGCGAGCACGTAGGCGGACGCGGGGACCCGCGGCAGCCGCCGGGCGCCCGGCCCGGGGTAGTGGACCACCACCCCGCTGCTGGCCAGCAGCGGGCCGCCCACGTCGCGGCGGGAAGGCTGGCCGGAAGGCTGCCCGGCCGGACTGGCGGCCGGACTGGCGGCCGCGGTGAGCGCGGCGGTCAGCACGGCGATCAGCACGGCGGACAGCAAGCCGACTGGACGCATCATCCCTGCAAGCCTCGATCCCATCGGGCCGGCAGTGCCGGCGCCCCACTGGTACCAGGAGAATGCGCTGGGCAGCATATAGGTCCCAAGACAGGCCCTGTCACGCGCTGGGGGCGAAACCGATCCGATGGCACCGTCGTAATCTGGATCTATGACGCGCATCTCGGAGTCAGGGCGGCCCATCGAGCCCGTCTACGGGCCCAAGGCAGTGCAGAACCTCGATCCCGCCCGCGACCTGGGCGAGCCCGGCGAGTACCCGTTCACCCGGGGCATCTACCCCACCATGTACGTCACCAGGCCGTGGACGATGCGGCAGTACGCCGGCTTCTCCACCGCCGCCGACTCCAACCGCCGGTATCACCAGCTGATCGAGGCGGGCACCACTGGCCTGTCGGTGGCCTTCGACCTGCCGACCCAGATGGGCTACGACTCCGACGCCGAGCAGGCCCGCGGGGAGGTCGGCAAGGTCGGCGTCGCGATCGACTCCATCGAGGACATGCGCACGCTGCTGGACGGCATCCCGCTGGACACCGTGTCGACCTCGATGACGATCAATGCGCCGGCCGCCATCCTGCTGCTGCTCTACCAGCTAGTGGCGGAAGAGCAGGGGACCAGCCCCGCAAAGATCTCCGGCACCATTCAGAACGACATTCTCAAGGAGTACATCGCCCGCGGCACCTATATCTATCCGCCGCAGCCGTCGCTCCGGCTCGTCGCCGACAGCTTCGCCTACTGCCGCCGGGAGATCCCGCGCTGGAATACCATCTCGATCTCCGGCTATCACATGGCCGAGGCGGGCGCTACTCCCGTGCAGGAGATCGCCTTCACGCTGGCGAATGCCAAGCAGTACGTGCGGGCCGCGATTGACTCCGGCCTCGCGGTCGATGAGTTCGCGCCCCGGCTTTCTTTCTTCTTCGTGGCCAGGACGACGTTGCTGGAGGAGATCGGGAAGTTCCGCGCGGCCCGGCGGATCTGGGCCCGGGTCATGCGCGATGAGTTCGGGGCGGCCGACCCGCGCTCGCAGATGCTCAGGTTCCACACCCAGACCGCCGGAGTCCAGCTGACCGCGCAGCAGCCGGAGGTGAACATGGCCAGGGTCACCGTCCAGGCGCTCGCCGCGGTGCTGGGCGGCACCCAGTCACTGCACACCAACTCCTACGACGAGGCGATCGCGCTGCCGAGCGAGAAGGCGGCTAGGCTGGCACTGCGGACCCAGCAGGTGCTCGCTTACGAGACCGACCTGACTGCTACCGCCGACCCGCTCGCCGGATCGTACGCAATCGAGTCGCTGACCAGCGATATCGAGGAGCAGGCGGTTCAGCTGATGGCCAAGGTCGAGGAGCTCGGGGGCGCGGTTGCGGCGATCGAGCAGGGTTTCCAGAAGGGCGAGATCGAGCGCTCCGCCTACCGTGAGGCCTGCGAGATCGACTCCGGCGAGCGCGTCGTGGTCGGCGTCAACCGGTTTACCGTGACCGGCGAGGATCCCTACGAGCCGCTGCGGGTCGACCCGGCCATCGAGCAGCAGCAGGCGGACCGGCTGGC
>Ga0302326_10012638_pt1 | contig 17959 bp, 13 predicted proteins | sample Palsa_T0_3_FD_202264 | JGI IMG/M metagenome (GOLD analysis project Ga0302326, IMG submission 202264) | Peat permafrost microbial communities from Stordalen Mire near Abisko, Sweden - Palsa_T0_3 | ecosystem: Environmental > Terrestrial > Soil > Palsa > Peat permafrost | place: Sweden: Abisko... | reverse complement strand
GTCGGGCGCCGGTTATGCGCTGGCCGACCGACGGGTCCTCACCCAAGCGCTGCCCGACCTCTACGAAAAGGTCGGCCCGCGGCAGACGACACCGTTCGCACAGGCGTTGCGCCTGGCACTGATCGACTCGGCACCCGACGGCGTGCAAGACCCGGTAGTGGTCGTGCTCAGTCCGGGTATCTACTCCGAAACCTCGTTCGATCAGGCATATCTCGCGACACTGCTGGGCTTTCCGATGGTGGAGAGCGCGGATCTGGTGGTGCGCGATGGCACGTTGTGGATGCGTTCGCTGGGCACCCTCAAACGCGTCGACGTGGTATTCCGCCGCGTCGACGCGACGTATACGGACCCGCTCGATCTGCGCGCCGACTCGCGGCTCGGAGTGGCCGGGCTGGTCGAAGCGCAGCACCGCGGGACGGTGACCGTGGTCAACACCGTTGGTAGTGGCATTCTGGAAAGCGCTGGGCTGCAACGCTTCCTGCCTGAACTGGCCACGCGGCTGCTCGGCGAATCGCCACTGCTCGCCAGCACGCCCAGTTATTGGGGCGGCATCGACAACGAGCGTTCGCACCTGCTGGCGAATCTCTCGTCGCTGTTGATCAGGCCGACCATCGGTGGGCAAACGCTTGTCGGACCGACCCTTTCGTCGGAGCGACTGACCGAGCTGGCCGCCTGCATCACCGCGATGCCGTGGCAGTGGGTCGGCCAGGAGCTGCCCCAGTTCTCGTCCGCGCCCACCAGCCACGCCGGTGAATTCTCCGCAGGCGCAGTGGGCATGCGTTTGTTCACGGTGGCCCAACGCGGTGGCTACGCACCGATGCTCGGCGGCCTGGGCTACGTGCTGGCGCCGGGCCCGTCCGCGTACACACTGAAAACCGTTGCTGCAAAGGATGTCTGGGTACGCCCGACTGAGCGTTCGCGGACGGAGGCGGTGACCCTGCCGACCCCGGAGACGCCGGCGAAGGCGGGCGCGGGCACCCTGGGAGTCAGCTCGCCACGCGTGCTGTCCGATCTGTTCTGGATGGGACGCTACGGCGAGCGGGCCGAAAACATGGCCCGGTTGCTGATCGCTGCGCGCAGGCGGTACTACGAATTCCGACATCGCCAGGAGATTGCCGAAAGTCAGTGCGTGCCGGTGTTGATGTCCGCACTGGGCAGGATCACCGGAACCGATCCAGGGCCAGACGACCAGGCGGAGACGATCGCGATCGCGCCGTCGACGCTGTGGTCGCTCACCATGGACCGCGACCGGCCCGGCTCGCTGGTGCAGTCGGTCGACCGGCTGGCGCTGGCCGCCAGAGCGGTGCGCGACCAGTTGTCCAGCGACACCTGGGTGGTGCTGGCCGGCGTCGAACGGACGTTGGCGCATCAGGCCGAGCCGCCCGACTCACTTGCCGAGGCCGACGCCGTGCTCTCGACCGCGCAGTCGCAGACACTGGTCGCGATGCTGACGCTGGCCGGGGTTGCCAGTGAGTCGATGGTGCAGGACGTCGGCTGGACGCTGATGGACATCGGCAAGCGCATCGAGCGCGGCCTGGGTTTGACCGCATTGCTGAACGCGACTGTGACGACCGTCCGGGCTCCGGCCGCGGAACGGACGGTCATCGAATCAACCCTGATCGCAACGGAATCGGCGGTCACCTATCGCCGCCGCACGGCGGGCGAGGTCAGCGTGGCCGCGCTGGCCGACCTGATGCTCTTCGACGCGACGAACCCGCGATCGTTGGTGTATCAGCTGGAGCGACTGCGGACCGACCTCGGCGACCTACCCGGCTCATCGGGGTCATCGCGGCCGCAACGGATGGTCGCCGAGATCAGCACCCTGCTGCGACGGTCGCATCCCGCCGAATTGGAACAGGTTTCGGCGGCCGGACGCCGCAAGCGGTTAGCCGAACTGCTGACCGCGGTGCACACCGCGCTACGCGAGCTGGCCGAGGTGATCACCGCGACGCAGCTGGCGCTGCCCGGCGGTATGCAGCCGCTGTGGGGTGGCGACGAGCGGCGTACCGTGCCGTGACGCCAGTAGCCGTTGCCGTTGTGGCGCGGCCAGTCGGCCGCGAGGCTAAAGTTAGCCGCGGATATACCCGGATGCGTTGCTGTTGCCGCGGCAACTTTTGGGACAGGGCGGCGTAGGGCGGGAGCCGATCTGGTGGATGGCTTGCTGGAGCGCGACGCGGTGCTGGCGCAGTTGAGCGCGCTGGCGCGCCGCGTGGCCCGGGGCGACCCCGGGGAAGTGGTGTTGCTGCGCGGGGAGGCCGGAGTCGGCAAGACCGCGGTCCTGGCCGAGTTTGCTGAAGGGCCGGATCGCCGATTGCGGGTGTTGCGGGGCTGGTGTGACCCGCTGGCCGCGCCGCGCCCGTTGGGGCCGCTCATCGACAGCCTGGCGGGGCTGGATGATGCGGCGGCAGACGGGCTGGGCGGGGCTGTCAACGCCGGGGACACGGCGGCGCTGTATCAGCAGCTGCTGGCGGTGTTGGGGGACGGGGGTCGGTGGCTGTGGGTAATTGAGGACGCACACTGGGCCGATAGCGCCACCCTGGACCTGGTGCGGTTCGTGGCGCGGCGCGTCGATTCGCTGCCGCTGCTGCTGGTGGTGTCCTACCGCGACGACGAGCTCGGCCCGACCCATCCGTTGGCGCTGACGCTCGGGGATGTGGCGACCTGTGCCGCGGTGAGCCGCATTAAGTTGGAGCCGTTGAGCGTGCACGCGGTGGGGGTGTTGGCCTCCGGCAGCGGGCTCAACGCCGAGCGGTTGCACCACCTCACTGGAGGTAACCCGTTCTTTGTCACCGAAATCCTGGCAACCGGCCCCGATGTGCCCGACTCCGACGCGCTACCGCGCAGCATTTCCGAGGCAGTGCGCGGCCGGCTGGGGCGACTGTCGGAGAAGGCGCGCGAGACCGCGCATGCGGTGGCGGTGTGCGGCCCGCGCGCCGATGTCGCCCTGGTGGACAAGGTGTGGCCCGACGCTAAAGCGGCGTTGGGTGAATGCTTTGGTGCCGGAATGTTGGTCGCCGACGGGGACAAGGTTGGGTTTCGCCACGAGCTGGCCCGGCGTGCCACGCTCGCGCAGATTCCTGGCTATGAGCGCGTCGCGTTACACAAATCCGCCCTGAGCATCCTGGCCGAGCCACCCATTGATCCGGACACGTTGGCGACGTTGGCGTTTCACGCCGAGGAGGCCGGCGACACCGCCGCGGCCGTCCGCTATGGCATCGCCGCGGCGCAACGGGCCGCATCGTTGCGCGCCAACCGGGAGGCTGCCGGCTTGTATCGGCTCGTGTTGCGTCAGGCCGACACCACCCCACCCGCGCAGAAGGTCGTCTGGCTCGAGCAGCACGCTTTCACGAGTTACCTGAGCGGGCAGGTCGAGACGGCGGTCACATCGTGGCGGGAGGCGATCGCGCTGCGCCACGCGCTAGGCGACCGGCTGGGCGAAGGCGAGGGCTGGCGCTGGTTGTCGCTGATGTTGCTCGCCTTAAAGGGGACCAGCGCGGCCGCCGAGGCCGGCCGGGCCTCGCTGCGGCTCCTGGAAACCCTGGGCCCCTCCCCGCAGCTGGCCTGGTCGCTGGTGAACCTGGCCCAGATCAGCGCCTTGAGTTACGACTCCGGCATGACCGAGTACGTGGACCGCGCCATCGCACTGGGCACGCAACTGGGTGAGGACGCTGTGGTACTGCAGGCCCGCAGCTACGCGGGGTTGGCCACCGTGTTTCGCACCGACACCGGGTGGGAAGAGGTGGAGGCGGCCTGGCGCGAAGCCATGAACAACCCGGCGGTGCCAGAACACGCCGCGTTTATCGGGATGATCATCTGCTGGACCGCCGCCACGCACCACGATCTCGATCGCGCGGAGCGCTGCATCGCCGAAACCGGCGCGTGGTGTGCCGTCCATGACCTGGGCAACTTCCAGACAGGGGTCACCAGCGCCCAAGCCCTGGCCGCGTTGCATCGCGGCGACTGGACACAGGCCGCCGCGTGCGCCGACGACGTGCTCACTCACCCCGACCTGAGCCCGCAGCATCGGATCCTGCCACTGTTGACAATCGCCCTGATCAGGGCCCGCCGCGGTCAGCAAGACGTCACCCAACTGCTCGACAAGTCGGCCGCCGGCGCCGGACCCGACGACGTCTTTCTCATGTCTCTGGTGCGGGCGGCGCGTGCCGAAGCTGCCTGGCTGGCCGGTGATGACGACACGGCCCGGACCGAAGCGGAGGCGGGCCTGGCCGCGACACCCGCTACCCGCGTCAATCCGTGGCTGGTCGGGCACCTGCACCGCTGGATCTATCTAGCCGGCGCCCCCAGCCAAACCAATAGCGACGATCCCATCACCCCCTACGAACTGGAGATCAACGGGGACTGGCAAGCCGCCGTAGATGCGTGGAGTGATCGCGGCTGCCCCTACGACGCCGCGCTGGCCCAACTCGGTGGCGACATCGACGCGGTGCAATCCGCGCTGGCCACCTTCCGCCAACTCGGCGCCACGGCGGCGGCCCGCCGGGCCCAGCACCGACTGGCCGCGCTGCGCGGACGAACCCCGTCCACCCGGCGCGCCGATACGCCGTCCGATCCTTACGGACTGACCCACCGTCAACGCCAGGTCCTCGAGCTGCTTGCCGACGGGCGAAGCGACTCCGAGATCGCCGCCGCCCTGCACATCAGCCGCAAAACGGTCGGCCACCACGTGACGGCCATCCTGGCCAAGCTCGGCGTGGAGAACCGCACCCACGCCGTGGCCCGTGCATTGCAACCCCCGCAACGCGAAGCCGCGCCACCGACGTAACCAGACTTACTACGCCGCGGGTTTGCCAGAATCCGCGGTCACCTCGTCGATGACGGCATGGATGAACTTCATCTTCTCCAGCACCGCCACCGGTAGCACGAATGGGTAGAGATCGTCGTGGCCCATCGACCGGTTCACCATGTTCAGCGACCACGACACCGGTAGCCACATGTCGATGATGGTGTTAAAAGCGCTGGGGCCCAACACCGGCCGATCGAAGGTTGCCGTCGCCGGTGCGAAACCCGACCAGGCAGCGGTGTCCAGCGTGTCCCGGATGTGCAGGTAGTGCGCGAACGTCTCGGCCCAATCCTCGGCGGCGTGCATGGTGGCATAGGACGAGACGAACCGCTTCTTCCAGCCCTCGGGCGCGCCCTCGCTGTAATGGCGGTCCAGCGCCTCCTGGTAGTCGGCGTCAGGGTCGCCGAACAATTCGCGGAACCGCGCGTCGTGGCCGCTTGACGGGGAGATCAGTCGATAAAAGTAGTAATGGCCGACCTCGTGGCGGAAGTGCCCCAGCAGGGTGCGATACGGCTCATCCATCTCGACCCGCAGCTGCTCACGGTGCACGTCATCGCCTTCGGCGAGATCTATTGTGATGACTCCGTTTTCGTGCCCGGTCATCACCGTTTCGTGCGCACTGGACAACAGCCGGAAAGCCAGACCGTAGTCGGGATCCTGATCGTGACCGATGATCGGCAGCTTCAGCTCATGCAACTCGGCCACCAGTCGGCGTTTGGCCGCTTCGGCCTGGGCGAACTCCACCAGGCCGGCGGTGTCGGCGTCGTTGGGACGCTCGGTGGTCAGCGCACACGACACGCACAGCAGGCTGGGACGATTGATGGGGACCAACCAGTTGCATTCGGCCAGATGGCGATTGGCGCACAGTTCGTATTCGGCGGCGCTGACGAAGCCGGCACGGTCGGCGTCCTCGCCGGTGGTGAGCACCAGCAGGGCCATCTCGTCGAGGGAGAACCCGAGCGGGCTGCCGCAGTTTAGGCACGCCGAATTCTCGAACGTCAGGCGCTGGCCGCAGTTGGGACAGTGGAAATCACGCATACAGTTCGTCACCTTCGTAGGGCACCACGTCGACTGCGACGTCGATCTTGCTCTTCTTGGAATTGGTGTAGATGATGCCGCGCAACGGGGGCACGTCGGCGTAGTCGCGACCCCGCCCGACGATGACGTAGCGCTCGTCGACCATCTGGTCGTTGGTGGGATCAAGACCCAGCCACTCGAACTGGCCGGGCGGTTGTGGCGTCCACACCGCGGCCCAGGCATGCGTGGCGTCGATACCGATCATGCGGTCCTTTCCCGGCGGCGGGGAGGTGGCCAGGTAGCCGGACACGTAGCTGGCCGCCAAACCATTGGCGCGCAAGCAGGCGATCGCCAGTCGCGCGAAGTCCTGACATACCCCCTCCCGGGCCGTCAGAACCTCATTGACTCCGGTTGACACCGTGGTCGACCCAGAGCGATAGGTGAAGTCGGCGTAGATCCGCGACGTGAGGTCACGCAGCACCTCGCCAAGTGGTCGCTGCGGGACAAAGCTCGGCGCGGCGTAGTCGCGAACCTCGTCGGTGATCTCGGGTGGATTCAGGTCGAGAGCGAACTCGGTGGCCAAAGCGCCGCGCGCGCCCACCGGCCGGGCCAGCTCCCAGGGAGCCACAGCCGGTCCGGCGCCCCAGCGCTCCGGTGGTGACGGATACACCTCGACGATCGACTCGCTGGTGATGGTCAGCGTCTGATGCGGTTCGGTGACATGGAAATACGAGCTGACGTTGCCGTAGGTGTCCAGGCTCGTTGAGCTGTCCGCGGGTGCCGGCGAGATCGTCAGCTCGTGGAACAGGCAGCGTTGCCGCAAAAGATCCCGCGGGGTCAAGAAACCACGACCGTAGGAACTTGTCACCACGTCCGAGTAGCGGTATTCGGTGCGATGGGTGATCCGGTAGCGGGCCCCCGGGCCGGGCGGGTGCTGATCCGGCGACGTCACGCTGCAACACTAATGAGCCTCGACATCGCGTGCAGCGCCGCAGCCTGGATCCGGCGCTTGGCCCGCGCGATCAGAGCACAATGAGTCATGGCCACCTGGGACGACGTCGCCAGCGTCGTCGGTGAACTGCAACTCACCGAGGAGCGGGCGCCACACGAATGGCGGGTCGGCAAGAAGCTGATCGCCTGGGAGCGTCCGCTGCGCAAGTCTGACTACGACGTGCTGACCGCGCTCGGGGTCGAACCACCGCAGGGCGACATTCTCGGCGTTCGGGTGGCCGACGAGGGCGTCAAGTTCGCGCTGATCGCCGATGAGCCCGAGCTGTACTTCACCACCCCGCATTTCGACGGCTATCCGGCTGTTCTGGTGAAGCTCGCGGCGATCGACGAACGTGGGCTACGGGAGCTGATCGTCGAGGCCTGGCTGACTCAGGCCCCAAAACGCCTGGTCCAGGAGTTTCTCGGCGAGACCACGTAACTCAACGCGCCGGCCACCAAATTCGCATCATCAGCCACTTGAGTAACAGTAGCATCACAGGCCACTCTAGTTGACTCCATCACGACTAGATAACTGAATTCACATATATCACTCTAGTTATAAAACGCACCAATAGCCCCTTTAATTGACTACTATTATCATCAGCAACATTAAACGCGTACTTATCAATATTCTCACTAAATTGCTAAAGCCCCACGCATTGACTCCTTTCCCGCGTGTTTGTTAGAAGTGTTAAATGAGTCATTTAGGTGGGCTATTGAGCACGATGTGCAAGCACCTGGTGATAGCCACGTTGGTCGTCCTGGGCATGACGCTGCTGGTCAATCCGACCACCGGCGTTGCCTACGCGGACGGGATGAACTGGGACGCCGTAGCCCAGTGCGAATCGGGTGGTAACTGGCACGCCAACACCGGCAACGGGTTTTACGGCGGACTGCAGTTCAAGCCATCTACCTGGGCCGCCAACGGCGGCATCGGCGACCCGGCGGTGGCCTCGCGCGAGCAGCAGATCGCGGTGGCGAACCGGGTGCTGGCCACTCAGGGACCCGGCGCCTGGCCCAAATGCGGCGGCAATGGCCAGCTCTTCCCGATCCAAATCGTCAACATCTTCTTGCACCCGGTGCGCGGCACGCTACAAACGATCTTGTCGCTGGTCCCTCATTAAGCCATTCGCGGGCCGCGTGACCGCCCTGTGATAGGAGCCGTGATTGCCCCGTGACCGGACGCCGCGAGAGCTCGGTTGACGGGCTAACTACCCGGCGGGGCTAACTCGCCGGCTGCAGCTCGAAGACCGGGATCACCCGCGTTGTCTTCGCCTGATACTCGGCGAAACCCGGGGCGGCCGCGGTGATTTGGGTGAAGAGTTCGTCGCGTTCGTCGGACGGCAATTCTCGCGCGGTGACGTCCGAGGAGTCGTTGCCGATCTCGGCGCGCGCCGCCGGGTTCGCCCGCAGATTGTGGACCCAGGCCGGATTGACGTCGGACCCGGCGAACGACCCGATGATGAGCAGCTTGCCGTCGATACGGAAATAGGCCAGCGGCGAGACTCGCGGCTCGCCCGACTTGGCGCCGGTGGTGGTCAGCAGGAGCAGGTCAGCGCCCTCGAACTGGCCACCGACCTTGCCGTCATTGGCGCGGAACTCGTCGGCGACGGTGTTGTTGAACGCTTTGATCGTTTCGGTGTCAGGCATACCTTCAGACATGCCTGGTCAACCTACGCCGATCGGCTGTCTATTCCGTAGCCGCAGGCTTGCGACCGCGTGCCTCCTCGGGCTTCACGTCGATGCCCGATTCTTTGCGCTGTTGCGCGGTGATCGGCGCCGGGGCGTCAGTCAGTGGGTCGACGCCGCCGCCGGACTTCGGGAACGCGATCACCTCGCGGATGGAATCGGCTCCGGCCAGCAACTGGACGATCCGATCCCAGCCAAACGCGATGCCGCCGTGCGGCGGGGCGCCAAAGGTGAACGCATCCAACAGGAATCCGAACTTCTCCTGCGCTTCGGCGGCGCCGATGCCCATCATCGCGAACACACGTTCCTGAATGTCGCGGCGGTGGATACGAATTGAGCCGCCGCCGATTTCGTTGCCGTTGCAGACGATGTCGTAGGCGTCCGCCAGCGCGTTGCCCGGATCGCCGTCGAAGGTGGCCTCCGAGTCGGTCTTGGGCGAGGTGAACGCGTGATGCACCGCGGTCCACGCGCCACTACCCAGCGCGACATCGCCCGCGGCGGTGGCTTCATCGGCCGGCTCGAACAGCGGGAAGTCCACCACCCAGGTGAACGCCCAGGCCTCGGGGTCGATCAGGTTGAGCCGATGCGCGATCTCCACGCGGGCCGCGCCCAACAGCGCACGGGAAGCCCTGGCCGGCCCGGCGGAGAAGAAGATGCAGTCGCCGGGTTGCGCGCCAACATGCGCGGCCAGACCTTCGCGTTCGGCATCGGACAGGTTTTTCGCCACCGGCCCGCCCAACGTGCCGTCGTCACCGACTAGCACGTAGGCCAGCCCCTTGTGACCGCGCTGTTTGGCCCATTCCTGCCAACCATCCAGGGTGCGACGCGGCTGCGAGGCGCCGCCCGACATCACCACCGCGCCCACATAGGGCGCCTGGAATACCCGAAAAGTGGTGTTGGAGAAGAACTTTGCGCACTCGACCAGCTCCAGCCCGAAACGCAGGTCGGGCCGGTCGGAACCGAACCGTCGCATCGCATCGGCGTAGCTGATCCGCGGCACCGGCAGCGGAAGGTCGTAGCCGATCAACGCCCACACCGCTTTGAGCACCTGTTCGGAAATCGCGATGACGTCGTCGGCCTCGACGAAGCTCAGCTCCATGTCGAGCTGAGTGAATTCCGGCTGACGGTCGGCCCGGAAATCCTCATCGCGATAGCAGCGGGCGATCTGGTAGTACCGCTCCATGCCGGCCACCATCAGCAGCTGCTTGAACAACTGCGGGCTTTGCGGCAACGCGTAGAAGGAGCCGGGTTGCAGCCGGGCCGGCACCAGGAAGTCGCGGGCGCCCTCCGGCGTCGAGCGCGTCATCGTCGGCGTCTCGATCTCGACGAAGTCGTGCGCGGCCAGCACACCGCGTGCTGCGGCATTTACCTTGGAACGCAGCCGAATTGCGCGACCGGGGCCGTCGCGGCGCAGGTCGAGGTAGCGGTAGCGCAGCCGGACTTCCTCACCGGCGGGCTCGTCGAGCTGGAACGGTAGCGGAGCGCACTCCCCCAACACCGTCAGCGACGTCGCGTTGACCTCGATCTCGCCGGTGGCGATCTCTGCGTTGGCGTTGCCCTCCGGGCGGATCTCCACGACACCATCGACGGCCACGCAGAACTCGGCGCGCAGGCGGTGGGCCTGGGACAGCACGTCGTCGGCGCGAAACACCACCTGGGAAACCCCCGTAGCGTCGCGCAGGTCGATGAAGATCACCCCGCCGTGGTCGCGGCGGCGTGCGACCCATCCGGCCAGCGTCACCTGTTGACCGGCGTCGGGGGCACGCAATGAACCGGCGGCGTGACTGCGCAGCACAAATACTCCTCGCGAACGGTGGGAACGACAGCCCAGTCTAGAGGCGGTAATTTCAGTGGTTGTCATGGATATTGCAGTTGTTGGTCCGGGCGCCGTCGGCACGACGGCCGCCGCGTACCTCTTCGCCGCCGGCCACCGGGTGCTGGTCTGCGGGCGAACGCCGCGATCGCAGGTCGAACTTCGGCCTGATGACGCGGATTCGATCACGGTGCCAGGCCCGGTCTGCACCGATCCTGCTGAGACCACCGGTCCCGTCGGGGTGGTCCTGCTGGCGGTCAAAGCCACCCAGAACGCCGAAGCGGCCCGGTGGCTGGCCCGGCTCTGTGATGAGCACACGATCGTGGTGGTTTTGCAGAACGGCGTCGAGCAGGTTGAGCAGGTACAGCCACTCTGCCCGGCGTCAACAGTCATCCCCGGGATCGTCTGGTTTTCGGCCGAGACTCAACCCGAAGGCTGGGTGCGGCTGCGCGGGGAAGCCCGGCTGGCGCTGCCGACCGGGCCCGCCGCAACAACATTCGCCGAAATGTGGCGCGCCGCCGGTGGCACCGCCGACTGCGACCCCGACTTCGTCACGGCCGCCTGGCGCAAGCTACTGGTCAACGCGGTGGCCGGACTGATGGTGCTGACCGGCCGTCGGGCCGGAATGTTCCGCCGCGGCGACCTGGCCGAGTTGGCGGCCCGGTATGCCGCGGAATGCCTCGAGGTCGCCCGCGCCGAAGGCGCGCGGCTCGGCGATGACGTCGCGGGCGGGACGATGGAGATGTTCCGTCGGGCACCGACCGACATGGGCACGTCGATGTTGGCCGACCGCGAAGCCGGACGGCCGCAGGAGTGGGACATCCGCAACGGGGTGATCATCCGCAAGGCACGCGCCCACAGCATCGCGACGCCGATCAGCGACATCCTGGTACCGCTGCTCGCGGCGGCCAGCGACGGGCCCGGTTAATCAGAGTCCTAGCAGCTGATCGACGGCGCCAGTGAAAACTTGTTCGACAGGGATGTCGTAGACGTCGAACGAACCGATGATGCTGAGCTCCGCCGCCGTCGCGTAATCACCCCATGGCGAAAGCCGTCGACGCGTCGGCCAATTCTAATTGGCCCCCACTATGACACTTTCAGTAGCGGCCGTTCCACGCCAGGCGACGCGCCGCATCGGGGTCGTCGACCACGACGTCGGAGAACGACCGCAAGACGCGGGTGGCCCGCCGCTGGGTGTCGTAGCGGGGCCAATCGCGAGACCAAGGTTGGCTACCGGACCCGGCCGCGTCGGCGAATTGCAGCCAGGTCCGCTGCATCCGGCGGCCCACGGCGGGCGTCAGCCACTTGCCCAGCGGGTGCAGTCGTCGGCCCAAATGCGAGTCGTAGCTGTGCAACACGTGCACAATCTCGCTTCCATGGACGGCGCCCAGGCCCACCGCCCGCAGCATCGCCGGCGTGTGATCGAAGCGGTAGGCATAGGTGGGCGCGTGCGCACTGTAGGCATCGGTGAACGCCCATGTCGGGGCGACGAACATCGCGTCAGCGCCGATGGCCTCCAGTGCGCGACGGCGCGGGTAACTGGGATACGCGGCCAGCACGCGCGCCCTCGCCTCCGGCGGGAATCGCGCGAAATAGCGATCGACGTTGGCCTGCGTCGTCGGCAGCATCGGCATCTTGTCTCGAGCGAACAGCGACGCCTCGCGCCGGTTCGAGCCGATGACCAATGGGATACGGGCCGTCGCACCCGTCCGCGCCGCCTCGAGCGGGTGTAGTGGCAGCAGCTCGACCCCATAGGTCAGGCCGTGCGCCAGCGTCGGTGTCGTCGCGACACTCGCGAGCTGTAATTCCCCTGCAGCACGGCGTAATTCCCGCTGCGGGAGCGTTTTCAGCTCCCCTGCAGTCACCCCGAGCCGACTGAGAAATCGTTGCGCCTGCTCGGCGCGCGTCTCACGGTCGGCCATCAGTGGCAGCGCCGGGCTTTGCGCAATCGCTTGGGAGAAGAGACCTTCGGCGGCTGGACTGGCCAGTAGGGCCAATACCGAAGTGGCGCCCGCAGATTCGGCGAACACGGTGACCCGGTTGGCGTCGCCGCCAAACGCTGCAATGTTGTCACGAACCCACGCCAATGCGGCGATCTGATCGCGCAGGCACAGATTGTCGTCAAAGCCGTCGCCGAGATCGCCAAGCTCGAAACCGCCGAAAACCCCTACCCGGTAGGTGATGTTGACGACCACGACATTGCCGTTCGCGGCCAGTTGCGACCCGTCGTAGAGCTGTAGTTGTCCCGCGCCGTTGAGGAACGCCCCGCCGGGGATCCACACCATCACCGGCAGCGAGCCGGAAACGTCCGGCGACCACACCGTCACCGTCAAGCACGCCTCGTCGCGAATCTTCGGGTCTCGGCGGTCGCCGGCGACCATCGACCGGCTTTGCAGCGGCAACGGTCCGTGCTCGACGGCGTCGCGCACACCCGTCCAAGGCGGCAGCGGCGCCGGGGCGGCGAATCGACGCTCGCCGACGGGCTGTTGCGCGTACGGAACCCCGCGCCACACCGCGACGCCGCCTTCGACGGTGCCCCGGAGATCGCCGACGGACGTGCGCGCGAGCGCAGGAACTTCGGCAACCGCGGGCACGCCTGAATCGTAGTGTGCAAAGCTGATCTTGCCGGGCTACCAGTCACGCCAAAGACCGCAACGGAGAGTGCGATGACCTTCAACGAGGGTATGCAGATCGACACCAGCACGACGGCGTCGTCCGGAGGCGGTGGAGGGCGAGGAATCGCTATCGGCGGCGGACTCGGCGGGTTGTTGTTCCTCGTGGTCGCGCTGCTGCTCGGGGTCGATCCCGGCAAAGTGGCCACCCAGCTGCCGGCGCCGAGCGCTAGCCAAGATGTCGCGCCCGGGTTCGATCTGAGCAAGTGCCGCACCGGAGCCGACGCCAACCAATACGTGCAGTGCCGCGTAGTCGCCACCGGCAACTCCGTCGACGCGGTGTGGAAGCAGCTGCTGCGCGGATACACCCGGCCGCGAGTGCGGCTGTTCAGTGGTCAGGTCAACACCGGCTGCGGAGCGGCCAGCACCGAGGTGGGCCCGTTCTACTGCCCGGTCGATCAAACCGCCTACTTCGACACCGGATTTTTCGACGTGCTGCGTACCCAATTCGGTTCAAGTGGTGGGCCATTGGCGCAGGAATACGTGGTAGCACACGAGTTCGGGCACCATGTGCAGGATCTGCAGGGATCACTCGGTCGCGCCCAGCAGGGCGCGCAAGGCGCCAGCGGTAACGGCGTGCGCACCGAGCTGCAGGCCGACTGCTACGCCGGCGTGTGGGCCCACTACGCGTCCACCACCAAGCAGGAAGGCACCGGCGTGCCTTTCCTGGAACCGCTGAGCGACAAGGACATTGCCGACGCGTTGTCGGCGGCGTCGTCTGTCGGCGATGACCGCATCCAGAAGGCCGCCACCGGACGCGTCAACCCGGAGTCGTGGACCCACGGCTCCTCGGAGCAGCGTCAGCACTGGTTCACCGTCGGCTACCAGACCGGCGACCCCAACCAGTGCGACACCTACCACGCACCCGACCTGAATTAGCTCAGAACAGCGTCGGCTGCACCGTCTCGACGGTTTGCGGTGGCGGGGCGGCATCGAAGCGCGGCTGCTCGCCGGTCAGCCCGTATGTGGCGATCAGCGGTGCCACCCTCGCGCGGAGCTCGTCGCGGTAGGACTTCGGCAAATACGCTCCGCGCCGGTACAACTCGCGATACCGGCTGACCAGCTGCGGATGGGTGCGCGTCAGCCACGACATGAACCAGCCGCGGGTCGATCCGCGCAAATGCAGGCCGAAAACCGTGACGCCGACGGCCCCGGCCTCCGCGATCTGGCGCAGCAATCCGTCGAGATGTTCGACAGAATCGGTCAGATAAGGCAATACCGGCGCCACCATCACATGACAGTCCAAATTGGCCTCGCGGATCGCGGCGACCAATCCCAGGCGGGCGTGCGGGGCCGGCGTGCCGGGCTCGACCTGCTTGTGTAGTTCGGGGTCACCGACGGCAAGCGAGACGGCGAGGCTGACCGGCACCTGTGCGGCCGCCTCGGTGATCAGTGGCAGATCACGGCGCAGCAGCGTGCCTTTGGTCAGGATCGACAGCGGCGTGCCCGACGCCGCGAGCGCACCGATGATGCCGGGCATCAACGCGTAGCGTCCCTCGGCGCGTTGATAGGGGTCGGTGTTGGTACCCAGCGCAACCGTCTCGCGACACCACGACTTTCGGGCCAGTTCGCGACGCAGCACATCGACGACATTGGTCTTGACGACGACTTGGGTGTCGAAGTCGTTGCCGCAGTCGAAATCCAGATACTCGTGGGTCGGCCGGGCGAAGCAATACCGGCAAGCGTGCGAGCAACCGCGGTATCCGTTGACGGTGTACTGAAATGGCAACGCCGCGGCGCGCGGGATACGGTTCAGCGCCGACTTACACAAGACCTCGTGAAACGTGATGCCCTCGAACTGCGGCGTCCGCACACTGCGGACGAAGCCGATGCGCTGCAATCCAGGCAGCGCGCCGTCGTCGACGTCGATGCCCTGGTTGTCCCACCTCATACGATATTCGAACGCTTGTTCGATTCTTTGTCAACCCCCATGATTGGGTTGATTCCGACCACGATCCGCGTCCCGGCTCCTCGCCAATACGCCTGCGGTTGGTCGGTTGTCATTTAAGCTGGGTCATCGTGACGTCTGATACTGACGGCCCAAAAGACAACAAAAATCTAAAATGGGCAATGGGTGGGGTGGCCGCGGTCGCGGTCTTGGCAACGATCGTCGCAGCGGTATTGCTGTTCGGCGGTGGGGATTCCGGGGCGCCGAAAGGCTCGGATAACGGTTCAGGCCAGGAGACCGCCCCCGTGGCCAGCGCGAAAGACACCGGGCCGATTGCGGTGATCACCGACGATCCCAGTTGCACGGCGTGGACGGCGATCAACAGTCAACTGGCGAACGGTGGTCAGGGGCTGTGGAACGACCGCGACCGGTCGGTGCCCGCCTCGGCATGGACGCCAAAGCAGCGTGCGCAGTTCATCGCGGCCGGACAGTCGATGCGCGGCGCGGCGGCGCAAACGATCGGCCTCATCAAGCTGACGCCGCACCGGGTGATGCGCGAGCTCTACCAGCAGTTCATCGCGTACGCGCGCGCATACTCCGAGCGGATCCCCAAATACACGCCGGCCGACAACAATTTGGCCGGAGCCGCGAACAGCGCCTCGTCTGCATTGGGAGCGATCTGCGCCGCCATCACCGACGGGTCGGCCGCAGCCCGCGGTCCGATGGTGTCGCCATCCGCGCCACCGTCCGACATCGCCCCGGTGGGCAACCTGGCGAACCCGCAGGCCATGCTCACCACCGACAACTCCGTTTGCCCCGACTGGAAGTCGGCGTTGGACGAGTTCGGCAAGCAGACCGCGTCGTGGCAGCAAATGGATCCCAATGTCCCGTCGATCTACTGGAATAAAGAGCAGAAGGCGGTCAACTACGCCGTTGGACCGGTGATGAATTCATTCGCCGGTAAACTGGAACAGCTTGGCCGGCAAAGCGATAACGCAGTCTGGCAGGACCTGGCCAACCTTTCGGCCCAGTACCGTCGCGCGTTTGTGACCGCGTTGCCGACCTACACCCCGACCGACAATCACCTGGCCAATGCGGCCACCTTTGTCTCCACGACGGTCCTGGGCGCTTGCGTAGCAGTTGCTGAGTAGGCGCGCGTCCGGCGCCTACTCAGCCTGCTCGATGTCAGAAGAGCGCGAACAGATCGACTACCCAGCCACTGGCATTAGGCGCAAGGTCGGCTGTCAGCAGTGAACTGATGTCCGCTATGGCATTGGGGTCGAACGCCGTAGCGAGTTCTCCCAGCGCCGTATCCGGGCTCAGCAGCGTGCTGAGGTCACCGACTACGGTGTTCAGATCCGCGCTCGCGGAAGCTGCTCCGGCAGCGTCGGCTGTTTCTAGCGCCCTTTGCGGAGAGATCTCCCGTGCGATGGTCTCCGACGCCTCGCGCATGGTCGCGACGGTTCCTTCCTCGCTCAGCAGACCTTGGGCGGAAACGTTTTTCATAGCTTCCGGCACAGCGTCGAGCATCTTTGCTATACCGCCGCCACCGTCGTCGTCACCCAGGTTGTAGCCGTTGAGGAAGGCGTCCAGGATCGTGGCGGGCGCATTGACTACATCATTGAAAGCCGCCGTCGAGTCGCCGTCTTGGATCGCGGTGACGATGTCCTGACCGACGCCTGCGAAAGCGAGCTCCGCGGCGTGCGGTGCCAACAGTTGAGCCTGTACGAGCTCGCTGAACCACTGCGGAACCGAAGATGAAAGCGACCCGTCGGACAGGGAATCGGCGGTGGCATAATAATTTGGCGTGCTGAACAGATTCTCGAGATTGTTCGACATGGATTGCGCGACTTCGAAGAAGCCGTTGTCCAGCGGCCGCAATACGCTCAACGGCGCCTGGGTGAGGAACTGGGTGATGCTTGCCTGGGCGTCAAAGAAGTCACCGGACGCAAGGTCGCTCATGGCATTTGAGATGACGGTCGGGAAGTCCTGCAACGCGTTCACCAGGTTGGTGCCGGCGGTTTCCGCCGCTGTCGCAAGGTCATTCGAATAGATCAGCTGGTTCTCCATGAGCGCCGTGATGATCGGAGTGGGATTTGAGGTGAACTCCGAGCCAAGCGACTCCAGGTTCGCGAAGGCGTTGGTGAAAACGTCGGCCAAGGTGCTGACCGGGAATTCCTGTGGCGCAGCGGCCGCGCTCACCACATCCGCTGCGAGTCCCTCGATGGCAGTGAGCTGGACTGCGCGAGTCTGAATCTCCACCGCCGCCGGCCCGATCGGAGCCGCGGCGATCAGACTGGCGCCCGCCAGCACGACACCGGCGGTCACGTAAGGACGAAGTGAATGTTCCATACCCCATCTCCCTTTGACGGCGACACGACCTCTGTCGTATCGCGTTGCTGTACCCGCGTCGAATGCTAACTGAGAACAGTCTGAGAAACATACGGAATTCCGAATTCTTTTTCCAACTTTTTGGATTTATATTCCGGCTTTCGGGGCACGAGCTTGAGCGCAAGACTGGGTGCTCGATCCAACGATCAGTCGGGCAGACGTCGAGACGGGCGCCCACCGACGCCACAGGAACAGCCACAACATTTATCTCTGTCCCGCGATTCGATCCGGCCGGGCGCGTGATCGCCTCTCTTAGTGGGGCATTGACCTGCAGGGCGTCACCGGGCCGCCGGCGCATTCCGATCAGGATGGCCGATTGATTTGCGCAACGCGGCGAATCCCGGAAGCGCCGTTCGTCGAAAGCTGGGCGCCGCGGAAGACAGCGCATTTTGGCGCGCCCAACACTGCTGAACGAAGTTCAATAGCTGCTGAGATCAACCTGAGAAGGCCCCGAAAAGATACTGGCGGGTTACCGCACAAATGCGCGGAATCATCACTCGATTGCGTCGGCCGCCAAACTAACCAGAATGGCGTCGCCGTCTCGGACACTCAACAGCCGCAGCAGGTTTCGACGTCTACGGCACTCGGAACGGGCGCAGTATGCGCCCACCGGTGCGTTTCGACCCCTTACTGGGGTGAGGCGTCAGGCCCAGCTGCCGCCGACGGCGGAGTCGGTGGACGACATGTTGTTGCCGGCA
>Ga0302326_10012637_pt1 | contig 17959 bp, 14 predicted proteins | sample Palsa_T0_3_FD_202264 | JGI IMG/M metagenome (GOLD analysis project Ga0302326, IMG submission 202264) | Peat permafrost microbial communities from Stordalen Mire near Abisko, Sweden - Palsa_T0_3 | ecosystem: Environmental > Terrestrial > Soil > Palsa > Peat permafrost | place: Sweden: Abisko... | reverse complement strand
CTAACCTCATGAAATTTAGATTGATGCTTGCAACGGGAATCGCCATCGTGGCGATCGTCCTACCCTTTTCAGTGCGCGCTTCCTTGGGCGGGGATATGTCGTCCGTGCAGGACGACCAAGCGAAACTGCAAGGCACTTTGCGGGCGACCGGCAACGAAACCTACAACGTCCAGGAAATTCAAACCCCTAATGGAATCGTCGTGCGTGAATTCGTGTCGCTTTCCGGAAACGTGTTTGGCATCGCGTGGCAAGGGCGCACGCATCCCGATCTGCGCCAGGTGTTGGGCGCCTACTACGACCCGTACATGAAAGCAGTTCAAGCCCAGCGCGCCCAGCGCCACGGCCACGGTCCGCTGCTGATCGAGCAGCCCGGCCTCTTCGTGCAAATCATCGGGCACATGGGCGCCTTGACAGGAAGGGCCTATCTTCCTCAAAACTTGCCCCCGGGAATTCGCCCCGAGGTGATCCGATGAGAGCTCTTCTTTGCCGGATCATTCTCCCTTTTGGATTCGTCGCGGCTTCAATTTTCACATTCGGATGCGGGGGATCGAGCAGCAGCACCACGGAGTCTTCGGGGTCAGGGTCAACCAGCACGGTTTCAAACGTCCAGTCGGTTACCGTAAACGCTGGGCCCGATAACAACTATGTGGACGGCGCCTTCACCAGCGTGACGGTTTGCGCCCACGGCAGCACCACCAATTGCCAGACTGTCGACGGAATCCTGGTGGATACGGGCTCGTTCGGTCTGAGAATCTTGTCCTCGGCGCTTACAACAGTTTCCTTGACCCAGCAGACCGACGGCAGCGGAAATCCCATCGCCGAATGTGCCGTATTCGAGGACGGCTTCACCTGGGGCCCGGTGCAAACGGCCGACGTGAAAATGGCCGGCGAGGTGGCCAGCTCGTTGCCTATTCAAGTCATCGGTTCCCCGAGTTTTTCAGCCACACCGAGCGGCTGCTCCAGCCAGGGTTTGTCCTTAGGCAGTCTGGCAGACTTGGGAGCGAACGGCTTGTTGGGCGTGGGGCAAGCCATTCCCGATCAGCAGCTTTATTACTCTTGTCCATCTTCGGGATGCGTGGACACCACGGAAAGCCCCGCACAACAAGTCCAAAACCCGGTGGCGTCGTTTACGACCGACAATAATGGAGTGATTCTTGAATTGCCTTCCGTTTCCGGCGCCGAAGCCAGCGTTACCGGCTCCCTCATTTTTGGCATCGGAACGCAGTCCAATAACGGCCTGGGCAGTGCAACGGTTTTTGGGACCGATCCGTATGGCAATTTCAGCACCACCTACAACAGCACGCCGTATGAAGGCTTCCTGGACAGCGGCTCGAACGCCATCTATTTTCTCAATTCATCCACGACGGAACTGCCGGAATGCAGCGATGCCACTTTCTTGTATTGCCCTTCTTCGGCGCAAAGCTTCACCGTATTAAATACCGCCGAATCGGGAACGAACGGGGCCAACGGCTCCGTCACTTTCACCGTGGCCAACGGGGATCTGCTGCTCAGCATTGCCAACGATTCCGCAGTCAATGGCTTGGCCGGCCCCAGCCCAGGCCAGTTCGATTTTGGACTGCCGTTCTTTTTCGGCCGCAACGTTTTCGTGGCCATCGACGGGAAGAGCACGCCCGGAGGGACGGGCCCCTACACGGCCTATACTGCAATACAATGAAGAGCGGCGCGCTTGGAGAGGTGCGAAAGCTCCGGTCCCTGATGAAATGCGAGGGAAAAGGGTTTTAACAGCAAAGGTTAGTAACTGAAAATTTATATAACTGAGCAATTAAAATCAGCCGCTCGTGCTTCAATTGGGAGGCAGGGAAGCGGAAGGTTTCCCCGCCGGCCTGGGGAATTCCGTTTTTCCGCCGAGTGCCACGTACAGTTGCAATTCCTCGGCCCGGTTGAAGCCGCCCGCGCGATTTCCTTCCTTGTCGAACTCGACGTAGCTGAATTCACGCCAATCGATTAGCTTGCCGTCTCCAGGAAAACCCATGAAATCGCCTGTATGGTGGCCTCGGCCGATGAAAACCGTCCACACGGAGTTGCCCTTGGCGATGACGTCTTCGAGTTCATTTTCGCGGTCGGGCACGGAAAGCGCCTGGTTGTAACCGACGTAGCCGGCGAGTTCGTAAAGCCCTTGGAAGCCGCGGCGGCTCCCATTCGGGGTCAGCTGAGGCAGCACATAAACTGCCGGATCGGGGCGGTGGAACACCATTTTTTCCATCGTGGTCTGCAGATTTCTTTTTTCCTCCGCGGTCCAGTTCGTCTCCGTCAGAACCTTGATCAGTTTCGGATTTTTGACGGGGCTGGGCCACTGCGCCGGGGGCCAAGTGGTCCAGGTAGCGCTCAGGACATCCGGCTGAGGCGGTGCAGGCGTTGGGGGCGGCCCCGCAGCCGTCGCTGGCCGTTTGGGAAACGATACTTTGCCACCGAGACCGGTATAAATTTGCAGCTCCTCCGCGCGGTAGGTGCTTTCGAGGGGTTGCCCGTCGGCGGCGAATCTGCGGAAAAACATTTCCCGGAATTCCACCGGTTTATTGTCGCCGGGAAAACCAAACATCAGGCCGCCATGGTGGCCGATGACCTTGAACACACCCCAGACGCGGTCGCCTTTGGCGATCAGGTCCTCGACGCGGTCGACACGGTCCGGGATGGAGGTCGCGAAGTCATAACCGTGGCTTCCATAAAGCTCGTCGAGATAGTCAAATCCCCGGCGCAGTGTGACGCCTCCCGGCTGCGGAGTGGGATTTGCCGCTTGCGCCGCACGCCCTTCGGCGCTCATTCCAATCAACACGGTGAGAATATTGCGTTTTTCCTCGGCCGTGAAATTTGTATGTGCCAGGCGTTGTTGCAATTTGGGATCCGCCAGCGAGGACGGCCACTTAGTCGGTGGCCAGGGCTGGTCTTGGATAGCGGGTGACGTCTGCGCCATGGCGTTGCCGGCAAGCAGGGCAAGCACCGCGACGGCCAAATGAAATACGGTTTTTCTCCGGATGCGCATACTCCCCCCATGGGCATGAATTTCACGTACTATGGCACCTCGGTTTTGGCTTCGTCAATCTCAATCGAAATGGATTGCCCCGCCCTCACCATTCTTGCCCCCAATCATTCACCGCTGACTGCATCGGGGTGGATCGTGCCAATCCGCCGATCATAGTGTGCGGGTGGCATCCCCCTGAAGTAGGATTGAACTTCGTGATTTCCTGATAGCTCCTGTCCCCCTGTGCGAATAGATTCGGGAGCGATCAGACGACCAAAGCTTGAGGGATGATCTGAGCGATCAAATATAGGTAAAGTTCATGAGCGTTGGGTCGAAGTAATGGACGCGGAACGCAGGAGTTACATCCCGCCCTCTTTACTGTGTCAACATCGTCACCCTGCCGCTCCCGAAGTCGCTTGCAGCAAAACACTCACTTTTAGGCTGCATTTCCCCCGGCCGAGCGCTCTAGGAATTCGTGGATGAGGGTTTGATAGGGCTTGGATTGTTTCGCGGCCAGGCGGCGAATCTGCGCGAGAAGACGTGGAGCGATGCGAATGGCGATCAGCCGTTTGGCGTTTCCGCTCTTGGGCCGGCCGACACGGCGAGCACGCTTCAACCCCGTGTTGGTGGACTCGGGAATACCGGAAAAATTGAAGCGGCTATCGGACGTAGGCCGTCCGTTCTTTGCGGCTCGCCTGCCGCGCGCCGATGATACGGATCGTTTCTTGGCCATCTCTCGCCCTCCTGACGGTGTAAACAACCAGAAGCACGCGCGCCGCAGAAGAAACTCCCGGACGTTTGGAGCACTGCTCAAATGAGGAATGCTTCGCGTCTTCCCAATCCAGCCCATCGGGGTCGCTGAATACGGTCGCTGCCTCCTCGAAGAAAACGCCATGCTTTTTGTAATTCGAGATGGCCTTTTGCGCATCCCATGAAAACACTTATTGTATATACGCTAATTATGCCGCTTCGTCAAGTGTGCCCGAGCCGGAATCCGCTTGTGAAAAGTGGCGCGCCCGGAGGGATTCGGAACCCACCCCTCTGCTTAGAAGAAAGATGGTCAAAATGACAATCTACCCGACCATCTGATGGTCACACTACGCAGCTCGAGGAGTGGCCATTTTCGAGGCAACATAGTCAAAAGAAGCGTAAAGACTCGGCGTCCCTACTTCGTACTGAATAGGACGGAGCCAGAAAGTGGCACGCCGGGAAGGGTGAAAATTGATCGCCCAAGATTGTCTTCGCCTCGATACTCAAACTTTCTTCCATCAGCCACCACGATAAAGTTCCCCACGACCATCGGATTCTCAAAATCGAGAACGTTAGGTTCAAATTCCTCGCCCGATATGCGGTCCCAATCCTTGACACCGATCACATTTTCAAAATGATTACGTCCTCTGGTCGCATCAAATTTCTCCATGTAAAATGGCGATCCCGGTCGGACTCGAACCGACAACCCTCAGCTTAGAAGGCTGATGCTCTATCCATTGAGCTACGGGATCGTGGCTTGATTCTATCAAAAATGGTGGCTCCCGGCTTAAGACGTTGGCTCAGTGCGAAATACCTAAAAGGTGAGCTAGAAAACTCAGAAGGCTTATTCGGCAGCACGACTTCCAGACCCTTCACCATCGAAAAGTTGTCTCCCGCCGGCGGGCCAGTCCCATGTTCGAGTCCATTGCCGATCGGGCTGCCCCAGCCGGGTTGGGAAGGAGAAAGCAGATAAGGCACCTTGTTCGTTTGGAAGTGGCGATACAGCTCCATGAACGGTACAGCTCCATGAAATTGATTCCCGGCTCGAGGACCATATATCCCTCTTGCACATTCACTTCGAGAATCTGATTCATGCGCTTCAGGTCAACAATGACCGATCCCGAAAGGCTGGGCGAAGACCCGCCATAACCGAGGTTGCGGCCTGTAGAGACAGGATAGAGCGGAACCTCGTATTTGTTTGCGATCCGAACAATCTCTTGTACCTCTCGACCTTCGCGGGTGCGACCGCCGCGCCCGGCACGAGTTGCAACTCCGGTCCGCCAAAAAACGGAGTGTAGGCATCATCGTAAGTTGCGACATCTTCGTCGCTCAAAAAACCCAGTCCTTTCCGACCACCTTGGAAAACTCTCCCAGCGCGCTTGAGAAATCGCCGCTGCTCACACCCTTGGGGAGCCTCATGATTACTCCTTGACTCGATCTTCGAATTTGGAGTTTTGATTTGTCGGGAATCTACACCCAGGTTTCTGAGGATGCAAGCGAAGCAGCCGCTTCGTACCATATGGACTGAACCCCTATTTTAGGGCAGTTTTGGCAGCCGCATTTCCAGACGCCCTGCCTCCCAACCAGACGCCCTATCGGAATTCTCACAGCGGCAAGGTGCGCAACGCCATTTCAATGACTCGGTGCAGTTCCTCGCGGCTTGCGCCACCCGCTGCCTGGACTGCTATTCCGTAGACGATCGTAGCGACGTAGCGGGCAAGATCAGCAGGATCCAGGTCGGCCGAGAGATCACCTTGCGATTTCGCGTGCTGGAGACGCCGACGTAGTGCAGCTTCACCCGCCGCGCGGCACGCGATTAGATCGCGGCGGACCGAAGTCGCCGCCGCGCCACCGGCAAGCGCACCTTGGACCATCAGGCAACCCCCGGGGTTGCGCGGGGCCGTGTTCAAATCGGCGGCGCCTCGCAGTAATCGTTCAACGACCGCGCGCGCGGTCGGCTCCTTCCAGGCTTCTTGCGCGTAGGAGGCCGGGCCATTCAGATAGCGGTCGAGCGCCTGGCGAAAGAGCGCCTCCTTGTCGCCAAAAGCGGCGTATAGGCTCGGACGATTCACGCCCGCAGCCCTCGTGAGGTCTGACATGGATGTAGCTTGATATCCTTTTCGCCAGAACACGTGCAGCACACGATCCAAGGCCCTGTCCAAGTCAAACTCTCGCGGGCGCCCGATCCGTCTTGAGGATCTGCTTCGTTTCATGCTTATTAAGATGCACTTTCCTACCGATCGGTACAAAATATTTGCAACGATCCACCAGTCCGTGACATCTGTACTCAGTGATACAGAAGGACGCGGCGGAAACAAAAGCCAGACAGGAGAAAGCTGATGAGCAAGCTGGAAGGGAAAATAGCAGTCATCACCGGAGGTAATAGCGGAATTGGGCTCGCAACGGCGGAACGTTTCGTTGCAGAAGGCGCGTACGTCTTTATCACCGGCCGTCGTCAAGGCGAACTTGACGCGGCCGTGAGGCAGATCGGCAAAAACGTTACCGGGGTACAGGGCGACGTCTCCAATCTCGCCGACCTCGACCGCCTGTACGCCGCCGTAGAACAGCAGAAGGGCCGCATTGACATCCTTTTCGCCAACGCCGGCACGGGAAGATTTGGCCCGCTCGGAGCGATCACGGAAGAGCAGTACGACTTGACCTTCAACGCCAACGTGAAGGGCCTTCTGTTCACGGTACAAAAGGCGCTCCCGCTGCTAACGGAAGGAAGCTCCATAATTCTGAATGCGTCGATCGTTTCGAGTACAGGATCTCCAGGGCTCGGCGTCTATAGCGCATCGAAAGCCGCCGTCCGGTCTTTCGCGCGCACTTTCACGTCGGACTTAAAAGACCGCAAGATCCGCGTAAACGCCGTTAGTCCTGGCGTAATACCTTCGCCGGGCTACCGGAACTCTTTGGGCTGGACCAACGAACAAATCCAACAGTACGTCGACGGTGTCGTGGGCGGCATACCGCTCGGTCGCCCAGGAACTTTGGACGAAGTTGCGAAGGTGGTCTCCTTCCTTGCCTCCGACGAAAGTAGCTACGTCACTGGCATCGAGCTCGTTGTCGACGGCGGCATGACCCAAATCTGACCGGCTTGGCTGTCGGCTTTTCAATGCGAAGACTGCGGCAGGGTCTTTGCGAAATGAGGCTCGCCTACCTTCTGTATCGAAGCTCACCTGATAGGCCCGGCCGGACTTCGGTCATCTTTGATGAAGATGGGAAGTGGCTGCTCGAAGGGCTGATTCCCGAGGTGGGAGAGCGCGCTCCCGAAACAGGACTCACGACAGCCATCAGGGCATGAAAGCAAGAGAAGGTCGGCCGGAACATCAACAAAAATGGGGAATTTCTTAGATTGGATCTGGGCAGGGAATTGGTCCGCCGCGTGCATCTGCCGGAAACGCCGTTGCTATATACCGCTCAGGATAAGCACTACGGCAAGTAGCGTAACAGGTCATTAACGGGTGTGGTTTTCGAAACCGGAAGTTAGCGTTTGCTCCAACAGGGACAGCATTCGCGTAGGCGAACGCGAGGAAAAATCGGGACGGTTTGATCCTCGCTGAAGGAAAGCCTCGCGCGCGGACACCAATTCCAAAGGCCACTTCTAAGTGGGACGGGCGAAGCCGCGCTCGGATCCGATCGATAGGCAGGCCGCCGATATGATTTCCGACCGACGCTCCCCCGAGGGTTTGGCTCCTTGGTTTGCCGCTTACACCTTCTCTTGCCACGAGAAGCGCGTGGCCCAACACCTGGCCATGCGCCGCATGGAATTCTTCCTTCCGGTTTACAAGAAGATCAGCCGGTGGAGAAACGGCTTGCGCATGCCCATCGAGTGGCCTTTGTTTCCCGGCTACGTGTTCGTGAAGATCGATCCGCAAGAGAGAGTTCGGGTTCTCGAATTGCCCGGCGTTCACTCGCTCGTGGGCGTAGGCCGGCAGCCGATTCCGCTTCCTTACGAGGAAATCGAAGCGCTGCGGCGCGGAATCCATTTGCTGAACGCGGAGCCTCATCCGACCTTGTGGGTGGGGGAAAAGGTAGTCATCCGCAAGGGTCCGCTGGAAGGAAACACGGGAATCGTGATCCGGCGGAAAAACAGCACGCGCGTGGTCCTCACGCTGGACGTGATCATGAAAAGCATTTCGGTCGAAGTGGACAGCCAGGACCTGGAAATCGTCGGCCCCGCCCCGGCCCCGCGCGGCTATCTCCCTTCTCCGATTTGCTGGCGCGAGGCTCCGCGGACCAAGGCGGGCGCCAGCCGGCTCGGCAATTCCTCGAATCATATTTGATAGACATCTAATTAATCAAGTTAATAAACTATGATCCGCAATCCTGAAAGGGCCGAGGCCCGATGACGACGTCCTACATCGGCGGGCGTCTCGGACTGCAACAGCCAGGGGCCGCGGCCCCGGCCGCATGGCGCCCGCGGCCGGCGGCGCGCGAATTCGCCCGCCATTTTCTGTCCATCGCCGACCTGCTCCTCGTGGGGCTCGCCGCCTGGATGGGCTCTTGGATTCGCTTTGTGGCCGTTTCGCACTCCCACACGATGCATGGTTCCTGGAGTGTGTCGGGCCAGAACGGCGCGTTCCTGTTCCTCTACGAAGTCCTTTTCCTGCTGTTGGCCTACGCGCGCGGTCTTTACCAGCCGCCGCGCCCCGGGTTTGCGCGTGAGGCTGGCGAAGTCTTGAAAACCTCGCTTGGGGCTGGGGCCGCCTTGAGCGCGTTCGCCTACGGGCTGGGCGACTGGATCCCGTCTCGGGGAGCGATTGGCGCAACCCTGTGCCTCAGCGTGCTTCTGCTCGTCGCCTGGCGTGCCTTCCTGCGCTTTCCAGGCATCGCCGGCTTGACCGACGCGCGCAACGTGCTGATTGTCGGCGCGGGGCCGGAAGGCAAGGCGCTGCAGCAGTATTTGGCGAGTTCGCCGCAGCTGGGCTTCTCCGTCGTGGGTTTCACGGACCGGCGAATTCAGGCCCGCGGCACGGCGCCCGGCAACGGCAACCTTCCGCAGCCCATGCTGGGCCCCGTCTCGGATCTCGATTCCATTATCCGCACCCATTTCGTCGATGAAGTGCTCATTACCTTGCCGAGGGCGCGAGACCTGATTCAAGAAGTGGTGGCACGGGCGCGGCTGTTTGGGACCCAGGTGCGCGTGGTTCCCGACCTCTATGGCGGCCTCGCTTTGGGCGCCCCCATCGAGCCGCTAGGACAATTTCCCACCTTCACCCTGCACGCGCGGCCGACTCCGGCCCTGCAGTTGACGATTAAGCGCTTCGCGGACGCAACGCTCTCCGCGCTCGCCCTCTTCCTGCTCAGCCCGGCCTTTGTCTTAATTGCCATCCTCGTCAAATTCGATTCCGAAGGGCCGGTGTTTTACAACTCGGTGCGGCTGGGGAAAAAAGGGAAAACCTTTATCTGCCATAAATTCCGGTCGATGGCCGCCGACGCAGAGGGCCGCAAGGAGTCGCTGCAGCATTTAAACGAACGCGAGGGAATTCTTTTCAAGATTTCGAACGATCCGCGGGTGACCCGGCTCGGCCGGTTCCTCCGAAAATGGAGTTTGGACGAGTTGCCGCAACTGTGGAACGTGCTGAAAGGCGACATGAGCCTCGTCGGTCCGCGCCCTCCGATTCCCGAGGAGTTCAGGCAATATTCCGTGGAGCACTTGCGCCGTCTCGAGGTTGTCCCCGGGCTCACCGGCCTGTGGCAGGTGCAACGCCGGCAAAGCCCCTACTTTGCCGACTACATCAAACTCGATCTCGAGTACGTCGATTCCTGGAGCGTGTGGCTGGATATCCGGCTGATTGCCAAAACGTTTTACGTGGTTCTGGCGGGCACAGGGCGCTAGTCGCGCCTTTCCTTGTCCCCAGGGGCCGAATTTCGGCCGCGCGAAATGGAAGCTGCATGGGAGCGCCGGAAACAAGTTCCAACCGCCCGAGCGGGCCGTCCCGCCGAACACAAGATTGCTTTGGAGAGAGGAAAACCCCACAGTGGAAAGCCGTCATAGCATCGCCAAGTATTCGCACAGTGAAATTTTCCGAAACTCGCCGGCCGCCATCGAGCGCCGCTGGAATGCCCCGCAGCAGCTTTCCTTGGGGGACCTCTGCCGGACGCTCGCCAGGCGGAAAGCCCTCGTGCTGACATTTACCGCGCTGTCGTTGAGCGCGGCGGCGGCATACAGCTTCTTGAAGACGCCCATTTACGAGGGTGTGGCCCGCTTACAAATCGACCCGAACCGGTCCACGAGTCTTGGTCTCGACGAGGAGCGAGACAAAGCGGTGTCCACGGACGTCGATGGCCGGATCAAGACCGAAGTCACCATCATTCAGAGCGACACCGTGGCCCTGCAAGTCATGAAAGCCCTGGAACTCTATGCGGACCCGAATTTTGCCGGCAAAGACGTCATTCGGAGGCCCCTCCACAATCTGGCCGAACTCACTCCGTCAGAGCGCCGCCGGCTGCTCGCACGTTTCAAGGACGATTTGAGGGTCAAATCGATTCCCGCGACGCAAATCGTGGAAATCGGGTTCCGCAGCCCCGATCCGGCGCTGGCGACGAGCGCCGCCAACACCATCATCGACGAGTACTTGCAGCGCACACTCTCGGCGCGAGTCCAGGGCGCCGAACAGGTTTCCCAATGGGTCTTGGAACAAATGCAGGAGGTCCGGGCGCGTACCACCGAGGCGCAGCACAAACTGGCTGCCTTTCAGGAAGCGAACAATTTGCTGGGCGCGGACGAGAGCGACAACATCGTGACGGACCGTCTGAAGCAGCTCAACGACGAGCTGACGCAAGCCGAAGCGGACCGCATCGTGAAAGAGGGGCGCTTTCGCCTGGCGAGTCCCGGCAACGCGGAGCTGGTTGGTTCGCTGGCCCCGAGCACGACGCTGCAAGTGCTTCGCACACAGGAGGCCGATCTCAGGGCGCAGTACGCGCAACTGAGCGCCAAATTCGCCGACGGCTATCCCAAGCTTCGTGAGCTGCAGGAAGAGATCGCCCAGGTCGAGGCGGCCATCGCCCTCGAAGGCCAGAACATCAGCACCCGCCTCGGCAACGAATTCGCGGCCGCCAAGAAATCCGAATCCATGATCCGCAGCGAGTTTGACCGGCAGAAGAAGGAAGCGTATAAGCTGAACGAGCACGTAGCACAATATGCAATTTTGAAGCACGAAGTGGAAGCCGGCCAGCGGTTGTACGACACGCTGCAACTCAACGTGAAGGCCGCCGGGATCACCTCGGGCCTGGCCGCCTCTTTTGTCGACGTGGTCGACCGCGCGCAAGTGCCGGATAAGCCCGTCGAGCCCAGGAAACGCCTGTATCTCGCGCTCGGTTTGGGCGGCGGATTGTTTGGCGGACTGCTGCTCGGATTGATCTGGGATTCCTTCGATGACACGATTCGAACTTCCTATGAGCTGGAGGCGGTTGCGGCGCTTCCGGAACTGGTTTCCGTTCCTTTCCTCCCCGCGCTGGCCAAGAGGACGCGCGACGAGGCCAAGGGGGTTGCCGAGCCTTCCTCGCTCGGGTCCGAGTGGAGCCCCCTGCCGATTCGCGATCCGAGCTCCCCTGGAGCCGAATCTTTTCGAGCGCTTTGCAGCATCCTTTTGCTTTCCTCCATCAAGGAATCCGTGAAGACGCTGGTGATCACCAGCGCGATTCCCGGGGAAGGCAAGTCGACCGTCAGTTGCAACCTGGCCATCGCCCTGGCCGAGCGCGGCGAGAAAGTTCTTCTGGTGGAAGCGGATATGAGGAGCATCTCCCTTCTTTCCCGGCTGGTGAAGGATGCCCCGAGTTTGTCGGGCTTGTGCAAGGCCAGCGGCCCCGGCCGCCACCGGTGCCGGCCCATCCCCAGCCTGCCGGCGTTGCACGTGGTTCCGGCGGGAGTTCGGCCCATCGATCCGACCGGGCTGCTCGATTCGCTTCGGATGCAAGAACTGCTGAACGCCTGGCGGGGAGAATACGACCACATCATTATCGACACGCCGCCCGTCTTGCCGTTCGCGGATGCCATGGTGCTCGCGGCGCGCGCGGACGGAGTGATTCTCGTGGCCCGGTCCGGCGTGTCCCGAGCCGCGGCTTTGCTGCGGACGAGGGAAGTGCTGGAGCGCTCGGGCGCGAGCCTCCTCGGAGTGGTGTTGAACGCGGCCCGGTCGCGCGATTATTCCTACGGATATTCCGCCGCGGGCCGAGAGCATTCCGAAGAGGATTCTCCGGAAGAGGCCCGCCCATAGTCCGGCGCGGGGCCTAAAATAAGGAAAACGAAAATGCCACGACACTCCATTTTTTTCGCGTTCTCTCTGGCCTGGGCCTGTGCTTTCCCGGCCCTCGCGCAGAATGCCGCATCGCCTGCTGCCCTGCCGAATGCCAGCGCGACCGGGGCCGGCGGCGCGGCGCATGCGTTGCAGATTTCGGCCGGGGATTTGCTCGACGTGAACGTGTTCGATACGGTCGAACTATCCGGCAAATTGCGGGTGGACGAGCACGGCGCCATCACCCTGGCCCTCGGAGGAGAAGTCCCCGTTTTGGGGCTGACCGCGGAAGAGGCCGGGCGAGCCATCGAAAAGAAACTGGCCGACGGGGGAATTCTCAGGGATCCGCACGTGTCGGTCACCGTGCTGGAATACGCGACACAAGGCGTCACCGTCCTCGGCGAAGTGAAAAATCCGGGGGTCTATCCGCTTCTGGGGGCCCACGGCCTGCTCGATCTGATCTCCGCCGCGGGCGGCGAGACGCCCAACGCCGGCCGGGCCGTGACGCTCACGCGCCGCTCCGATCCCGATCATCCCATCGTCGTGAACGTCGACAGCAAGCCCGGCAGCACGGCCGCCTTCCACGCCGACGTTCTTCCGGGCGACACCATCATGGTCTCGCGCGCCGGGATCGTTTACGTGGTGGGAGACGTCGGCAAGCCGGGCGGGTTTCTGATCGAGAACAACGACCGCCTGACGGTCCTCGAAGCGCTGGCCCTCGCACAGGGCACGAACCGCACAGCTTCTCTCAATCACGCGAGGCTCATCCGCAAAGCCGCCGGGGCGCGCGAGGAATTGCCCGTCCCGCTGAAGAAAATCCTGGCCAACCACGCCCCCGACGTGCTTCTGGCCGACGGCGACATCCTCTTCGTTCCGACGAGCGGCCCCAAGAACGCCATGCGCGATGTCGAGGCCATTTTGCCGTCCGCCACGAGCGCCGCCATTTTTCGAGTGCCGTAGTATCCCGCGGGATGCCCGGCGCACCGCCATTTCGAGGCTCGAACCTTCATGACCATTTCCAAGGCCAGGACATTCCGCAATATCCTGCACACCAGCCTGACCAAGGGCGCCACGCTCCTCTGTATCGCATTGACCACCTCGGCCGTGGCCAGGAATCTCGATCCCTCGGATTATGGAGTGGTCGGATTCGCGGCCATCGTGATCGGTTTCCTGGCCCAGTTCAGCGATGTAGGCGTGGCAAGCGCCGCGATTCGCCGCCCCGCGCTCGACGCTCGCAGCCTGCGGACGGCGTTCACCCTGAAAATCGTGCTGAGTTGCATTGCGTTCGTCGCGGCTCTCCTCGTTGCTCCTTTCGCGCGCCGCTTTTTCGAGCACCCGGCGACGGCGAATGTGATCCGCGTCTTAGCCCTGGACTTTCTGGTCAGCGCCATCGGATTCATGCCGCTCGTGACTTTGACGAGGGAACAAAATTTCAGGGCGTTGATCGTCCCGGGGGTGGTGAGCGCCGTGGCGCGCTGCATCCTCACGATCGCGCTCCTCTGGCGCGGGTGGAAGTACTGGGCGGTCGTGTTGGCCGACGTGGGCGCAAACCTGGCCGGCTGCCTGGCCATCCAAGCCGCCAGAAAAATGCCCATCCGCCTCGAATTCGACGAGCCCGTGGCGCGGGAATATTTGCGGTTCGGCGCGCCTTTGCTCGGCAGCGGGATCTTGGTATTTCTGGTCTTGAATATGGATAACTTTCTGGTTGGATCCAGGATGGGAAGCGCCAAGCTGGGCTACTACGCCCTGGCATTCACCTGGGGCAGCTTTATTTGCGGGCTGCTGTATGGGACGGTGCATAACGCAACGTTCCCGGCATTTTCCGCGATACAGGATGACCATGCCGCGATGCGGCGCTGGTATTTGAAGACCGTGGACATGGTGGGTTTTATCGCCGTGGCGGTCAACACTGCTCTGCTGGCCAACGTTCATTTCTTTCTGGTGACCTTTCTCGGCAAAGGCGCCGGCAAATGGCTGCCGGCGGCCACGGCCCTACGAATTCTTTGCGTTTACGGAATCCTGCGGGCGATCACCGAGCCGGTCGGCAACTGCATTTTGGCGCGCGGACGAACCAAAATGCTTCTGCAAGCCACCGCCTTGGCCGGGGCCGTCGAGTTGCTGCTGCTTCTGCCCGTCGTGCGAACCGGCAGGATTGAACTGGTTGCCGCGGCCGTGCTGATCGCCTACGCGACCCAAGCCCCCATCTATCTGGCCTTTCTGCGCCGGGAACTCTCCATCGGCTTCAGAGATCTCGCCGCGCAATTGTGGCCGGTGGTCCCCGCGCTGCTCGGCGGTTTCGCGGTCACCTCCCTTCTGCCGGATTCGTTGGGAGGGGGGCTCCTAACGCTGGCCTGCCGAGGTTTGTTCACCGCCTTGGCCGTCAGTTTGATCTATGGGGCTTGCACTCGCTTTCGCTGCTTCCAGGAAGCAGGAGGAATGATTTCGCAAAACCTGGCCCGCGTGAGCGCGTAGGGCCAAAGGGCTATCCATCGAGGATGCCCGTTTTACTTCAGGAGGCTTGGCGCTTTCATGAACACGACGATGGAGGTTCTGCGGGGCCACACCACCCACGGCCTGAGTGTCCTCCGGGACCAGGGGTTCGGCCCTCTTCTCGGCAAGTTATTTCGGGGGCCGGAAAACTTCGTCAAAAGCACGGGGTATCGCCGCCAACTGAAAGCCTTGCAGCGCGACGCGAGTCTCGAGGAGCTGGTTGATTTTGTTTGCCGGTGGGACCCGGTCTCTCCGATCCAGATTCGCTCCGAGCTGGTCCAGATGCTGGAAGCGGTTCAGAAAAGGAAACCGCGCACGGTGGTGGAGATTGGAACCGCGCATGGCGGCACGCTGCTCTTACTTTGCTGCGTGGCGGAAAAGGACGCCACCATCGCCAGCATCGACCTTCCCGGAGGAAAGTTCGGCGGCGGATACTCGGCCTGGAAAATCCCGCTGTACCGGGATTTCGCCCGAAAATCGCAAAAGCTCCATCTGCTTCGAGGAAACTCCCACTCCGAAGCCGTGTTTCGGAGCCTGGTATCCGTCCTCTCGGGAAGGGCCATCGACTTCCTTTTTATCGACGCCGACCATACCTACGAGGGCGTGAGGCGGGACTTTCAGCTCTACTCGCCGCTGGTGGCCAAGGGCGGCCTCATCGCTTTGCACGATATCGCGCCTACCGCCCCGAGTGAAGAGTACGGAGTCCGGCAACTGTGGAACGAAATAAACCCAGCCTTCCAATGGCGGGAAATCATCGCCGATCCAAAACAGCAAGGGTATGGAATCGGCTTGCTCGAGACATAGGACGTCCGCGGCCCGCGCGCCAACCGGCCAGGCGGACGAATGAAGTGGGCGAATGGACCGAGCGAATGATCTGAGCGAATGAACTGAGCGAATGACCTGACGCTCCCAGGCCGGGCAAACTTAATTCCATTTCCCGACAGGAAGCCCGCTGCGGAAGAACTCAATACCGAACCAAAAAAATAATGATAAAAATGAAACCTCAACCCGCGAGTCAAAGCCGGGCCCCTTGGGATCCGACCCGTCCGCCGGGAGGAGGGCCGTGGATGGAAAATTGGCACATCCCGTCCTTCCTGAGACGGATTCTGCCCCGGCTTGTTCTCGAAAGCCTGCACGAACTTAAGTGGACAAAAGGTGTCCTGCCGCCTCACTTCCCGCGCCCAAAAGAGTTCCAGCAGTCGCCCGGCGACATTCAGGCCAGCGCTTGCATGTCCATCGTGGTGCCCATTCACGACGCCCCGGAAGTAACACGCCGCTGCTTGGCCAGTTTGGAAAGGTACGCACGGGAATCGGAGATTATCCTTGTGGATGATGCGTCCAGGCTAAGCGAAACCTTGCAAATCATTCGGGACTTCAGCGCCCGAAACAAATGGAGTGTTCTCCATCATGAGAAGCCTCTGGGACACAGCGGCGCTTGCCGTGACGGAGCCGATTTAGCAACGCGGCAATATCTTTGCCTTTTGAATTCCGACGCGGTTGTCACGCCGTGGTGCTGGCGGCGGGTCAAGGAAGTGTTCGAACAGGATCATCGAATCGGCGTCGCCGGGCCTTCCACGAGTTATTCCGGGAACCTCCAAGCCCTCCGGATGGCCACGATTCTTAGCTCCCGCTGGAATGACAGCCAAATATGCACCTTCGCCAGCCGTTTATTGACTCAGGTACAGGAACCACTGGTTGTAGATTTGTCCTGGGTATCCGGTTTCGCTTTCTTCATCAGACGCGGCCTGTGGGAACGGGTTGGCGGATTCGACCAAGGGCTTCCGGACTACGGAAACGAAATCGATCTGTGCGCGCGTATCGCGGAAGAGGGGTATCGCATGGTGTGGATCCGCAACTGCTATATCCACCACTTCGGTCGCCAGAGCTACAGGGGCAAGATTGGCAATCGTGGTGTCCGCGCGCGGATTCGACGCGCCGAAATCTATATCCGGCGGAAAAGAAATCCTTGGTCTACGAAAGATGTTTAGGCGAATGAGGCCTTCCCATGCCTTTTGAGCCATTGGTTCTGTACTCGCCGCAAGGCGCCGCGTGGCGCCCCGCGGGGAAATCGACAATCATGACCAAACAAAACTTGGAAGAACTCGCGCTGCTGAAGCCCGTCGAACTGCCTTCGCTGGCCAGGAATCCTCTCGTTTCCGTCCTGATGGCGAACTACAACTATGGGCGTTTCATTGCGGAGGCCATTGAAAGCGTTTTGGTTCAGACTTATTTAAACTTCGAGCTGATCGTCTGCGACGACGGCTCGACGGATCATTCGCGCGAAGTTGTGGAGCGCTATGCGCGGCGCGACCCTCGCGTCATCCTCACGCGCCAATCGAATCAGGGCACGGCCTCGGCGCACAATACCGCTTACCGCAAGAGCAGCGGCCAGATTATATGCCTTCTGGACGCGGACGATCGCTTCTTGCCCGAAAAGCTCGAAAGGGTTGTGCAAGGGTTTCGTTCTCGTCCGGACTGCGGCTTTCTCGGCCACCGGATTTTTAGAACGGATGAGGCCTGGAATCGCTTAGGCGTTAGCCCGTGGCTCATTCCGCCTCCGGATGGTTGGTATGCGCCCTTCATCTTGCGTCACGGCGATCTCTACCTCCCGGGGCTGGCTTTTGGTTCGGCGCTTTCCCTCCGCAGAGAAATTGCCGACCTGATCTTCCCGATGCCCGAGCGATTCACGCGGTGCTCGGATGGCGTGATTATGGTGCTGGCGCCCCTGATGACGAAGCTGATCGGAATTCCACTGCCGCTCAACGAATACCGATACCACGGATCCAATGACATGAACACGCGCTCGATCACGCTGCAATCCCTGGATCACGAACGGGAGATCGGAAGAGCCTTTTGGGAACTACGGAAGAATTACTTGGATAGGGTCGATCCAAGACTCGGCCAGAGGTTGCCGGAAATGGATACCGCCTGCAGCGACTATACGCGCGCGCGGCTGCTAAAAAGCCGGCACGCCTGCGAGGCTTATTGGAGCCTGTTGAAGTCCAGCCAACTGAGCGGGCTCAGTCCCTGGTCGCGATGGTTTTTACGGCTGTCCATTTTCCTCCCGCTTCCCTTGTTCCGTTTCGGCGTGAATCTGACGTCGCGGCCTAACCGATTGAAACATTGGCTCTGGTGGCTCCTGAAATACGCGCCCGGGGAGGCCCGCCGCCGGCTTATCCCGAATTAATGCATCAGTAAACAACGAAACGAAGAATTCATTTCGCATGAGCGTAGCACACCCAAACATCGCGACGAACGCGCCCATTCGGCGGGCTGCTCACGGCGAGCAGGTTTTTCCGAGGAGCCTGCTGAGTCTCGGCGACGTGTTTTGTTTTCTCGCGCCCGCGCTGCAATTCCTGCAAATTCAAGCGGTGGGGACATTGCTGGCTACCGACTTGGCGCTCCTCGCGGCCTTGCCGGTCGCGCTCCTCCGCCACTCGGACCGGCTGAAGCAAAAACCCGTTCCCACCATCTTGGCGCTCGGCACGCTCTGGCTCGT
>Ga0302326_10012635_pt1 | contig 17962 bp, 19 predicted proteins | sample Palsa_T0_3_FD_202264 | JGI IMG/M metagenome (GOLD analysis project Ga0302326, IMG submission 202264) | Peat permafrost microbial communities from Stordalen Mire near Abisko, Sweden - Palsa_T0_3 | ecosystem: Environmental > Terrestrial > Soil > Palsa > Peat permafrost | place: Sweden: Abisko... | reverse complement strand
CATCGGCGCTGTCGTCCACCAGCTGGAACGTCATCTTGCCGGTCTGGCCGAGTTCGTGAATCAGCCGCGACGGATCGCTGAGGCCCGGCACCTGCACCAGGATGCGATCCTCGCCCTGGCGTTCGATGGTCGGTTCGCGGGTTCCCAGCTTGTCGATGCGCCGACGGACTACCTCGATCGACTCGTTCACGGTGGTCGTCTTCGTCTCGGCCTTGAAGGCATCGGTCATTTTCATGACGAGCGCGCTGCCGCCAGGCTCGGTCAATTCGTAATTGCGGCCGCCCGCCGCGAGCAGCGAACCGCCGACAACGGGGTTCAGACCGGCGAGCAGCGCCTTCGCATCGTTGTAGCGGGCCGGGTCCAGCACGCGGAACGACACGGAATCCGCGCCCGCCGTCAGGTTCGTGTAGCCGATGCGCGCCTTGCGCATTGCCACCCGGACATCGCCCACCAGAGATTCGATCTTGTCTTTGTAAACCTGGTCGACGCCCACTTCGAGCAGGAGGTAAGAGCCGCCTTGGAGATCGAGGCCGAGGCTGACCGAGCTCGTGGGCAGCCATCGCGGCATCTTGGCGACCACCCAGCCGGGCAGCGCGTTCGGCAGAGCGAGCAGAATACCGGCCACGACAATGAGGGCGGTGAGAACCCGGGACCAGGTGGATATTTGCAGCATGGCGGGGCGAACTATTCCTTGTCGGCTTTGGCGTCCTGCGTCCGCGCGCGGACCTCGGACAGAGTGGACTTCACCACGCGGATTTGCACATTGTCGGCAATCTCGACCATGAGTTCGCCGTCGTCCTTGACCTTGGCCACGCGTCCTACGACGCCGCCCGCCGTCACCACCGTGTCGCCGCGGCGCACGCTTTCCAGCATTTCCTTATGCTGTTTCATGCGCTGCTGTTGCGGGCGGATCATAAGAAAGTAGAAGATCGGGACGATGAGGACGAACGGCGCGATCTGCGTAAGAAAAGATGAATCCATGTGTCGTTCCGAGGAAGGCGGCAGGGGGGTCGCCGTCAGGCGGCGGACTATAGCCGCGCGCCCCCTCATTGCAACCGCACCGGGGCGGGGGACCGGACCGTAATGCCCACCGAATCAAACGCCGGAAATGAGCCGTTGGCCCGCGTGGCGGCGGCCCTCGAACGTCTAGCCCCGCCCGCTGCCATGGCGTCCGCGCCGGCGACGGGCGACGCCTTCGTCTGGGAACCGGCGCAGGGCGGGCTGGTGGCGGTTGCGGCGGTGGCCAGCGTGCCGCTTCTGCTGCTCAAGGGCATCGACCGCGCCCGCGACACGCTGCTCGAAAACACGCGGCGTTTCGCAGGCGGCCTGCCCGCCAACAATGCGCTTCTGTGGGGCGCGCGCGGTATGGGCAAAAGCTCGCTCGTCAAGGCCACCCATGCGGAAGCAAATCGCGCGCGCTCGAACGACGACGCCCTCGTTCTCGTCGAAATCCATCGCGAGGAGATCGCGAGCCTGCCGGCGCTGCTGCGTCTCTTGCGGGGCTCGCCGCGCCGTTTCCTGCTCTATTGCGACGACCTCTCCTTCGACAAGGAAGACACGAGCTACAAGTCCCTCAAGGCCGCACTCGAAGGCGGCATCGAGGGACGGCCGGCCAATGTGCTGTTCTACGCCACCTCGAACCGCCGCCATCTGATGCCGCGCGAGATGATGGACAATGAACGCTCCACCGCGATCAATCCCTCGGAAGCGGTCGAAGAGAAAGTCTCGCTGTCGGACCGGTTCGGGCTCTGGCTCGGCTTCCACAATTGCGGGCAGGACGAATATCTCGCGATGATCGACGGCTATGCGACGCATTACGGTCTGTCGGCGCCCGATCTGCACGCGCGCGCATTGGCCTGGGCCGCAACGCGCGGCGCGCGCTCCGGCCGCGTCGCGTGGCAATTCATCCAGGATCTCGCGGGCGAATTGGGGAAGCGGTTGTAACGCGATTGCTTACCGCGTCAGCGCGCATGCGTTCAGCCTTTGAGATGAAGCGGTTCGCCGTCGCGCGTTTCGATGAGGCGCTTCGGCACGATCAGCAGTACCGGCAGGATCAACGCGGTGCTCACGATGGTGGCGATGACCGGTACGACAAAGCCGTAGCGATCGTAGAGCGCGGTACCGAACAGATCTCCGAATCGGAAGGAGATGTAGAAGCAGGCAATGAACATCATCGCCATGGTCCCCTCCAACCCGCGGGGCGCGGAGCGAATGGAGAGATCGGTCAGCGCGCCTTGCGCGAACGCGCCGATCACGCCCAGAACTCCCCCGGCGATCAACGCGCCGTTTGCGGTTTTGATGAACAGGAGGGGAACCATCTGGGCCACGGAAACGCCGAAGCCGCACCACAACAGCCAGGACAGACGCACGCGCCGGCAGACATAGGCGTAAACGAGCAAGCCCGGAATGAAGGCGCCGATGAAAATGGCGTTCCATTCGCCCCATTGCGCATCGGTGCCGTGGAGCGTGTTGGACAGATGGTATTGCAAGACCGTTCCCGTCGCGGGCGAAAACTGCCACAGAATCTGTATGATGATCACGGGATAGACCGGCCAGTGCCGCGCGAAGCGGCCGAGGTCATGAACGAAGTGGCTTTTCGTCCTGGTATGCTCGGCCGCATCAAACACCGGGCGAGGTCCCAACACGCCCACGAGCGCGAGAATGAGCATGAGCGATCCGGCGCACAGGAACAGAATCCGCGCCGCGACGAGGGCGTTTTGTCCCTCCAGAAAATTGCTCAGCACGCCGCCCAGAAAATAGCCGATCACCTGGGGCAGATAGGCCGCGATCAACGACGCGCAGGCGAGGCCCCCCGCCATGGCATTTTCCTGGCCGAGAATGGTGGTGAGGCCGTTCGCGACGCTGCTTGTCATCTGGTAGGTGACGGTCGCCAGGAACACGCCCACCAGCAGGATGGCGTAGGTCGGATTGAGGAACGCCAGGGTGCCGTAGATCAGCGTCGTCAGGATGGCAAAGATGAAAAGATGAGCGCGGTCGCCGTGACCGAACGGGTTCCAGCTGTCGCGCGCGAAGCCGAACACAAAGCCTATGATGAGCGGGATGGCGACGATGAGCCGGAACAACGACGTCTGGTTGGCGCTCAGATGCAGGCGATTCTTCAGGAAAAACGACACCGGGACATCGACCAGGCCCAGATGCGGCGCCGCAAAGTTCGTGAGGAAAAATAGCGCGCCGATGAAGAGATAGGCCTGCCTGCGGGTGCGGCCGTCCAGCTTTGCCGACGTCACCGGGCGTTCGTCGACATTCGCCACAAGGTCCATGGTTCGGCTTTCCGGCAGTTGCGAGTCGGGCGCTGTCATCTAATCGACAAAATTTCCGGGGGGAAAGGCCGGCAGGCTGTGGCGGCGCGGCCGGGGCCGCTCACACCAGGTAGATCGACGCATGATGGCCGGGCGCGGCGGCGAGGCGTTTGTCGCGTGTGAGCAGGGGCGCGTCGAGTGCTTCCGCGAGGGCAATGTAGACGGCATCGTAAGCGGTAAAATTGTTTCGTAACTCCCAGACACGCGACAAAAGGAAATCGTGCGGATAGCGGCGCATCGGAAGATCGGCGAGGTCGTCCAGAACCGCGCGGCCGCGCTCGGCGTCGAGCTGGCCGTTCGCAGCATATCTGCGAACCACCTGCGCGACCTCGACATCGAGCAGATGCGGCGCGTGCAACGTCTGCGCGGGATCGAACAACCATCGCTCGACCACGCTTGCGGCTGGCGTGCGCAGGAGCGCTTCAAGCACGGCCGAAGCATCGACGACGATCATCTGCGGTCGCGTTCGGCCCGGATTGCCTGTGCTGGTTTCACCGAAAGGGTCACTGCCGGGCGCCGTTCCAGGCGCGCGCGCAGCTCATCGAGCGTCGGGCGCTCGGCCACCTGGCGAATTTCGCCGAGCAGATAGTCGGAGAGCGACATGCCCGCCAGCGCGGCTCGCGATTTGAGCCGGCGGTGCAACATGTCGGGCACGTTTCGAATTTGAATCATCACGCTCATGCGGGGAACATAGACACATGTGCGCTGCATGTCCATTGGTCGACGCGATCCGATATGCAACGGGGATTTCCAGCTTCAGGCGACAGGTCAACATGTCCAAGATATTGGCTTTGAACATTCGCGAGCGGCCGATCCGATGCAACTTGCGAACTACGCGCTTTGTCAGCGCAAATTCGCGGCGGAATATTCTCGTTGTCGATGGCGGAAGTGGCGCTGGTGATGAAGCGGGAACCGAGCGTCGATTTCTCGGGATACCCGCAGCGGCACGTTAAGGCGGCTTAAGAACCCGTTAATTTGGCGCACGTACAATGACTCTCGCGCTTCAAGGGAACTTCCCGATGACAACTGCCTATGTCGCGATTCTGATTTTTGTTTTTCATGGATCGCCAACGCTTAGTGCGAGTAATCAGTTTACTTCCTGGAGCGAATGCCAAGCTTACGTAAACAATGTCGCTGCGGCCCTCGCGGCTATTGGCGCTGTTTCTGACAGCGTATGCATGCAGGCCAATGGTTTGGTGCCGCATAAGGGCGGCCCAATCGTATCGCGCCAACCGTGATGACACGTCTTCTATAGCGCAACCCGAGCATATTGACTGTTACGACTCAGAGGAGGTTCCAAATGGGTACAGCACATACTTATATCGCAATCCTCGGTTTCATTTGGCCTAATGGCCAAGCAACTATAGATACAAACACCGAGTTTACCAACTTGACTGAGTGCAACGCTTTTGCGGAGCAATTTCGGGATTACGTCATGGAATATGGGGCCATCAGCACGGGCGGTTGCGTATCACTTCCTCTGGTTGCAACTGATCGCGCCTTGATCGGTCTCGTTCCAACTCCCAAACCGCACCTCTAAGTCACAACAGCCAATCGTGCATTCCGACTGCTTCCCGTTTTGGTAACGCTTCCCCACGCCTTCAACGTCCCCAGGATGGTCAGAGCGCGGCGAGCTTTCGCGGCGGCGTTGTCGCCTGCGTACCGGAACTCGGCGGCCGGGCCGTGCGAGAGAATGCGCAAATTCCCTGTTCGGAAAACGAGCGCCGCAGATGCAGAGCAGTGGCGTTTTCGAAGGGAATAACAGGGAATTTGCAGAAGGCGCCGCGCGGAAATTGGTCACCATCACCGTATCGCCGGAACCTATTTGCTCCGTTACGCGCAAGAGGCGTCATGTAGGGAAGATAACCGCCGCGTCACCAATGGCGAACAGACCCGCACCGTGGCGGCGCCGGCGATGAAGCGGGGACCGAGCGTCGATTTCTCGGGATACCGGCAGAGGGATGTGAAGGCGACGTAAAGACGGTCCCCCGAGTGCCAGGGGAGGACCCGGGGGAACGCCTTCGTCCAAAGAAGGACGGCCGTTACCGAATCGCCCTGCTACGAACGCTGAATTTTATCCACGGGGTCATACGGCCGACTGCTCAAAAGAGAACACTCTGGCGCTAAACCACCGTCCACCCCGCATCCCGCGTTTTGCCAGACTTTGTAAGTTTTCCGCGCGCTGTATAGAGCACCAAGGCGGCCATGAGCGATATTGACCAGATTTCGCATGTGGGACGATCTAAGAACATAGGTCGCTAGCTTGGGCTAACGGGCGCTGGCGATTGAGAGACATAGGGGGCACATCGGAACGTGCCCGCGCTCCCGCTCTGTGGCGAAGGCTGAGGTTGTGATGCCGGAATACCAACTATTTTATCTGACAAACGAGAATGCAGTCGTCCAGCAAGTCGATTGGGAGTTCGAAGACGACCGAATGGCGTTGAGCAAAGCGCGCGAACTTGCTCGTGAGCATACCATTGATCTTTGGCACCACGACCGCCGCGTGGCGATGGTCAGGGCAGATGTTGATCCGCTGTTGTTGAGCGACCCACGCTCAATCTAGCGTTGCCAAGAAAAACTCCCTCGGCACAAGGAGGGGCGGGGCGTGCCGAGGGACCATCTGTTACGATAGCACCGGTGACAACGCCCGAAGTGCGTTTCGGGTCCGTCCTGATTTCACAACACTCGCCCGTGCCTTCAACATCCCCAGCATGGTCAGAGCGCGCGCCATAATTTCGCGGTTGACATACAACCAAATTGGTTATAATATCAACCGCGAACTGATCCCGGTCCGCCGGGAGGCTCTTTGACATTGTGAATCACACCCCCAGGGCGCGGCGAGCTTTCGCCGCGGCGCTGTCGCATGCGTACCGGAACGCGGGGCGCGCGAACGCGCAAATTCCCTGTTCCGATTATTCCCTGTTAATTTCCCTGCTAGCAGGGAATTCGTTGCCGGAAAGTTCCGCCGATTTATTCCCTGTTAAATTCCCTGTTCGCAGGGAGTTCAGCGGCCAGCAGCCGGCGGGGATTGACGGGTTGGACGCCTTTGCGGATTTCGAAATGCAGCTGCGGGCGGTCCACATCGCCCGTGTCGCCCGCGGTGCCGATCACCTGCCCCTGGTTGACGTGATCGCCGCGATTGACCGCGATGCTGTCGGCATGGGCATAGGCCGTGACGTAGCCGTCGCCATGCGCGATGAGAATGAGGTTGCCGTAACTTTTGAGTTCGTTGCCGACATAGGTGACGGTGCCTGCGGCGGCGGCATGAATGGGCGCGCCCAGCTTCGCCGCGATGTTGATGCCGTCATTGCGCGCGCCATTGCTGTCGCGGCCGAAGGGCGAAAGGATCTGGCCCATCACCGGCCAGGCGAATTGCGCGGGCGCCGATTTCGCCGGCGCAGTGTCGGGCACATCGCTTTGCGGCGCGGCAGGCTCCGCAGCCAGCAGATCGTCGTCCGGTGCAATGACCGGCGCGGCGTCCGGACGGGGCGTGGGAACGGCTGAAGATTGCTGCTGTTGCAGCGGCGGCAATTCGCTCACCGCGACTTTCGGTTCCAATGCCGCAGTGCGGACTGATTTCGCCACTTTCACATGATTGCGTGCGGGATGGCTCGTCGTTGTCTGGGCGACGACGGTTGGATGTGCGACGACCGTGTACTGCGCCGCCTGCGGCAAATCGTAATCTTCCCCGTAAGGTCCGTCGTCCGCGCAGCCCGCGAGCAGCAGCGGCGAGACAAGCGCGATCGCGGCGGCAATTCCGCGCCAGCGTTCAATGCCTGTTCTCCGGTTCATCGGGCTTTCGAATCTCCTGCGGCAGGCCGGGCACCATCGGGACGAAGGCGACGGGGATCAATGTTTCCCGCACCGCGCCGCCTGCCGTTTGCATTGTCTTCACCAGGTATTGAGATTCCCTTTCCAGCGGGTTCAGACTGCCGACAGGTGCGATGAGAATTCCGCCCGGCTTCAATTGCTCGAGCAGCGCCGCGGGAATTTCCGGCAGCGCCGCGCTCAGCACGATGCGATCAAACGGCGCCTGCTCCGGCCAGCCCTTGAGACCGTCGCCGTGTCGCACCACCACATTGTGCAGCTTGAGCGCCTTGAAGCGCGCTTCGGCCACCTTGAGCAAGGGACGGTGGCGTTCGACGGTGTAGACCATCCGGCATAAGGGACTGAGCACCGCCGCCTGATAACCGGAGCCCGTGCCGATCTCCAGCACGCGATGTTTCGGATCGAGCGTGAGGGCCTCGGTGATATAGGCCACGATATAGGGCTGGCTGATCGTCTGGCCGCAGGCGATGGGCAGCGCGGAATTGTCGTAGGCCGCGGCCTGGAACGGCGCGTCGACAAACAGCTCGCGCGGCGTGCGCTCGATGGCCGACAGCACGCGCGCATCGGTGATGCCCTGCCCCCGCAGCGCCATGACAAGCGCGATCGGGCGGTGATCGTCGCTCATCGCGCGGGCGGCGGACCATCGATCAGGGGCTTCAACCGGTCGCGCACATGATGCTCCGTCAGATTGAGATGGAGCGGCGTGATGGAGATGCGTCCCTTGTAGATGGCGTTGAGATCCGTGCCTTCGGGCGGATCGCTGCGCACGCGCCTGAAACCGATCCAGTAGTAAGGCACGCCCCGCGCATCAATGCGCTTGTCGAAGGCCGCCGTCTGCAGGTCGCGTTTGCCCTGCAATGTCACCTCCACGCCATCGACCTTGTCGGGCGCACGATCAGGGAAATTGACATTCATCAGCACGTCGTTCGCCCAGCCGACCTCCACCAGCCTGCGCACGACTCCCGGCCCGTGCGCCTCGGCGCAGGACCAGTCCACATCCTGTCTTTCGCCGAACCCATAGGATTGCGACAGGGCGATTGCGGGAATGCCCAGCGCGCAGCCTTCCATGGCGCCCGCGATCGTTCCCGAATAGGTCACGTCGTCGGCGAGATTGGAGCCGCGATTGACGCCGGACAGCACGAGCGCGGGCCGCGCCTTCGCCATCACTTCGGCGACCGCCATCATCACGCAATCGGTGGGCGTACCGGTCAGCGCGAAGCGTTTGTCTTCGATCTGGCGCAACCGCAGCGGCATGGTGAGGGTCAGCGAATGCGACGCGCCGGATTGTTCGGTCTCGGGCGCCACGACCCAGACATCGTCGGACAGCGCGCGCGCGATGCGTTCGGCGACCGCGAGGCCCGGTGCATGGATGCCGTCGTCATTGGTGACCAGAATGCGCATCTATTTCGCGATCTTTTCGAGGCCGCCCATATAGGACCGCAACACCGCCGGAACCGTGATGGAACTGTCGTCGTTCTGATAATTCTCCAGAATTGCGACAAGCGTGCGGCCGACCGCAAGCCCGGAACCGTTGAGCGTGTGGACAAGGCGCGTTGATTTCTCGCCCTTCGGCCGGAACCGCGCATTCATGCGGCGGGCCTGGAAATCGCCGCAATTGGAACAAGAGGAAATCTCTCGGAACCGATTCTGCCCCGGCAGCCACACTTCGATGTCGTAGGTTTTCCGCGCAGAAAATCCCATGTCGCCGGTACACAGCGTCATCACGCGATGATGCAGGCCCAGGCGCTTCAGCACCTCCTGCGCGCAATCCGTCATGCGCTCGTGCTCGGCCAAGGAGTCTTCGGGCGCCACGATCGACACGAGTTCGACTTTAGAGAATTGGTGCATGCGGATCAGCCCGCGCGTGTCCTTGCCGGCAGCGCCCGCTTCGGCGCGAAAACATGGCGTCCAGGCCGTAAAGCGCAGCGGCAATTGCGCATCGTCGAGAATCTCTTCGCGCACATAATTGGTGAGCGGCACTTCAGCGGTCGGAATGAGCCAGTAATCCGGCTGCGTGTGGAACAGATCCTCCGCGAATTTGGGCAATTGCCCGGTCCCGAACGCGGCCTGATCGCGCACCAATAGCGGTGGCGATACCTCGGTGTAGCCGAATTCGCCGGTATGCAGGTCGACCATGAAATTCCCGAGTGCGCGCTCGAGCCGCGCAAGCTGACCGGTCAGATAAGCGAAGCGCGCGCCCGACACTTTCGCCGCGCGTTCGAAATCCATCATGCCGAGACTCTCGCCGAGATCGAAATGCTCTCTGGCGGCGTTCATGCCGGGCGGCACGCCGAAGCGGCGGGCCGCGACCTCGACATTCTCGGTTTCGTCGCTCCCATCGGGCACATCCGCGGCCGGCAGGTTGGGGAGTGCGACGAGTTCTTCGTCCAGCGCCTTCTTCTGAACGCGCTCGTCTTCCTCGCCCCGCTGGATTTCATCCTTGAGGCCCGCGACTTCGGCCAGCAGCGCCTGCGCGCGCGCTTCATCTTTTTGCGCTTTCGCCGCACCGATCTGCTTCGACGCTTCGTTGCGCCGCGCCTGGGCTTCCTGCAAGCGCGTCTGTAGCGCCCGCAATGCCTTATCGCGCGCAAGAAGTCCGTCGGTGACGGCTGCCGCCGACGCTATCCCGCGCCGGGTCAGTCCCGCGACGAAAGCGGCGGCGTTCTCCCGGATGGCCTTGATGTCGTGCATATCGCCCCTGTGGCCGCTCCGGCCGCCGCGTCGTGGGGGTAATGGCATGGCGGATTCGAGAGGTAAAGTGGCCTATCCGCCCGCCGCACGCGCCTTGTCGTCCTTGGCGCGGTTGATCTCCATCAGCCGCACGCACCAGATGGAGATTTCGTAGAGCAGCACGAGGGGAAAGATGAGGCTCAGCATGCTGAAGACGTCGGGCGGCGTCGCCACCGCGGCGAGCGCAACGATGCCCAGAATGGCGTAGCGGCGCACACTACGCAGCTGTGCGCTCGACACGATGCCCACGCGGCCAAGCAGCGACAGCAACACCGGCAGCTGGAAGCACAGGCCGAACGCGAAGATCAGCGTCGTGACGAAATCCAGATACTCGCTCACCTTCGCCTGCAACTCGATGCCGAGCGCGCCATGGCCGCCCGGTGTTTCGTAGCTGACGAAAAAGCGGATCGCGTAAGGCAGCATCACATAATAAACGAAAGCCGCGCCGAGCGCGAACAGCACCGGCGTCGCCAGCAGGAACGGCAGGAACGCGCGACGCTCATGTTTGTAAAGGCCAGGCGCGATGAACATCCACAATTGCGCCGCGACGATGGGAAAAGACAGGCACAGCCCCGCGAACATGCCGACCTTCACGTAGGTGAAGAAGGTCTCCGACAGGCTCGTATAGATCAAATGACGATCGGGCTGGCCGGCGAGCGCGTGCGCCAGCGGTTCCGTCAGGAAGGCATAGATGGGCTTGGCGAACAGGAAGCAGAGGATGAAGCAGGCCACGAACGTCAGGATGGAAATGATGAGCCGCTTGCGCAGCTCAACCAGATGTTCGAGCAGCGGCGCCTTCGTGGCCTCGATAGCGGCTTCGTCCGCTTCCGTCCGCGCGATCATCGCATCGGCTCGCTCGGGACGGGCTGCGGCGGCTCGGGCGCCGGATGTTCGACGATCCCGGGCGGCGGCGTTTCGACGGCGACGGGGACTGCCGTGGGCAGCATGACAGGCTGTTGCAATGCCTGGTCGATTTCGGCCAGCGGGCGCTCATGGCGCAGGGATTCGATTTCCGCCCGCAATTCCTCAAGCTCGGACTGGCGGGCCATCTCGTCGAAACTCTTGCGGAACTGATCGGCCATGGCGCGCGCCTTGGCGGTCCATTGCCCGGCCGTGCGCATGAGTTTGGGCAGGTCCTTCGGGCCCACCACCACGAGCGCAACGATGAGGACGAGGAGGATATGGCTCCAACTCAGATCGAACATGGGCGTGATCGCGAGGCTGGTTAGTGGCCTGCAGTCGAGTCTTTCTTGTTCGCGGCATCGTCGCGCCGGTCGGCGATCGCATGGTCTTCGTCAGGCTCATTGAGGCCCTTGCGGAAACTGCGGATGCCTTTGGCCACGTCGCCCATGAGATCGGAAATCTTGCCGCGGCCGCCGAACAGAAGCAGGGCGACGATCGCGAGTATCAGAATGTGCCAGATGCTTAACGCACCCATGGAAATGCTCCTTTGCCCCCTCCCGGGGTTGGACGGCCCATGATAGCGCGTTCGTATGTAAAGCGCGCGGGCCAGTTAAAGCGCCTTTGGCGCGCCGGAGGCAAGCGCCGGCCTGCCCTCACCCTATAAGGATCTCGCCCTTGCGGCCCAGAAGAGCCGCGACCGCACCCAGCCGTTTCTGCACGGGTTCGCCGGCCACCATGCCACGGCGGCGCGACACTTCGAGCAGCACCCGGGTAGGCGTCACCCGCAGCCGATAATGCGGCAGTTCGCCCTGCGCCGACGCGGACAGGGCAAAGGCCAATCGCGCGGCAAGGCCTATCCTCAGCGCCAAAATGGTCTCGCTTTCGCCGAGGAGACCGCCAAGCGCCATCTCGCGCGGGAAATCCTCGTCGCCCGAATAACGGTGGAAGACAGCAGTGGCGATCAGCACGCGGGTGCCGTGATCGGCACCCGCGAAAGGCGCCGTCAGAACCTGATTGAATGTTCCCAGGGAACGGTCATCGGGATGGCGGCGCCAGCCGATGTCCGAAAACAGGCAGGCTGCGCGCCGGATGCGCTTTGCATCCGGAGTCTCATCCTGGAACAGCGGCGAAATCCATTCGAACATTTCGTCCGCATGCGCCGGTGTGCGGCTGATGCGGGCATTGGTCTCGGCTGCGAAAGCCAGCAGAGGGTCTCGCGCGCGCTCCTCGGCCGACAATTGTTCGTACAAAAGGCCTTCGCGCAGACCATAGGCCGAGATGACGACGTTCTTCATTTCGGTGGCGGCAAGCAGTTCCTCAAGCACGACGGCGCCGAAGGGCAGCGCTTCGGCGCGGCGCCGCGAGACAATACGCATCCTGTCCAGAGATTTGCGCGACAGGCGCGCCACGACCCGGCACATTTTGATCGCGCGCGCGTGCGGTATCTCGTAATTGTGCAGCACATGGAGCGGATAGCCCAGTTCTTCCATGTCGACGCGCGCGAAACTGCGCCAGACGCCACCCACGGCGTAGAGCGACCGCCCTTTGAGCGAGCCAAGACGGCCAAGGGCGTTCAGTCCCTCTTCCACAATGCCGCGCGCTTTTTCGGGATCGCCCTTCGCCACATCGATGAGGCGCAGGGGCCCGAACGGCAAGGTCAGTGCATCGCCCGTCTTGCCGTTCTTCACGGTCACCATGTCGAGACTGCCGCCGCCCAGGTCCGCCACCAGTCCATCGGCGACCGGAATGCCGGCAACCACGCCTTCGGCGGCGAGCCGCGCTTCCTCCTCGCCGGACAGAATGCGGATGGGGCCGCCCCAGGCGACTTCGGCCCGGCGGACGAATTCCTGTCCATTGGCTGCATCACGCGCCGCCGCCGTCGCCACCGCATCGCGCAATTCGACGCGATGAGCCTCAGTCAGCAGGCGAAACCGCGCCAGAGCTTCCAATGCGAGTGCGATGCCTTCTTCGTGCAGACGACCGTTGGACACCATGTCGCGACCGATAGCGCAGATCGCCTTTTCGTTGTGCACCACGGCGGGCGTGCGCGAAAACGATTCATAGATGACGAGGCGGACCGAATTCGAGCCGATATCCACCACCGCCATGGGACCAGTGCGGCCGCGCGCGCTACGCGCCGCGAGAGGCGCTCGCAGATCGGCCGCAATGACGGAGCTCGCTGTCATCTTCAGTCCAAGGGCGTCGCGAAGGTAACCGGCCTCGGCTGATCGATCTCAAGCGCCCGGCCGCGCCCCGAAAGCGACGGATTGGTCATGAAATAAGTGTGCGCCGAGAACGCATCTTCGCTGTCCGCTTTGGGATCGCGGACATAGGAGCTGTCGGGCGTCATGTGCCAGCTCTGCGCCTGGTCCTTGAGCAGCGCCACCATGATCTGACCCAGGACCTGTTCGTGCACGGTCGGATTGTCGATCGGAACGAGCGCTTCCACCCGGCGATCGAGATTGCGCGGCATCCAGTCGGCCGACGAAATGAACACCTTTGCCTTGGGCGAAGGCAGCTTGTGGCCGGCGCCGAAACAGACGATGCGGCCATGTTCGAGAAAGCGGCCGATGATGCTCTTGACCCGGATGTTTTCCGAAAGCCCCGGCACGCCGGCTCTGAGACAACAGATACCGCGCACCACGAGTTCGATCTGCACGCCCGCCTGACTGGCGCGATAGAGCCCGTCGATCAGATGCGCATCGACGAGCGAGTTGAGCTTGACCCAGATGACCGCCGGACGCCCGGCGCGCGCGCACGCGATTTCATCCTCGATGGCATCCATCAGTTTCGTGCGCAGCGACAATGGCGAGACCGCGATTTTCTCCAGCGCCACGGGTTCAGCATAGCCCGTCACATAGTTGAAGAGCTGACCCGCGTCGCGCCCCAGCGCCGGATCGGCGGAGAACAGCGACAGGTCGGTGTAAATCTTCGCCGTCACGGGATGATAATTACCCGTGCCGAAATGCACATAGGTGTGCAGCTTACCGCTCTCGCGGCGCACGACGAGGCTCACCTTCGCATGCGTCTTGAGCTCGATGAACCCGTAGACGACCTGCACGCCGGCGCGTTCGAGATCGCGCGCCCAGCGGATATTGGCCTCTTCGTCGAACCGCGCCTTCAACTCGACCAGCGCGGTCACGGATTTTCCCGCTTCCGCCGCTTCGATGAGCGCTTTGACGATCGGCGAATCCTGCGAGGTGCGATAGAGCGTCTGCTTGATGGCGACAACGCCCGGATCGGCGGCGGCCTGGCGCAGGAACTGCACCACTGCATCGAAGCTTTCGAACGGGTGATGGACGATGATGTCTTTCGCCCGGATCGCCGCGAAGCAATCGCCGCCGTGATCGCGAATGCGTTCGGGGAAGCGTGCGATGAAAGGTTTGAATTGCAGATCCGGCCGCTCCGGCAGGATGAGCTTTCGCGTATCGGACAACCCCAGCAGATGATCGACGATCACGATCTCGGAAGCGTCGAGATCGAGATGATCGGCGATGTAATGCCGCAATTCGGCCGGCATCGAGGCGCTGCACAACAGATGGATGACCGAGCCGCGGCGGCGACGTTTGAGCAGCGTCTCGAACAGACGCACGAGATCTTCGGCTTCTTCCTCGATTTCGACGTCGCTGTCGCGCACGATGCGGAAGAGCCCGGAACCGAGCACCGTGTAGCCCGGGAACAGCACATGCAGATAAAGCCCGATCACGTTTTCGAGCGACAAGAATCGTGCTGGATCGCCGTCGCCCGGCAACCGTACGAAGCGCTGTAACTGGGAGGGAACGGGCAACAGCGCCGTCACCGTCTTGCCGTCATGCTTGCGCGTGAGACGCAGCGCCAGAGTGAAACCGAGATTGGGTGTGAACGGGAACGGGTGCGCCGGATCGAGCGCCAGCGGCGTGAGCACGGGAAAAATCTGCTCGCGGAATTCGCGGTCAAGCCAGGCACGATCCGGTCCGGTCAACTCGTCAGGCTCGAGAACCGCGATTCCCGCGGCCATCAATTCCAGGCGCAGCAATGCCCACATACGCTGCTGGTCAGCGATCAACTCGCCGGCCAGCTGGTCCACCCGCGCGATCTGCTGCGCCGGGGTGAGACCGTCGTCGCTCAGCGTCGCCACGCCCGCGTCGACCATGCCTTTGAGGCCGGCGACACGCACCATGTAGAATTCGTCGAGGTTGGAAGCGGAAATCGAGAGAAACCTGAGCCGCTCCAGCAGGGGATGGCGCGGGTTGCGCGCTTCTTCGAGCACGCGGCGATTGAAGGCGAGCCAGGAGGCCTCGCGATTGATGAACCGGTCCGGCGAATTCATGTCGAAACCCGGCGCGGTCCGCGGCGATTCCGGCTCCGGGGTCGATTTGGGCGTCTGCACCTCGCCCGGCGAAGCCAGTCTCTCAGCACCCAATTGCGCGCGGGCCATCTTTGTCCTTCGCTGTGTATCGAGAATCCAACCTAGCCGATTTCCGCAAATCTGTCATGACAGCGGCTTCTACCCGCGCTCTGCGAGGAGTTCCCTCACCAGTGCGACATTGACCGCCCGCCCCTGGGCCAGAGCCCGGGAATCCGCCAGCGCCACGAAGTCCCGGATCGCGCCGGGCGAGCGTTCGAGCGAACGCAGCATGTGCGCGATCACGGCCTCCGGGACCGCAAGCTGGCGGTCGTCGAACAGTTTGCGGGCGAGCGCGGTGAGCAATCCTTCGTCCGGCGCCCAGACGGGAAACGACACGAGTGCTGAGAACCGTGACGCCAGATCGGGCAGGCTGCATGCCCATGTCGAAGGATGCTCCTTGCTGGTAAGAAGCAGTGGCGCAACCAAGGTCGCTGCTTCAATTGCCGCGAACAGGGTCCGGTCGCGCGCCTCGCTCGCTGCAACGGAATCCACGTCCTCGATGGCGAGAGGCCGGCCGGCGAATTCCTGCGTTGCAAGCGAAGACAAATCCGCTGCCCCGACGATCCGCGCATTCGACAGTTCCCGCCAGATCGCAACGAGATGCGATTTGCCGGAACCTGCGGGACCATGAATCGCGGCCGCCACCACCGGCCAGGAGGGCCACGTTTCGATAAACGCGATGGCCCGCGCATTGGCAGGCGCGACAATGAGATCGGACCGAGACACCCCCTGGCTCGCAGCCAGAGGCAGGGGAAGTTGAGAGGGAACGTTCACGCCCTGCTTCGGCGGCGCGCCAGGAAGGCTCTCAGCAGCACGACGCCATAAGCGAGCCATGATGCCGCGGTGAGCAGCGCCGTCACATCAACCGCGATTTGCGCCACGTCGGGCCTCAGACTGCCAAAGGAAAGAAAAAGCAACGTCAACGCCACATAACCGACCTGCGTGAAGGTGCTGGCCTTGCCGATGAAAAGCGGCTCCACGCGCAAGGGCAGATTGAGCAAACGGCCGAGCAGAATGCCCAGCACGATCGCCACGTCGCGCGCGATCACCAGAACGGTGAGCCACAGCGGCGTCACGCCCAGTGCTGTCAGCGCCAGAAACGAAACGAGCATCAGCAATTTGTCGGCAGCGGGATCGAGATAGCGCCCGAATTGCGTGGCGAAACCGAAGCGCTTGGCGAGAAACCCATCCGCCGCATCGCTGAGTCCGGCGAACGCAAACACGCCCAGCGCGGCTCGATCAGCGCCGCTGACAAGCAGAAAGGCGAGCGCCGGAGCGGCGGCGAGACGGAGCCCCGTCAAGAGATTGGGAATATGCCTGGCGAGGCCGCTCACGGATTGCCCATGTCGGAACTCGCCGCGTGCGTCGACAACGACCACTCGCCACCCGCATTCAGGAGATCGAGATTGGCGTGCGCCAGATTGTCTTTCAACTGATCGGACGATCCGACGTAATTGATGGAAATCCGCGCCTCGCCGATGTCCATCGCCACCACGCCAACCTCTGTCACCGTCGGCACGGCACTGAGCCGCTGCAGCATCTGGCTCCAGCTTTCGAGCGAATCGACGCGCACATCGGCAACGAGCTTCGACCGCTTGTTGTAATCGATCAGATTTCGCCCTTTCCACGAATCGACGACCGCACTGGCCGTCGCGTCGGCCACGAGGCCCCAGGCCGTGTGCGAAGGGGTCTTCGCTGGCGTGGGCACCGTGATATCGGGAATCGTGGGCGAGCTACCGGTGCCGAGGTGCCGGATCTTGACGACGACCTGCCCGCTCGACGGCTGCGCCAGCACCAGATAGGCCTCTTGTGCATGGACGCGCGCCGCCGACGGCTGAACGTCCTGCCAAGTCGCGCCGCCGAAGCTCAGCGAACCCAGCGCCGAAACGTCCTCGGCATCTCCCTGGGGCGCCACGAGCGGCACGCTGCCATGGGCATATTTCTGATCCGCCCACGCCATGGCCCAGGGAGAATGCGGCGCGTAACCCGGCCCCATCGGTACGACAAGCAGAGTCCGCGCCTCCGTGTCGGTGTAGGCAATGTCGGCCTGATGCAGGATCCGGCGAACGGCCCCGGCATTGAATACATAGGTCATGCTGGCGACGAACCGTGTCGTCGAGCGCCTTTCATTGCTGACCAGATAGGACCGCACGAGCCGCTGCAGCGTCGTATCGTCGAGCGTGGGCTGGCGCGACCAGTCCTCCTGCTTCGCAAGGCGGCGGTAGAGCGTGGTCCAGGCCCGGGCGCGGCCGCTATTGATGGCGATCGTCTGCGCCTGCGTCGCCGAAGAAGCGGAGGCGTCGACCACAATTCCACTTACGGAATAGGGGTCGCTACCCGCGCGCGCCGCGACGAAGGGAAGGCAACACAGGACGAAAACAGGAAGAAGAAGCCTGAGCAGGCGCATGAAAAGACCTTTTTGCTCCCCTGACTATAAAGGCGCGCCTCCCCAAGCGAAAGCGCACCGCCCTTGCCGGCTTGCGGACGCGGCCCGGCGCGCTTAAACGAGCCTTGCATCGTTATTGTGGCAGTGCATCGCATTATGACGCGAAATGGCCAGTCCGGCCGCAACGGCCTTACCTACAGGGATGCCGGCGTTGACATCGATGCCGGCGATGCACTGGTCACACGCATCGCTCCGGCCGCGAAGGCGACCAGACGGCCGGGCGCCGGTGCGGACCTTGGCGGGTTCGGCGGCCTGTTCGACCTTAAAGCCGCCGGCTTCCGCGACCCCGTCCTCGTGGCCTCGACAGACGGTGTCGGCACGAAACTCAAGATCGCGATCGAAACACGG
>Ga0302326_10012629_pt1 | contig 17966 bp, 10 predicted proteins | sample Palsa_T0_3_FD_202264 | JGI IMG/M metagenome (GOLD analysis project Ga0302326, IMG submission 202264) | Peat permafrost microbial communities from Stordalen Mire near Abisko, Sweden - Palsa_T0_3 | ecosystem: Environmental > Terrestrial > Soil > Palsa > Peat permafrost | place: Sweden: Abisko... | reverse complement strand
GCCGCCGCGTGGATAGATGTCGAACTCCACGGTCTTGTGCAGTGTTTTCATCGCTTTGTAGAGTTCGCGTGCCTGGCTTAAGGGTACCCGGTTGTCGTTTTCCCCGTGCTGGATGAGGAGCGGCGTCGTGATGTTGCGCACGTGCGTGATCGGCGAGTGCGCGACCAGCGAGGCCGCGCTCTCCCAGGGGTAACCGAAGTACTCGGCGACGAAGTCGCCACCCTCGGAGAAGTAGTAGAGATTGGCGAGGTCGCTGACGCTCGCCGCCGTCGATGCGGCCTTGAAGCGCGGCGTCTGGGTAACGATCCAGTTGGTCATGTAACCGCCATAGGAGGCGCCCATGACGCCGAGACGATCCGCATCAGCGATGCCCTGCGCAACCATGGCGTCGACACCGGCCATGATGTCCTTATAATCGTCCTCGCCCCAGCTATTAACGATTGCGCGAAAGCCTTCGACGCCGTAGCCCGAGCCACCGCGCGGCATGGGAAAGAGGATCGCCATGCCGGCGGCGGCCATGGCCTCGACCGGGTACGGGTCGACCTGTCCCGGAATGTGTGCGAACTGCGGAAAGATTCCATAGGTGTAGCCGCCGATCGGGCCGCCGTGGCAGTAGACGACCAGGGCCAAGCGTTGCCCACGACTGTAACCGGGTGGCGTCAGCAGCAGGCCCCAAATAGTCTTGCCATCGAACGACTTCCAGCTGACGGGCGCGAGATCGCCAAGGCGCAGCTCGCGAAGCTGCGGATTGGTGTCCGTGAGGCGACGTGCATGTCCGTCCGCGAGGTTCATGAGAAAGACATCGCCCATCGTGCGACTCTCGACCGAGCGATAGGCCATGGTCTTGCCGTCGGCGGACAGGCTGAGCGAGTAGTTGACGACGCGCCCCGGGGTAAGGAGCTGGAAATGCTCGCCGTCCAAAGAGACGCGAAAGATGCCTTGCTCGAACATGTGCTCGCCGGTGCCGTTGGTCTGTTCGTCCGAGATGTAGTAGAGCGCGCGACCGTCCGGCGCCCAGGCGAATGAGTTGATCCACAATTCCCGCGCAGTCGTGAGCCCGCGAGGCGCGCCGCGTCCGTCTGCGGCGACGACATAAAGATCGATCGCATCGATCATGCCCGGTCGGCCACCTGTGGAAATGAATGCGATCGACCGGCCGTCCGGCGAATACTGCGGCATGCGGTTGGTGCCGGGCCGATGGACAATCGAGCGCGGCTGACCGCCGCCTACCGAGACGGTGTAGACGCTCGAGCTGTAGGGAGCTTGGAACCCAAGCTGCTCCGAGGCTCCGTAGGCGAGGCTCCGGCCGTCGGGCGCCCAGTGAAAGTCTAGTATTGTCTGGACAGCCGGCGGCAGCGCACGCGCCGCGCCGCCGGCGATCGACTGCAGCCATAACCGCGGCGGCCGCTCGCCGTGATCCACATGCTCGACGTAGCTTTTGTTTTTCATCCGCAGTGCGTCGTCCGGCGGCACCGGATCCGAGGCCAGGAACGCGATCTGCTGCCCATCGGGGGACCACTCGTAGCGAGTGACCCCGCCGTCGATGGCGGTGATCGCCCGCGGCTCGCCGCCCGTGGGAGCCATCGCCATCACTTGCGGCACGGTACCCACGAAGGCGACGAATGAGATCAATGAACCATCGGGGGACCAGCGCAACCACGGCGATGGCAAAGGCTTGTTGAAGATCCGCGTCCCATAGGTCAGGCGCACAGGAGCGCCTCCTGTTGCCGGGACGCGAAAGAGAGCCGCCTCGTGCGCCGCCGTCTCGAACGAGGGCGTCGACACTACGTACGCAATCTGCTTGCCGTCGGGCGAGAGGCGCACGTCGGAGATCGTGGACAGTCTCATAAGATCGTCAACCGTGACCGGTCCCGCCTGCACGCTCGCCGGCGCGATCAGGACCACTGCCACGAGCCAACCTTTGACCTTGCCCTTACTGCTCATCCGTCTCTCCTCGCCCCCCAAGCTGTCGCGTCGAGCTATCGGATCAGGTGCCACTCTGTCTGACGCCCCGCCAGGTAGTGCACGCCCTTCCCGTCGAACAGCGCGCCCTGCTCCAGCATGATCTGCACGCGTTGCCCGCCCCACTCCTGAAGCGACACCGCAACGTTGCCTTCAATCGCATAGACCGTGTCCCGATGCAGCGGATACTCGCCGGTTCCCGGCGTCGGCCCCTGGTTGTCCCACATGCCGATCGTCGGCCCCAGGGAGTGGCCAAAGAATCCCAGTGGATGGCTATACGTGCTGCAAGCAAGACCTACTGCCGCGCAACCTTTAATCGTTGCTGCAAGGATCTCGTTGCCGGAACGCCCTTCCTGGAACGACGCTGTCAGAATGTCCTGCCAGCGATTGCCGCTGGCGAGCGCTGCCTTCAGACCCGGCGGCACGTCCTCTTCGTATGCCTTGAGCATGTAGGCCATTTCCTGGGTGTCGGTGCATAGCTTCAAGTAACAAAACCCGACATCCGTGTGCAGAATATCGCCCGCTTCAATCCGCCCTTCATCGCCGCAGTGCCCGCCCGAGCCTCCGACCGGACAAGGCTGGCCGGCCCGCTGACGATCAACCGTCGGCATAAACCACGGACGCAGTCCCAGCGACTCGAAGCGCTCGCGGATATACCAGGCAACGTCGTCGGTGGTCGTGACTCCGGACGTGATTACGCGACCACTAAATGCCTCGGAGATGACACCGCGCGCGATGCTGTTGATGTGCGGGTACACGGCCTGCTCGGCCGGCGTGCGTGTTTCGATCCAGCGAATGATCAGCGCTTCCGCGGAGACGAGCCGATCGGCATATCCGGGCGGCAACGCCTCGACCAGTCGTTCGTGCAACGCGTGGGTCAGGCCGTCCGCGGCTGCCCAGCTGCGGGACACATTGATCCCGATTCGCTTGGGCTCGCGGCTCGCGATCAGGGCACCGAGCGCCTTCCACTGCGCGTCGAGATCGCCACCCGACCACGCCGACTTGTAGGGACCACCGAGCGGATAGCGATTAACCGCAAGGCGCTCCACGGTACCGTCTGCCGCGCGACTGAACACCAGCATTGTCGTGCGCCGCGCTGCGAAACTCGGCTGCGGCACAAGCGTGAAATACACCGGGTCCTCGGCATATTCACGATTGACAACGACCCACATATCCAGCCCCGCCTCGGTCATCAGCTTGGGCAACAGTTGATCCAGGCGCTCTGTCAGGATGCGGTTCTCCGGCTCGACGCGCTCGTGCGGCGGCAGCACCGCATAGTCGGCCGCGGTGTCAACGCGCCGCCCCTGCGCAGGCTCGGGCGCTGGCGTCGCCGCAACGGCGGCGGTCGCGAACAATAGCGCACCCAGCGTCGCGCTACTGAACGCGAAGAGTACGCGCAAATATCTCGCCAGAATCATCATGTTCGATCCCCATTAGGTTTATTTGTTTGCCTAGTATAGATGCCGGCGATTTTTACGAGCAGGATGCCGCATGCGTGGCTTTCGGCCACGAGAAATCATAGGACTGCCATAACATGCCTCTCGGAACTGTCAGGCTGCTATTTTGTAAGCAACGTCAGGCTAGTTCCGGCCCGACAATACCGAGATGACGCGCTTCTCGCCCGGCGTCACATAGGTGTTCTCTCGATAGGCGACGGTGTCGCCCACTCTTACTTCCAGGATGTGTGTGCCCGGTGCGACTTCTATTTCTTGAGGCCGGTTGGCGACTTCTTTGGCTTGGCCGGCTTGCACGCCGTCGACGAATACAACGGAACCCACGGGCGCACCGGAGACAATCAACTCGGTCGGATCGGGTGCGTGGGGCTTGCGATGAAACCAGCTACAGCCCGAGACGCAAAGCAGCAAGATAATAAAGAATGCTTTCAATGGAGTACCTTGGCTCAGCGAAAACGAAGAGCGTATCACGGCGCGCAGTTCTGGGATTCGAACAATGGGGTTACGGCAAGGATAGCCTCCAATGTCGGCCTTAAGTTTAGGCCCTCGGAGACGATAACTCGTTATGGGACTTGGGGGGCTTTTGCGAACTGATTGAGATTCGTGAACAAATCGTGGGCGGTCCCAATCAGTTTGTGCCCCGTTTAAGTCTCGGAGTAGTGATGTCGAGGATTGGCAACCACCGGGAGCAGCCAACAATGCTCCTGATCTCGCGAGCGTTGCGCGTTCATGTCGCAATGCTGCTGATTATGGTGAGTCTCTCGGCGCAGGCCTTGGATCCCACGTTGAAACTGAGCCAGTACGTCCTCGACAACTGGCAAATCCCGCAAGGATTGCCTCAGAGTTCCGCGCAGGCCATTGCCCGCACTCCCGATGGCTACTTGTGGGTGGGCACTCAGGAAGGTCTTGCGCGATTCGACGGTGTCCGCTTCACCGTATTCGATCATGGCAATGAATCGGCCATCCCCGATAAACATATCTCCGTGCTGTATGTCGATACGACCGGTCGGCTGTGGATCGGCACCCGCGCAGGCATTGCGGAATACGAGCACGGTCACTTCAAGGCCTTGAGTGTCATGCCCACCCTGGCGCACGCCTATGTGCGCGCCATCGCCCAGGGTAAGCAGGGCCGAATATGGGTTGGCACCGAGAGCGGGTTGTTCGGTATCGGCGATGGAACTGCCGTGTCATTCGATTCGACCAGTGGATTACCCGATAACCGGATTCGAGCGCTATTGGAAGATCGTGACGGCGTTCTGTGGGTCGGCACGGCGGAAGGTTCGCTGCGATTCGATGGCAACCGCTTCGAATATCTGATCTTCGGCGGTACGGCCGCCGAACAGATTACCGCCTTGCATCAGGATATGCAGGGTACGGTGTGGCTGGGAACCGATAACGGTTCGCTTTACCGCTACACGGAAGGCCGCTTCAGCCTGGTCGCTGGCGCGGGCCGCTTGGGTTCCATCGTCCGAGACTTGACGACCGATCGAGATGGAAACTTGTGGATCGCGACTCACGGGGCCGGCCTCGTGCGTTGGCGCGATGGAAACTTCAGCGTGCTGAGCACCGGTCAGTTCGCCGCGACCGAGTTGAGTGCGCTGCTCGAGGATGACGAAGGAAGTCTGTGGATCGGCAGCCGCGGCGAAGGCTTGCTGCGACTTCGAGACGGCAAATTCGTTTCCGCGGGCGAGCCCGAAGGACTGCAGGGCAATTTGACTTGGACCATTACGCCGCGCAGCGATGGCGGCGTGTGGGTGGGGTCGGACCGTGGGCTCAGCAGTTACGTAGATGGATCGTTTCAGCACATCGCCGCCCCCAATGGTCAGGACAATGTTCGGGTGCGCGCGATTGTCGAGGATCACGCACATGCCCTCTGGGTCGGCACCCAAGGCGCCGGCGCATATCGAATTGATAAATACGGAACCACCGTATTCGATAACTCGCGCGGACTCGCAGGAAACACGGTTATCGCCATGTTCGAGGATCGGCAGGGACGCATCTGGGTCGGCAGCAATCAGGGGCTCGATCTCATTGATCATGGAGTTGTCAGCTCGCAGCAGTCGTTGCTGCCGGACTCAAACCGAAGCGCCGTGCACCTGATTTATGAAGATCTGCGGGGCCGGCTCTGGGTCGGCACTGAAACACGCGGTTTGTTCGTCATCGGTCCTGGCGGGACGCAGCATTTCGGCGCGGCGGATGGCTTGCCCAGCGATTACGTTATTGCCATTCGCGAAGATGAACGCGGCACCATTTGGCTCGGCACAACGGATGGGTTGGCCGTGTGGCGCGGCGGCAAGATCGTCTCGCTGGCGCAGGTAGGGAGTCCGCTGCGCGAAACCATTCTGCAAATCTTGGAAGACAAGTCGCACCGATTTTGGCTGACGACCAACAGGGGACTGATGTCCGTGCCGCGCGCCGATCTCGATGCGCTGACAGACGGCGCGAAGAAAAGCCCGGAATTTACCATCTACGGGCTGGCAGACGGCCTGCGCAGCGCGGAGTTCGCCGGCGGCAACACGTCGGCAGGCTGCCAAACGCCGGACGGCATGCTCTGGTTCCCGAGCATTCGCGGGATTGTGAGAGTTGATCCCGAACATATTCGATTCAATGCCGTGCCGCCCGTCGTGCAAATTGAACGGGTTTCGGTCGATGGCGTGCCCTTGAACTTGGGCGGCGAGATCGATGTAAAGCCAGGCCAGGAGAAGTGGGAATTTCAGTACACCGCCTCGAGTTTGCTCGTGCCCGAACGTACCAGCTTCAAGTACCGCCTCGTTGGATTCGACAAAGGTTGGATTGACGCCGGCATTCGGAGAACCGCGTACTACACGCATCTGCCGCACGGCAGTTACACCTTTGAAGTCACGGCCGCGAACAATGATGGCGTCGTCAGTACCCACGGTGCCGAGCTTCGCTTCAGGCTGGAGCCGCGCTTTTTTCAAACCTGGTGGTTTCGGCTGCTGGCAACCTTGGGCATTCTCGCCGCGGCCGCGGCGCTCTATCGGCTCCGCGTCGGACATTTGAGGCGGTTGGCCGTGGAGCTGGCGCAGCAAGTCGCGCACCGAACCCGGGACCTTGAACAGGCTAACGCGGACCTGCTTCAGGCGAAAGATCGGGCGGAGCTCGCGGTGGTGGCGAAGTCGCAGTTTCTCGCCAACATGAGCCACGAAATTCGCACGCCGATGAACGGCGTGATCGGGATGTCCGAGCTGCTGCTGGATACGCGCCTTGATCGAACTCAGCGCGATTACACCGAAACCATCCGCGCCAGCGCCGGCGGCCTCTTGACCATCATCAACGATATCCTCGACTTCTCCAAGATCGAAGCGGGCAAGGTCGATCTGGAGCAAATCGATATGGATTTGTGCGCCACCGTCGATGATGTTGCGCATTTGCTTTCCGTCCAGGCGCACGCCAAGAAGCTCGAGCTGATTACGAACATCGATCCTCTGCTTCCCGCTTACGTGATCGGAGATCCGGGCAGGCTGCGGCAGATATTGCTCAATCTCGGCGCAAACGCAATTAAATTCACCGCCAGCGGCGAGATCTCGATCAGCCTGCGGCTGGCAGGCAGCGACGCACAAGGAAGCGTCATACGCTGCGAAGTGACCGATAGCGGAATCGGCATCCCCGCCCATCGGGTAAGTGCCCTATTTCAGCCGTTCTCGCAAATCGATGCATCTACGACTCGACACTTCGGCGGAACGGGCCTCGGACTTTCGATCGTGCGCCGGCTGGTTGAACTAATGCAGGGAGAAGTGGGAGTCGACAGCAAGGACGGCGCAGGTTCGACATTCTGGTTTACCGCCCGATTCGGCAAGTCCGCCCGCCAGAGGGTGACCTCACAACTCAATTCAGAAGTCCTCAACAACCGCCGCGCGATCATCGTCGATGACAATGCCACGAATCGAAAAGTACTGCGCTTACAGCTTGCGCGGCTCGGCATCGAAACGCGCTGCGTCGATTCCGCCAAAGCGGCGCTCGAGGTACTGATGGACGCGTTCGATCGACACCAAGGATTCGATCTCGCAGTGCTGGACTACATGATGCCGGACTGCGACGGCTTGGAGTTGGCGCGTCAAATCGCCGCCGATGGCCGCTTCCATGCGATGCGCCTGGTGCTGCTCACCTCGGCCCAAGCGGTTCGAGCTGGTGGAGACATCGCGGCCCTGGGGTTTTCCGCCTATTTATTGAAGCCCGTGTCCAATCGAGAACTGCACGAAACCCTGCATCGTGTCATGTCCGCGCAATCACATGAATGGCAAGGCAGCACGCAGAGCATTGTGGTTGCTGCGCCAAAGGCGAATTCGCTGACCTTGGGACATGTGCTGTTGGCGGACGACAACCGCGTCAACCAGAAGGTGGCCCTCGGTGCATTGCAAAGGATGGGCCTCAAAGTGGACATCGCAAATAACGGCGAAGAGGCGGTGGCGGCCTGGGCCGTCAAGGATTTCGACCTGATACTGATGGATTGCCAAATGCCGGTCATGGATGGCTACCAAGCTGCGCGCGAGATTCGCTCGCGCGAGAGCGGCGCGAATCGAATTCCGATCATTGCGCTAACCGCCGACGCCATGAAGGGAACGGAACAGCTATGCCGCGAATCCGGCATGGACGACTATTTGACCAAGCCGATTGATCGCGACCGCTTGAGCGAAGTGGTCAACCGCTATCTGTCGGTTTCTAAAGAACTCGAGCCCGATTTAAGCGGGCCCTCGATTGCGCCCGTCGATTGGGAGCGCCTCATGCTTACCGCAGACAATGATCGCGATTTTGCGGGTGAGCTCGTTCAGCTCTTCATTGAATCGGGTGATTCGGTGCTCCAGGATATCCGCGACGCGCTAGAGCGCGGCGATATGGCGGCTCTTGGCCGTGCCGCACACTCGCTGAAGGGATCGAGTGCGAATATGTGTGCAAGCCTCGCCAGTGAGGCCGCCGCCCGACTCGAGTCCGCGGCGCGCGCAGGCGTCGCTGAAGAGGTCGCCAAACTTGAAATCCAATTGCGTGCGGAGACTCTCAGGGCAATGGAGTATCTGCGGGCTCGCCAAGGATAGACACCCTCTCGGCCTACGACCTGTCAGTGCGTCGAGGATGGTGACGGCGCGGTCTTCACATATTTGTCGAACCAACGAATCATCTCATAGATGAGCTGCTCGTTCGATTCCATGGCCGTGTACCAGTGCGGCTCGTGAGGCAGCATGACCAGGCGCGCGGTGCCCCCATTGCCTCGAATCGCTTCGTATAGCTTGCTTGCCTGTATGGGAGTTGTACCCGGGTTCGCATCCTCGGCTCCGTGCACGATGAGCAGGGGCGTTTTCAGTCTGTCGGCAAAGAAGAATGGCGAAACCTTCAAATACACATCCTGTGCCGCCCATACCGAGCGCCGCTCACTCTGGAAACCGAACGGCGTCAGCGTCTTGTTGTACGAGCCGCTCGTTGCGACCCCCGCACGGAACAAATCTGTATGCGCCACCAGGTTCGCAGTCATCAGCGCACCATGGCTGTGTCCGGTAACGCCCATGCGGGCAGGATCGGCAACCCCAAGCCGCACCGCCTCATCGACCGCGGCTTTTGCATCCGCGACAAGTTGCTCCAGATAAGTATCGTAGGCGCTCTTCGGGTCACCGACTATCGGGAAGGAGGCGTCGTCGATAATTGCGTAGCCCGCCAGAAGCAGCAGCCTGTATTGGCGCAGTCGTGTAAAGGTTTGCTGCGAGCCTACGACCTGCGCGGCCTTCGAGGCGTCAGCATAGTCCAGAGGATAGGCATCGAGAATCGTGGCGACGCGCGTGCCCTCCTTGTAGCCCGGCGGAGTGTAAAGCGTGAATGACAAGTCAAGCCCGTCGGCGCGCTTGTACTTCACCAGGCGCTTTTTGATCTCTCTGACTACCGGTGTCGGATCGGCAATGTGTGTAAGGGCCGAGCTGGTCGAAGCAACGCTTGCCTCCCCGGCGGTCGCATCGACACGTTCTCCTAGAGTGCGTACGTACGCATTTGGCGGAGCATTGGCCGATTGGTGCCATGTGAGAAACGTTCGATCGCCCGGCCCCAAGAACGAGAGAAATTGCTCGAAACTGCTCTTATCACTGCGAAACAGGCGCTCCGACTTGCGAGAAGTCAGATTGAGGCGATCGAGGAACGGTCGATCGCCATCGGGCGATGCGCCAAACCCTGCAAGGTAGATGAAGTCGCCATCTTGGCGGATCACCGAGGCGCCGTTGGCAAGCACGCGGCGCACTGGACGCCCGGGGTTCGCATACTCCTCATCGGTAGAAAGACTGAACAGCACACTCGGCCTACTCTGGGCATCGTCAACGTTGATGAGGGACACTCGCACCCAGTGCCGATTCTCGTCATGCTCACGCATGAGGGCGACATTGGGATTCTCGCTCCAGTCGAATCCGACAAAGCGCTGCTCGGTCCGCGCGATCTCAACAGGGGACGCGTTAAAGGACGCTTTCAGCATCATGATCTTGTCTCGCGCGGGAACCTCAACGTTCCAATCGCCGGCGTCGAGCGCTTCTGCCCATGTCAGCGTGGCAGGCTCAGTGGCGCGCCAGCCAAATTCTCGCGGCCCGAGAGGAACGCCTTGGATTGGAACGCGATCGGCCAAAGGAAGGGACGCGATCTGATGGGCCACTATTCCAGAACGTGTTGAAACGTCCCACACGGAAACATCCTGCGGAAACCGATCATAAGTTGTGATGTATGAATAGGGTTTGTGAATGCTGCTGACTAGCAGGTGTCGTCCACTCGGAGCTGCTGTCAGCAATTCATACAGGCCCGGCTTTCCCAGCGGCGTAATTGCGCCGGAGGCCGCATCGACGATCGCAAGCTGCGAGGCGGCATAGAAAGCAAACAGGTCCTCATCGTGCTTGCCGGCGAGAGTGTCGCGGTTTTCGTAGGTACTGCTCTGTCCTGTTTCGCCGCCGGTTTCCTGGATGGTCGGTCCGCTGGACGCCGCTGAGATAGCAGGTGGCGGCCCCATCCCGTTGGGCACGAGTTTTACCAAAAGCTCTTTCTGATTGGGCATCCACTGCAGCTCGTCTCCGAACATCGGGTTCAGACGCGCTGCCGGCACCTGACGCACCCTGCCGGTCAGCGCATCGCCAATCCAGAGCTGAACCGCTTCGGGCGCGATATTTTCAAAGGCGAATTGTTTCCCATCAGCGCTCCACACCGGGGAGTTGGGGCAGGCGCCCGCGGGAAGCGCAACATGAATTTGCGCGCCGTTGGAGATGCGTACGAGCTCGAGGTCCCTGACGCAGGGCGTTATCCCATAACCGCCCGGGGTATCGTGCTTGCTGTGATTCCGCGGCTCTATTCGTACACCGGCAAGCCGCAAGAAGGGCGTCGCCACCCGATCGATTGGCGGATAGTCCTGCCAGGACACGAGAAGAATCGCGTCCTTTGTCGGGCTCACACTGGGAACGGGTAGCGAAGGCGCATGCATCACTTCCAGAACGTTTTCGGGCGGTTGGTTGTACCCGGAATCCCGGTGCGCCGTTGCCGACACGGAGGTATTCTCCGGCGCGGCTGACACCGGCACCGTGCTGTCGGCGAGCGTCGCGAGCAGGATACATAGCAAAGCGTTTTTGATTGTCATACGTCGCCGCCTCTCTACCGAACTCCGGGCTCGGTGAGTGACCCCGAGATGTTCGAACCCTAATATATATTGTCTATATTCAGGGAGACATAGATGCCGATAATAGCCCCCCTTGGTGAACGCGACCTGCCGGAGGCCGAGCGCGTTCTTCGCTTGGCGTTTGGCACGTTTCTCGGCGTGCCCGAGCCAGATTCATTCTGGACCGATCGGGACTTTGTCTATGGTCGCTGGCGGGCACCTCATGTCGCCGCACTCGGCGCCATGCTCGATGGCCAGTTGGTTGGTTCCAATTTTGCGACAAAATGGGGAAGTGTGGGCTTTTTCGGGCCGCTCAGCGTCCGCCCCGATCTCCAGGAACACAGGATCGGCAAGGCTTTGCTCGCCGCGACAATGCATCAATTCGATGTTTGGGAGACCCGGCACACCGGGCTTTTCACCTTCGCTCACAGTGCGAAACACGTCGCGCTGTATCAAAAGTTCGGGTTCTACGCGCGCTTTCTCACCGCGATCATGTCGGCGCCGGCGCCGGCGCACCCGGCGAAGCCGGCTCAGGCGCCGGTCGATTGGTTGCGCTACAGCGTATTGGGCGACGCAGCGAAGGACCATGCTCTTCGCAGCAGCAGAGACGTGACGAATACACTTTATCCGGGGCTCGACCTGTCTGAAGAGATTCGCGCGGCGGACGATCAGGGCCTCGGCGATACAGTGCTAGTAGAAGGGGCCGATGGCATCGCGGCGTTTGCCGTCTGTCACTACGGGCCGCGCAGCGAGGCGGGCGCCGGCACCTGCTTCATCAAGTTTGGCGCGGTTCGCAATACGCCAGCCGCTGAGAAAGACTATTTGCGGTTACTCGATGCCTGCGGTTCTCTTGCCGCGACCGTCCGCATGGGCAAAGTATTGGCGGGCGTCAACATGGCCCGGCACGAGGCCTATGGCCACCTCGTAAATCGCGGCTTCCGGACCGAGATCCAAGGCGTCAGCATGCACCGCAAGAATGACGCCGGTTACTGCCGGCCAGGCCTGTATATCATCGACGACTGGCGCTGACCTCCGCGCCTACTTCGGTGACAACGTTACGGGCACTTCCGTGACACTGTCGACGGGCAGCGAATTGAGCGCGGCGGCCTTGCGGACGGCCGCCTCGCTCGGCCCTTCGTAGACGCAAAAAGTCTTCGTTTTGTCCGCATTGGCATAAGACTGAATCCAGCGCACACCGACGGTCGCATTGTTCGCGTTCACCTTTTTCTTGGTGGCGGCATTGAGACCGTCGAGCGCGCCGGGCGGGAAAGTGCGCTCTACTAGGTAGCGGTGCACCGAGCTTTTCGTCGGGGTGGCCGCGGGCGGCGCCGGTGCATCCGCAGCAAACGCTTGACCGAGAAGTAAGACTAAAAATACTGTAACGAGAGTTTTCATCTTGGCGCCTGTTTCCTAAGTAAGGTGTTGTAAGAATCTAGCGGCGCACGAGTCAAGATCCAATCGGCAGACATACCCAATTTGGACGGAAGATTGCCCATATTGGATTTTGCCGCTGTCGAAAGCGGCCGCCCGGGGATTTCCCGATTCTAGGCAGCCATTCCCACAGGGAATTGGCCATCTTTCCTACGCCGTGGCCCCTGCCTCGCGTGCGATAGTCAGATGGCACAAACACAAGAGGGCTGGATCATGGGTATTAACAAAGATCAGGTAGAAGGCCGGGCCAAAGAAGTAGCGGGCAAAGTGCAGGAAGTGGCCGGGAAAACCGTCGGCAGCCTGTCGGAGCAAGCAAAGGGCATGGCGAATCAAGTTGCCGGAAAAGCGCAGGCAAAGTTCGGTGACGCGAAAGAGACCGTGAAAGATAGTTACAAGGACGAAAAAGCGCGACAAGAAGCGCAGCGCAAGGACGCTGATCGACGCCCGTAGCAGAATCCGCACCCTTGATGGGTGCTGTCCCGATATTTTGAGGGTCACTTCCTCATGAACGGACGACAATCAGCAATCGTAGTTGCGGTCAGTCTGGTGACCTCGGCGCCGGCTTTTGCCGGCGATCCCACTTCTCCTGCATTCACGCCGCGGCAAATGGCTCATTGCATGATGAAACGCCTCCGCGCAAACACCACCGAGGCGTACCGCGACGCGTTCAAGGCATGCAAGAGTCAGTTTGATTTAGTGCAATCCGACCGACCCACCGACACGGCGATGGCCGCTGCCGCGCAGCCCGAGACTTCGAAACAGTAGCGCGTGCCAATGCGCGTTGCTTTCGATCATGAATAGCTGGTCATGCTATGGCGTTTCGTAGGATCACTTCGCGATACCAATCGGCGCTCAACTTGCGGGTACGCTTTCGCGTCGTGAAGTCAACGTAGTGAATCCCGAATCGTTTGCTGTAGCCGTCGGCCCATTCGAAATTATCGAGCAAGCTCCACAGAAAATAGCCCTTGATCGGATAGCCTTCTGCGGCGGCGCGCTGCAAATGAGTCAAATAGTTACGAAGAAACATCACCCGGTCGGTGTCCTCGACGCCGCCATGGGCGTTGCGAAAATCCTCGGCGGAGCAACCATTCTCTGTAATGTACATGGCGCGCGGATTCCATAAATCATTGGTGTGGCGGATTGCCCAGTAGATCACTTCGGGTCCCAAGAACAGCCAGGGCGAGGCCATGTGTGGAAAAGAGGAGGGCCGCCGCGCGACGGCGTAGCCTGAGGCTCCGGCGTCAGCTCGGGCATACTCGGGTTGATAGACATTCAGGCCGACGAAATCCAACGGGCTGCCGATGATCTTGAGATCGTCGCCTTCCACCTTGGGTGCGTTCGCGCCTTCGCGCCGCAGGTAGCCGTCTGTGTACTTGCCTTCCATGACGGCAGTGAGAAACGGTGCATTCTCTTCCCGGAAGGCGGTTTTCGCCGCTTCAATGTGCTCGGCGCTCTCAATGACTGGCACATAAACCTTCGGGTTTTCGGCCAGACCCACCTGTGTGCCGCTCATTGAGTTGGCTCGAATGGATTGCACGCCTAGTCCATGCGCGAGGAGTCCGTAATGACGGACTTGATTGACTTGCGCAGCATCTAATTTGAGGCCGGGCGCGAATTGACCGATTTGGTAGCTCAAATCGGTGAAGCACACCACTTCGTTCGTAGTCATGAAGTGACGCACACGATCCGAAAGCCTTTTCGCGATGTATGCGGCGTAGTCGGCAAAGGCCTTCGCTGTATCGCGGGATTGCCAACCGTGCTCGAGCGCCTGAGGCAGGTCCCAGTGAAACAAGGTCACGTAAGGCTCGATTCCATTCTTGAGCAACTCATCGACAAGCCGTTGATAGTACGCGAGCCCCGGCTCGTTGGGCTTGCCGCGCCCTTGCGGAAAAATGCGCGACCAGGATATGGAGAAGCGATAGCTCTTCGCGCCCAAATCTTTGAGCAGCTGTACGTCCTCCTTATAGAGATGGTAGGAGTCGGCGGCGACATCGCCGGTTTCGCCTTGATGAGTTTTGCCGGCCGTGTGCGAAAAGATGTCCCAATTGGTCGGGCCGCGGCCGTCCGCGGCAACCGCGCCCTCGATTTGATAGGCGCTGGTGGCACAGCCCCAGAGAAAATTCGCTGGAAATGCCAGGACCTTGGAGGCGGGCGATTGCCCGACTGCGAGGGACAGCGGCACGCTGCTCGCCGCGCCGGCGGCGCCGATCGTTTTGGCGAATTCGCGGCGCGTGAAGAGTTTGTTCATGTGTCGTCCCCCACGCCGTCTTGGACAAATAGTTGTATTTCAGTCAATGGTAGCGCTAACATCAGGTTTTAGGAAGTGTTGCCGGCATACGTCCATCGACCCCCCTCGAAGGTTGTCGGCAACGCTTCCGCTTATTATTTAATGGCGATCTCAAACGGACCGGCAGGCAGGCCTGACTGATCGTAGAGATTGCAGATCGGCGCATCCCCCCAGCAAAATCGCACGCGTGTGTCATTCGTGATTGCGCCCGCGTCTAACAATACTCGATCGGATTCAAGCGCCGCATCGACGAAGCGGCAACTGCTTTGCTCGGCACCGCATAGTTCAAACGCGATGGGGCGATTGGAGCTGTACGCCACGAGCGCGCCATCCACGCCGTCGAAGCCCACCACCACGCGTGCGCCGTCACGCATCGCGGCGCGCGGCACGGGTCCGGAGGCCGTGACCGACTCTCCATAAATCAAATGCCGCGCGGCGCGCGCCAGCCGCGTCCCGACGGATTGTTTGTCGGGCGGATGAAGCTCATGTGCATCGCCAACATCGATGGTTACCGCCAGCGCGGCGTGCGCGTCATTCATGACGGCGCGGCGCTGCGCTTCGCGTAGATTCGCCCAGCCCGATGCCGAGGGCGCGGCCGGGGTCGCGCCAAAATTGGGCAGCTCGACGATGAGGTAGGGTAGATCGGCGCTGAACTGGCGGCGCCAATCGGCCATCAGGGCCGCCAAGAGGGCTTGATACTGCGCGGCCTCGTCGGCATTGGATTCACCTTGATACCAGAGCACGCCGCGTAAGCCGTAGGATCCCAACGGCGCAATCATGGCGTTGTATATGCTGGTAAGGCCGCCAACGGATTGCCAGGGCGCGCGCGGTGGAAATCCCATGCTTTCCGGCACGAACTGATAGCGCCACTCTCCGCCCAAGGGCAACGCTTCGCCGGCGCTCGTGCGCAGCATCATATGATCGGGCGGACCGTACATCCCGGCCGCACAGCAATTGCTCGAAACATTGACCAAGATGATGTTGTCGCCGGCGCGCAGCGCCCCGGCCGGCAACTCGTAGGGGCGTTCGGTGCCATAGCCAAATGAGTTGCCGACCGGCTTACCGTTCACCCAGGTCTCATCGACTTTGTCGATGCCGCCCAGCATCAACGTCGCCGCGCCTGCAGCCTGTGCCGCTGTCAGAGTGACGTTACGGCGAAACCACACCATGCCGTCGTGATTGGCCAGCTCCGGTACTCCCCAGGTTTTCCAGTCGCGCATGGGCAGCGGAACTTCGCGCCACTCGCCAGCCGATTCCGTCCACGGCGTTGAGCCGGCGTGACTGTGCCACCAACTCTCCCAGATCTCGCCCAGCCGAGCGTTTCCCGCCTCAGGGTTGCGCGCGTACACTTGCAGAAGATCGAGTGCCGGGCCGAATCCGCCCACCTGACGCAGCCCCTGCTCGCCGATCCACGGCTCGATACGCGAGCCGCCCCACGAGGCATGAATCAGGCCAAGCGGCACCGGCACGGACTTTTGTAGCTCGCGCGCAAAGTAGTAGCACGCGGCCGAAAAATTGCCGATTGATTCGGGGCCCGCGGCGGCCCAGGCAACCGGTGCTTGAAAGTGCGAGAGCGGCTTGGGCGAAGTGATGTGCGCCACGGTCAACACGCGGATTCGATCGTTCGCCGAACGCGCGATTTCACTGGCGTGGTTCAAGGTATTCGCGACCGGCCATACCATGTTCGACTGCCCGGAACACAAGAACACATCGCCCACCAGAATGTCGCTGATGGATTGGGTCGCACCAGTTTGTGTGTGCACGGTGAGCGTATACGGTCCGCCGGCGCGCATCGCCGGCAACAGCGCACGCCATTGACCGGCCGCGTCCGCGCGCGCCTCGACCGTCTTGGTATCGATCGAAACGCTGACTCGATCGCCGGCCTTCGACTCGCCCCACACTTCGATGGGTTGATCGCGTTGCAGGACTGCATGATCCTGGAAAATCTCATGCAGCAGCGGCCGCGTCGCAGGCTCGGCGAAACCGGAAAACGGCGTGATCGTCAGAAACCAAATCATCTGGCGCGCGTTAATTTTCATATGGCTCGTATTGCGTAAAGGTCGGCTCAGTGGCGAAATGGTGCAGCGGTCCAGCCGGGGTTGCCCGGCGCATAAGGCGTGGAAATAGCTTCGTATTCCTTGAGCGTGTGTTCGGGCGGCGCAACGCCTTCAGGCAGCGGTCGTTTCGACCAACTCTGGAAATAGGCAACGCAGGCATCGCGCCACCAGCGCGCCTCTTTTTTCTGGATGGCGAGAAAGGCGGATGTTTCCGCATAGCGCTCAGAATCCACGTACGGCGCGAGGGTCGCCCACGTGCGGCGCATCTCTCCAACGTACTCGACGCCGCGCGAGTAATGAATCACGAGCTCATCCCACAGCGTGCGGCCGGATGCCATGGTGTAGTCCCAACTCAAGTGATGAAACCACAGCAAATACTTTTCCGGCGTCAGTTTCGGATCGTTGAACTGTGCGGCAAGAGGCTGCGCATATTGTGAAACCGCGTCGCTGCCGCTCGTGCTGCGATCCGCACCAATGCCGTCGTCATCCGCGCGATGATAGTAGGGCGGCGTCCAGTCGGTGCGCGCACCGCCGCCTTGCCAGGGTCCGGGTCCGTAGTGGTGCCCCGCCGCCATCAAGTGCGCCAATCCGAGGGGCGTCATGTAGTCCACCGCGGCTTCGCGCGAGTCCATCATCATCGCGACCGCCGGCGCGACGAAGCGGCTGTCGTTGGAGAATGTCATGCGTACCCACTCCTCGGCGATCACGCGCGATGAGAGTTCTGGATTCCACGCCAGACGTCCAAAGACATACCAGTTAGCCTGATCGAATTGCGAGCCCGTCCAATTGCGCATCGCGCCGATGTTCGACACGCCGGCCATGCCGTCGATGGCTCGGGCGATGCTGGGGCCGGCGCCTTTGCGATGAGTGTCGAAGCGCAGTGCTTCCTCGTAGAGCGGACCCAAGTAAACCAGGTGCGTGGCGAAGCCCAGGTACTCCTTGGTGATTTGCACCTCGAGCATCAAGGGAGTCTTCGGCATGGCGCCGAACAAAGGATGGCCGGGTTCGCGCGGTTGAAAGTCGACGGGCCCGTTCTTCACCTGCAGCAGCACATTCGAGTCAAACTGTCCGTCGAGCGGCACGAACTCATCGTAAGCTTGGCGGGTTCGATCTTCATTTTGATGCGCCGAATACACAAACGCGCGCCACATCAC